>ERZ831634.3413-NODE-3413-length-11974-cov-3.144140_pt1 | contig 11974 bp, 10 predicted proteins | sample MGYA00519953_ERZ831634 | MGnify/ENA primary metagenome ERZ831634 (study PRJEB31850, sample SAMEA3708718) | human gut metagenome | biome: human gut; feature: human-associated habitat; material: faeces | place: China | collected 2014 ... | reverse complement strand
ATTATGGGCAGATCTTGTTGTTAATTCTTGGCAAATCTAATATTTCGTACTATAACTATTCTGTACCGTTTTCTCTGTACTGGGCATCTGCTTCCGTAAAGAGAATGTGCCTTGTCACATTCTCTCGCCGGGCGCGGTCGCTTGCAGCATGATTCACAAGATACGGAACCATTCCTTAGGTTTTATTACGAAAGAAGGCTTTTTATGATTTCCCGTCTACTTACCTTAACTGCCTGGTCCATGACACCGCCCGCAGTCTGGTCTCCCTTTCATTTAGTATTTATGCTGATCGGCATCCCGCTCGCCGCCTTTGCCGCATGGAAATTGCGGACGCGCCCCGAAGCGTTCCGTCTGCATCTGCTCTTTGCCTGCGGTGTTTTTCTGGCATTTTCCGAGGTCTACAAACAGCTTTTTCTCTATTACATAGAAAACAACCAGCACTACGACTGGTGGTATTTTCCATTCCAGCTCTGCAGCCTGCCGATGTACCTCTGCCTGCTGCTGCCCTTTGTTCCGCATAAATATCAACGTATTTTTTGCACTTTTATGTATAATTACAACCTGCTCGGTGCCGTCATGGTGTTCGTCGATCCGTCCGGTCTGATGCACCCGTACTGGACGCTGACCCTGCATGGATTTATCTGGCATATCCTTCTGATCTTCATCGGGCTACTCATCGCCTTTTCCCGCATGGTGCTGCCAACCGCCAAAGGATTCTGGCAGTCTACAGCTGTATTTGCGGTCGGATGCGTCATCGCAACCATCATCAATGTTACCTCACATCCGTATGGAAACGCGGATATGTTTTATATCACGCCGTACTACGCGACCACGCAGATTGTGTACTCCCAGATCGCTGCTAAATTTGGAATTTTTGCCGGAAACACGGTGTATGTGCTTTCAATCATTTTGGGCGCATGGCTGCTGCATCTCGTATTTCAAGTCGAACGTCCGTGAGACTTGGCGCGTGATTCTGGTCAGCAAAGCTGGCATATTCGTTGCTGCTCACTCATTCCGTGCACATCAACGGGATTTTACCGATGCTTCGCATTTCAAATCGGCAAAATCTGCTATCGATACGATATCATACGGAATTTTCAGTTCAGAAAATTCCTATCTGCAATTAAAAGAGCGCCAGCCCCGCATTCACAGCCGGGCAGACGCTCTTTTCTATAATAGCTCAATTAATTCACTGTCACGGTAAAATCCACTGAAACGACTCTGTAACAATGGATTTTACCCTTTTATTTTTATTTACTGAATCTCGCTATGGAACTCCTGCAGGGACTTAACCTCCAGATGTCCGTTCTTCTTGATACTTCTCAGCGCCTGTACAGTAGCCTTTGCTGCTGCCATGTTGGTGAAGTACGGAATCTTCGCCTTTACAGCTGCCTTACGGATGTAGCTGTCATCGCCTCTGCCCTTCTTATCGTTCGGGGTATTGATAATGATTGCCACTTCTCCGTTGGTAATCTTATCTAAAATGTTCGGACGGCCTTCGTTGATCTTGCATACCTTCTCAGCCGGAAGTCCTGCTGCTACCATCACATCACAGGTTCTGCCTGTACCCATCAGGGTAAAGCCACACTCGTAGAAGCCTCTTGCAACCTCGATAAGCTCTATCTTATCCTTGTCATTGACACTCAGGAGGACAGTTCCGGAGGAAGGAAGACGTGTCTGGGTTGCTTCCTGTGCCTTGTAGATAGCCTCACCAACGCTGGTGGACATACCAAGAACCTCACCGGTGGAACGCATCTCCGGTCCAAGTACCGGGTCAACCTCCGGGAACATCTTGAACGGGAATACCGGCATCTTAACACCGTAGTGCGGAATCTTCTTCTCTTTCAGTGCCGGAACCGGTGACGGACGACCTGTTAAGTAGGAAGTCATGATATCCGTTGCCAGTTTTACCATCTTGATGTTGCATACTTTGGATACCAGCGGCACGGTACGGGATGCTCTCGGGTTTGCCTCCAGCACGTATACTTCGCCGTCCTCGATTGCATACTGCATGTTCATCAGACCTACTACGTGCATCTCTTTTGCGATACGGCTTGTGTAATCGCGGATTGTCTCTACCTGATCCTTGGTCAGATTTCTGGACGGAAGGATACAAGCGGAGTCTCCGGAGTGGATACCTGCCAGCTCGATATGCTCCATAACTGCCGGAACAAATACGTTCTCGCCGTCGCTGATCGCATCTGCTTCACACTCGGTTGCATGATGCAGGAAACGGTCAATCAGGATCGGACGGTCCGGAGTTACGCCGACAGCTGCTCTCATATAGAAGGTCATCGCTTCATCGTCATGAACAACCTCCATGCCGCGGCCGCCAAGTACATAGGACGGACGAACCATAACCGGGTAACCGATCTTATTAGCAATCTCCAATGCATCTTCTACAGTAACTGCCATGCCTGACTCCGGCATCGGAATCTGCAGTTTATCCATCATCGCACGGAACAGGTCACGATCCTCTGCCATGTCGATGGTTTCCGGAGTTGTACCCAGAATGTTGACACCATATTTCTTCAGGTCTGCTGCCAGGTTCAGCGGTGTCTGGCCACCAAACTGTGCGATAACTCCCAGCGGTTTCTCCTTGTGATAGATGCTTAATACATCTTCCAGAGTCAGCGGCTCGAAATACAGTTTATCGGAGGTATCATAGTCTGTAGATACAGTCTCTGGGTTGCAGTTAACGATAATTGTCTCAAATCCAAGCTCTTTCAGGGCGATAGCTGCATGTACGCAGCAGTAGTCAAACTCAATACCCTGACCGATACGGTTCGGACCGCCGCCCAGAATCATGATCTTCTTGTTGTCGCTGCACGGACTCTGATCCTTGATGTGATAGCTGGAGAAGTAGTATGCAGAATCCGGTGTGGCACTTACGTGTACGCCCTCCCAGCCTTCTACGATACCTTCTTTGGTTCTTGCATCGCGGATCTCTTCCTCTGTAACGCCTAACAGCTCGCTTAAATATTTATCTGCAAAACCGTCCAGCTTCGCCTGGCGGAGAACCTCAACCGGCGGAACCTCGCCCTTATACTGCATCAGGCTTTCTTCCTCTTCTACCAGTTCTTTCATCTGCTGGATGAAGTAATGTTTAATCTTGGTTAATTCGAACAGCTCGTCTACGGTAGCGCCCTTACGAAGTGCCTCGTACATAATGAACTGACGTTCGCTGCTCGGAACATGCAGCATCGCAAGCAGTTCTTTTTTTGTCTTCTTATCGAAGTCTTTCGCATGACCAAGACCGTAGCGGCCTCTCTCCAGGCTTCGGATCGCCTTCTGGAATGCCTCTTTGTAGGTCTTTCCGATACTCATAACCTCGCCGACTGCCTTCATCTGGGTTCCCAGCTTGTCCTCTGCGCCTTTGAACTTCTCAAATGCCCAGCGTGCAAACTTGATAACAATATAGTCGCCGGACGGAACATACTGATCCAGAGTGCCGCTCTTGCCGCATGGAATCTCATCCAGAGTCATACCGGTTGCCAGCATCGCTGATACCAGTGCAATCGGGAAACCAGTTGCCTTGGATGCCAGTGCGGACGAACGGGAGGTTCTCGGGTTGATCTCGATAACAATATCACGGTCTGTCTTCGGATCGTGCGCCCACTGTACGTTGGTACCGCCGATTACCTGGATTGCTTCTACGATCTTGTAGGATTTCTCCTGCAGACGTTTCTGTACTTCTTCCGAAATGGTTAACATCGGAGCAGAACAGAAGGAATCTCCGGTGTGTACGCCCAGCGGATCAATATTTTCAATAAAGCAGACAGTGATCATGTTGTTCTTCGCATCGCGGACAACTTCCAGCTCAAGCTCTTCCCATCCAAGGATAGACTCCTCTACCAGAACCTGACCAACCATGCTGGCCTGCAGGCCTCTTGCACACACGGTCTTCAGTTCTTCTACGTTATATACAAGACCGCCGCCTTCGCCGCCCATGGTGTAAGCCGGACGAAGAACAACCGGATAACCCAGTTTATCTGCGATTGCCAGTGCATCCTCAACGCTGTAGGCAACCTCACTTCTAGCCATCTCGATACCCAGGCTTTCCATTGTATGCTTAAACTCGATACGGTCCTCACCACGCTCGATAGCATCAACCTGAACGCCGATTACTTTAACATCATATTTATCCAGAACACCTGCTGCTGCCAATTCGGAGCAGAGGTTCAGTCCGGACTGTCCACCCAGGTTCGGGAGCAGCGCATCCGGGCGCTCTTTTTCAATGATCTGAGTCAGACGGTCTACGTTCAGCGGCTCAATATAAGTCACATCTGCTGTCTCCGGATCCGTCATAATCGTAGCCGGATTGGAATTGACCAGCACAATCTCATAGCCGAGTTTTCTCAGTGCCTTGCACGCCTGTGTTCCCGAATAATCGAACTCACACGCCTGTCCGATAATGATTGGACCGGAACCGATAATCAATACTTTGTGAATGTCATTTCTCCTCATGTTTTCTCCCTCTCATTGTCTGCTGTTTTTTGGCTTTAAAAAAGCGGCCTCCCGGATCAACTAAAAATCAAGCACCTCCGCGGTGCCTTCACGCGCGTCTGTCTGATCTTCCGTCACCCTGACAGCCTCCGCCAATCGCAGCTCTGCCAGACCCCAGTTAGCCATTATCAGCATTATAATAGAAAGCGCTTTATTTGTAAACAAAAAATTTTACAAAAATCGATCTTTTTTGCTTTTCTTTTTTCAAAATGTATGATATTATAGTAAAGATATACTGGGGTGTTTATTTTGTCCAAAAGGCAGATTTAGACCCTCTTATTTTCGTTCCTGCGCGAGAATGTGCCAAGGCACATTCTTTTTTATTATCTTGTCCTACGAAAATCCTACGAAAAGGAAAGGGGTTATCCATTATGAAAAAAGTTGTCATCATCGACGGTCAGGGCGGACGCATGGGGCGCGCCCTCGTAGAAGAAATCCAGAAACTCTGTCCCGGACAGCCGCTTCTCGCGCTCGGTGCCAACACCACTGCCACTGCCGCGATGATGAAAGCCGGAGCTGCCATGGGCGCCACCGGAGAAAACCCCGTTCTCGTCGCCTGCCGAGATGCCGACCTAATCATCGGACCAATCGGCATCGTCATTGCAGACTCCCTCTTAGGAGAAATCACCCCCGCCATGGCAGCCGCCATCGGACAAAGCCGCGCCCAGAAAATCCTGATTCCTGTCAATGGAAGCTCCTATTGCCGCCATATTTTAGTAGGAACACAGAATTTACCAATGAATGAATATATCCATTTGGCGGCAGAGGAAGCAGCTGCCTACCTGAATCATATTTAAAAAATGCACGAAGCTGAACTCTCATCGTTCCGCTCCGTGCATTTTTCTCCCGGTTTCTTTATCCTTCAAAACCTGCATCTTCAACTCATCCACCCCGGAAAATTTCATCTCCGGCCGCATAAAATCTAAAAAATGAACCTCTATCTTTTTCCCATACAGGTTTTCATCCAGATCATAGATATATGTCTCCGCCCCCGCTGGTCGTTCTCCGGCAATCGTCGGTTTTTTTCCAATATTTGTGATACTTCCATAAGAAACACCATCAATCACCGTCCGGGAGAGATATACCCCGAACGCTGGAAGATGTTTCTGGATTCCCGGCAGGATATTCGCCGTCGGAAACCCTAGGGTGGAACCTAAATGCTCCCCGTGTACCACCTGTCCGCTGATCCGGTACTCATATCCCAACAGTTCATTCGCCTTGCGGATATTTCCCTTCGCCAGCTCTTCCCGGATATAGGTGCTGCTGATCTCGCGATCGCCGTCCATCGCCTTTTCAACGATCGACACCTCATATCCATATTTCGGTGCCAGTTTCCGAAGCAGTTCAGCATCGCCCTTCCGCTGGTAGCCAAAATGGCAGTCCGGACCGGACACGATCGCCTTTGCGCCCATCTTGCCGACCAGAATCTCGGCAACAAACTGTTCCGGGTCCATATGTGCGACTTCCTGGTTGAACGGATATTCCACCAGATACTCCACCCCCGCCTCGCGCAGGTTCTCCTCGCGCTCCTCGTTGGTCGTGATCATCGTCTGCAGCTTTCCCCGGATCAAGGTTCCCGGTGCCGTCTCAAAGGTAAACACCGCTGGTTTATATCCTTTTTCCCGATACCGCATCACTTCCCGCAGCAGCTTCTGATGCCCTCTGTGAAGACCGTCAAACTTACCGATCGTGACCGCAGTCGGCTCTTTTATCTGAAATTCTCTGGTTCCGGCAAAATACTGCATCTTACTCTCCTCCCAGAAAGATCTTACGTGGTTTCCATTGTTTCTTCTCCGGCTGATAGGCATAGAGACCGATAAACTGGTTTGCGCTGTCATAGACGCGGATGATTCCAGAATCCGGAAGTACCATCTCTGAGTTTCCATCCGCAGAAACCTGGTGTTCAGCCAAACTGCTTCCGATCTGCACTAAGCAGCCGTCTCTCGGTCCCAGCCCCTTCGGGAATGGATTTCCATTCTGCAGAAGCTTATCCAGAACTTCGCTCTCCGATACATACGCCGGGCAGTCCTCAAACATTCCATCCACCGGCACGATCCTATCCTCGATCTGACCGGCTTTCGCCAGCGCTTCCACCTCGGACAGGCGCAGGCTGTCCCCGATCGCAAATCGATCGACGCGGGTGCGGATCAGTTTTTCCATACAGCCGCCGCATCCCAGCTTTTCACCGATGTCATGGCACAGGGTACGGATGTAGGTTCCCTTGGAACAGGTCACGGTCATCGTCACACGCGGCAGTTCCACCGCATCTATCTGAAGATCATAGATTTCCACCGGACGCGCTGCCCGCTCTACCTCTTTTCCGGCTCTCGCCAACTCGTAGAGCTTCTTTCCGTTGACCTTGAGCGCCGAATACATCGGCGGTACCTGCATATATGGACCAACAAAGCTCTCCGCCGCCCCGCGGACTGCCGGTTCTGTCAGCTGTTCCGTCGGTTTCTCCGAAAGAATCGTTCCTGTCATATCCTGCGTATCGGTTTCGGTTCCCAGCAAAAGAACTGCCTGATACGTCTTCCTCTTATCCGTCAAAAGGTCGCACAGCTTCGTTCCCTTCCCCAGACATACAGGGAGTACGCCCTCCGCTGCCGGATCGAGCGTACCCGTATGACCGATCTTTTTCTGTCTCAAAATGCCCCGGAGCTTCGCCACCACATCGTGGGACGTAAACCCCGGTTCTTTATAAATGTTTATCACACCGTGAAACATAAAATCTCCTAAAAAATCAGAACTATTACCGTCCATGCGCTGTGCACCTGAAAGCAGGCAGCGCAATCAGCAACAGAACCTCCTATTCCTCCCTACGGGCATCCATCTGTTTCTCAATATGTCCCGTCAGGTTGTTGATCACATCCCTCGGATGTCCCTGCATCGTGCAGCCCGCCGCGTGGATGTGTCCGCCGCCGCCGAAATACGCCGCCACCTTGCTCACATCGACATAGTCGTTGGAACGAAGGCTGACCTTGTACTCGTTGAACGCCTTTTCATAGATGAAAATGGCACATTCCACTCCTTCGGTAATCCGGAGCTGATCGATAATGCCATCCAGATCGTTCGTATCGACACCGTAAAACTCCATTTCTTTCTGGGAAACCACACTGAAAATACATCTTCCATCCAGAATCCGTGTACTGCTAAGCAGCGCTTTTCCGAGAATCTGGTTCTGTGCGTAGGTCTTGCGGTAAAAGCTGTCGTCGATGATCTTCGCCGCGTTCACGCCTTTTTCCATCAGCGCGCCCGCGATTTCCATCGTTTTCCGGGTCGTTGAATTGTACTTAAATACACCTGTGTCATGCACAATTCCGGTATAGAGACACTCTGCCGCCTCCCTGCTGATCTTTGCCTCATCAAGAAGCGTGTATAACACTTCGCTGCAGGAGCTTGCGTCCGGAATGATGTAATTTTGTTCTGCAAATCCTGTATTGGTTCTGTGATGATCGATACAGAGTGTCTTGGCGGCGCTGTCAAAATAGACCGCGTAGCCGCCCAGACGCTCTTTGTCGCTGGCATCCAGCGTAATGCACAGATCAAACTGTTTTTCCGGCACAATCTCGGTATGAATTTTCTCAAAATCATTCATATAAGAAAATTTAGCAGCCGGATGGTCGAGAAACAGTTCTGCCTCTATCTGCGGATAATTCTCCCGCAGATAGTTAAGCAGTCCCAGAGTCGTTCCGATACAGTCCCCGTCCGGATGGATGTGACCAAGCAGTACGATGTGCTCCGCCCCTTCCAGTGACGCCTCTAAGATATTTTTACTCATTTTCTTCCTCATCTCCCGATTCTGAGTCTCTGAGGTTTTCAGTTACTTCATCGATCAGGCGGGTCATGTGTACACCGTACTCAATCGACTGATCGAGAATAAATGTAATTTCCGGCGTATTCCGTAAATTAATGCGTTTTGCAAGCTGGGTGCGGACAAATCCGACAGCACTTTTCAGTCCCTGGATCGTATCCTTCGCCGCTTCCTCGTTGCCTAACACGCTGATATACGCCTTGCAGTACTTGAGATCCGGAGTTACCTCCACGGAGACAACCGTTGTCATCGGATGAATCCGCGGATCTTTCAGCTCACGGCTGATGATGGAACTCAGCTCTCTCTGTACTTCACTGTTAATTCTTGTATTTTTAATGCTATTTTTACGCATGAATCCCTCTGCCTTTCTAGCGCGGAACCTCTACCATCGCATATGCTTCGATCATATCGTCTTCCTGCAGATCGTTGAACTTCTCAAATACAAGACCACACTCGTATCCGGAAGCAACTTCCTTCACGTCGTCCTTGAAACGCTTTAAGGATGCCAGCGGACCATCGAAGATCTGCTCGCCGTCACGGGTAATACGTGCCTTGCAGCCTCTCTGGAATTTACCATCCAGGACGTAGGAACCAGCGATAGTACCAACGCCGGAAGCCTTGAAGGTCTGACGTACAACGGCGTGACCGATTACCTGCTCCTCGTAGATCGGGTCAAGCATACCCTTCATCGCTGCCTCGACATCCTCGATTGCCTGATAGATGACGCGGTAGAGACGAACGTCTACTTTCTCACGCTCTGCGATGGACTTCGCGGTTGCGTCCGGGCGCACATTGAAACCAATAATGATCGCGTTGGATGCGGCTGCCAGACTGACGTCGGACTCGTTGATCGCACCAACACCGCCGTGGATGACCTTGACTACAACTTCCTCGTTGGACAGCTTCATCAGGCTCTGTTTTACTGCCTCGACAGAACCCTGTACATCTGCCTTGACGATCAGTGGAAGTTCCTTTACATTTCCTGCCTTGATCTGGCTGAACAGATCATCCAGAGACAGTTTTGCCTTAGTATCTTCCAGAAGCTTGTTCTTGCTCTCAGAAATGAAGGTTTCTGCAAAGCTTCTTGCCTCTTTCTCGTTCTCCGGCTGTACAAATACCTCGCCGGCGTTCGGCACGTCATTAAGACCCAGAATCTCGACCGGAGTGGACGGACCAGCCTCTTTGACGCGGCGTCCCTTATCGTCCATCATCGCACGGACACGGCCGTAGCAGGCACCTGCCGCGATCGGATCACCGACATGCAGGGTACCCTTCTGTACCAGGACGGTTGCAACCGGACCTTTACCCTTATCCAGCTCCGCCTCGATGACAAGACCTCTCGCATTACGGTTCGGGTTTGCCTTTAACTCTTTGACCTCTGCGGTCAGAAGGATCATCTCAAGCAGTTCCTTGATACCTTCCTTGGTATGTGCAGATACCGGAACGAAGATGGTGCTGCCGCCCCAGTCCTCCGGAACCAGTTCGTACTCGATAAGCTCCTGTTTTACCTTCTCAATATTGGCACTCGGCTTATCGATCTTGTTGATCGCTACAATGATCTCAACCCCTGCTGCCTTCGCATGGTTGATCGCCTCGATGGTCTGCGGCATAACACCGTCATCTGCTGCAACAACGAGGATTGCAATATCAGTGGATTTTGCACCACGCATACGCATTGCGGTAAATGCCTCATGTCCCGGTGTATCAAGGAATGTGATCTTCTGTCCGTTGATCTCTACCATGTACGCACCGATGTGCTGGGTGATACCGCCTGCCTCTTTTGCAGTTACATTGGTCTGGCGGATTGCATCCAGAAGGGAGGTTTTACCATGATCGACATGACCCATAACGCATACAACCGGCGGACGGGTTACCATGTCCTTCTCATCCTCTTCTTCCTCTTTCAGAAGTTCCTCGATGACGTCAACCTTGACCTCTTTCTCACAGAGTACGTCAAACTCCATCGCGATCTCTTCTGCCTGCTCGTAATCTACTTCCTGATTGATGGTGACAACCTTGCCCTGTAAGAAGAGTTTCTTTACAATGACAGACGGCTGAAGTTTCATCTTGTCTGCCAGATCCTTGATGGTAATTACCTCCGGGATCGTGATTGTCTTGATCTCCTCAACCTTTGCCTCCTTCTTCTGCGGCGGCTGAACAGCGCTCTTTACGTTCTTTCCGCCTCTTCCCTTGGAGTGCATCTCTTCCTCATGGTCGATCTTGCTGTATTTATCGTTCTTGTAATTATTCTTATTCTGCTTGTTGTTCTGCGGTTTCTGTACAACCGGGCTGTCGAAGGATGGCTTCGGAATATTTAAACCGCCGCGTCCATCGCGTCCGCCTCTCTGACCATCACGACCGCCCTGATAGCCGCCGCTTCTCTGTCCGTCACGGTTTCCCTGATAGCCGCCGCTTCTCTGTCCGTCGCGGTTTCCCTGATAGCCGCTTCTCTGTCCGTCACGGTTCTCTGCCGGAGCTGCGCTCTTAGCCGGCTGTACGGTCTGCTCTGCGCCTGCTGCTGCCGGACGGCTTGCCGGTGCGCCGGTCTTGGCTGCGTTTCCTGCATTACCCTTGCCTGCTGGACGGCTTCCTCTCTGTACGCTGTTCTGCGGACGATAAACCGCTGCAATCCGCTTTTTCGGCGGCTCAGTTGTCTTCTCCGCCTCTTTCTTCTCTGCCTCTAACGGCTCTTTCTTTATATCTTCCACTCGATTTGTTTCCGCCTTTCCTGTATCTGTCTTTGACGCTGTCGTCTGTCTCTTTGCTCCTGCAAGGAAGCATCTGACTACTTCTGCCTGTTCCTCCGTCACCTTGGAAGAATGGCTTTTTACGTCAAAATGGTTTTTCTGCAGTATCTCTAAAACTTCTTTATTTGATTTGCCAATCTGTTTTGACAACTCATTAACTCTCATGTTTTGCTACCTCCGTTCCGGCACTGCCTTCCCGTTCTGCATAAGCTCCTAAAAGAGCCCGCCCAGAAAAGCGTTAATCATCTAACTTCTCTCTTAACGCCTTTGCAAAACCGGAATCCAAAACGGCCAGAGACGCTCTCATCTCTTTTCCCATCGCGTGTCCCAGCTCTTCCTTCATGCCGAACTGGTACACGGGAACCTTGTAGTATGCACATGAATTTTCAAACATCTTTTTTGTATTGTCCGACGCTTCTTCTGACACGATCACCAGATACGCTTTTCCACTCTTGATCGCTTTCTCGGTCATGAACTCGCCGCTTGCCGTCTTACCGGCGCGCGTCGCCAGTCCCAGAAGATTCAGCACCTTTTTACGATTCTCCAAACTGCTCCATCTCCTTTTCCAGCGTCTCATAGACTTCCTTCGGAATCGCCATCTTGAGCGACCGCTCCAATCCTTTGCTCTTTACCGCCTTTTTCCAGCAGTCCATCGAAGGACAGAGGTAGGCGCCGCGTCCATTCCTACGGCCTGTCGCGTCAATCTCGATCGTATCGTCGGCTGTCTTTAAAACGCGGATCATTTCTTTTTTGCTCTTCATTTCTCCGCATCCGATGCACTGTCTGAGCGGCACTTTCTTTGCTCCCACTGTCTATCACTTCCATTTCTGTCAAATCCCGGTTCTGCTGCTTTCTTTCTGCCAAATCTGCTCGTTCCGCCCGAAATCAGCATCCCCGCACATTATCTGTC
>ERZ831634.3403-NODE-3403-length-11999-cov-5.212408_pt1 | contig 11999 bp, 13 predicted proteins | sample MGYA00519953_ERZ831634 | MGnify/ENA primary metagenome ERZ831634 (study PRJEB31850, sample SAMEA3708718) | human gut metagenome | biome: human gut; feature: human-associated habitat; material: faeces | place: China | collected 2014 ... | reverse complement strand
GAAAACCTACATTCTTATATTGTCCTAAACCTACATTTTTATATTGACTTTTGCATCTTTAGAATTAATATATTTCTTAAGAGCTTTAACTATTAATATGAAGAGATAAACAGCTGAACAAAATAAGGAAATCATAAATACCATATACATGATGGCAATAATATAACTAATCACTTCATAGTTCATATCTCTCTCCTTTCATCTATTTTGTTCCATAACTCTTGATTTGATTTAAAGCACGTTGTGGAACTTTCGATTCAGATATAATCCTTTGGTTGATGACTATCTTCTTCTTTGTTTTTAACTTGATGTAAGTTCCTGGACAATAAGAGTCTGCATAAATAAATGTTACACGTGTTGACTCTCCTAATGCATTATAACAAACAAGAACATATTCTTTACCAATGGGTTGTTTATGGCCAAAATCATCGATAAGCCATGATTCTCTATTCACATCAACACGAGGAATCTGTGTATAGTAGCAGTCAGATAAAGTATGGTCAGTACTGTAATATCTGTTTACTGCAATTGTTACTATACTGATTAAAATGATAAATACAAACAATATGACCTTCTTTTTCATATTCACCCTTCTATTCTCCTTTTTGTTGAATAATGCAATAAAAAATAGACTTCCATGATCATGCAGGAAGATATTGGTTACTATGTCAAAAGGATCATGAAAGTCTTTATAAGATTCAGTTGGGGTTATAGTTTAAGCAGGATGTCACAGAAGACTATGTTGACTACAAAATGAAAGCTTCACTACATTTGAAAGAATTATCCGGTTATTTATTCTTCTGTATATTCTAGGAAATTGAGAGTATCCATATTAAATGATTTAATCCTATTATGAGTGGAAAGAAGTCGAGAAATGTATATCTCTGGATTAAATAGCATAAAAAAATTGAATGATGTAATAATAACCCCAGAATCTTATTGGCATACTTATTCATGATTCAATCAAGGAATTCACTCCTTGATTTCTTTGATTGTTCCATATTCTATGATGCAATGGTGCGTGACAAGTCCTTTTAAGTGGTTGATACAATGACTAGAGAGCAGTATCGTAATACCTTCTTTATTGAGTGCAAGAAGAAGCTGTCTAATAGAAGCTATTTCGTTAGTATTGAGATCTTCCATAGGTTCATCAAGTAGGAGAATAGCTGGATGTCCTAAGAGGGCTTTCGCAATCGCAAGACGACATTTCATTTCGTGTGAGAAGTTGCGATAAAGTAACTGTTGGTCCTGCAAGCCCACGAGAGATAGGACATGTTCAACTTCTTTTTTGTCATAAATACCTTTTTTTAGACAGTGATAGTAAAAGTTCTTAGATGCATTCAAATGATTAAAGAAGTGGCTGTTGACAGCGTAGCCTATTCTTTCTATTACGTCTCAAATACTTTTCTTGAGTACTTTCTAGAATACTCACTTGTCCTTGATCATAGTAGGTTTTACCAAGAATGATTTTAAATAGAGTTGTTGCCTGTTTCCCCACTATGCCATATATTTCTCCATACTTCACCGTGATGCTGATATCGTTTAATAAGGGATATCTATTAGATATATGATCTAATGAGATTGCGTCCATTTTTTCAACTCCTTTTCATGAATAGTGCCTCTACAAGTGTAGTGCGAAAAGACAGTTTCCTCCACCAACTATCATGTAAACTTGAGTTGACATTTGTAGTTTTCCTCGGAAATAAAAAAGCCCCAGAACGGGGCTGTACATCAATTTTCTAATAATGATGTAGAAGATGATATCGCAAATATAAATGTTGAACCATTATGAATAAGTGATGTTGTACTTGCAGGTAAGACACCAAACATACCTAATAATATTAATCCAGTATTTAAAGTGACTATTCTTGTATAGTTACGCTTGATTCTTTTCATTAATAGTTTTGATAATTGTTTAAATACGACAATTTCTTCTAATGATGAAGAAGTAAGTGTCACATCCGCAAGTTCTCTCGCAATATCTGAACTATCCTGTAAAGAGATAGAGACATCCGCACAAGATAAGGCTGGAGTATCATTGACACCATCACCAACCATCACAACTTTATGTCCTTCATCTCTTAATTTTTTGACATAGTTTGCTTTATCTTCAGGTAATACACCTGCTAAGTAACCATCAATATTAAGTTCTTCCGCAATATGCTTAGCTGCATTCTCACTATCACCTGTCAACATAATGATATTCTTAAAACCACTACTTCTTAGATTCATAATAGTTTCTTTTGCTTCTGGTTTAAGTGGATCATAAATAGAAATAATACCTGCGAGTTCTCCTCCTATTGCGAGGAATATCAAAGAACTGGCACCTTCACTTTGTAAGTTATTGATGAGTGTTTCTATTTCTTCTGTTTTAGTAATATGTTCATCTTCAAATACAAAATGATCACTACCGATAATAGCACGCTGATCACGATAAATAGTCGCAATACCATGCGCAATAATATACTTCACTTCAGCATGTTCTTCTTCATGATGTAATTGTTCGAGTGATGCCTGTTTTACTATCGCATTTGCTACACTATGTGGGAAATGTTCCTCTAGACAAGCTGCAATACGTAATACTTCATCACGTGTATAGTTTCCTATTGGTGTAACCTTCTGTACAAATGGCTGCGCATTTGTAAGGGTACCTGTTTTATCAAAGACAATTGTATCTGCCTGATCCATTGCTTCTAGGTATTTACCACCCTTAACCATAACAGAATGGCGTCCTGCTTCCTGCATTGCACTAATAATAGAAATAGATGTAGAAAGCTTAATTGCACATGAATAATCTACAAGTAATACAGAAGAAGCACGTGTAAGATTTCTTGTCGCAAGAAGTAATCCAAAGAAAGCCACAAAACTATAAGGTACAATCGCATCAGCTAAATGTTCAGCACCAGATTGGATACCAGCTTTAAGTGATTCGTTTGTATCAATCATATCTACAATCTTATTAATACGGCTTTCTAATTGTAGATTTCTTACCTTAATATAAATCTTACCTTCTTCTACAACAGTACCTGCAAAAACAGAACTTCCTTGTTTTACCATCTTACTTAATGGTTCACCAGTAAAGCTTGATTCATTGATCATGGCTTCACCATTTACTACTTCACCATCTACTGGAACCATAGAACCTGTCTGTACAATCACAATATCTTCTTTCTGTAAATGAGTTGTAGAAATCTGTTTTTCTTTTTCTTCCTCTAGTATCCATACTTTATCAATATTGACAGACAATGTTTCTTTGAGCTGTAATGATGTTGTTTTCTTTGTATAGTCTTCAAGTAATGAAGAGATATTCAGTAAGAACATGATATTACGTGCTGTACCCCATTGTCCTGATAATAATGAAACAGAAATACTTGTCGCATCTAATACTGGTACATCAATACGTTTATGTACAAGAGAATCAAGTCCTTCTTTTACATACTGGATTGTATGATAAATGGTTAATATGTTTCTTATTGGTAATGGTAGAAACCATTTAGAGGCATATCTTCTTACGATAATACCAGTGAATTTTCCAATGTATTGATCGTTGATATCACGGTGATCTATAAGATATTTGTTTTCTTTAATGAGTTTTTCATAGAGTGTGTCATCAAAGTGAGGGATATCTAAAGAGTTGATTTTATCAATCAAAGCATCTCTTTGATCAACACTGTAAGTGAACAAAATAGAACCTGTTCTTTCATTGACATCGGCTGATTCAACCATATCCCATTTACATAATGCGAAATGTAAGGCTAGTGCTTTATTTCTAGAAAAGCGATAACGGCCATAACGTATTCTCATACGTCCTGGTATGTCATGTACTATACGATACTCTAACATTCTCTTATCACCTAAAAAATAGGAAATGACTATTCCCTATTTTGCTTCTTTCTTGCTTTTTGCTTCAGCATAGATATCTTTTGCGTCTTCTACAATTGTATCATATGTTGCAAGTGCGTCATCTTTAATCTGCATACCAGCCGCAACGGATTTAACTGCTGCATTTCTTGCACAGTCACTCTTTACAAACTTACTACCTGCAACTGTAGCGGCTACACCACCTACAAATGACCATAATAATTTGTTTTTGAATAATTCTTTCATATTCTTTTCCTCCTATTGTTAGTTATAACTAACACTGTAATAATAACACTTGTGAGAAGGTTTGTGAATAGAAAAGTTAGATAAGCATAACTAAAGTGCCAGCTACAATCATTATTAAACCAAGTAATGCTTTCTTAGAGAGTTTCTCATGAAAAATAAGATAAGAGAATAATACAGTAAAGAGAATACTGAGCTTATCTATAGGAGTGACTAGACTTGCTGGTCCACTTTGCAGGGCATGGTAGAAGCATAACCATGAACCGCCTGTTGCAAGTCCTGATAAAGCGATATAGAGATATTCTTTCTTTGGAATATTCTTCATATTCATTTCACTATGTGTCAGAAAGACTACAATCCAGCTCATAATAAGAACTACACTTGTACGAATTGCGGTTCCTAGATTACTTTCAATATTACTAATACCAATCTTACCTAGGATAGTTGTAAAGCTCGCAAAGGCAACAGAAAGTACTGCATAAAGTAACCAGGTATGACTTGTCTGTTTAGTAACCTTCTTCTTTTCTACCATTAAATATGTACCTGTTGTAAGAATAATCATACCTATGATCTTATATACTGTAACGCTTTCCTTGAAGAATAGAAATGAAAGAATAATAGTCAATACGACACTTGTTTTATCTATAGCCGTTACCTTATTAATATTCCCTAACTGTAATGCCTTGAAGTAACATAGCCAGCTCGCTCCAGTTGATATTCCAGAAAGAATTAAGAATAGAAATGTCTTATGCGTAATAGTATGAATTGTAGAGAATGATCCTACGATTCCTACCATGATCCATGAGAAGATGAGTACGACAATGGTACGTAATGCAGTTGCTAAGTGAGAGTTTGTATGTTCAATGCCACATTTCGCAAGCACTGCAGTTAAACCTGCAAAAAAGGCAGAACCAAATGCATAAAGAATCCACATAAAAAAGCCTCCTTATAATACTATTATAGGAGGCTAAAACAAATTTGTTTAGAATTCTTTAATAGCTTTGATGACATCTTCTACAGTCAAATGGAATTCCTTGAATAAGTCTGCTGGCTTACCTGAAGCACCAAATGTATCCATAGTGACATATTTGCCCTTGAATCCTGCAAATTCACCCCAAGATAAACGGCTTCCAGCTTCTACAATAATTCTATTTTCTACACATGATGGTAGAATAGATTCCTTGTATTCTTCTGACTGTTCTCTGAATAATTCCTGACAAGGCATAGAAACGATTCTGATATTTAAGTTAGGGTCTTTTAATTGTTCTTTAGCTTTAACTGCTAAGTCTACTTCTGAACCTGATGCAATGATGATGATATCTGGCTTACTCATACAATCATCGATGATATAACCACCTCTTAAGGCACCTCTGTTACTTCCTACCATCTTAGGTAAATCCTGTCTAGAAAGGATGAGAGATGTAGGTGTTTCTTTTGAACTCATTGCAACATACCAGCCTGCTTTTGTTTCAAATTCATCACATGGTCTAAATACATACATATTAGGCATAGCACGAAGCATAGTTAACTGTTCTACTGGTTCATGTGTTGGTCCATCTTCCCCTACACCAATACTATCATGAGTAAATACATAAGTAAGTGGAAGCTTCATTAATGAAGACAAACGAGCCATAGGTTTTACATAGTCACTAAATACAAAGAATGTAGCCACATATGCCTTTAATCCACCATATAACATTAAACCATTGCCTACTGCAGCCATAGCCTGTTCTCTTACACCAAAGTGGATATTACGTCCACCATAGTTATCTGCACTGAATTCACCTTCACCATTTAAGACTGTCTTATTAGAAGGTCCTAAGTCAGCTGAACCACCAATGAAATTAGGGGCAAAGTTCTTAATAAGGTTCATTGTTTCACCACTTGCAGCACGAGTTGCAATATTGTGATGCTTATTAGCCCAGAATAATGGGTTATCCTTGAAGATTCTTGCAAAGTCAGGGTTAAAATACTGTTCCCATACAATCTTCATTTCTGGATATTCTTCAAAGTATTTATCCTGCATAGAAGTCCAAGCATCATATAAATCATCTACACGTTTCTGCGTTGATGCAAGATAGTCATATACATCTTCTGGTACATAGAATTCTTCCTGTGGAAGACCAAGTTTTTCTTTAAGTGCCTTGATGTTATTCACGCCTAATGGTGCACCATGAGTGCTTTCTGAACCTTCGTTTGGACTATCTTTACCGATAGTTGTCTTAATTTCAATAAACTTAGGTTTACCTTTAATGGTCTTTGCTTTTTCCAATGCAGCAAGTACTTCATCTAAGTTATCTCCATCTTCTACAGTTAATGTTTCAAAACCAAATGCCTTTACTCTGTCTGATACATTTTCTGTAAATGTGATGTTTGTGTTACCTTCGATAGAAATGTTGTTTGAATCATATAAGATGATGAGCTTTTCTAACTTAAGTGTACCGGCAAGTGATAATGCTTCTGAAGAAATACCTTCCATCATACATCCATCACCAGCTAATGCATAAACATAATGATCAAATAGATCATAACCTGGTTTATTAAATACAGTGGCTAAATGAGCCTGACCCATTGCCATACCAACAGCCATGCCTAAGCCCTGTCCTAGTGGACCTGTAGTGGCATCTACACCTACTGTATGTCCATATTCTGGATGTCCCGGTGTAAGTGACCCTAACTGTCTAAACTGCATTAAATCATCCATAGTTAAGCCATAACCATATAGATGTAATAAGCTATAAAGCATGCTTGAACCATGTCCTGCTGATAAAATAAAACGGTCTCTATTTACCCATTCAGGATGTTTTGCATCATGATTTAATACCTGTGACCATAATACATGAGTGAATCCAGCAGCCCCTAAAGGAAGTCCTGGATGTCCTGAATTTGCTTTCTGAATCATATCTGCACAAAGTGCTTTAATCGTATATACTGTTTTTTGATCAATCTTGTTCATTTTCGTTTATTTTCTCCCATTCATCATTGTTAAATATTATACCTTTTCTCTTTTTGTGAATGCAAGATATTTAATACTTCACATTCCAATTCATTGCAGCATTATATAAGAAATACAGGCCATACATTAAGCAGCCTTCATCAAAGATAGTGGCTTTGTTATGAAGACCATAAATATAACCATCCTGTTTACATCCTGCGGCAAGAGTAACAAAGAGTGAAGGTACATTGGCAGTAATATGGCCAAAGTCTTCTGAGATAGTAAGAGGAAGTTCTAACTTCTTGATATAACCACCAAATACATCTTTTTCTACATCCATAATAGATTTAAGTAATGCAGGATCATTATAGACACTTGGTGCCTGCTGTAAAATTGTGATCCCTGCCTGGGCATGATACATAGAAGCAATACTTTGAACTAATTCATTCACTCTACCCATAATATATTCCTGATCATCTGGACGATAACTTCTCAATGAACATTTCATATAAGCTTTTTCTGGAATAATGTTATGGGCTTTACCTGCATTCATAATACCAATTGTAAGTACATCATCATGACTCATGCTGATTTCTTTAGGAATGATTTCCTGTAATTGCTGATAGATATGAATCGCAACACGCAAAGCATCAATACCTTTTTCTGGCATAGAACCATGTGAACTCTTACCTGTAATATTGATTTCAAAGATTGTAGAAGCGGTTGTCATTGCTTTACGAATCGTACGGATTGTCCCTGTCTTATCTTCTGTTGCCGGCATGACATGTAAGCCTACTGCCGCATCAACACGAGGATACTTTAATACCCCATCTTCAATCATCATCTTACATCCTACGAGTCCTTCTTCATGGGGCTGGAAGACAATCTTGATCTGCCCTTTTAGTTTCTTTTCATTCTGTTTCAAAAGTTTGGCACACATCAACATCATAGAAGCATGCATATCATGTCCACAGGCATGCATTGCCCCATTAATAGACTTAAAAGGAAGATTTGTATGTTCCACAAGTGGTAAAGCATCCATATCGCTTCTTAATAATAGAATCTTCTTATCATGGGGACCTACAAGTATTTCAATACTGCCTCCGGGATTCACAATAATATTTTCATACCCATACATCTCTAACATCTTTACAATATATTCCTGTGTCTGAGGAAGAGGATGACCTACTTCTGGATGTTCATGAAAATGTCTTCTTAATCGTATTAATTCCTGTTCAATATCCTTGTTGTTTGATATCCATTTTTCTATCTTTTCCATAACTTACACCTACTTTTTCATTTCTTGAATAATACGTCTTGTATTAATAATCTTTTGTGCATATTCTTCTTTATTACGTTTTACTAATCCATAGTAAAGAAGATCAACGACAATAAGTGAAGAATAACGAGAACTCATCGCTCCAATACGTAATGGCTGTTCCTGTGAAGGAATAGTTAATACATAATCTACTAACTTACCAAGCTTATTATAAGCAGACTGTGTAATTGCGACAGATGGGATGTTCATTTCCTTTGCCCATTTAGCAGCAGTGACTATACCTTTTGTTTCTCCACTATAAGAAACAAAGACAGCTAAGTCTTCCTGTGTCATAGCAGGTACAAAAGTCATCTGTAGATGTATATCAGGGTAATAGCTAGAAGTCTTCCCTATCCTCATAAGCTTATGTCTAAAATCATCACAGACAATAGCTGAACCACCTATACCAAATAAATAAACATGTTTCGCTTGTTCTAAAGCTTTCACAACATCTTCTAGTGTAGAAGCACTAAGAAGCTGATATGTTTTATCAATAGTCACAATCTGAGAATGATGTGCTTTATTCATAAGTGTAGCCATATCTTCTTCTGGGTTTAATAAGTTATCTACTTCTGGTATTTGTTCTACTAGATCTTTCGCAAGTTCAATCTTTAGTTGTGGAAAACCTGTATAACCAAGCTTTTTCGCAAATCTTACAACTGCCGCAGAAGACGAATGTGTCTTTTCTCCTAGTCTCATAGCAGAATCATCAAGAATATGTTCTAGATGTTCTATGATATATTGTGCTATTTCTTTTTCTGTTTCTGTAAGGCTTGCTTCTTTAATACGTGTAATACAACTCATAAAAACCTCTTTCTCATATATGAGTACGCATATATGTTTTTATTAGTCTTTCCTTATACAAAAGTATACCATGTTTTTCTTTTACATCGCATTTTTTATGTCATTTTATATGAATTACATGTATTTTTAATAATATTTTATCATTTTAAAAGAATTTTCATTATTACTTAAATATTCATTTTATCATGAATATAAGGTACTTTTTTTCGATTATTCCGATAATTATAAGTGATAAATTACAGTTACCGTGATAACATTTTATTGACATGAGTGTTTTCTATTCGTATAATGCAGTCATACCAGAAAGGTAAAAAGAAAACATAAACATGATAAAGGGGGAGTGCTTATGGCAAAGGTTTTAACTGAAGTTTTTGGTATATGGTATTTAATTGGTGCCGCGTTTGTATTCTTTATGCAGGCAGGCTTCGCAATGGTTGAGGCAGGGTTCACCCGTGCTAAGAACGCCGGAAATATCATCATGAAGAACTTAATGGATTTCTGTTTAGGAACTGTCGCTTTTCTTATTGTAGGTTATAGCTTCTTATGTGGGAGTGATGTAGCTAACGGATTTATTGGATGGGTTTGTTTTGGAAATGGTCCATTAACTAACTTTGCATCAACTGATTGGTCTAGCTTCGTATTCAACTTAGTATTCTGTGCAACTGCAGCAACTATCGTATCTGGAGCCATGGCAGAAAGAACTAAATTCTTAAGTTATAAATTTGTGGCGAAAAACCCACACGCTTGCGTGTGGGATGAAAGCCACATTTCACTTGATAAATACTTAGAAAAATGATATATAATCTATGTATATTAAAGTATAGAAAGTAAAAAAATCATTAGTAAAAGTAACCATGATATAAACACACATACAACAAAACAACCATCACTCTAATCAGAAAAATCCTAATAATACTGCACATATAACGAACAATAATAACCATACAGAACAGTGCAATCCTAATAATTCAGCATATCATTCAAGTTGTGGATAAAAGTAATGGCACGAACTAAAAGTAACAATGTACAAATAAATATTTCCATTCCTGCTGGATGGAAAACAGAACTTGAAAACCCTGCACGTATCTATTCTGTTGGAGAAGGAGAGAGTATCATATTTCTTGACTTGCTTCGTATTGAAAATATCTGATACAGTATCACATCATCAGATATTCTAAATTCATATTTCTGGTATTAAAAGGTAATGTATAGGAAATATTGAAACAGATATTACAGAAAAATCTATTACCACATTAAGGCTCTTGTTGTGATGCTTGACCATATACATGTCTTTGTAGATGTACCACAAACTGCTGCTTCCTGTGATTTTGTAAGAACTTTTAAAGATATAAGTGCTATTGAACTATTCAAGGCATTTCCACAATTAATACAATTCTATGCAAGATGCGGTATTTTATGGTCTAGAGGATATTTTGTATCTACAGTAATCAAGTATATTAAGGAGCAGAAAAATGATAACTGATAAAGAACATAAAAGACATCTTAAACAATTTCATAAGCTTTCTGACAGGCATATCCTGGCTGTAGAAACCGATATGTCTTATCCTGATGCACTTAAAGTAGTGGCTCTTTCTGATAAGATACGCAAAGCTGGGAATGAGCTTGTAGGTCTTATGAGAAAGAATTATAACCAGCTTATGCGTACAAAGAGATATCGTAAATTGCTCTTTCTTTATGGTAATTCTAAAGATAAGGTTAAACGAAAAACTTATGCCAAACAACTTAATGAAATGCAGAAAGCTTATAATATTACATGGGAATACTGCAGAACGTCCATGATTCCAATAGGCAAGAAATATGGTGTAGACGCTGTATTTGCGCTGACTAAAGCCGAAGATATATGGCATGGTATCGAAAAATGCTTGTATGGTAATGGCAATACCATTCATTTCTCAAAATATGGAGAACTGCCTTGTATTCGTGCAAAGCAGATGAATCGTGGCATACCTATATCTGTCACAGATAATAAGCTGCAGTTCAAACTTGGCAGGATGGTATTTGGAATACAGGTAAATGATAGATTCCAACAGGATGAAGTAGACGCCGTTTTATCATATCTTGCCGAATCTGAGATTTTGGATGACAAGGCTGTCAACACTCTTATTCAAGATGGCTTCTGCATAGATACATACAGACCCTGCTATGCTACACTTGTTCCCAGGATGATAAGAGGTAAATACAGAGTATATCTGCATCTTACTATCGAGGGTAAAGCAAAACCTAAATATGATAAGCATGGCAATCCAAGACATAAGTTCGGCAAAGGCATGATCGGTGCTGATATTGGTACACAGACTGTTGCGTATACATCCGATACTGAGGTAGGCTTGAAAAACCTTTCAGAGCGTGGCAACAGTATTCAGACTTCTGAGAGAAAAGAACGTCTGCTTTATCGTGCTATGGACAGGTCAAGACGAGCAACTAATCCGCAGAATTATAATGAAGATGGTACAATTAAAAAAGGTCGCAAGACTTGGAGATATTCTAATCATTATAAGAAGTTAAAAGAAAAACATTCTGAATTATGCCGTATTAATGCGATAAATAGACAGCTTGCTATAAACGAAGACGCTAATTATTTAAGGAGTCTTGGTGATGTATTTATAACAGAAGCTAAAAATGCAGGTAAGCTTATGAAAAGAGCCAAGGAAACTACTGTCAATAGCAAGGGCAGGTTTAATAAGAAAAAACGTTTTGGCAAGTCTATTAAGAATAGATGTCCTTCTGGTTTTCAGACTGCTGTAGAAGAAAAATTCAATACTACAGGTGGTACATATATAGAAGTGCCTAATGATTATAGAGCATCACAATATGACC
>ERZ831634.3396-NODE-3396-length-12009-cov-3.019826_pt1 | contig 12009 bp, 8 predicted proteins | sample MGYA00519953_ERZ831634 | MGnify/ENA primary metagenome ERZ831634 (study PRJEB31850, sample SAMEA3708718) | human gut metagenome | biome: human gut; feature: human-associated habitat; material: faeces | place: China | collected 2014 ... | reverse complement strand
TTATGCGTACATCTTTATTTCTCGGCATGACCGGATTCGCATTCCTGACGACGTTTGGTTTGCAGGGGTGCAGTGATGACGAGGGTGGCAATGACGGCAAAAATCCCCCCCCCCACGATTAATGTTGAGGTGGGTGATGTAACCCGTACAACCGCATCATTTACAATTACTACGAGCGGTGCAGCCGATTATGCCTACGCTGTATTGCCGGCATCGGAAACGATTGCCGATGCAGAGGCTCTCTTCGAAAATGGTATCGTAGCCATGTTCGAAGGTGCTAAAAAGGTCGAGGTCAAAATCGAAGACCTTACTGGTGACACCGAGTACAAGCTCTATGCCGCCGCACGCAACCTCAACCCTTTCCTTTACAGCAAACTCGTATCCGAATCGATCGACACGCATGTCGCTTATACCGACATGATTACGCTCGAAAGTGTCAAGACTACTTCTTTCGCTTATCATATCATGAAGCCCGAAGGCGTGGCCAAATACAAGCACGTCTGCCTTTCCAAGTCTGACTATGACTATATAATCAACCTTGCAGGCGGTACTCCGGCCTCCTATGTAAGCGCTTTTGGCAAGGAAGCCACTGAAGACGACACCTATGTTTTCGATACCACTTTCTTCGATGCCGGCGGCTTTCGCCAGGATATTTACTCCGATATGGAGTTTATCATCATAGCCGGTGAAATCGACGGCGAAGGGCAAGTGGCCAAGGATGCAGCGAAGACGCTCGTCTTCAAGACCAAAAAAGCCGGCACTGCCCCATATGGTATCGATGTCTCTGTGAGCAATATCGCTTCGATGACGGCCGATATAACCATTAAGCCCGAGGAAGGAATCGAGCGCTTCCGTTATCATGTGAACACGAAGGCGGAGTTCGACTATATTGCTTTCGAGGGCGAGGCTTCCGTTCGCCGTATGATTATCGGCCATTGGGACGATGTTTCGAACGAAAGTTCGGGGACTATCACTGTCAATGCAAAGGGCCTTAAGCCCAATACCGAGTACCAGGTCGGGATCGTAGGGTTCGATAAGGACATGCGCGAGAAGTTCCTGCTCTATGACTTTACGACGGGCGAACCTACCGGGCCCCTGCCCGAGCTGACTGCCGAGCCCGTAACCGTCGAAACGCCGTGGAACAAAGCGGCCTTCAAGATCAAGACGACCTATACGGTCTCGATGGTGGCCGGAGTTTTCCCGAGGGGATCCATCGAAGACGTTCTCAGCCGTCCCGGTAACGAGGCGCTTACGGCCGGCGATGTCATCGCTGCCAACGGCACTTCGTTAACCCCGGAACAGGTTGCTGCTGCTATGAGTGGAGAGGGGCTTGTCATCGAGAGCGACGTGCTCACGCCGAATACCGAGTACGAGTTCGGTGTTTGTGCGACGAATGAGGAAAGCGTGGGCGTTTCCGTAGTGAAGGATTTCGCGACAGTTTCGTTGCCGCAGTACGATGGAAACGGCGTGCGTGCGAAACTTCCCGGCAAATACACCGCGACGACCAAGGATCTCGAAGGCAAAACGGTGACCTTCTCTGTCACTATTGCCACGGGTGTGAACGAGGCGACCGAAAAGGCTTACCACGATATGAACCGCCTGGTCGTATTGGGTTTTGCTCCGTGCGGTGTGGAGTATGCGGATCCTGAGAAGTTGCTTGCGAACGGCTGGGTTGCGAACGAAGAGGAAGCCAATGCCGGTTACGGGCCGAAGTGGTTCATCGAATTCAACAGTGACAACACGATTTCGACGAGCGCCCCGAGCGACGGGATGCTGGATTACACGATGGCGAAGTTCAACGGTAAGGAACTCTATTTCCGCGGTTATGCCAAGCGCCCTACCAGCGATCGCTACACGGACACGGCGATAAGTTTCCCTATCGAAGTGGCGGACGATTTGACACTGACGGTTAAGAAAGTGGTCGATGAGTCCGAATTCGGCACCTTTATCTATTATCCCGGTGTGATGTCGGGTACCAGCCAATGGTATGGCGATATGGCTTTTGCGGCATCGGACGAGATCGTCCTGACGCGCGATGCCGACCAGGGCGCCGAGCCGGCAGCCGTGAAGAACGTGCGGCAGGTTAGCCTGCCCGAACGGGTGACCGTGAACCTCGATGCCGCTCCTGTGGCCGACAGCCGTCGTATTGCGGCAGAACGAATGATGCGTTAATCCTTAATAAAATACTTTAGACATGAAGAATTTGTTTGGATGGATGCTGGCGGCACTGCTGGCCTTGACGGTCGGTGTGTCGTGTAGCGACGACGATGATTTGAATGAAGGTGCGGGGATTGCCTCTCCCGCATGGAAGGCTGAGAACCAGGCCGTGATCGAAGGCGAGACGCTCGATTTCGAATTTACCGCCGAAGGCCGGTGGACGGCTGTGAGCTCGGCTGACTGGTGCGAGGTGAAGACTCCCTCGGGTGTGGCAGGCGAATCGCTGCTGAGGTTGAAGGTCGCCAAGAACAACCTTGCCGAGGCGCGTACGGCCACGATCACCGTCCATGTGAAAGGATACGCCGCATCGGCCTCTTTCGTGGTGAAGCAGGCCGAAGGTACAACCGAGCAGGGGGATGGTAAATACCGCTCCGTGAACGAATGGGTAGCGGACTATATGAAGAACTTCTACTTGTGGAATCGTCCGATCGAAAACCTCTTCCTCGATTACAGCCTTAGCTACGACCGCTTTTTCACCTCGATCCTCGACGGCGTAGCTGCCCAGGATGACGTGAACCACGACGACGGCTTCTGGCAGGGGCAGAAACGCATGTACTATTACTCTAATTTGCAAAGCGATGCTCCCGTGTCGCGAGCTCCGGGACAGACGCAGTCCGGGTCAGGTATTTATCTGTTGCAAGCCACCCGCCTCGGTACCGACTATATCGGGTTTGCGGTTATGGCGGTCGTTCCTGGGACGCCGGCTGACGACGCGGGACTCGTGCGCGGCGATTTCATCACGTCGGTCAACGGCGTGGAGGTGACCGATGCCAACTACAAGACGCTGGGCCAGTATGTATACGACGGGTCTGTCGAGATTGCGGTTAGCCAGGTGACCTGGGAAGATAACGGAAGCACTCCTGTGCTCAGCTCGAAAGGCAACATCCAGCTCGGGGCCGCTTCCTTTACCGATCCGGCCATCTACATGGACAAGGTGGTTGGCATCGATGGCACCGACAAAAAGGTGGGATACCTGCTCTATATGGGCTTTAATATCGACTACGACGATGAGTTGATGGCGGCATTCGAACGTTTCCGCCAGCAGAACGTCACCGACCTGATTCTTGATTTGCGCTACAACAACGGTGGCGATGTGCTTTCGAGCGCCGTGCTCGGTACGCTGGTTGCGGGCAACGACTACAAGGGACAGGTTTATGCACATACCACGTTCAATGAAGACCGCACGGAAGCCGGTGAAGGCGGTGACTACAAGATCGGCGTCAAGGAAACAGTTGAGCGCATATACGAACCGCTCGAAACGGCGCTTCAGCATGCTGTGGGGTTGAAGAAGATATATGTGCTGGTGAGCCAGACGACCGCTTCGGCCAGTGAAATGGTGATCAATGGCCTGCGTGGTCTGGACATCGAGGTCAACCTCATCGGGCAGACCACCAACGGCAAGAACGTAGGTATGGAAGGAGTGATGCGGTCATTCTACAATCATGAGTTCCTGCTCTACCCTGTTACCTTTTACGTTGAGAACGCCAAGGGGTTCCGGGATTATTCGACGGGTTTTGTCCCCGATGTCGAGATTGACGATTCGGCGATCTACCCGGGGGAGTTCGGTACGATGGAAGATCAGCTCGGCTATATTGCGCTGGTGTGGATCAAGAGCGGCAAGAAGCCGGAACTCCAGGCTTCGTCGTTGACACGCGGCGGGGGCAGTCCGATGAAGCCTTTCGGCGACTTGTGGGATATCCGTCCCATACGACCGATGGGCGGTGCCGTCATGCGTCCCCGGACGGACGAGTAGTGTTCCGTTTTTCTTATGCTGCAGAGGCGTCCGTACAGGGCGCCTCTGCTCTATTTATCTCGGTCTGTAATTTTTTTGTTGAAAAGACGCCCCTTTTCGTACGGTTTTCGTAATTTCGCCCAGCAAAACACATATTTTATGCAACAACGCCGAGTCAATTTCCATACCCTGGGTTGCAAACTCAATTTTTCGGAGAGCTCCACCCTTGCCCGGGAGTTCGAAGAGGGCGGTTTCGTCCGCGTGGCACCCGATGCCGAAGCCGATATATGCGTCGTCAACAGTTGTTCGGTGACCGAACATGCCGACAAGAAATGCCGTAACCTGATCCGCAAGCTGCACCGCCGCAACCCCGGTGCCATCATCGCCGTCACGGGGTGTTACGCGCAACTCAAACCGCAGGAGATCGCGGCAATCGAAGGTGTGGATATTGTCTTGGGTAACAACGATAAGGGCGATTTATATAAACGTGTGCTCGAACTTCCGGGCAAAGGCCGTGCGCAGGTTTACAGTTGCGATGCCGATTCGCTCACATCGTTCTTCGCGGCCTTTTCGAGCGGCGACCGCACGCGCGCCTTCCTCAAGGTGCAGGACGGGTGCGACTACTGCTGCTCGTACTGCACGATCCACTACGCCCGCGGTTCAAGCCGCAACATGCCCGTTGCCGATCTGGCGGCCGAGGCGCGGCAGATCGCAGCCGGGGGGCAGAAGGAGATCGTCCTGACGGGCGTCAACACGGGGGATTTCGGCCGCACGACGGGCGAGCGGTTCATCGACCTGCTGCGGGCGCTGGACGGCGTGGACGGGATCGAGCGTTACCGCATCTCCTCCATCGAACCGAACCTTTTGACGGACGAGATCATCGCCTTCTGCGCCGCTTCGCCGAAATTCCAGCATCATTTCCACATCCCCCTGCAGAGCGGTTCGGACAAGATCCTGGGGCTGATGCGCCGCCGTTATACCACGGCGCGCTTCGCCGACCGGATCGCCGCCGTACGCGCGCTGATGCCCGACGCCTTCATCGGCATCGACGTGATCGTCGGGTTCCCCGGTGAGACGGAGGAGGATTTCCGCACGACCTACGACTTCCTTGCCCGGCTGGAACCGGCCTTTCTGCATATTTTCCCCTTCTCGGAACGTCCCGGCACGCCGGCCGTGGAGATGCCCGGCAAGGTGCAGGCTTCGGTGGCGACGCGCCGCGCGGCCGAGCTGGAGGCGCTGTGCGCGAAGCTGCACGGGGCATTCTGCGCCCGTGCCGTGGGGAGCGAGGATTCCGTGTTGTTCGAAAGCACGCGGCGCGGGGGCATGATGTTCGGCTTTACGGGCAACTACCGCCGGGTGAAGGCTCCCTACGACAAGGCCCGCGTCAACACCGTTTGCCGCGTCAGGCTGGGGGCTATGGACGAATCTCACGACCTGATGGGTGAAATTCGGGATTAAATCATTATATTTGCCACTACAAAATTCATAAGGAGTATGACGGGTTTGCGCAAAAGGGTGACGGTGGGCTTCCTGAGCATCGTATGCCTGTTGTTTTTTTCGGGCATGGTCTCGTTCGTGGAGCTGAGCCATCTGAGCCGTGACACGGGCGAGATCCTCAAGGCCAACATGCGTAATATCGAGCTGGCCAAGGAGATGCTCGACGCCGCGCACGAACAGAACGTGGCGCTGATCCGCCTTTCGGTATTCGGCGACCGCTCGTGCGACAGCCTTTGCCGCCGGAGCCTCGAACGGCTGGAGAATACGCTGCTCGTGGCACAGGACGAGGCGCTCGAAAAGTCGTTCCTCGACTCGCTCGCCTTCGCGACGACCGAGCTGCGCCTGTTGACCGACAACTACCTGGCCTTCGGAACCGCTGCGCCGGAGGTGCCGGGGCTCGTTTTACCCGATTCCGTGGGGGTCAAATGGTATAACGACGAGTACGTGGCGCTCTACGGGCGCCTCACGTCGGCCATCAAGAACTATATGACTTCGACGCAGAGTTCGCTGGCGCCGCGTGCCGAGCAGATGAAGAAGAACGCCTACCGGGCCGTGACGCCCGTGCTGATCTCGCTGGCGGTGATGATCGCCATCGTGCTGATGCTCTATTATTTCATGTCCGTCTACTGTGTCAATCCCATCCTGCGCATGAACAAGGGGCTGGGCGATTACCTTTCGTTCCGCGTGCCGTTCGTCGTCAAGGCCGACTGCAAGGACGAAATGCTGGAGCTCAAAGAGAAGATCGAGACGCTGATCACCATTTCCAAGCAACCGAAAGCCTGATGCGATGCGAGTAGACGTGGTATTGCGATATGTCGGGGTAGTGATGATATTCATCGCGCTGTTCATGCTCCTGTCGGCGGGTATCTCCTACGTCAGCGGCATGGACTCGGCGTTCTACCCGCTGCTCCTGTCGTCGTTGCTCACGGCCCTGCTGGGGGCTTTCCCGCTAATTTTCGTGGAACGCACGGAGCAGATCACCAACAAGGAGGGCTTCTGCGTGGTGGTCGGCTCGTGGCTGGTGGCCTGTGTGGTCGGGACATTCCCCTACCTGATCTGGGGCGGGGAGTTCAGCTTGGTAAACGCCTGGTTCGAAAGCGTCTCGGGCTTTACGACCACCGGGTCGACGATCCTGAACGATGTCGAGGCGCTGCCCCGCGGGTTGCAGTTCTGGCGTTTCTCGACGACCTGGGTCGGAGGTATGGGCGTGGTGATGTTCGCGCTGCTGATCCTGCCCTCGCTGGGCCGCAATAAGCTGACGCTGTCGAATGTCGAGCTCTCGACGCTCGCCAAGGACAATTACCGTTACCGCACGCAGATCATCGTGCAGATACTGCTGGTGGTCTATGTCGGGCTTACGGTGGTTTCGACCCTTCTGCTCAAGATGGCGGGCATGAACTGGTTCGATTCGCTTTGCCATGCCATGTCGGCCTGTGCCACGAGCGGGTTTTCGACCAAGAACGCCAGCGTCGCCTATTTCAACAGCCCGATGATCGACACGATCCTGATCTTCGCGATGGCCACGGCGGGTATTCATTTCGGACTGATCTATGCCACGGTGACGGGCAAGCGCAGCAATATTTTCCGTTCGGAAGTGACGCGCTGGTACCTCGGCATGCTGTTCGCGGGCGGGCTGCTGATCGCCGTCAGCCTCTATGCCGCGGATATCTACCCCGCCTTCACGTCGGCTTTCCGCCACGGGCTTTTCCAGTTCGTGTCGGTGGTGACGACGACCGGGTTTGCGACGGCCGATTCCAACCAGTGGACTTCGTTCGCGGTCATCCTGCTGATTTTCGGCTCGATCGTGTGTGCCTGCGCCGGATCCACGGCGGGCGGTATCAAGACCAACCGGCTGGTGCTGGCCATGAAGATGATGCGCACGCGGCTGCGGCAGCAGCAGCATCCCAATGCGATCATCCGCATCCGCCTCGACGGCGTTATCCAGGAGACGGAGGCGCTCCATTCGGTCATGATATTCATCGTGGCGTACCTGATGCTGATACTCGCCGGCACGGTTTTCGGGACGATATTCGGCGTCGACCTGATGACCAGTTTCTCGGGGGCCGTGGCGTCGATCGGCAACGTCGGCCCGGGCTTCGGCGAGGTCGGCTCGATGGACAATTTTTCGGCGCTTCCCGGGGTGTTCAAGCTCTCCAATTCGCTGCTGATGCTGTTGGGGCGTCTGGAAATTTTCGGATTCATACAACTCTTTTTCATTAAATGGTGGAGGTAACCGAGATGGTATTTCGTAAGGTTTATATAGTGTTATGTGCGGCGCTGCTGGCGGCGGGAGACCTCTGTGCGCAGCAGGTTCGCGTGGAACCCCGTATCGCGGGGCTCGAGGGCAATCGGGAGTACATGTCGCTTCTGGAACAGGATGCGCAGTTGCAGATCCGCGAGGACTCGATCGTCAATGCCGTGGAATGCGCCCGGCAACAGTTGCGCGAAGACCCCGCGAACAGGCAGCGCTATTCGCAGGAGATCCTGGAGCTCGAAAGCCGGATATTCGAGGTGCGCAATGCCAAGGGGCGCCTGATCGACAAGATCAACACCATCGAGCAGGAGTGGGTGCTCGCCAACCTGAACGGGGCGGCGCAGCAGCCGGCGGAGCCTGCCGCGGAAAGTCCCGCAGGGGCGATCCCCGACTCGCTCAAGGTGCGCAACCTGGTTTTCAACCCCTATTTCCGCGAGCAGCTGCCCGAGGCCGATTATGCGGCCCTGCGCAGGGCGCAGGGGATGGAGCTGGACGCCGTGGACTATGTGAACCGCTATTTCGCCAACTACGGGACGATCCGCGAACTGGCCGAGGCCTATGCCGCGGCGCAGACCGAGGCGGATGCGGGCGAGATTTACGACCGCTACAATACGTTGCAGGGCTTCAACCGCGTGCTGGCCGATTCGCTCGCCGAGGCATGGAATTATATCGCCGACAACAAAGGGTATGCCTATGGCTATCTGATGGACAAGCTGGGGCAGGATGCCATCCTGGCGCGTGAGGAGGAGCGGCTTTCCGAGGCTGCCCGGGAACTTTCCGCACTGCGCGGCGAGGTCGCTTCGGATGCCGTGGCCGATTATTTCCTGCGCAAGAAAGTCCTCGTGGGCTACGAGACGGCCGTGGCCGGCCTGTTGGGGCTCACTTCCGCCCGCGACTCGCTGCGCGGCGTGGCTGCGCAGCTGGAGGCCATCGACTTCCGCCTGCCCCGCATCGACGTGGCACAGCGTTATTTCCTCGACTACGACAGCATTGCGTTCTCCGCGACGCCGAAATACAGCTACCAGCACCCGATCCCCGAGTGCAGGGTCTACGAGCACGGGACGATCTACCGCATCCTGCTGGGCACGTTCAATACCAAGCGCGCCGTCTCCACGTTCCGGGGAGCGTATCCGCTCTCCTATCTGGTCGGCGAGGATAAGAAATGGTGCTACTATGCCGGGGGCTTCGCAACCCGGGAGGAGGCCGAGGCCGCGCAAAAACTGTTGAAATCCAAAGGCTTCGTCCGCCCCGAAATCGTGGTGTGGACGGACGGCGCCTACCGCAACCTTTCGCGTGACCCCGAGGCGCAGCAGATTGCCTACCGGGTCGAAATCACTGGTACGGAGGCACTGCCCGACGTTGTCAAGACCGTTATCACCGAGGCGGCCGAGGGGTGCGAACTCTCGCGCGTGGGACAGCAGTTGTTCGTGGTGGGGATGTTCGACGACAAGGCCGTGGCCGACCGCGTGGCCGCCGCAATAATACAGGCAGACCCGTCTTTGGAAATAAAAGTCGCCGAAATTGCGGAATAATTGAATTTATTGCCTATCTTTAGTGCAATATTCAACAACTCCTTATGACGATGTTCTATATTGTACTCCTGATCGTATTGGGACTGCTTTTCCTGGTGGCGGAATTGGTGCTGCTGCCCGGCGTGTCGATCGGCGCCATCCTGGCGCTGGTTTGCTACGGCAGTTCCATCTACCTCGCTTTCCGCGATTACGGCACCGTAGCCGGGGTCGTAGTCATCCTGGCTATCCTCCTGCTTTCGCTCGTCGCCACGATTATCTCCCTGCGCGCCAAGACCTGGCAGCGCTTTTCGCTCAAACAGAGGGTCGACTCGTCGAGTATGCCCGCGACCCCCGACCAGGAATTGCAGGTGGGCGACCGCGGCATGACCCTTTCGCGCCTTTCCCCGATGGGTACGGTCGAGGTCGGCGGCAAGGTCTACGAGGCCAAGTCGCTGACGGCCTATGTCGACCCGCGCCGGGAGGTCGAAGTCGTGGGCTTCGAGAATTTCAGCGTCATCGTAAAGACCGTGAAGGATCGGCACGCTTAGCCGGATAATCGGGCGGGGATGGGATATCTCAGATTCTTTGCACTGCTGGCCGTCGTGGGGATGGCTTGCGATTCCCGGGCACAGGGAACGAAGGAGGTCTGGCTGGACGAGCTGGATCTCTCGTTCTGCATTCAGGACTGGGGCTTGCCGCAGGCCGACCGCTCGGTGCTGGATACTCCCCTCACGGTGGGCGGCGTCGTTTACGGCCGCGGAGTGGGAACCCATTCGATCAGCCGTATGCTGTTCGGGCTCGGCGGCGATGCCGTCTCCATCGCCGGGGCGGTGGGCGCGGACGATAAAAACCTGTTTGCCGGGAAACACCGGTTCAAAATCCTCGGTGACCGGAAGGTGCTGTGGGACAGCGGCGTGATGCGCAAGGGCGATGCTGCCCGTGCGTTCGACGTCGACTTGTCCGGCCTGGACAAAGTCCTGCTGCTGGTCGAGGAGGCCGGCGACGGGATCATGTACGACCATGCCGACTGGCTGGAGGTGAGGATCTCCACGCGCGGGGAGGTGAAACCCCTGCCCGTCTGGGCCAGGCCGATCTCCAAGGGTAAATATATCCTGACCCCCGCGAGCCCCGAAACGCCGCAGATCAACAATCCGCTCGTATACGGCGCCCGCCCGGGCAATCCCTTCCTGATGCCTGTCATGGCCAGCGGCAAACGCCCGATGGCGTACGGAGCGCAGGGGCTTCCCGAAGGGCTGGAGCTCGATCCCCGTACGGGACTGATAACGGGCCGTGTGCCCGCCGAAGGGGATTTCAGGGTGCTGCTGACAGCGGAGAATGCCCTCGGGAAAGCCGAACGGGAGGTGTTGCTGAAAATAGGGCCGCAAATCGCCCTGACTCCACCCATGGGCTGGAACAGCTGGAATTGCTGGGGGTTCTCGGTCGACGACGCGAAGGTGCGCGATGCTGCCCGCGCCATGCACGAAAAACTCCTGGCCTACGGATGGACGTATGTGAATATCGACGACGGATGGCCGGCGGATACGCGTTCGGCTGACGGCAGGCTCCTCCCGAACGAAAAATTCCCGGATTTCAAAGGCCTCAGCGACTACGTCCACTCCCTGGGACTCAAATTCGGCATCTACTCCTCGCCCGGGCCCACGACCTGCGGAAATTATCCGGGGAGCTACCGGCATGAACTCACCGACGCCCGGACTTGGGCCGAATGGGGCGTGGATTACCTCAAACACGACTATTGCGGCTACCTGCAAATCGAAAGGGACTCCGAGGAAAAGACGATCCAGGAACCCTACGTGGTCATGCGCAAGGCGCTGGATCAGGTCGACCGGGATATCGTCTACTGCGTGGGCTACGGGGCTCCCAACGTGTGGAACTGGGGCGCCGAAGCCGGCGGCAACCTGTGGCGTACGACCCGCGACATCACCGATGAATGGAACGTGGTGACGGCGATCGGCTGTTTCCAGGACGTTTGCGCGCAGGCCACGGCCCCGGGCAGGTACAACGACCCCGATATGCTGGTGGTCGGCCGGCTGGGACACGGCTGGGGTGCCGATGCCCACGAATCCGAGCTGACCCCCGACGAACAATATGCCCATATTTCGCTGTGGGCCATCCTCTCCGCCCCGCTGCTGATCGGTTGCGACATGCGGGCGATAGACGACTTCACGCTCGGGCTGCTGACCAATTCCGAAGTGATCGCCGTGAACCAGGATCCGCTGGTCGCCCCCGCCGTCAAACGGGTCATCCCCAACGGGCAGGTGTGGTACAAAAAACTCTGCGACGGTTCGTATGCGCTGGGATTTTTCCAGTTGGATCCCTATTTCGTGCTGTGGGATCAGGACGAGGCGGAAGCCATCCAGGAGCAGAACTACGAATTCGAATTCGACCTGCGGGAACTCGGGATCGGCGGGAAGGCCGAAGTCCGGGACTTGTGGCGGCAGCAAGACCTGGGTACGTGCACGGGCACGCTCCGGGCGCTTGTACCCTACCACGGGGTTTCGCTGGTCAGGATAACGCCCGTGGAGTGAGCTCGGGCAGAAAGGTGTAATTCAAGGATAATTTTCTAACTTAATAGCATTCGATTATGGATTTTCAAGCAGGATTGATCGTATTGATCGTATTCGTGAGCCTTTTTGCGATCTGGCTCATCTTCTATTTCATCCCGGTGGGACTGTGGTTCTCGGCATTGGTGTCGGGCGTAAGGATCAGCCTGCTGCAACTCATTCTGATGCGCTGGCGCAAGGTGCCGCCCTCGACGATCGTTTCGTCGATGATCGAGA
>ERZ831634.3392-NODE-3392-length-12019-cov-9.418756_pt1 | contig 12019 bp, 5 predicted proteins | sample MGYA00519953_ERZ831634 | MGnify/ENA primary metagenome ERZ831634 (study PRJEB31850, sample SAMEA3708718) | human gut metagenome | biome: human gut; feature: human-associated habitat; material: faeces | place: China | collected 2014 ... | reverse complement strand
AAGCGATTTTGACGAAATTTATTCATCTGTTATTCCTGGCGCTGGTTCTGAATACATTTATCGCTCTGGTGGTTACCAGCAGTGTATTGCTCAAACGGTCAAGGGAGGACATGCATTTTGCATTGGAATCCGTTGACCGTATGTTGGATTATACGGGAAATGTGGAAGAACAGCTGATGGATTTGAGCGACCTTACGAACGACAATAATAGCCGTTATACGCTGATCCGGATGGATGGCACGGTGGTGGCTGATACGGAAGTAGCGCAGGTGAATCAGATGGAAAATCATCTGGAGCGCAAGGAAGTGAAGGATGCGCTGGCGACGGGATATGGATATTCGGTGCGGCGCTCCGGAACGTTAGGAATGCAGATGGCGTACGCGGCGATCCGTTCATCGGACGGCAAATACATACTGCGCCTTTCTGCCTGTTCAACCGGTTTGGGTGAATATATCCTGATGTTGATTCCGGCCGCTTTTTTGAGCTTTGGAATAGCTTTTTTTGCATCGGCAATGGAGGCGGAACGGTTTTCCCAGTCCATCACGCGTCCTTTGCAGGAAATTTCCAGTGAAATGGTGCGGATGGATGACGACTACACGCGTTTTCAGTTTGAAAAATGCCCGTATGAGGAGATAAATGTCATCGCGGACACGACGACGCGGATGTCCCGAAATATGAAGAAATATCTGGAGCGCATTGAGAAAGAAAAACAGATCCGGCAGGAGTTTTTCAGCAATGCATCGCATGAGCTGAAAACACCGATCACTTCGATCCGCGGTTACGTCGAGCTTTTGGAAAGCGGCATGGCACAGGATCCGGGCACGGCACGTGATTTTCTGGGACGCATAAAAAAAGAGGCAATGCGGATGACGAACCTGGTGGATGATATTTTGATGATCTCCCGTCTGGAATCCCGCGGTGCGAAAGCAGATATTGTGACGATCCGCACGGTGGAACTGCTGGAGGACAGCCTGTCTTCGATTGCCGCGCAGGCGGCGTCGCGCGGCATCACAGTCCATAAAGAGTGCGAGAATTTCACGATTCGTGCCGATCTGCGCCAGATGCAGGAGCTGTTTAACAATCTGTTGACAAACGCGGTCAAGTATAACAACGAGGGCGGCGAAATCTGGGTGCAGGTCAAGCACTGGGGCGCGGATATGATACTGACGGTCCGCGACACCGGCGTCGGCATCCCGGCGGAGAGCCAGAGCCGTATTTTTGAGCGGTTTTACCGGGTGGATAAAGGGCGCAGCCGCAAACAGGGCGGCACCGGGCTTGGTCTTTCGATCGTCAAGCATATCGTGAATTTTTATCATGGAAGCGTGAAGGTAGAGTCGGAAGTCGGAAAAGGTTCAACGTTTACGGTGAAACTGCAGATCGCGGAAGCAAAATAAAAAAGAGTCAACCTAAATTCCCTATAAAATAGCGGAATTTTAGGTTGACTCTTTTTGGAGTTTGTAGTATGATTGCTTTAAAGCGTAACAGTTCAGCTCTTTAAAGCGAAAAATAAATCATGGTTTGATGCATAAGAGGAAAATCTGTTACATACGTTGAAAAGGTTCAGGAGGATGATATTATGAGAAAGACAAAGAAATTAGCAGCCCTGATGCTGGCTGGCGCGATGGCGGCATCCCTAGCAGCCTGCGGAGGACAGACAGCAAGTACGGACACGACAGCAGCGGAGTCCGCAGACGGAGAAGAAAGCAAAGAGGCAGAGCAGACAGCAGACGGCGAGACCTATAAGATTGGCGTATTACAGCTGACCCAGCATGTGGCACTGGATAAGACCAATGAGGGCTTCGTGGCAGCGCTGGACGATGCAGGCATCAAATACGAGATCGACCAGCAGAATGCAGCTGGCGAGCAGTCTGCATGCCAGACGATCGCAGAGAAACTGGTCAACGATAAAGATGATTTGATTTTTGCAATCGCAACCCCGGCAGCACAGGCAGTTGCAGGTGTGACGGATTCGATTCCGATTCTTGTCAGCGCTGTTACCGATCCGGCGGCTTCCGGTCTGGTAGAGAGCAACGAGGTTCCGGGCGGCAACGTATCGGGTACTTCTGATCTGACTCCGGTTAAAGAGCAGATTGATCTGATGCAGCAGATTATTCCAGATGTAAAAAAGGTCGGACTTCTGTATTGCAGCGCGGAGGCAAACTCCGTTCTTCAGATTGACATGGCGAAAGAAGCACTTGATACAGCTGGTATTGAGTATGAAGATTACACCGTTTCCAATTCCAATGAGATTCCTACCGTTGTAGAATCTATGGTTGGCAATGTAGACTGTGTATACACACCAACCGACAACATGATCGCGGCTGGTATGGCAACCGTAACGATGGTAACAAATGAGAATAAACTTCCGGTTATCTGCGGCGAGAAAGGCATGGTAGATGCAGGCGGTCTTGCTACTTACGGTATTGATTACTACCAGTTAGGCTACATGACCGGTGAGCAGGCCGTTAAAATCCTGACTGAGGGCGCCGATATTTCTAAGATGCCGATCGGTTATCTGGACGCTTCCAAGTGCGAGCTGAGTGTCAATGAAGAGACAGCGCAGACGCTGGGAATCGATGTATCTGGACTTGAGAAATAAAGAGTACTAGAAAGACCTAAACTTCAAATGAGATGGACTGTCAGATCAGAAGCATAAAATAAATATGCCGATCTGGCAGTCTTTACAGTTAATCAGATGAAGAAAATACAAAACACAGGGAGGTAAAAGTTTGAGCGGTTTATTAGTATCCCTGCAGGGCGCGGTCGCACAGGGCGTTCTTTGGGGAATCATGGTATTGGGAGTTTATATTACATTCCGCCTGATGGATATTGCGGATATGACGGTAGACGGAAGCTTCGCGTTGGGTGCCTGCGTTTGTGCAGTCCTGGTAGTCAACAAAGGAGTAAATCCGGTGCTGGCACTTTTAGTTGCAGCGGCAGCCGGTGTCGTGGCTGGTGCGGTAACGGGTATTCTTCATACTGTATTTGAGATACCAGCGATTCTGGCAGGAATTCTGACTCAGATTTCCCATCGCTTTTTTTCCAGAGTATGTCAGGAAATCGGCATCGAGCTCGGCGGCGAAAGAGAATACGGAATCGGCATGTTCTTTTTCCCGCAGGATGAGCTCAAGCGCAACCAGGCTAAGAAGCTGTTTGAGATCGTCTGCAAAAAGGAGGGTCTGCCCTTCTTAGGCTGGCGCGAGGTTCCCACCTGCCCCGAGGTGCTCGGCCACAAGGCCATTGCCTGCATGCCCAGCATCTGGCAGGGCTTTGTGGGCAAGCCGCAGCGCGTCGAGGCCGGCATTGCCTTTGATCGCCGCCTCTATGTGGCGCGCCGCGTGTTTGAGCAGTCCAGCCCCGACACCTACGTTTGCAGCCTGTCCAGCCGCACCATTGTCTATAAAGGTATGTTCCTCGTCAAGGAGCTGCGCCTGTTCTATCCCGATCTGCAGGACGCCGACTATGAATCCGCCATCGGCATGGTGCACAGCCGCTTCTCGACAAACACATCACCGAGCTGGAACCGCGCCCACCCCAACCGCTTCATCCTGCACAACGGCGAGATCAACACGATCCGCGGCAACGTGGACACGATGCTTGCCCGCGAGGAAACCATCGGTTCCAACTATTTAAAGGACGATATGACGAAGGTTCTGCCCATCGTCAACCAGGGCGGCTCCGACTCTGCCCAGCTGGATAACACGCTGGAATTCATGGTCATGAACGGCATGGATCTGCCGCTGGCCGTCATGGTCACGATCCCCGAGCCGTGGGACAACAACAAGTCGATGGACCCGAAGAAGCGCGACTTCTACCAGTACTATGCCACGATGCTGGAGCCGTGGGACGGCCCCGCCAGCATCCTGTTCAGCGACGGCGACGTGATGGGCGCAGTGCTGGACCGCAACGGTCTGCGCCCGAGCCGCTACTACATCACGAAGGATGGCCGACTGATCCTTTCCAGCGAGGTCGGCGTGCTGGACATCCCCGCCGATGAGGTCGTGCGCAAGGACCGTCTGCGCCCCGGCAAGATGCTGCTGGTGGATACCGTCAGGGGCGAACTGGTGGACGACGAAAAGCTGAAGGCCGACTACGCAAGCCGCCAGCCCTACGGCGAGTGGCTGGACCGCAACCTTGTCAACCTGTCCAGCCTGAAGGTGCCCAACAAGAAGGTGCCCAGCTACACGAAGGATCAGCTTGTCCAGCTGCAGAAGGCGTTCGGCTACCGGTATGAGGACGTCTCCACGATCATTCTGCCGATGGCCAAGAACGGCGGCGAGCCCGCCGGGGCCATGGGCAGCGATACTCCGCTGGCCGTTTTGAGCCACACCCGCCCGAATCTGAGCGAGTATTTCAAGCAGATGTTTGCGCAGGTCACGAACCCGCCCATCGACGCGCTGCGCGAGAAGATCGTCACCTCGACCACCGTCTACGTCGGTGCGCAGGGCAATCTTCTGGAGGAGGACGCCGACAACTGCAAGGTCCTGAAAATCGAGAATCCGATCCTGACCGAGACCGACCTGCTCAAGATCAAGGCCATGGACGTGCCCGGCTTCAAGGTCGTGACGCTGTCCATCTGCTACTACAAGAACACCGACCTGGAAAAGGCCATTGAGCGCCTGTTTGTCGATGTGGACCGCGCCTACCGCGACGGCGCGAACATCCTGATTTTGTCGGACCGCGACATTGACGAGTACCACGTCGCCATTCCCAGCCTGCTGGCTGTGGGCGCGGTCAGCAAGTATCTGGTCCGCACCCGCAAGCGCACCGCCATGGCGCTGATTCTGGAAAGCGGCGAGCCGCGCCTGGTACACGACTTCGCCACGCTGCTGGGCTACGGCGCAGCTGCCATCAACCCGTATCTGGCGCAGGAGACTATCGGTGAGCTGATTTCCGACGGCCTTCTCGACAAGGACTACTACGCCGCTGTCAGCGACTACAACAAGGCCGTGCTGGCGGGCATTGTCAAAATCGCGTCCAAGATGGGCATTTCCACGATCCAGTCCTACGCGGGCAGCCAGATCTTTGAGGCGCTGGGCATCTCGAAAGAGGTCATCGACAAATACTTTACGAACACCGTCTCCCGCGTGGGCGGCATCACGATCCAGGACATCCAGAATGATCTGGAAGCCCGCCATCAGGAAGCATTCGACCCGCTGGGTCTGGACATCAACCGCGAGCTGCCGAGCCTGGGTGCGCACAAATTCCGCGGCGGCCCCGCTGCCGAGCAGCACCTCTACAACCCGCAGACCATCCACCTTTTGCAGCAGGCCTGCTGGACCGGCAATTACGATACCTTCAAGCAGTACACCGCCGCCGCTGCCAATGAGAACGGCGACGCGATGCACCTGCGCAGCCTGCTGGACTTCAATTATCCCGAGCAGGGCGTGCCCCTCGACGAGGTCGAGAGCGTTGACTCCATCGTCAAGCGGTTCAAGACAGCGGCCATGAGCTACGGCGCACTGTCCGAGGAGGCCCACGAGTGCATGGCTATCGCCATGAACCGTCTGGGCGGCAAGTCCAACACCGGCGAGGGCGGCGAGGCCGAGGACCGCTACGGCACCGAGCGCAACTCCGCCATCAAGCAGGTGGCATCCGCCCGCTTCGGCGTGACAAGCAAGTATCTGGTCTCCGCCAGTGAGATCCAGATCAAGATGGCGCAGGGCGCGAAGCCCGGCGAGGGCGGCCAGCTGCCCGGCGGCAAGGTCTACCCGTGGGTCGCCAAGACCCGCAACTCGACCACCGGCGTCGGCCTGATCTCTCCCCCGCCCCACCACGATATTTACTCGATCGAGGACCTGGCGCAGCTGATCTACGATTTGAAGTGCTCCAACCGCAAGGCAGCCATCAACGTCAAGCTCGTCAGCGAGGCCGGTGTCGGCACGATTGCCGCGGGCGTTGCCAAGGCCGGTGCGGAGGTCATCCTGATTTCCGGCTTTGACGGCGGCACGGGCGCAGCCCCCCGCAACTCCATCCACAACGCAGGTCTGCCGTGGGAGCTGGGCATTGCCGAGGCACACCAGTGCCTGATCATGAACGGTCTGCGCAGCCGCGTCCGCATCGAGGCGGACAGCAAGCTGATGAGTGGCCGCGACGTTGCCATTGCCGCCCTGCTGGGTGCCGAGGAATTCGGCTTCGGCACCGGCCCGCTGGTCGCCATGGGCTGCGTCATGATGCGCGTCTGCAACCTTGACACCTGCCCCATGGGCATCTGCACCCAGAACCCCGAGCTGCGCAAGCGGTTCAAGGGCAAGCCCGAGTACATCATGAACTTTATGCGCTTCATGGCCGAGGACCTGCGCGAGTACATGGCAAAGCTCGGCGTGCGCACCGTCGATGAGCTGGTGGGCCGCACCGACCTACTCAAGGTCAAAGCCGTGCCCGCAGGCTCCCGCGCCGGCGAGATGGACCTGACCGCGCTTTTGCAGAACCCGCTGGTCGAGAACTCCAACGTACACTTCAACGCGAAGGATGTTTACAACTTCCAGCTGGAAAAGACCCCAGACATGCGCATCCTGATGAAGAAGTTCAAAAAGAGCTTCGACTCCGCCGAGCCGAAGCCCAGCACCGTCACGCTGGACGTCGGCAACACAGACCGCGCGTTCGGCACGATCATTGGCAGCGAGATCACCGCCAGGTTCGGCAACACGCTGCCCGACGACACGTTCCATGTCGTCTGCCACGGCTACGGCGGCCAGAGCTTCGGCGCGTTCATCCCCAAGGGCCTGACGCTCGAACTGGTCGGCGACGCGAATGACTACATCGGCAAGGGTCTGTCCGGCGGCAAGCTCGTCGTCTACCCGCCGAAGGACGCCGCCTTTGACCGCAGCGAGAACATCGTCATCGGCAACGTGGCACTGTACGGTGCTACGGGCGGCACGGCGTTCATCAACGGCGTGGCCGGTGAGCGCTTCTGCGTGCGCAACTCCGGCGCAACTGCCGTTGTGGAGGGCGTGGGCGACCATGGCTGCGAGTACATGACCGGCGGCACGGTGGTCGTGCTTGGCAAGACCGGCAAGAACTTTGCAGCCGGCATGAGCGGCGGCATTGCCTACGTGCTGGACGAGGACTGGGACTTCTACCAGCGCGTCAACAAGGACATGGTCAGCCTGGAGCCTGTGGAGCACAAGTACGATGTATCGCTGTTAAAAGACCTGATCCGTGAGCATGTGGAGCTGACCGGGTCGCCGCGCGGCAAGGAAATCCTTGACAACTTCGGCGAGTATCTGCCCAAGTTCAAGAAGGTCCTGCCCCACGACTACGACAAAATGCTGCGCCTGATCGCCCAGATGGAGGAAAAGGGCGAGGACAGCGAGCAGGCCCAGATCGAGGCGTTCTACGCCATGAAAAGCGCAAAGTAAGGGAGGCAGAGTACCATGGGCAAACCGACAGGATTTATGGAAATTACGCGGCAGACCAGTTTAGAGCTGCCGCCCGAGGAGCGCATCCAAAATTTTAACGAGTTTCACGTCCCGCTGCACACCGACGAGCAGCAGGCCCAGGGCGCACGCTGCATGGACTGCGGCGTCCCCTTCTGCCAGAGCGGCGTTCAGCTGGGCGGCATGTTCAGCGGCTGCCCGCTGAACAACCTGATCCCCGAGTGGAACGACCTGGTCTATCAGGGCAAGTGGGATCTGGCCGTGCACCGGCTGATCGCCACGAACCGATACCCAGAGTTCACGAGCCGGGTCTGCCCCGCCCTGTGCGAGGCGGCCTGCACCTGCGGCAACGTCACGGGTGACCCGGTCACGGTCAAGGAAAACGAGCGCGCTATCGTGGAATACGGTTACGAGAGCGGCGCCATTCATGCCGTGCCGCCCCCGGCCCGCACGGGCAAGACCGTGGCGGTCATCGGCGCAGGTCCCGCGGGCCTGTCCGTGGCCGACCTGCTCAACAAGCGCGGCCATCGCGTGACCATCTATGAGCGCGAGGACCGCGCGGGCGGCCTGCTGATGTACGGCATCCCCAACATGAAGCTGGAAAAGTGGGTCATTGACCGCCGCGTGAAGATTTTGCAGGACGAGGGCATTGAGTTTGTTTTTAACGCCGACGTCGGCAATACGGTCAGTGCCGAGGAGCTGAAGGCCCGCTATGACGCCGTGGTGCTGTGCTGCGGCGCGAAGCAGGCCCGCGACATCCAGGCCCCGGGCCGCGACGCGCAGGGCATCTTCTTTGCGGTGGATTACCTGACCAGCGTGACCCGCAGTCTGCTGGATTCCAACTTTGCGGACGGCAAGGCGGTTTCCGCCGCGGGCAAGCGCGTGCTGGTCATCGGCGGCGGCGACACCGGCAACGACTGCGTCGGCACGGCCATCCGCCAGGGCTGCGAGAGCGTCATGCAGCTGGAAATGATGCCCTGCCCGCCCGCGGCCCGCGCCCCCGGCAACGACTGGCCCGAGTGGCCCCGCGTGCTGAAAACCGACTACGGCCAGCAGGAGGCCATTGCCAAATTCGGCTTTGACCCCCGCGTCTACCAGACGACGGTCAAGGAGTTCTACAAGAACGAGGCCGGGCAGGTCTGCGGCGCGCTGATCTCCAAGCTGAAAAGCGAGGTCGTGGACGGACGCCGCCAGATGGTGCCCACCGGCGAGGAGTTCACCGTGGACTGCGACCTTGTGCTGATCGCGGCAGGCTTTACGGGCTGCGAGCCCTATGTGGCCGATGCGTTCGGCGTTGAGCGCACGAAGCGCGGCACCGTGGCCGATGTGAAGTACGCCACTGCCGACCCGAAGGTGTTCGCCTGCGGCGATATGCGCCGCGGCCAGAGCCTTGTCGTCTGGGCGCTGCGCGAGGGCCGCGACACCGCCGCCGTCGTGGATGAAAAGCTGATGGGATATACGAACCTGTGACCTACTTTCTTTGAAAAGAAAGTAGGCAAAGAAACTTTAAAACCTTAACCCATACATGGGCCGCCCCGTAGGGGCCGGGCATGCCCGCCCCGCAGGCTTTAGAGGGGCTGCCCCTTTAACCCATACATTGTAGGGCGGGGCACCCTCACCCCCGCTGCGGCGGCCTGAGGGCAGACCGCTCTACATACTGCCCTGCGGGGCGTCGAGGACGCCGCCCCCTACAACATACAGCATAGCACAAAAAGGCACCTGCCCACACGGACAGGTGCCTTTTTATATCGTATTACCGCTCGCACTTCCAGAAATGGCAGCTGTACGGTTCCAGCGTGCTGCCGCCGCCGAAATCGTGGTCGTCCCCTGTGATGAGGTCCACCGCGCGGCCGCAGCCCGCGTCAAAGTGGGCGTCAAACGGATTGCCGTCCGCGTTGATGGCCACCAGCACCCGCTCACCGTCGGCGTAGCGCTCAAAAATCAGCTGCTTAGGCTGGACCAGCACATTGCGGTAGCTGCCCCGGCACAGCGCCTTGCTGCCCGTGTGGGCGTGGGCCAGCGCCGCGATCCAGGCGGTCAGATCGTTCTCCTCGGGCTTCTCCACCGCCGGGCGCAGCGTCGGGTCGCCGTTGCGCTTGTCGCCCTCCATTCCCCATTCACTGCCGTAGTAGACCGACGGCACACCGGGCATACCGAACAGTAGACCGTAGATGGGGCGTAGGCAGCCCTTGTCCGTCAAAATTGTTGCAATGCGCGTTACATCGTGGTTATCCACAAAGCTCAGCAGGTGCTTGCCCGTGTACAGGCACCACTGCTCGGAGCCGAACTGGCGGTTCAGGCTGTAGCTGATCTCGTGCATGTTGCCCGTGTTGAAGCTCGAATACAAGCCCTTGTAGCACTCGTAGTTCGTTACGCTGTGGCAGGCGTGGTCGTTCATCCAGCGGTTGTAGTCGCCGTGCAGCGTCTCACCCACCAGTGCGAACTCCGGCTTGATGCTGTCGGCCAGCCTGCGCAGCTCGGCCAGAAAGCCGAGATCGAGGCAGTAGGCAACATCCAAACGCAGGCCGTCGATGTCGTAGTCCCGCACCCAGCCGCGCACAACGTCAAACAGGTAGTTTTTCACCGCCGGGTTCTGCAGATTCAGCTTGACCAGCTCGTTGCAGCCCTCCCACGCTTCATACCAGAAGCCGTCGTTGTAGTTGGTGTTGCCGTCAAAGCTGATGTGGAACCAGTCCTTGTACGGGCTGTCCCAGCGCTTCTCCTGCACGTCCTTGAACGCCCAGAAGCCACGGCCCACATGGTTGAACACGCCGTCAAACAGGATTTTTATGCCCGCCGCGTGCAGCGCCGCGCAGACCTGTCTGAGGTCGTCGTTTGTGCCCAGGCGGCAGTCCACCTTATTGTAGTCGCGGGTGTCATAGCCGTGGGCGTCGCTCTCGAACAGCGGGTTGAACAGCACGCAGGTCGCGCCCAGGCGCTTGATGTGCTCCACCCAGTCCAGCACCCGCAGAATACGGTGCTCGTCCGCCTGCGCCTGGTCACCGTCGTTTTGCAGCGGTGCGCCGCAAAGCCCCAGCGGGTAGATCTGATAAACTACTGCCTCATCGTACCACATGTTGTTTTCCTCCCCGAATTAGAACTTCTTTTTCAGTTTTGGCTTGAGTATGACGTGGTAATACCGCGTCAGTGCCGCCAGTGCGCGATCACACAGCCAGAACGACAGGTTGCCCGCGGCCAGCAGTGCTGCCAGCATCCCGATGCCGTCGGCCAGCAGCTCGTCCAGCACGGCAGGCCCGAGCAGCGCAAACAGCAAAAGATACACCAGCACCGTGCCCGCGTTGAACACCGCGAATTTCAGCACCCAGCGCAGGAGCGTGCTTTTTACGCCGTTCAGCTTGACGCGCAGCACGGGGTAATACCCCATGACCAGCACGTAAAACAGCGCCAGTTCGGTCTCCGGCACAAAGAGCACGGCCAGAATTGCCACGCAGACGTAGAGGGTCAGCGCGTAGCGCGTGCCGTATTCCTCCAGCACCGGGATGAGCAGGAACGCCGCCAGCATCGGCGCGGCATAGGTGCCGATCTGCAGTGCACTGCCCAGCAGCAAAAGCACCACCGAAAGCGCCCCCAGCATACCGCAGAGGGCTATCTTCTGGCTTTCCGTTTTGCGCATCGTTCCGCCTCCCACCGCTTTTCGATTCTTGTACATTATACCCTATTTTGTTTCACATTGCAAGGCATCCATCTGTGCAATCGTACAAAAATTGTAGCCCTGCTCCCGGAAATAGGCGATCATATCGGGCAGGGCCTTGACGGTCTGACCTGTTGCTTTTGTATCATGCAGCAGGACGACACAGGTGTCCTGACCATCGGCATCGCGGCGAATGTTGCGCAAAATCTGCGCGGCATCCGGGTGGCTGGCGGTGGCGTCCTCGGCGCAGACGTTCCAGTCGATCCAGTGGTAGCCCTTGTCCTCGGCCTGGGCCTTCAGGGCCTTCATGATGCCGTTTCCGCCGTAGCGGTGGCTGACTGTGTTTGTGCTGCCGCCGGGGAAACGCAGCCAGTCGATGGCCGCCACATCCACATACGGCTCCAACGCCTGGCGCAGCGTTCTGATGTCCTGCCAGAATGCGTCAGTGCTCGCATAAATTTTGGAGTATTGATGCGTCGCGCTGTGCAGCGCGATTTGATGCCCCGCCGCCGCAATGTCCGCCACAAGGGGCAGATATTTTTCGTTGGCGTCCTGCGCGCAGACAAAGAAGGTGGCCGGGACCTGCTCCTTATCGAGAATTTCCAGAATTGGCCGGGTGTTTTTGCTGGGGCCGTCGTCAAAGGTCAGGCAGACGATTTTGGGCAGCGCCGTCTCCCCCGTCGCAGCCGACACCGCAAAGCAGTCGTTGGGGGTGTCGGTCTCGGCGTACTCCCGGTGGTACAGCAGATGGATGATGCCGGACAACAGCACCAGCATAGCCGCCAGCACCACGCCCGCCAGCAATCTTGCGTTTCGTTCCTCTCTGTCTGCATCCCGCCGCATGGCAAGCCCCTCCTCTGTTTTGGTCTGGTACAAGGTATGCGGGCACGGCGGGAAATAGACACGTAGCGGCGGGGTGTGGTATAATAAGGTAAATCGGGATTTGTGAGGGTAATTATGATAAATTTTTTGAATGATATAAGGAATG
>ERZ831634.3390-NODE-3390-length-12022-cov-3.086906_pt1 | contig 12022 bp, 8 predicted proteins | sample MGYA00519953_ERZ831634 | MGnify/ENA primary metagenome ERZ831634 (study PRJEB31850, sample SAMEA3708718) | human gut metagenome | biome: human gut; feature: human-associated habitat; material: faeces | place: China | collected 2014 ... | reverse complement strand
AGCGGATATCTACACAGGCGGCACGTTGTGATGAGGGGCGGAAAGCGATGTCTCCGGTCAGACCTTCATAGTTGCGGTCGAAAGCTGTGCCCACTAGTTGTCCTTTGCTATTGAATACCGGACTGCCGGAGTTTCCTCCTGTATTATCAGTATTAACAATAAAGCAGACAGGCATTTCACCGTCTTTACCATAGCGTCCATAGTCTCTGGCTTTATATAGTTCCTTCAACTTCTGCGGAACTACAAATTCCCAGTTTCCTGGATCTTCTTTCTCCATAACTCCTTTGAGTGTAGTATGAGCATCATAAACTACTCCGTCGGCAGGTTCGTAAGGAAGTACCTGTCCGTAAGTCAGTCGTAAGGTTGAGTTGGCGTCCGGATAGATAGGCATTCCTTTTTCCTGTCTCATGTCCATCATTCCTTTTACCCATACCTTATGAGCAGCGTCGTAGTTCTGATTGGCCTCTTTCATGGCAATGGCAGTTTTCAATATTCCATCTGTGATGGAGTATTTGAAAAGTACCATCCAGTCATGACCTATCTTATATAAGCTTGGCTTTTTAATAAACTTTTCAAAGTTTTTGGGATTACCAAAAATCGAATATTCAAAACAAGCATCTACAAATGAATCTATATTTCCTTTGAAACGTGAGTTTATGATCTCGAAAATATTGATTCGTTGTTCCTCCGGAATGTAATTGGCATAAGTTTGCAGCATGGTTTTGGCAACCATTCGCTCTACTTCCGGGAAGGGAATGGAGGCAAAGTATTTTTCACCGGCTTGTTTCAGATTTTCGGTAGCTGTTTTTATTTGTTCTTTGTTTTTTGACTTAAGGGCAGTGACCATTTCTGTTGTAGAAGGGAGGCGCATAAAGTCAAGTGCTGTGACAAGTGCTTCGTTAAGGGCTTGCTGGTGATAGAGTGCATCCCGTCGATGAGCAACGATAGAACGTATTTCATCAAATGCCTTCTGATAAGAATCATCACCTTTTTCGCGGCCACGGGCCAAGAGTTCTTCTTGTTGCTTACGCTTGGTATCCAGTACTTTGAGACGTACTAATCCTTCGTTCATACCAATTGCATTTTTCCAGTAATTGGCTGAAGATGCATACTTACTTGCATAATGGATTCGTACGGCAGGATCTTTCAGCATCTGCTCCATCAGAACTTTCTGACGGGCCCCACGTACATGTTGACGCATAAAGTTGGTAGTCTGCATACGTTCTTCCACTTCGTCGGAAATCATATATCGCCAGTTGCGTCCCGGGAATCCCATAACAAAGGTGAAATCACCTTCCTGTACTCCGGCAATGCTGATTTTCAAATGTTTTTTTACCTGCAAAGGAACATTGTCTTTAGAATATGCGGCAGGTTTCCCGTTTTTATCAGCATAGATACGGAAGAGGGAAAAATCTCCGGTATGGCGGGGCCACATCCAGTTGTCTGTGTCGGCTCCGAATTTACCGATAGAAGAGGGAGGAGCACCTACCATGCGGATATCGCTGTATACGGTCTTTACAAACATATAATATTTATTTCCTCCGTAAAAAGCTTTAAGTTCAAGTTTGGTTGCAGGAGTGACTTCTATATTTTCATCTTTGGCGAAGCGTTCTGCTACTTTGCTCAGGTAGCTTGGCGACAGATAATTAGTACCGTTCGGATCTTCATCTTTCTTCAACTGATCGGTTACGTAACTGGTTACATCAAGGATACGGTCAATAAAAGTGACGGTCAATCCCGGTGTGGGAAGTTCTGCATCACGATTCATGGCCCAGAATCCTTCTGTCAGGTAATCATGCTCTACGTTACTATGTTGTTGGATAGCTCCGTAACCACAATGATGATTGGTGAGTACCAGTCCTTCAGAAGAAATGACTTCTCCGGTACATCCGCCACCGAAGTGTACAACAGCATCTTTCAGAGAGAGGCCATTGGCATTGTATACCTCTTCAACAGGAATCTCCAGACCGAGTTCCCGCATGGCAACTGCATTTTGTACTTTCAGGTCAGTTAGCATCCACATACCTTCATCGGCGTGGATGCTAAGAGTTGCCAGTGAAAAAATAGCAAATATAATTTGTTTTCTCATTTATTCTACGATAGTCATTTCATTAATCAGATGGCCGCAGTTTCCTAATTTCTCAAGGATAAACAGGACGTAGCGGATATCAAGATTGATACAGCGTTGCAGGTTGTTATCAAAGTTAATATCACCACTCAGAGATTCCCAGTTACCATCGAATGCACAGCCGATCAATTCTCCGTTTTCGTTCAATACCGGACTACCGGAGTTACCACCGGTAATGTCATTGGTTGACAGGAAGCAGACAGGCATATCACCGTTAGGTAATGCATAACGACCGTAGTCTTTCTTTTCTATAAGTTCTTTCAACTTGGCCGGTACCACAAATTCGCGGTCTTCCGGATTTTCTTTTTCAAGAATACCTTTTGTTGTTGTGTAATAGTTATAGTGTACACCATCTTTCGGATCATATGGTTTTACGTTACCATAGGTCAGGCGAATGGTGAAGTTTGCGTCCGGATATGAAGGAACAGGCAATTTCATTTCACCTAAACCGCGGATGTAAGTTTTGTGGAGCAGAGCAAGTTCTTTGTCCAGCTCTTTTAGCTGATCAAGGAGATTGCCGTATTGATCGTATTTGGATTGAGCATATTGCAAAGCCAGATCCTCATCAATAGCTTTTACTGTCGGCTTTTTGAGGAATTTATCAAAGTTAGCCTGATTAGCAAAAATAGACTTGTCGTACATGTCGTCTACGAACTTATTGTAGTCTCCTTTATATTTCTGTTCAATCACTTTATAGATAGCAGGGCGTTGGTTTGCCGGAATCATTTCTGCATAGAGAGGAAGCAGTACTTTAGCTACTTTGCGGTCTACTTCATGATCATAGTCTTTGTTATGGATGCTTTTGAAGTTTTCTTTCAGACCTTCCAGACGAACTTTGATCAGAGAGTCGTTTTTATCAACCAAAGCTTCCCGTGTTTTAGTTAACATTGAGTTACCAAATTCGATAGCTCCGAAGAAAACTTCAGTCAGGCAAGTCAGTTGATAATTGAGAGGGGCTGTTTGTGCTACCAGATCATCGATCTTTTTCACAACATTGGCATATTCGGTATTGTTTTGTGCCTTTGCAAATTCAGCAAATTTAGCTTCCTGTTCTGCTTTAGTGCCCAATACGTCATTGTCAATGATCGCTTTGTTCATTCCGATAGAGTTTTTCCAGTAGTTACTGGAGCCTGCATATTTGTTTGCATACTGAATACGGATTTTATCGCTGGCGTTCATCACTTCTTTCAAAACAGCCAGGCGTGCACCACGAATGCGGATACGCGGTTCATTGGTTGATTCCATTCGTTCTTTTACTTCTGACACAGTCAGATAACGGCTGGTTCTTCCGGGGAATCCCATGATCATTGCATAGTCTCCTTCTTTTAAACCTTTAATGGAGATTGACAGATGTTTCTTCGTTTTCAGCGGAGTATTGCTTGCGCTGTATTCAGCCGGCTCTCCGTTGGCATCGGCATAGATACGGAACATGGAGAAGTCACCGGTATGACGGGGCCACATCCAGTTGTCTGTTTCGCCACCGAATTTACCTACAGAAGAAGGAGGAGCGGCAACCATACGTACATCCGGATATATTTTCTTGTAGAACAGGTAGAATTTGTTTCCTGCGTAGAAAGGAAGGGCTTGCGGTACAATTCCTTTCTTATCTTTCAGGTCACTTTTTTCATAGAGTTCTTTAGCCAGTCCTTCAAGGAAAGCACCGGTGAATGACTGAGATTCTGTAATCTCTTTGGCGGCGATTTTAGCATTCACAATATCTGTTATATCTTCGATACGTTCGATGAAGGTGAACTTTAATCCCGGAGTAGGAAGTTCCTGATTTCTGGATGTAGCCCAAAAACCATCTGTCAGATAATCGTGTTCTACACTACTGTGTTGCTGGATAGAAGAATAACCGCAGTGATGGTTAGTTAGGATCAAGCCTTCCGGTGAAATGATTTCTCCCGTACATCCTCCTCCGAATATACCGACTGCATCTTTCAAAGAGACACCATTGGGATTATATAAATCCTGGGCTTCCAGTTTTAATCCTTGCTTCTTCATCATATCTATGGAATGTTGCTGTTGCATTAGTTGCAATAACCACATACCTTCGTCCGCTTTTACGGTACATACCAGCAGCGCTGTCAGCGCTAATAAATAAAGTCTTAGTCTGTTCATTACTTTATGATAACAATTATAAATTATGATGTTAATATTCTATTTTTAAACTTCCGTCTTTTAGTGCTTTCATGATGTTGGCAGGAGCCTGTTGATTCATTAATTCTTTTTTCATGAAATCCATATAGGGAGCTACATGCTGAAAGTATTGGTAATATCCTTTGCACAAATAGTTCAGACCGGGTTCGCCGTCCGCTGTCCGACTGAAGCGGTTCTTTGGACATTCTCCGTTGCAGGCAAATAGAAAGTCGCACTCCTTGCATTGTGTTGGGAGTGATTGGTATTTCATTGTCCCGAAGTTATGCTGTCGTTCACTATGCATCATTTCCACCAAAGTCTGGCTATAGATATTTCCCAATTTATATTCCGGGAATACGAAGTGGTCACAAGAGTATACGTCTCCGTTGAATTCCATAACGCCGGCATGTCCGCAATGCTTCGCCATTGTACATACGCCCGGTTGCTCACCCATCCAGTTAGCCAATGTAGAATCGAATATCTGTATGAAGAATTTGCCCACATCTTCTTTTACCCATTCATCAAAAATTGTACAGAGAAAGTTACCCCATTGTTCCGGACTTATGGAGAAATCAGCCAATACTCCTTCTTTGCCTTCTGCCAGAGAGGCAAGATGACGACCGTCCTGATGTGAAACAATGCGTTCAACAATCGGGGCGAACTGGATATAATGGCAATCTATTTCTTTGAAGAAATTATAAAAGTCTAATGGATATTCGGCATTGAAATCGTTCACAACAGCCATAGCGTTCCATTCTACTCCATGTTTTTTCAGGAGATTAATCCCTTGCATCACTTTGACGAAAGAAGGTTTGCCCATTTTGTTCTTGCGGTATTCGTCATGAAACTCTTGCGGGCCATCAATAGAAACCCCTACCAGCCAGTTGTTTTCACGGAAGAACTCGCACCATTCGTCTGTGAGTAAGGTCCCATTCGTCTGGATACAATTGTCGATCGTACGTCCGCGGGCGTATTTCTTTTGCAGTTCCATCGCCTTTTTATAAAAAGAAAGCGGACGCATCAGCGTTTCTCCACCGTGCCAGGTAAAAAGCACTTGAGGCATTGTTTGAGAACTGATATACTCGTCGATAAACTTTTCCAGTAGTTCATCGCTCATTCCATGTTTGGGGTTTTCTTTGTATAGGTTCGCCTTTTCCAAATAATAGCAGTATTCGCATGCGAGATTACATACGGCTCCCACGGGCTTTACCATGACATAAAGCGGTTTGGCAAAAGGTGCATAAGTTGTTGCTTTCATGACTGCAAATTTAGATAAACTAAATGAAAAAAATGATCTCCCACCTCTGTTTATAAGGATTATTAAAGAAAAGAGTCTTACAAGTTTTAAATATTGATAAAATGTTTCTTTTAAGTCCGAATCAGTTGTACCTTTGTACCCAGAATTTAATGAAACAATGAACGTGAATAAGATTTTGCCTTTTGTGCTTTTGCTTCCCTTTCTAGCTTCGTGTACTCATAAGTATAAGATAGAAGGAACATCTTCAGTAAATGGTCTGGATGGAAAAATGTTATATCTGAAGACTTTGAGGGATGGAGAATGGACAAAACTGGACTCGGCTGAGGTAGTACATGGATCATTTTCAATGAAAGGGAAAATCGATTCTGTACAAATGACAACACTTTATATGGATGACGAAAGTGTCATGCCGGTTGTGTTGGAAAGTGGCAAGATCGTTATTACTATTAGCAATACCGATCTCAAAGCGGTTGGAACTCCTTTGAACACAGCATTGTATGACTTTATTGCAAAGAAGAATGCAATGGAAGAAAGTATCGGTGAACTGGAAAGAAAAGAAACCCGTATGGTGATGGATGGTGCTGATCTGGAAGAAGTTCATGAACAGTTACTTGCAGAAGGAGATTCACTGATGAAAGCGATGAATCAATATGTCAAGACTTTCATCTCGGATAATTATGAAAATGTATTAGGACCTAATGTCTTTATAATGCTTTGCAGCTCTTTGCCATATCCTATTATGACTCCACAAATAGATGATATAATAAAGGATGCTCCCTATTCTTTTAAGAGTAATAAGATGGTGCGAGAGTTCTTGACGAAGGCCAAAGAGAACATGCAGTTGATAGAAGAACATCAACGGATGCAACAAAATGTAGGTCCGAAGAAATAAATCTTGAGTTTTTTGCGTATTTTTGCATAAAACTCAAGATAAGATGAAAACGTCCTTTTCTATTCGTATTGCTTTTTTCTTTATTCTTTCTTTTTTGATAGTTTCCTGTCATAGAGATATGGACGCTCTCAACATGACTTTTTCAAAAGTGGAAAAGTGTATGGATCTCTGTCCGGATAGTGCTCTAAATCTATTAAAAGGTATTCCTGAACCTGAAAAATTGTGGGGCGAGTCACAGGCGACTTATGCTCTTCTGATGACGCAGGCAATGGATAAGAATTATATGAAGTTTAGTTCGGATTCGTTGATTGCATTAGCCTTGAATTACTATACAATAACTCAGACTTCCCCAGTAATGTATGCAAAGGCTCTATTTTATCATGGAAGAGTTATGCTTGAATTGGATAAGGAGGAAGAAGCCTTGAAATTTTTTCTTGCTGCTAAAGATATTTATGAAAGAACTAAAGATCATAAAATGTTGGCATTGATAGCAGAAGAGGTTGGTATGATTAATCGAAAACAGGACTTGTACGATGATGCTTTGACGAATTTTAGGGAAGCACTTACTGCATATAAGCAGTTAAAGGATTCTCTTTCGGTTATTAGTGCTAGTTTGAATATTGCTAGAGTTTATTTGTTTAAGTCTGAATGGGATAGCTGTTCCTTATATTATAATAATGCATTAGAAATAGCAGTACAGAAGAATTATTTATCTGAAATTACAATATTGCATGAATTAGGTATATTGTATCGCTCCATGCAAAATTTATCAGAAGCAGAACGTTATTTCTTAGCTGCTTATGAAAAAGAAACAGATGAAGAAAAGAAATATATGGAATGTTTGTCTTTAGGATATTTATATATGCAAATGGGGCAGACAGAAAATGCTAGAAAATATTTAATGATGAGTGCGAACTCTTCTAAAGCATATACACAGATTAGTGCATACGATTGTTTATATTTCTTGGAAAAAGACATTGATAATTTTGAAGAGGCAATAGTTTATCATGAATTGGCAGATTCCATAACTAATGCTATGGAGGAGCTTAACTCACGAGAGTTAATAGCAAGCTTACAGAAAAAATATGAGAATGAAAAACTACGGAATGATAATTTGCAAATGAAAGTACGATATACGAACTTTATTCTGTGGGGTACGATTGCTTTTTTATTTGTTGTTGCATGTATGTGTTATTATTATTATAAAAATCGGAATAACAAAAAGAAAATAGCCGAGATTGAATTACAGATTCAAGAGAATGAAGAAGAAATAGAACGATACCAACAGGAAATAGAGGATATTCAAATATCAAAAGATCAGGTGTTAAAGGAAAATCTGGTGTTAGAAGAAAATCGTACTAAAGTAGGAGAACTCAATGGAAAGATTGTTCTTTTAACCATGCAGAATAAAACTTTGTCGGAACATCTGAAAGAACTGGGGGGTGAATTAAATGTTGGTATATCTTCAGGCTCATTTATACATGCATTTCGGCTTCTATTGGCAATAAAAGAGGGGACCTTAAGAGGAAAACTTTCTAATGAAGAGCGTCAGAAGTTATTTAGTCTGTTTGATTTGATTTATTGGAATTATGTTAGTCGTTTATTGGAAAGAGCTCCAACTCTTACTAAACATGATCTTGAGATTTGCTGTTTTCTTAAATTTGGTTTGAGTCACGAAGAGCTAAGTTGTATCTTTCATACTACTTCTGATTCTGTAACGAGGGCAAAAGGCAGGCTTAAAGGTCGATTAGGCATTTCTCCGCAAGATGATTTGGACCTTTTTTTGAAGGAATTCTGAGAAATAAAAAATGGATTGTCCGGGTAAATGTTAAATTGATAATTAATAATATGTTGATTAATAGGTTGTTACTTTTCATTAACCTCTTGTAATTTGTCCGGGTTGATTTTTTTGTTTTTTCGAATACATACCGTACTTTTGGCGAAACAAAAAAGCAATATAATTATGAAAGTACGTTTTATTTTATCTTTTCTAGCTGCATTATTTATTGCAGGGAATATGATCGCTATTGAGAGTACAGAACGGGTAGAGAGAAAACTGCCTCTTGTGTTAAAAGGAGAAGTTCCGACTACGACAAGTCGTTCTATTCCTGTAATACCTATTAGTGCGTCTGTTTCTACAGATGATAATATTGTAGAAATCATTTTCACAGTTCCTTTGGGCGAAGTGAAAATACTAGTGGATGGACAAGTACAGGAAGTCTGTCAGGTAACGGCTCCTGGACAAACAACTTCTTTCTCTATAGAAGGATGGGCTCCGGGCGTTTATAAACTAGAATTTAAAGTCGCCGGAGGCGGATACGTATACGGAGAACTAGTAATAGAGTAAATAAGGAACTAGACCTTAACTTTTATATAATGAATAGTCATCATACAGTTGCTATTGGCACTTGGGAAGGTGACAAACAGCAATCTATTGAATATAATTCTTCTATTGCAGTCGGGATTGATTGTCCCCGTGCAAAATTGAGAGTAAGTATTCTATTAGATACAATACAAGAGTATCAGGTGAGATATATCTTTTCTGACGAGGAGATAAGTGAAGCTGTAAATGAGGCTGGGCTTATCATTGGCGCAAGGGGTATAGCCTATGAAGGGGTATTACAACGAAAACCGGTTATTGTAGTGGGGGAATATGGTTTTGGAGGTTTAGTTACTCCAGATACATTGCATGAACAATACAATAATTATTTTAGAGGCAAAATCAATGGAATAAAAGCAGAGTACTTCTCTTTAGAGCGATTAGAAGAAGAAATAAGAAGAGGATTTGCTTTGACATTCCAGGAATTGCAAATGATGTCTAACCAGACAATAAGATTTCTACATAATATATAGACTTTTTGATTTAATAGATTAATGCATAAAGACTGGTTAGGTATGCGGGGGTGCGTGAGTATCCCCGCATTTCGTTTCTTACCGATCCTGGTCTTCGTTTGTGATCATTCCTTTATGCTTTTCAGGAAGTGCACTCTCAACAGCAGCATAAGCCTCTGCCATAGTAGCTTTTATGTTTTCCATACCTTTTCCTTTAGGAGGAATAGGGTCATGAATGGTCAGAATCATGCGATGGCGATGTATCCATTTGCCTGTACGTGGCAGGATTTCAAAAGAACCGTCGATTGTAACGGGAACAACTGCCAGTTGCAAGTCATCTGCCAATTGAAACGCCCCTTTTTTGAAATATCCCATGTGTCCGGTGAAAGTACGTGCTCCTTCGGGAAAAACGACTAAGGATACCCCGTCTTTCAGCGAATCTTTTGCTTGCCGAATGGTCTCCAGTACTTTTTTGGGACCGGACCGGTCTACAAAAATGTGTCCTGCACTTTCACATGCTTTTCCTACAAATGGTATCTTACGCAGGCTTTTTTTCATCATCCATTTGAAATTGTGGTTTAAGTATCCGTAGATGAGAAATATATCATAGGCTCCTTGATGGTTTGATACGAATACATAAGATGTGTTTTTATCGATGTTTTCTCGGCCTCTAACTTCTATTTTGACGAGAGAGAGAATGCAGAATAGTCGGGACCAAATGTGTGCCGGGTAATATCCCCAAAAGTTTCCGTTGCCCAACCGGCATCCGATAAGGGTCGTCAATGCTGTGAGAATGGTGAGTATCAGCAATATGGGCATGGCTATGAGCCATTGATATAGGAATGTGATAATGCGTATCATTGTTCGATGCTATTTTCGTCGTTTACGGGACAAAGGTAATGAATTTGCAGTAAATCGCATTATTTGCAGGCGCTTTTGATGTGGGAATATAGAAAAGGCGACTCAATAAGCCGCCTTTTCTATATTCCTAAACGTTGTAGTTTATTTGGTTTTTGCTTCGACATCTGGGGCAATGAGCTTGTACCCTTTTCCATGAATATTGATAATTTCAATTGATGGATCGTCTTTGAGATGTTTACGAAGTTTGGTAATGTAAACGTCCATGCTACGAGCGTTAAAGTAATTATCGTCTATCCAAATAGTTTTGAGGGCGAAGTTACGTTCCAAAATTTCGTTGACGTGAGCACAGAGCAGACTGAGCAATTCGGACTCTTTGGTGGTGAGTTTAGTACTCTTATCGTCGATTGCCAATACTTGTTTCTGGGTATCGAATGTAAACCGTCCGATCTTGTACATCGTAACTTCTTTTCCTTTTTTACCTTTTACACGACGTAAAATGGCTTCGATACGGAATACCAATTCTTCCATACTGAATGGTTTGGTAATGTAGTCGTCTGCTCCGATTTTGAATCCTTCGAGAATATCTTCTTTTAACGATTTAGCAGTCAAGAAAATAATAGGTACTTCGCTGTTTATGGTACGAATCTCTTGAGCGAGAGTGAAACCGTCTTTTTTAGGCATCATTACGTCCAGTACACATAAATCGTATTTACCTTTTAAAAAGGCTTTATATCCGCTTTCTCCATCTGAGAAAAGATCCGCTGCATAACCTTTTGCTTGCAAATATTCTCTTAACAACATGCCAAGATTTTCATCATCTTCGCACAGTAATATACGCAATCTTTCTTCCATAATTATTTGTTTTTTATTAGAGGTAATATAATTATAAATTTTGTTCCTACATTCAGTTCGCTTTCTGCACGGATTGTTCCGTTCAGATCGTGTATGATCTTATGCACATATGCCAGCCCTAAACCGAATCCTTTGACATTATGCACATTTCCGGTCGAGACACGGTAGAATTTTTCGAATATCTTTTTCAGGTCTTCTTTTTTAATACCTATTCCATTGTCTTGAATCGATATTTCGACCTTATCGTTGTCTAAAATACGGGTTCGTATGAATAAAGACAACGGAACATCCTCCCGTGCATATTTTACTGCATTGTCCAATAGATTGAAAATTACATTCGTAAAATGCATTTCATCTACTTTTACCCATGCATCTTCAGCTTCGAGATCGGCTTCTATCGTACCCCCGTATTTTTCAACTTTCAGTTTGAATGTGCTCATTACGCTGGTAATAATGCCGTTGACATCTACCGTATTGAGTTTCATCATAGTTTTTTGTCTTTCGAACATAGACATTTGTAGAACTTTCTCTACCTGAAAACGAAGCCTTTTCGTTTCATCGTTTATAACACCCGATATATGTTGAAACATCTGAGGACTTTTAGCTACTGCCGGATCTTTCAGCATTTGTGCAGCTAAAGAAATCGTAGAAATCGGAGTTTTAAATTCATGAGTCATATTATTGATGAAATCATTTTTCATTTCAGTCAATTTCTTTTGCCGGAATGCTGTTACGATAGTAAAAATAAAAGTAATCAACATTACCATCGTAAAAGCAAAAGAGGGGATCATGAACCGTATCGAACTGAAAATATAATCGCTTTTTGTCGGAAAGTATACTTTCAAATAATTAAGTCGGTTCGGCGGATCGTTCGGAAAAAGAATCTGAGTGAATAATGCCGATTCTTTTTGGGGCGCATATTCTGGAGTATTATAAACCGTTTTTCCGTTTTTATTGATAATTGCATATTGAAATGGGATGTTCAATCCGTTATTTTGCAATTCCGATTTCAGATAATTTTCGATCTTTCTTGCATCGACCCGCTCCATAATCGGTTTAT
>ERZ831634.3385-NODE-3385-length-12038-cov-7.207461_pt1 | contig 12038 bp, 8 predicted proteins | sample MGYA00519953_ERZ831634 | MGnify/ENA primary metagenome ERZ831634 (study PRJEB31850, sample SAMEA3708718) | human gut metagenome | biome: human gut; feature: human-associated habitat; material: faeces | place: China | collected 2014 ... | reverse complement strand
TCGGCCTGTACTGGGAGAAGGCCGCGCATGAGGAGGCCGAGCACGCTGCGAAGTTTGCCGAGCTCCTCGGTGAGGTCATCACCGACAGCACGAAGAAGAACCTCGAGATGCGTGTCGACGCCGAGAACGGCGCGACCGCCGGCAAGTTCGAGCTCGCAAAGCTGGCCAAGCAGTACAATCTCGACGCGATCCACGACACCGTGCACGAGATGGCACGTGACGAGGCCCGCCACGGCAAGGCCTTTGAGGGTCTGCTCAAGCGCTACTTCGGCGAGTAATTTTCCCCCAAACCGCCATCGCCCCGGGAGCATGTGCTCCCGGGGCGGTTTTTTACCCGAAGGCGGCGAATTTTCGCCCAAAGCGATCGTGCCGGAATTGACAAACCCCCGGCGGGGTGTTACACTGACTTCGTCATGTGACAGGTATCGCCGCCATGTGACAAGTATCGCGGCCGCTGCTGCAGCGGCGAAGGAGGGGGGAAACCCATGAAATACTGCTCTCAGTGCGGTGCGCAGCTGGTCGATGAGGCCGTTGTCTGCCCGAAGTGCGGATGTGCCGTGGCACCGACGAGGACCGTCGACCCGAACGCCAGCCCGAAATCGCGCCTGATCACGCTGCTGCTGTGCATCTTCGTCGGCGGGCTCGGCATCCACCGCTTCTACGTCGGCAAGATCGGCACGGGCGTGCTCTGGCTGCTCACGGCCGGCTGCTTCGGCATCGGTGCGCTGGTCGACCTGATCATGATCGCCTGCGGCACATTCACCGACAGCGACGGAAAGCCGGTCACCGACTGGCAGACCTGAACGCTGCACAAAAAAATCGCTCCCCGGCCGGATGGCCGGGGAGCTTTTGCATTTTTACGGGTCGATCTCGATGATATAGCCGATCTTGCCGCTGTAGAACTGCGGGTAGCGGCCGGCGGGATCGCCGATGCAGTCGTTATAATACCAGCCGTCGGCCGTGCGCGTGATGAGCACATAGTCCTCGGCGGCGCCGTTGGTATCGTGCACGGACGGCTCGCCGGACGCCCAGTTGTAGACCGGGTCCACGTTATCCCTGACCCAGGCAAGCTTGCTGTCGACGCGGTGCAGGCCGATCCAAACATAAGTCAGGCCGGACTCGTCGGCCAGCTGGGCGACGCGCGTCCACTTCTCGGCACTGTCGATCACGACGAGGTGGCCGCCCTTGGCCTCGGCCGCCGCTTCAGCGTCCGCCCAGGAGACGTCCGCCGTGACGACTTCATACGTCGGCTCCGGCTTCGGCGTCGGGGTGGGCGTGGGCGTCTCGGTCGGCGCTGGTGTGGCAATGGAGACGGTCGGCATCGGGGTGGCCTCCGCCGTGGTGGGCGTGCCGAACACGCCGAGCGAGCGCAGCAGCAGCACGGCCAGCACGGCCGCGCAGATGATGAGCACGGTCAGCAGCACGGCCGCCTTGTGCGACTGGCGCTGCTCGGCAGGCTCCCGCTTTTTCGGGGCGGGACGGTAGGCCTCCGGCTTTTTCGCCGGGGCGGGGCGCTTGCGCTCCGGCTGCGGCCGGGCCGGGGTCTCCGGCCGGGCGGGCTGCTTTTCGGGGCGGAATTTATTCGGCAGCGGCCGCGCGGGCTTTTGCTCCGGCGCGGGCTGCGGTTTGGCTTCCGGTTCGGGCGCAGATCCGGCCTCCGGCTCCGGCTTGGGTTCGGGCACAGATTCGGCCTCCGGCTCCGGCTTGGGTTCGGGCACAGATTCGGCCTCCGGTTCGGGCGCGGCTTCCGCTGCCGGTTCGGCGGCGGGCGCGGTCTCGGGCGCTGCCGGGACTTCCTCGGCCGCAGGCTCCTCAACGGCAGCTTCCTCGGCCGGGGCCTCCTCGGCGGCAGGTGCCTCCTCGGTGAGGATGGCGAGCATCATGCGCTCAACGTCGCTGAGCTCCTGCTCCGGCTTATTGAACATCTCCTGCGCGGTCGGCACGCTGCGGCGCTGCTCGGCGTCGTACTGCTCGAGCGCGGCGCACAGCTCCGCCGGCGCAGCGTAGCGGTCTTCCGGCTTGCACTGCGTGGCGCGCGCGATGATCTCTTTCAGGCCGCGGCCGGCCTTGCGCGCCGGGGGCAGCGGCTCGCCGTTCATGCGGCGACGCAGCGCGGCGGCCTGATCCTCGGGCTGCGCGGCCCGGTCGTCCGGGTAAAACGGCAGACGGCCGCCCGACACGCCCGCATACAGCAGCAGGCCGAGCGAATACACATCGGCTGAGGCATCGCGCGTGCCGCTCCAGAAGACCTCGGGTGCCATGAATTCCAGCTCCTCGGTCGTCCAGTCCTTCGTGTCCGTGCGGGCGGGCGCACCGAGACCGACCGTGCCGTCTGCGGCGCGGCTGATGTTGTCCGGGCGGATGCCGCCGTGATATGTCCCGCGCTCCGCCAGGATGCGGCATAGCGCCTCGGCCAGCGCGGTCAGCTCCGCGCGCGAGAGCGTCTGCAGCCGGTCACCGAGCAGGCAGGCGGGATCCAATGCGTGTTTGTCCATGTGATACGCACCTCTTTATGTCCGTGTTGGCATGTTTACATAACTTTATAAGATAAATAGTAACACACTTATGCCGTCAAGTCAATTCAATCTGACGCGCCGGGCGCGGGTTTGTTCCGCCCGAGGCGGCCGAACCAGCGGAAGGTCATCGGCCAGATGCCGGCGGCGAAGACGACCATGAGCGCATAACGGATGAGGTTGGCGATGTTGTGCCCGCCGCACAGCGCGAGCAGCGGCGCCTTGAGCACGGCGCGCAGGCCGATCGTGATGGCGAGGCCCAGCACGGCCTTGAGCATCTGCGCCCACCAGACGGCGCGCACGTCAAAGTGCACATACCGCCGGTCGAGCCAGTAGGAAAATGTCATGCCCAGCACCGCACCGAGCAGCGTGTAGGCGTTCTTGCGGCCGGAGGCGAGGTTGGCGGCGTCCACGTCCGCGGGAAACGGCCAGAACTCGGCAAAGAACAGGTACGCAAGGCCCAGCACGGCCATGGCGCCGAAGAGCCAGTAGAGCCGGTCCGGGTGGCTGTCAATGTCGCGAAAGAGCGGGTAGAGTGCAAGCACCAGCACGAGCCCGATGCCGAACGACACGCCGACATCCAGCGGTGTGTGCACGCCGAGGTACATGCGCGAAAACGCCGTGAGCACGATCACGACGGCGCAGACCACGCGCAGCCACGTCCGCCGCGTCCAGCGGCCGAGGCAGCCGAAGGAGGCGAAGATATTCTGCGTGTGTCCGCTCGGGAACGAGTAGCCGGTGGCCTCGGCGCGGGCGCTCTCGACGATCTGAAAATCCGGGTCTTTCACCCACGGGCGCGGGATGCGAAAGACAAGCTTGAGAAACTGGTTGACGATCGTGCCGACGAAGCCGACCGTGAGCATATAGTACCCGCAGGACTTGCTCACGCACCAGAACACGATGATGGCGACGGCCATGAACACGATCTCGCCGCCGCAATTGGTGATTGCGCCGAGCACCGTGTCAAGCCACGGCGTGCGCAGCTTTGCCAGCGCATAAAGCAGCTGCATGTATGATCTCTCCCCTCTGTGTCTATCTGCCGCCATTATAGCAAAGCGCGCCGCCGGATTCAACCGCAAAGGAAATTGACAGCGGCGGATGACGATGGTAGGATAAGGGCACAATATGATATATGGAGGCATGTCCCATGGACATCGAAAAAACCATCCGCGCGCTGACCGGCCGCGGCTTCGCCGTGCGGCACTTCGCCACCGGGCGCGAGGCGGCGGACTATCTCGACGGCGCGATCGACGGCACCACCGTCGGCATCGGCGGCAGCAAGACCATCGACCAGATCGGCCTGTATGACCGGCTCGCCAGACACAACACCGTCTGGTGGCACTGGCGCACGCCGGGCTTTGACACGCTCGACCACGCGCTGACCGCGCCCGTGTACCTCAGCAGCGCCAACGCCATTACGGAAGACGGCCAGATCCTCAACATCGACGGCCGCGGCAACCGCCTCGCCGCCATGGTCTACGGCATCGGCAAGACGGTGTACATCGTCGCGGGCACGAACAAGATCTGCCCCGACTTTGACAGTGCCCTGTCGCGCGCGCGCAACACCGCCGCCGTGCAGAACATGCAGCGCTTTGACGGCGACCAGCCGTGCCACGAGCTCGGGCGCTGTGTCGACTGCCGCAGCAAGAGCCGCGGCTGCAACGCGCTGCTCGTGCTCTGGGGGCAGATGTTCGACATGGCGAAGGTCGAGGTCGTGCTCATCGACGAGCCGCTCGGCCTGTAAGGAGGAGATCCCATGAAAATTTTCAAGCGCATCAAGTGGAGCTACGTCGTGCTCAGCGCGATGTTTTTGCTCCTCGGCATCTATCTCGTTGTGAACCCCGAGACATCGCTCATTATGATCTGCCGCATTCTCGGCGCTGCCATGGCCGTGTTCGGCGTGATGAAGATCGTGCTCTATTTCATTCGCGAGGTCGAGGGCGTGGCCATCCGGTTCGATTTTGCCGTGGGCCTGTTCTGCATCATCCTCGGCGTGCTCATGCTCTGGCGCGCCCCGGCACTGACGGACATTCTCTCGGTCATGATTGGTCTGCTTGTGCTCGTCGACAGCGTGTTCAAGCTGCAGGTCGCCGTCGATTCGCGGCGCATGGGCGCGCACTCGTGGTGGGTCACGCTCGTGTGCACGGTCGTGTGCCTGGTGCTCGGCATCCTGCTGGTGTTCAACCCCTTTGACGGCAAGCAGGTGCTCACGATCATGATGGGCGTATCGCTCATCGTCGACGGCGTGCAGAACCTGTGCACCGTCGTGTATGCCGCCGTGTTTGTCAAGGACGTGAAAAACGCCGTGCACAACTTCGTGGACGACGCCACCGCCGTCGAGACGACCGGCGAGGTCATCGGCGAGGACGACGCCGGGCCCAGGCCAGACGACGGCCCGAAAGCGCCGTAAGACGTCAAATTCTGCTCAATTTTGCCGGACACGGAGAAATTCCCGTGTCCGGCTCTTTACTTTTCCGGTGCTTTGGTGTAAAAAAGATAGGAAAATGTATGCAAATCGAAGAAGTAAGGGGGGAGCTTCCGATGCTGGAGCAGAATTTTCAGAGCGTGTACGAGAAGTTCAAGCTGCAATTTTTCCGCCGCCTGTTTTCGCAGGTGCGCGAGCGCGAGGGCTCGCTGAGCGCGATGGAGGCGTTCTCCGTCGAGGTCATCCACGAGCTCGACGCGCCGACCATCGGTCAGTTTGCGGATTTTCTCGGCATCTCGCAGTCCAACGCGACCTATAAGGTCAACAGCCTCATCCGCAAGGGGTACATCGTCAAGGAGAACTCCGACACCGACCGGCGGGAATACCACCTGAAGCTGTCGGACAAGTTCTACTGCTACAACGGCCTCATGCAGAGCTACATCGACACAGTGATGGCGCGCATCCAGGAGCGGTTCACGGCCGAGGAGCTGGCAACGTTTGAGCACGTGCTGGCCGTCATGAGCGACGAGCTGATGCCCGAGTGCGACGTGCCGAAGAAGTGACCACACGCCCGGAAAAGCGGCGGCAGCCAATGGCTGCCGCTGTTTTTTTACCTGCGGGGGGGCAGCCCATCCCAAAGTGCCCGAGGGGAAAAGCCCGCCTCGTATGAGATACAGCCATCGCCCTCTGGCGATGCCTCCCCTGTGTAAGGGGAGGTGGCAAAAATATTCAATTTTTGACGGAGGGGTTGCAGATACCGGCTGCGATGCGAATTTGGACGTGTCAATCCCTCAGTCAGCCTTACGGCTGCCAGCTCCCTTTCCACAAGGGAGCCGGGGGATGCGGGACGGACACACGGCGCACCACCGGAATTGCTGCGCACTTTCTAAGCCTTCCCCTCCAGGGGAAGGCTTTGGCAGAGGCAGTCCCGGTCGAGCGGAAGCGCAAAGACGATCGCCTGTGTGCGTGACGTCAGGGACTTCCTCCGTTTTCTTGTATTTGCGGGCAAAGTGTGGTTTAATGAGGAAAGAAAAACGATAGAAACGGAGCATCGCCATGACGATCGCAGTCATCGGCGCGGGCGCGTCCGGCATGATGGCCGCGCTGACCGCCGCCGAAACCCCGGAAAATAAGATCCTGCTCTTTGAGCGCCAGGCACGTGTGGGGCGCAAGCTCGCCGTGACCGGAAACGGCCGCTGCAATCTGACAAACACCGGTGCCGCGCCCGAAAACTACCACGGCGCGCAGCCGGAGTTTGCCGCGCGCACACTCGCGGCCTTTCCGCCCGCAGCGGCGCTCGACTGGTTCGCCGCGCACGGTCTTCTGACCGTGACCGAGCCGGGCGGGCGCGTGTACCCGCTCTCGAACGCGGCCAACAGCGTCGTGGACGTGCTGCGCTTCGCGCTCGCGCGGCCGAATATCACCCTGCGTGCGGGCGAGGCCGTGACGGCCGTGCGCCGCCAGGGGCGCGGCTTCGTCGTCGAGACGGAGGGCGGGCAGTTTCCCGCCGAGCGCGTCATCATCGCGTGCGGCGGCATCGCCGGGGCGAAGGCCGGCGGCGTGCGCGACGGGTACGCCCTGCTGCAAAGCCTCGGCCACCGGCGCACGGCGCTGCACCCCGCGCTCGTGCAGCTGACGACCGAGCCGACCTATCCGCGCGCACTCAAGGGCGTGCGCGCCGATGCGCGCGTGACGCTCACGCAGGGCCGCAAGGTGCTCGCGCGCAGCGCGGGCGAGGTGCAGTTTACGGAAAAGGGCGTGTCCGGTCCCGCCATATTCGAGATCTCGCGCGCAGCCAGCTGCAGCGGTGAGGGGCAGACCGTGACGCTCGACCTGCTGCGCGAACACGGCGCGCCGGAATTTCTGGCGTTTTTGCAGACGCGGCGCAAGCTCGCGCCCGCGCTTCCGTGCGAAGAGGTACTGACCGGCACGGTGCACAACCGCGTGGGGAAGATGCTGCTGCGCTACGCAGACATCCCCGGCGCCCGGCCGCTCGGCGACGTGACGGACGCCGAGCTCAAGGCACTCGTGCGCGCGGCGAAGGGCTTCGCGCTGCCGGTGCGCGGCACGGAGGGCTTCGAGAGCGCGCAGGTCACGGCCGGCGGCATATGCACGGACGAATTCGACCCCGTGACGATGGAGAGCCTTCTCGTGCCGGGGCTGTACGCCTGCGGCGAGGTGCTGGATATTGACGGCGACTGCGGTGGCTACAACCTGCAGTGGGCGTGGGCCAGCGGCCGCGCGGCCGGGAGGGCCTGCCGATGATTGTAATCCCGAACCTGAAGCTTGCCCCCGGTGCGGACGAGGCGGCGCTCAAGTCACTGGCAGCCAAGGCGCTGAAGATCCCGGCCGGCGACATCACCGGGCTGCGCATCCGCAAAAAATCTCTCGATGCGCGCCGGAAGGATGACATTCACTATGTCTACACCGTCGGCGTGACCGTGCGCGGGGACGAGCAGCGGCTCGTCCGCCGCTGCCGCAGCGCCGCGATCGCCCACGAAAAGACCTATCCCATCCCGCACGTCGCGCCGCCGGAGACGCGCCCCGTGATCGTGGGCTTCGGCCCGGCGGGGATGTTTGCCGCGCTCCTGCTTGCGCGCGCGGGTGCAAGACCCATCGTGCTCGAGCGCGGGCCGGACGCCAGGACGCGCAGCGCGCAGATCGCCGCGTTTCGCGCGGGCGGCGCGTTCGACCCCGAGTGCAACGTGCAGTTCGGCGAAGGCGGCGCGGGCACATTCTCCGACGGCAAGCTCAACACCGGCACGCACGACGCGCGCATCGGCTTCGTGCTCGCGGAGTTCGCGGCGCACGGCGCGCCGGAGCACATCACCTACGACGCCAAGCCCCACATCGGCACGGACGTGCTCGTCGAGGTCGTGCAAAGCCTCCGGCGCGAGGTCATCGTGCGCGGCGGCGAGGTGCGCTTCGGTCACCGGATGACCGGGCTGTCCACGCAGGACGGATGCATCACGGCGCTGACCGTGCGCAGCCCCGAGGGGGAGTACACGCTCCCGGCGCGGCAGGTCATCCTCGCGATCGGGCACAGCGCGCGCGACACATTCGAAATGCTGCACGCACAGGGCGTGCCGATGGAGCCGAAGCCGTTTTCCATGGGCGTGCGCATCGAGCACCGGCAGTCAGACATCAACACCGCGCAGTACGGCGCGGCGGCAGATCGTCTGCCGGCGGCGGACTATTCCCTCTCCTGCCACCTGCCGGACGGATCGAGCGCGTACACATTCTGTATGTGTCCGGGCGGCGAGGTGTTCGCCGCCGCGTCGGAGGCGGGAGGCGTGTGCACCAACGGCATGAGCAATTCCCGCCGCGACGGGGAAAACGCCAACGCCGCCGTGCTCGTGACGCTGCATCCGGAAGATTTTCCGGACAAGGGCACCCTCGGCGGTATGTACTGGCAGCGCAGCATCGAGCAGCGCGCCTATGTGTGCGGCGGCGGCAATTATCACGCCCCGGCGCAGCGCGTGGGCGATTTTCTCGCCGGGCGCGCAAGCACCGCCCCCGGCCGCGTACAGCCGACGTACCGCCCCGGCGTGACGTGGTGCGACCTGCACGACGTGCTGCCCAAGCGCATCACGGACACGCTCGCGCAGGCGCTGCCCGCTTTCGGAAAAAAGCTGCGCGGCTTTGACGACCCGGACGCCGTGCTCACCGCGCCCGAGACCCGCTCGAGCAGCCCTGTGCGCATCGTGCGCGGGCCCGACCGGTGCAGCACCGGCGTACAGGGGCTCTACCCCTGCGGCGAGGGCGCGGGCTATGCCGGCGGCATCACCAGCGCCGCCGTGGACGGACTGCGCTGCGCCGAGTGCGTGATCAAAGCGCTGCAAAACGAAGCATGATCCGTGCCGAACGGCACATTCTATCATATCATATAAGGAGGTTTTCACGATGAAAAACGAAGCGTTTGCACCCACACCGGAGCTGCTGGCCAAGATGGATGCCTGGTGGCGCGCGGCAAACTATCTGTCTGCCTGTCAGCTCTACCTGCTCGATGATCCGCTGCTGCGCCGGCGCCTGACCGAGCGCGACATCAAGAAGAAGATCGTCGGCCACTGGGGCACCGTGCCCGGCCAGAACTTCATCTACACGCACCTCAACCGCGTCATCAACGAATATGACCTCGATATGATCTATCTCTCCGGCCCCGGCCACGGCGGAAACGCCATGGTCGCGCAGGACTATCTCGACGGTTCGTACACCGACGTGTACCCGAATATCACGCGCGACGCGGCCGGCATGCAGCGCCTGTTCAAACAGTTTTCGTTCCCCGGCGGCATCCCGAGCCATGTCGCGCCCGAGACGCCGGGCTCCATCCACGAGGGCGGCGAGCTGGGCTACTCGCTCGCGCACGCCTTCGGCGCCGTGATGGATAACCCCGATCTGATCGCCGCCTGCGTCGTCGGCGACGGCGAGGCCGAGACCGGCCCGCTCGCCACCGCGTGGCACGGCAACAAGTTCGTCAACCCCATCACGGACGGCGCGGTGCTGCCGATTCTGCACCTCAACGGCTTCAAGATCGCCAATCCCACGCTCTTTTCCCGCATCAGTCACGAGGAGCTCGAGATGTTCTTCCGCGGCTGCGGGTGGGAGCCGCGCTTCGTCGAGGGCGACGACCCCACCGAGATGCACGCCAAAATGGCCGAGACGATGGACTGGGCCATCGAGGAGATCCACGCCATCCAGCAGCACGCGCGCACCGCGCACGACACCACGCGCCCCTACTGGCCGATGATCGTGTTCCGCGCGCCGAAGGGCTGGACCGGCCCCAAGGAAGTGGACGGCAAGCAGGTGGAGGGTTCGTTCCGCGCGCACCAGGTGCCGATCGCGATGGACAAGCCCGAGCACCTCGTACAGCTCGAGGAGTGGCTGCGCAGCTACCACCCCGAGGAGCTCTTTGACGACAACGGCACGCTCATCCCCGAGCTGCAGGCCCTCGCGCCGAAGGGGCAGCGCCGCATGGGCGCGAACCCCCACGCCAACGGCGGGCTGCTGCTGCGCGAGCTGCGCATGCCGGACTTCCGCACGTATGAGCAGCCCGTGCCAGCGCCCGGCGCCGTCGAGGCGCAGGACATGACCGTGCTCGGCGCGTTCGTGCGCGACATCATGCGCGAGAACATGGACGCGCGCAACTTCCGCATCTTCGCCCCCGACGAGACGGCCTCCAACCGCCTGAGCCCGGTGTTCGAGGTCACGGGCCGCCGCTGGGTCGCCGAGGCGACGGACAGCGACGAGTTTCTCGACCCCGACGGCCGCGTCATGGACTCCATGCTCTCGGAGCATATGTGTGAGGGCTGGCTCGAGGGCTACCTGCTCACCGGCCGCCACGGCTTTTTCAACAGCTACGAGGCCTTCATCCGCATCGTGGACTCCATGGTCGCGCAGCACGCTAAGTGGCTGAAAGTCTGCAACCAGCTGCCCTGGCGGCAGGACATTGCCTCGCTCAACTATGTGCTCGCCTCGAACGTGTGGCAGCAGGATCACAACGGCTTCACGCACCAGGACCCGGGCTTCCTTGACCACGTGTCGAATAAAAAGGCCGACGTCGTGCGCATCTATCTGCCGCCGGACGCAAACTGCCTGCTCAGCTGCTTTGACCACTGCATCCGCAGCCGGAACTATATCAACGTCATCGTGGCTTCCAAGCATCCGCGGCCGCAGTGGCTGACCATGGAGCAGGCCGTGCGTCACTGCACGCAGGGCGTGAGCATCTGGGAGTGGGCCAGCAGCGACCAGGGCGCGGAGCCCGACGTCGTCATGGCCTGCTGCGGCGACACGCCGACGCTCGAGACGCTCGCCGCCGTGACCATCCTGCGCGAGAAGCTGCCGGAGGTGCGCGTGCGCGTCGTGAACGTGGTCGACCTGATGAAGCTGCAGCCGCATTCCGACCACCCGCACGGCCTCACGGACGAGGACTACGACCTCATCTTCACGAAGGACAAACCCGTCATCTTCGCCTTCCACGGCTACCCGAAGCTCATCCACGAGCTGACGTACACCCGCCACAACCAGAACATGTTCGTCTGCGGCTACGTCGAGGAGGGCACGATCACGACGCCGTTTGACATGCGCGTGCTCAATGAGCTCGACCGCTTCCACCTCGTCATCGACGTCATCAAGCGCCTGCCCCAGCTCGGCAACCGCGGCGCCTACGCCGTGCAGCAGATGCGCGACAAGCTCGTCGAGCACCGGCAGTACATCGCCGCGCACGGCGTGGATCTGCCCGAGATCGCCAACTGGCAGTGGACCGGCAGTACCAGCGCCGCCACGAGCTCCGAGCGCTGAGCGCGCACCTGCGCGCAGCCCCGCCGCGCCCGCATCCCCCAAAACCGCACACCGCCGCCTGCCCCCGCGCGGGGCAGGCGGCTTCCTTTTTCTCGCTTTTTCTTGTGCTTTTCCCCTTTTTGCGCCGGCACAGTTTTGGCATTTTGGCGCGCTTTTGCATAACGGCCCTGCACCCCACGGTACTTTTGTTGAAAAAAGTTCCGCATTTTTGTGCAAAGCGACAGTTTTTGGGCATTTCCTATGTTAAAATTTAGATTTTTCGTTTCTCCCTTGTGGAAAATATGCAATTCCGCTATAATAGTGCCTTGAGGTGATTTTCATGTTCAAAATCGTCAATAACGAAAGATTATCTGACAATATGTTCCGCGTCACGTTCGAGGCCCCGCTCGTCGCCCGCAAAGCGCAGCCGGGTCAGTTCCTGATGTTCCGCGTCGACGAGTTCGGCGAGCGCATGCCCATCACGATCTCTTCCTATGATCGTGAGGCCGGCACCGTGTCGGTCATCATGCAGCGCGTCGGCAGCACGACGGCCCTGCTCGCCAGCAAGAAGGCCGGCGACTACGTGGCCGACGTTGTCGGCCCGCTCGGCAACCCCGCCGAGTTTGACAACATGCACAAGGTCGTGGTCGTCGGCGGCGGCTCCGGCTGCGCCATCGCGTGGCCGCAGGCCAAAGAGGCGCACCGCCTCGGCTGCGATGTCGACATCATCGCGGGCTTCCGCACCAAGGGCATCGTCGTGCTCGAGGACGAGATGCGCGCCTGCTGCGATCATCTGTACATGATGACCGACGACGGCACCTACG
>ERZ831634.3379-NODE-3379-length-12060-cov-2.888546_pt1 | contig 12060 bp, 13 predicted proteins | sample MGYA00519953_ERZ831634 | MGnify/ENA primary metagenome ERZ831634 (study PRJEB31850, sample SAMEA3708718) | human gut metagenome | biome: human gut; feature: human-associated habitat; material: faeces | place: China | collected 2014 ... | reverse complement strand
CCAAAAGTCTATCATCAAATCAACGACACACCATGAAAACAAAATTCTTTTTACTCATAGGCATATTCACCCTTGCGCTGACCGCCTGCGGAGGCGACGACAACGGCGACGACCCGACGAAACCGCTGGACAATGCTACAATTTCCTTTACGAAAATGGCGAACTGCCCCGACGCGGAGGTAGACCAGGCAATCGTTTGGAAGGGCGCAATTTATTATGTGAATCGCACCTCTTTTCTGCGCTATACTCCGGCAAAAAACGAGTGGCAAAGCCTCGCACCCGCTCCCTCCACCAACCTGTTCGTATGGCAGGATAAACTATATTGCTTCTATAACAGCAGCGATAAACAGATTTATGTTTATGCCGATACAACTGACTCTTGGGAAATAGCCGACGATATTCCAATATTTAACGAAGACGGCAACAGAACAAATGGAATATACAAAGCCGGGAACAAATTATTTGCCGACATCTCCTGCGGAAGCTATTATACCTATCATGTCTATCTACCCGAGAGCAAACAATGGAAAAATCTCAAACAAAACTTAAATTTTGATTTCCTACAATATGCATGTCAGATTGGTGATAAAGTTTATTATAACACAAGCTTGGCCATTTTCCAGTTCGATCCAGAAAGCTGTATTACAACACAAAAATTATCCATTTCAAGACCAAGTTACAGTACAGGAGGCAAACTCGCCGTCTGTTCATATAATCCACAGCAAATGCTTTATACTCTCTCCGGAGGAAAAAACGGAGATTACAGAGTAACAACAGGCATTTATACACCTTCGACGAATGAATATAGCGAAAAGGTTTTCGGCAACAATCCCCATGGATTGACCGAAGTAACGATAGCAGATATTCCAATGGCGATCAACCTACTCACTTATTTCGACGGCCGGTTTTTCGTCGGGCCGAACAACGCGGCATTCTATGAATTAAAAATCAAATAAGCCCCCGCCACAAAACAAAGAAAGCGCCCCTGGGGCGCTTCTTTGTTCTTCATATCGTGTCGCCGGATTACCGCTTGCGGATAATCTCGCCGCCGTGACGGATAGCCTCCTCGTTGGCCGGGAGCATCTTCCACGCACGCTCGGGAAGCGACTTTTTCAGACCCACCATCACGTTCTCCATCGCGACCACGGGGCGCACCTTGAGGTAACCGCCCAGTATCATCGTGTTGAACAGTTTGGCCTGCCCCATCTTCGCACACTCGGCCGTGGCGTCGATCGCATAGACTTCGATGTCCTTGCGCACGGGGTGCCGCGTGATGCCGTTCGTGTCGTAGATCAGCACGCCGCCCGGCTTGACCATCGGCTCGAATTTCTCCATCGACTGCTGGTTCAGGATGATGGCCGTATCGAACTCGTGGGCGATCGGCGAAGAAATCTTCCTGTCCGAAAGGATTACCGTCACATTGGCCGTACCGCCGCGCATCTCGGGGCCGTACGAGGGCATCCACGTGACTTCGAAGTCCTGCATTACGCCCGAGTAGGCCAGTATCTTCCCCATCGAGAGGACGCCCTGGCCCCCGAACCCTGCGATAATTAAAGTCTCTTTCATAGCATCCCTTATTTTACGTCCTTGATATCGCCCAGCGGATAGTAGGGCAGCATGTTCTGTTCGAGCCACTCGTTCGAGGCCACGGGCGAGAGTTTCCAGCCGCTGTTGCAGGTCGAAACGACCTCCACGAGCGAAAAGCCCTTGCCGGCCATCGAATTTTCGAACGCCTTGCGGATCGCACGCTTGCACTTGCGCACGTTGGCGGGCGTATGCACGCTCTGGCGCGTGATGAAGGTGGCACCGTCGAGGTGCGCCATCATCTCGGCGATCTTGTAGGGATAGCCGTTCAGGCGCGGGTCACGGCCGTAGGGCGTCGTCGCGGTCTTCATACCCAGCAGGGTAGTCGGGGCCATCTGGCCGCCCGTCATGCCGTAAATGGCGTTGTTGATATAGATCGCCACGACGTTCTCGCCGCGTGCGGCCGCGTGGATCGACTCCGCCGTGCCGATGGCCGACAGGTCGCCGTCGCCCTGGTAGGTGAAGACCAGATTGCCGGGATAGAGCCTCTTCACGGCCGTAGCTACGGCCAGGGCGCGTCCGTGGGCGGCCTCGATCCAGTCGATGTCGATATAATTGTATGCGAATACGGAGCAGCCCACGGGCGAAACGCCTACGGTCTTTTCCGCGAAGCCCATCTCCTCGATGACCTCGGCGATCAGTTTATGTACCGTACCATGACTGCAGCCGGGGCAGTAGTGCATGACGTTGTCGGTAATGAGCTTCGGTTTCGCGTAAACCAGGTTTTCGTTTTTGATTTCAACCTCTGCCATAGCCTTTACTTTTTAATCAGTTTTTCCTTGAGCGCGTCGAGCACTTCGTCCGGGTTGAACATCATGCCGCCCTGACGCCCGTAATGCTCGACCGGGGCCTTGCCGTTGACGGCCAGCCGCACGTCCTCGACCATCTGGCCGGCATTGAGCTCGGCGGAAAGGAAGCCTTTGACACCGCGCGCGGCCAGTTCGGCCAGCGGCTTCTTGGGGAAAGGATAGAGCGTGATCGGACGCAGCAGGCCGACCTTCAGCCCTTCGGCGCGCGCCATCTCGACCGTGGCCGAGCAGATACGGGCCGACGAACCGAACGCTACGATCACGTAATCCGCATCGTCGCAGCCGATCTCCTCATAACGCACCTCGTTCTCTTCCAGCGCCTTGTATTTCTCCTGCAGGCGCTTGTTGATGATCTCCATCTTCTCGGACTGCAACTCCAGCGACGTCACGATATTGCGCTTGCGGTCGGCAGGCTTGCCGTAGGTAGCCCACGAGCGGCACTCGGCAGCGATCTCTTCGTCGGTCTTGCGGGGACGCTGCGGCGCGAGCACCACCTTCTCCATCATCTGCCCGATCGCCCCGTCGGCGAGGATCATCGCCGGGTTGCGGTATTTGAACGCGAGGTCGAACGCCTCGGCCACATGGTCGTGCATCTCCTGCACCGAATTGGGCGCCAGTACGATCATGTGGAAATCGCCGTGGCCGCCGCCTTTGCAGGCCTGGAAATAGTCGCCCTGCGAAGGCTGGATCGTACCCAGCCCCGGGCCGCCGCGCTGGCAGTTGATCACCAGGCAGGGCAGTTCCGCCCCCGCCAGGTAGCTCAGCCCCTCGGACATCAGGCTGATACCGGGGCTCGACGACGAGGTCATCACCCGTTTGCCGGTCGATGCGCCGCCGTAGACCATGTTGATCGACGAGATCTCCGATTCGGCCTGCAGCACGACCATGCCCGTGGTCTCCCACGGCTTGAGTTCCATCAGTGTCTCCATCACTTCCGACTGGGGAGTGATCGGGTACCCGAAATATCCGTCGCAACCGTAGCGAATCGCCGCATGGGCTATCACTTCGTTGCCTTTCATCAGTTTTACCTCTTTCTCTGCCATAGCTACTCGAATTTTTGACGATAAACCGTGATGACGCTATCGGGGCAAATCACCGCACACGAAGCACACCCCGTGCAGGCATCGGGATTTACCATCCGGGATATGGGATAGCCCTTGCTGTTCACCTCTGCCGACAATTCCAGCACGTCGCACGGACACGAAGCCACACAGACCCCGCACCCTTTGCACCGTTCCTTGTCGACAACGATTGTTCCTTTTATTTTAGCCATAAGCCGTAGTATTGTTAAGTTCCTTACAAATATAAGAAAAAATCCCGGAAATTCTAAACGAATGCAACAAATCTTATCATGAAAAACGGATAAATGAAAGCAGTGCGCCCGGAATAACCCGCCCGAACGCACTGCGTACAAAATATTTCCGCCATTTTATTCCGCCTTCGGACAGGGGTTCGAAAACGCGCCGGACAGGCGGTTCCCCGAGGGTTGAATGACTTACCGGCCCCCGACCATCGCGGGGCGGTTACTCTTCGAACGAGTGGATCACCACGCCCGAGCGGAGTTTCGGCTCGAACCACGTCGTCTTCGGGGGCATGATGTTACCCGTGTCGGCGATGTTGATGAGCTGTTGCATCGAAACGGGGTAGAGGGCGAACGCCGCCTTCATCTCGCCGCTGTCGACACGGCGTTTGAGCTCGCCCAGACCGCGGATTCCGCCCACGAAGTCGATCCGCTTCGACGTGCGCAGGTCTTTGATGTCCAGTATTTTGTCCAGCACGAGGTTCGACAGCACCGTCACGTCCAACACACCGATCGGGTCGTTGTCGTCGTATGTCCCGGGCTTGGCCGTCAGGCTGTACCAGTGCCCGCCGAGATACATCGAGAAATTATGCAGCCCCGTCGGACGGTACTCCTCCGTGCCCTTGTCCTCGACCGTGAAACTTTCAGCGAGCTTTTCGAGCAACTGCTCCGGCGTCAGGCCGTTCAGGTCTTTCACGACGCGGTTGTAGTCGATGATCCGAAGCTGCCCCGCGGGGAAAGTCACGGCGAGGAAATAGCAATACTCCTCGTTGCCCGTATGGCCGGGGTTCTTTGCCTGGCACTCCTGTCCCACGCGCGCCGCGGCGGCTGTGCGGTGATGCCCGTCGGCGACATAGAGCGCCGGGATGCCCGCGAAAATCTCCGTGATACGGTCGTTGGTCTTCTTGTCGCGGATAACCCACAACTTATGGCCGAAGCCGTCGGCAGCCGTGAAATCGTATTCCGGGTCGTTGTTCTTCACCACGTCGGCCACGATGGCGTCGATCTCGGCGTTGTCGGGATAGGCGAAGAACACCGGTTCGATATTGGCCTGCTGGTTGCGGACGTGGATCATGCGGTCTTCCTCCTTGTCGGGACGCGTCAGTTCGTGTTTCTTGATCGCCCCCGAGAGGTAGTCCTCGTAATGGCAGCACATGGTCAGTCCGTATTGCGTGCGGCCGTCCATCGTCTGCGCATAGATGTAATAATACTCCCCGGGATCCTGTTCGAGCCAGCCCTTCTCACGCCATGCACGGAAATTCTCGACAGCCTTGTCGTAAACCTCCTGCGAATGTTCGTCGGCAATAGGCTCGAAATCTATTTCGGGCTTGATGATGTGCAGCAACGAGCGTTCGGTGGCCTCGGCCTTGGCCTCGGCGGAATTCAACACGTCGTAGGGGCGCGACGCCACTTCGGACGCATACTGTTTCGGGGGACGTATCCCGCAAAAAGGTTTGATTTTCACCATATAAATTAATGTATTAAAGCGAAAAAGGCGGGCGCAGCCTTCGCTCCCGCCTTTCACGCGCCGTTATCCGCTATTTGTTCACCTGGAACCGCGTATTGCCGTTCCTGAAAAAATCGACGATTTGGGTGGCTGCGGCCAGACCCGCGTTGACATTGGCCTCGGCGGTCTCGGCGCCCATCTTCTTCGCCGTGGCGAAAACCCGCTTGCCGAACTTCTCGTCCAGCTCGGCCTGGTTGCCGGCGGCGATGTCGGTGATGTATTTCAGGTCCTCGCGCTCGGTCATGGCACGCACTACGCCCTCCTCGTCGATCACCTCCTTGCGGGCGGTGTTGACCAGCGTGGCGCCCTTGGGCATCGACATCATCAGGTCGTAGCCGATCGAGCCTTTCGTCTCCGTCGTGGCGGGAATGTGCAGCGACAGGAAGTCGGAAACGCGGTACAGTTCCTCGACCGTCGCCACCTTCTTCACGCCGTCGGCCTCGAAGACCGCCCCGTCGGTGATGAACGGATCGTACGCAACAACATGCATGCCCAACGCCTTGCCCTTGCGGCCCACCAGCCTGCCGACGTTGCCGTAGGCATGGATGCCGAGGGTCTTGCCCTGGATTTCCGTGCCCGTGCCCGGCGTGAACCGGTTGCGCGACATGAAGACCATCATGGCCAGCGCCAGTTCGGCCACGGCGTTGGAGTTCTGGCCCGGGGTGTTCATCACCACGATGCCCCGCGCCGAAGCCGCCGCGAGGTCCACGTTGTCGTAACCCGCGCCGGCACGGACCACGATCTTCAGGTTCTTCGCCGCGGCGATGACCTCGGCGGTCACCTTGTCGCTGCGGACGATCAGCGCGTCGACGTCGGCCACGGCCTCGAGCAGCTGGCTCTTGTCAGTGTATTTTTCGAGCAGCGCCAGTTCGTATCCGGCGTCCTCGACGATCTTACGGATTCCGTCCACGGCCTTTTTGGCGAAGGGCTTTTCCGTTGCAACCAGTATTTTCATAGTTTCGATCAATGACGTGAAATAAATATCCTGTTCTCTTTTTGTCTCCCGCATCAGCGGGACGATGGTCGGACACATCGGGGTTATTTCTTATGCGCCTCGGCGAACTCCCGCATGCAGGCCACCAGAGCCTCGACGCTCTCCTTCGGCAGGGCGTTGTAGCACGACGCGCGGAAGCCGCCCACCAGGCGGTGGCCCTTGATGCCGACCATGCCGCGGCTCTTGGCGAACTCCATAAACTCGGGAGCCAGCTCCTCGCAGCCCTCGGCCATCACGAAGCAGATGTTCATCAGCGAACGGTCCTCCTTTTCGACCGTTCCGCGGAAGAGCGGGTTGCGGTCGATCTCGTCGTAGAGCAGCGCGGCCTTCTCTTTGTTGCGGCGGTAGATTTCGTCGACGCCGCCGATCGACTTGAGCCACTTCAGGGTCTCCTTCAGGACGTAGATCGGGAACACGGGAGGGGTGTTGAACATCGAGTTGTTCTCGACGTGAGTGCGGAACGACATCATCGTCGGCAGGTCGCGGACGATCCTGTCCAGCATGTCCTCGCGGATGATGGCGAACGCCACGCCCGCGGGAGCCAGGTTCTTCTGCGCGCCGCCGTAGATCATGGCGTATTTCGAAACGTCCACCGGGCGCGAGAGGATGTCCGAAGACATGTCGGCGATCAGGGGCACGGGCGACGAGAGGTCCTCGTGGTACTCCGTGCCGTAGATCGTATTATTAGAGGTGATATGCACATAGTCCAGGTCGGCGGGAATGGCGAAACCCTTGGGGATATAGGTGAAGTTCCTGTCCTCGGACGAAGCCAGCACTTCCACTTCGCCGTAACGTTTCGCCTCCTTGATGGCCTTCTTGGCCCAGACACCCGTATTCACATAACCGGCCTTCTTACCCAGGAAGTTGGCGGGGATTTCGAAGAAGTAGGTACTTGCACCGCCCCCCAGATAGATGATCTTGTAGTTGTCGGGAATGTGGAGCAACTCGCGGAAAAGAGCGTCGGCCTCGGCCATCACGTCGTCGAAATCCTTCGTCCGGTGCGAGATCGAGAGCAGCGAAAGACCCGATCCGTTGAAGTCGAGAATTGCCTTGGCTGCATTTTCGATGACCTCGTCCGCCAGAATGGAAGGTCCCGCATTGAAATTGTGCTTTTTCATAATAATTCGTATGTGATTTGAATGATCTGACTCCTAACTGTTAGTTTACTAACACAAATATAAATAAAAAAATTTCATAAATACAAATATAGCCAAATAAATTTCAATCCGCAGGAAGAATGCGTCTCTTTTTGGATTGTTTTTATTAATTTTGCCGGGAATAAACCCCGGTCCCGGACAGGGCGGCCCGGCGGAACGGACAAATCCGGCTCCGCCACCGGTTTGCGTTGTCCCGGCCGGAAACACAAGTTCCCATACACATGGTAAAATCAATGACCGGCTTCGGCAAAGGCGAGGCCACACTCCGAAATAAGAAAATCACGGTCGAGATCCGCTCGCTGAACTCCAAGCAGCTGGACCTCTCGCTGCGGCTACCGGCAGTCTACCGGCAGTCGGAATACGAAATCCGCAACCTGATCGCCCGCACGATCCAGCGAGGCAAGGTCGACGTCTTCGTCTCGGTCGAGTCGCAGTCCGTCGAGACACCGGCGCGCATCAACCGCGAGGTGTTCCGCGAATACCTCCGCCAGATGAACGACACGCTTTCGTTCTCGGGCATCGACGCCGGCTACGACGCCATCCTGCCGGTGATCATGCGCCTTCCGGACGTCGTGGCGACCGAGGCCGAAGCCATCTCCGAGGAGGAGCACGCCGGGCTGATCGCAGCCGTGGAGGCCGCCGCCGCGCAACTCGACGCCTTCCGGGCGCAGGAAGGCGCCATCCTGATCGCCGACCTGCTACGCCGCGTGGAGCTGATCGAACAGTACCGGGAGGAGGTCGTGCCCTTCGAGAAAGCCCGCACCGAGACCGTCAAGGCCCGCATTCTGGACAACCTCTCGAAACTGGCCGTCGACGTGGACCGCAACCGCCTGGAGCAGGAGATGATCTTCTACCTCGAAAAACTCGACATCACCGAGGAGAAGGTGCGCCTGGCCAACCACTGCAGGTATTTCCGCGAGGTGGCCGCCCAAGAGGAGGGCGCAGGCCGCAAGCTGGGCTTCATCGCACAGGAGATGGGCCGCGAAATCAACACGATGGGTTCGAAGGCCAATGAGCCGAACATCCAGATTCTCGTGGTCAAGATGAAGGACGAGCTGGAGAAGATCAAGGAACAGGTGTTGAACATATTGTAGAAATATCCGGACGGATTCCGGCTGACAACCCGGTCGCATGCGATAAGCCCCTCCCGAGGGAGGGGTTTGGGGTGGGGTCAGACTTGTAAACGACGCCAACGGCGGCGACAACAACAGGAGACCGGGTTGCTAACCGACATAAAATCAATCGCCATCTGATTATGGGTAAGGTAATCATATTCTCGGCCCCGAGCGGCTCGGGCAAAACCACTATCGTCCACCGGTTGCTGGAACGCTATCCGCAGTTCGAATTTTCCATCTCGGCGACCAGCCGCGCCCCCCGCGGCCAGGAACGCGACGGGGTGGACTACTACTTCCTCTCGCACGGGGAGTTCATGCAGGCCGTGGCCGAAAACCGCTTCGTGGAGTGGGAGGAGGTCTACAAGGGAACCTGCTACGGCACGCTGCGCTCGGAGGTGGAGCGCATCTGGGCCAAGGGCCATGTGATCGTCTTCGACGTCGACGTGGTCGGCGGCATCAACCTCAAGCGCATCTTCGGCGACGAGGCCTGCTCGGTGTTCATCATGCCGCCTTCGGTCGAGGAGCTGCGCCGACGGCTCGAAGGCCGCGGCACGGACGCCCCGGAGGTGATCGACCGCCGCGTGGCCAAGGCCGAATTCGAACTGACGAAAGCCCCCGAGTTCGACCACGTGGTGGTCAACGACTGCCTCGACGAGGCCGTGTGCGGCACGTGCAGCATCCTCGACCAATTCATCGCACGGTAGGATGAAACGGGTCATGCTCTATTTCGGGTCGTTCAACCCCGTGCACAAAGGCCACATCGCGCTGGCGGAATACGTCGTCGGGCAGGGTCTCTGCGACGAAGCCGTGCTGGTCGTTTCGCCCCAAAGCCCCTATAAACAAGCCGCGGAACTGGCTCCCGAGATGGACCGTTTCGAAATGGCCGAAATCGCCTGCGCGGCTTCGGCATATCCGGATAGAATCAAACCTTCGGTCGTGGAGTTTCTGCTACCGAAGCCCTCATACACAATAGATACCCTGCGTTACCTAAAGGAAAACTTCGGATCGGAGATGCAGTTCTCGATCCTGATGGGCAGCGACCAGATCGCACGCCTCCCGGGGTGGAAGGAGTATGAACGGATCCTCGAATACCCGGTTTACGTCTACCCGCGGCGCGGCGAACCGGCGGAAGGATTCGAAGGACGCACGCCGCTGACGGACGCCCCGTTGCAGGACTTCGCCTCGACCGACGTGCGCGACCGCATCGGGCGGGGCGAGGACGTCGCCGCCATGCTCGACGAAGGCGTCGCCGCCTACATCCGCCGCAAAGGACTGTGGAGTCCCGCGACGCGCATCGCGGCCCTCGGGGCGCAGATCGCCGCCGAACCCGAAAACACGGCGCTCTACGTCGAGCGCGGAAAACTCCACTACCGGATGGGCGAGTGGGGTCCGGCGCTCAACGACTTCAACGCCGCACTGCGCATCGACGCGGAGCACGTCGAAGCCAAGGAGTTCGCCCGGATGGTGCAGGAGATACTGGAATTCCGATACAAAGACATATACAACCCCTGACAATGACACGTTTGAAGATTGCCCTCATGGCGGGCGGCGATTCGCCCGAACGGGGGATCGCGCTCCAGAGCGCCGCACAGATCGAGGCGGCGCTCGACCACACGAAATACGACATCACGGTCATCGACCTCCACCACCGCGACTGGCACTACACAGCCCCCGACGGACGCGAGTGGCAGGTCGACAAGAACGATTTTTCGCTCACGGTGGAAGGCGAGCGCAAAGCGTTCGACTACGCCCTGATCATCATCCACGGCACGCCCGGCGAGGACGGCAAACTGCAAGGCTACCTCGACATGATGGGCGTCCCTTATTCGTCGTGCTCGATGACCTCGTCGGTCATCACTTTCGACAAGATCACCACCAAGCGCACCGTAGCGGGGCAGGGTATCAACCTCGCCCGCGAGATTTTCCTCCGCAAGGGCGAAACGGCCGACCCGGACAGGGTGGTCGCGGAGTTCGGACTGCCGCTCTTCATCAAGCCCAACGCCAGCGGCAGCTCGTTCGGCGTGACGAAAGTCCATACGCGCGACGAGGTGCTGCCCGCCATCGAGGCGGCCTTCGCCCAAAGCGACGAGGTGCTGATCGAAGAGTGCATCGCGGGCCGTGAAATGGGCTGCGGCATGATGGTGGCCGGAGGCAGGGAATACCTGTTCCCGATCACGGAGATCGTATCGAAAAAGGATTTCTTCGACTACCAGGCCAAATACACCGAAGGCTATTCGGACGAGATAACCCCCGCCGACATCGCCCCGGAAATTGCGGAAGAACTGCACCGCATGACCCGCATCGCTTACAGGGCATGCCGCTGCTCGGGTGTCGTACGCGTCGATTTCATCGTCACGCCCGAAGGCAAACCCTACCTGATCGAGATCAACTCCATCCCCGGCATGAGCGCCGGGAGCATCGTCCCCAAGCAAGCACGGGCCATGGGCATGTCGCTGGGGGAGATGTTCGACCTGATTATCGCCGACACCTGCCGCAAATGATCGAAATCGACGACAAAATCGTGAGCGCAGACCTGCTGCGCGAATGCTTCGCCTGCGACATCGCGCAGTGCAAGGGTATCTGCTGCGTCGAGGGGAATGCCGGGGCGCCGCTCGAAGCGGAGGAGGTCGGCATACTCGAACGCGAATATGCGGCCTACAAGCCCTATATGACGCCCGAGGGCATCGAGGCCGTCGAGCGGCAGGGCTTCATGGTCATCGACGAAGACGGCGACCTGACCACGCCGCTGGTCGGCGACGCGGAGTGCGCCTATACCTACCAGGAGAACGGCATCACGCTCTGCGCCATCGAAAAGGCGTGGCTGGAGGGCAAGACCGCCTTCCGCAAACCGATCTCATGCCACCTCTATCCGATCCGCGTCGTGCGGTTTTCGAACGGCACGGCAGGGCTCAACTACCACCGCTGGTCGGTCTGCGCCCCGGCGCGCGAATGCGGCCGCAGGCTGGGAATCCCGGTCTACAAGGCGTTGCGCGAACCGATCGTGCGCCGTTTCGGCGAGGAATTTTACAAGGCGCTGGAAGCCGCCGAAGAATTTATCCGACAACAATAAAATACAGATGAAAAAATACTGCCTCACCTATATGGCCGCCATTGCGGCACTCTCGGCATCGGCCGCAGCGCCGCAGGCCGAACGCAAAACCGATTCGCTGCACATCGCATCCCTCTCGCCCAGGGAGGCTGCGACCATAGACTCCATCGTCGCAATGCGCCTGCGGCTCCAGCCCAAGCAGATCGAGTCGATTTTCGACACCAACGACGTGGTGGCCATCGACACGCTCGACTCGGGCAACGACGCCATACAGGTGGTGCTTTACAGCAACAACACGTGGAAATACGTCCGCAACCGCGAGATAGCCAAGGACAGCACCATCTTCGAGAAATACTGGGATACGACAACGCTCTTCCCCTACAAGGAGGTGGACATGTCGTCGATGCCCAAATCGGTGGTCATCGACCTGGTGGACTCGGTCACGAGCTACCACTGCCCCTACCAGGGTTCGGTGCACCCGCGCGGCAAATACGGCCCGCGGCGGCGGCGCCAGCATCAGGGCGTCGACCTGCCGCTCAAGGTGG
>ERZ831634.3364-NODE-3364-length-12102-cov-7.265875_pt1 | contig 12102 bp, 9 predicted proteins | sample MGYA00519953_ERZ831634 | MGnify/ENA primary metagenome ERZ831634 (study PRJEB31850, sample SAMEA3708718) | human gut metagenome | biome: human gut; feature: human-associated habitat; material: faeces | place: China | collected 2014 ... | reverse complement strand
CTGCTACCTCTGCCGGAATGATATTCATTAAAACAGAAGACGGATATGCAGCCTTTCCGCCTGGAACATAAAGACCCGCACTGTCTAGTGGTGTAACTCTCTGACCAAGAATCGTACCGTCCGGTGTCGTGTCAAACCATGAGAGCTGCTTTTGCTTTTCATGGAATGCACGTATATTCTTCATGGATTTTACCATTACTTCCATCAGCTTTGGATCGACCTTTTTAAGTGCCTCATCAATCTCTTCTTTAGTCACTCTAATGGTGTCCTTTGTCACTTTAACCTTGTCAAACTTCTCAGTATATTCAAACAGCGCTTCATCACCGCGCGCCTTCACATCATCTACAATTGCCTGTACAGTATCGGCATATTGTCCGTAGTTGTTCGGATCTCTCTTTAACAGATCTGCTAACAAATTTTCCTTTGATTCCTTGCTAAGCTTAACAATTCTCATGTGTGTTCCATCCTCTCTGTCTGCTATTTTCTTTTTTCAATCGCAGTCTTAAAACCGGCTAAGATCTTATTGATTCGCTCGTTTTCCATCTTCATACTAACCTGGTTTACAACCACACGGGCTGACAGCGGGCAAATCTCCTCTAATACCTCTAGTCCGTTTTCCTTAAGCGTCGTTCCTGTCTCAACTATATCTACAATAACCTCAGACAAACCAACGATTGGTGCCAACTCGACTGAACCATTCAGCTTAATAATTTCAACTGTCTGATGCTTCTTATTATAGAAGTAATCCTTCGCGATGACCGGATATTTTGAGGCCACACGAATCAGTTCATGGTGCTTAAGGCGTTCTCTTGCCGATGCAGGGCCAGCCACGCACATACGGCATTTGCCAAGGCCGGTGTCCAGCAGCTCGTACACATCAGCAGAAGCCTCTGTGAGGATGTCCTTGCCCACGATGCCCACATCGGCAGCGCCGTGCTCCACATAGATGGCAACGTCGCTGGGCTTGACGAGGAAGTAGCGGATGCCGGCCTCCGGGTTTTCCACCACCAGCTTGCGGGTGGCGTTGTAGTCCTCCGGGCAGCCGTAGCCGATGCCCGCCAGCAGGTGATACACCTTATCGCCCAGACGGCCCTTGGGCAGAGCCACGTTCAGCATCACCCTGTCGGTGCTGTTCTTCTGCACCGGCGGCAGCGGGGCGCTCAGGCGGTCCAGCTCGTCCAGATAGACCGCAAAGCCGATGGCACCGGCACCGGGGGTGAACTTCTGCATCAGCAGGTCGTAGCGGCCGCCCTTGAGCAGGGGGCGGGGCAGGGCTTTCAGGTAGCCCTGAAACACAAGGCCGTTGTAGTATTCCATCTCACCGGCCAGCGTCATGTCCAGCCGGATGACGCCGCCCGCCTTTTCCAGCGGCACAGCCAGCGCTTCCAGCTCGGCCACAGCCGCGCGCATGGCGTCATTGCGGCACAGAGCAGCGGCCTTTGCAAGGGTATCGGCATAGCTGCCGCAGAGGCTCAGCACGCTGCACAGGGTATCGGCGGCATCGGCAAGACCGGCAGCTCCGGCGGCGGCCCGCAGCTCGTGGGCGTTTTTCTCCCGCAGCTTTTCCAGCAGCTTTGCGCGGGCGGCATCCGGCACGCCCAGCGCGTCGAACAGGCCGAACAGGTAGCCCATGTGGCTCACTTCCAGCACCCAATCGGCCCCCAGCGCATCCAGCGACCGCGCCGCCAGACACACCGCCTGCTGCACCTGTGCTTCGCCCACCGCACCCAGCATCTCAAGGCCCATCTGGCTGATCTCTTTAAAGGTGTGGCTCTCGGCGGAAGGGCGGTAGACGTTCTCGTGATAGTAGTAGCACAGGGTCTCGCTGGGGGCGGGCTGCGCCGTCTTGGCAATGGAGAGGGTCACGTCCGGCTTGAGGGCCAGCAGACGGCCATCCAGATCAGTAAAGGTGATGACCTGCTCGGACGACAAAAAGCTGCGGTTCTCCTGATACAGGCCGTACTCCTCAAACCGGCCCATATGATACTTGCGGCAGCCCGCCGCTTCGTACAAGGCGCGCAGCGCAAAGGAGGCGCGCTCCTTGGGCTGCAGGTTTGCAATGCTGAATTCCATCTCAGTTCCCCCTGTTTCTTACATCCATCGCCGACGTTCTCCGGCACTTTTCGGCTCCTCTATCGTCCGGGGCACACTGCCCGGCGCTTTGCACTGCGCGGCACCTCCGCGCCTTTTCCACACGGAATCGGTTCTATTGTTATTTTACTTTATCCAGATAAAGTTGTAAAGTAGGAAAGTGCCAGTGTTTTCAGTTTTATCATACGATTTTTCTGTGCGATTGTACAGAGGGCGGCTTTGCCGCAGTTCCATTTTGTCTTCCCGCCGCATGCAAAGCCGCCGGTGCCCGCCAGACAGCAAAAGCCGGAGCGGCATTACACCGCTCCGGCTTTTGCTGCCAGATGGGGAGAGATGGTCAGGGAAGGCCTCCGGCCGTGTTACAATTCACTGCCGTTGGTCGCGATCACATTTTTATACCAGTAGAAGCTGTCCTTCCGGATGCGCTCCAGCGTACCGCTGCCCGCATTGTCCTTATCCACATAGATAAAGCCATAGCGCTTCTCCACTTCGCCGGTCGAAACGCTCACCAGATCCATTGCGCTCCAGGGTGTGTAGCCAATCAGCTCCACACCGTCGTCGATGGCAAGGCGCATCTGCTCGATGTGTTCCCGCAGGTACTGGATGCGGTAATCGTCATGCACCCGGCCATCCTGCAGGGTATCGCGGGCGCCCATGCCGTTTTCGGTGATCATGATGGGCAGGCCGTAACGGTCGTAGACATGGTTCAACGTGTAGCGCAGACCCACCGGGTCGATCTGCCAGTTCCATTCGGTCGCCTTGAGGTAGGGGTTCTTTGCGCCGCCCATGATGTTGCCGGATACCTGCGCTGCGTCCTTCTGTGCGGTCACGCAGTTGGTCATGTAATAGCTAAACGAATAGAAATCCACTGTGCCGCGGCGCAGCAACTCTTCGTCGCCCGGCTCCACATCAAAGTGGATGTGATTACGCTCAAAGTACCGCTTTGCATAATAAGGGTACACGCCCTTGCACTGCACGTCGCCGGACATGCAGTTGCGCAGCTGATCCTCCTGCTGGGTCAGCAGAACATCCTCCGGGCGGCAGGTGAGCGGATAAACTGTGATGTGGCAGATCATGGTGCCAAAGCGGAACTCCGGGTTGATCTGCCGACCCAGCAGCACAGCCTTTGCGCTGGCAACGAACTGGTTGTGCAGGGCTGCGTAGCGCTTATCCGGGTCGTCCACCTGATGGCTGAAATCTTCTGTACCGTGGTTCAGGATGCCGCCGTGGTTCCAGTTGCCCACTGCCGTGGTCAGGTCGTTGATCTCGTTGAAGGGGATCCAGTATTTTACCACATCTTTATAGCGGCGGAACAGCACCTCCGCAAAGCGCAGATAGCAGTCGATGCTGCGGCGATCCACCCAGCCGCCCATCGCAGTGACCATGTTCAGCGGCATCTCATTGTGATACAGGGTGACCAGCGGCTCAATGCCGTATTTTTTCAGCTCTGCAAATACCTTATCGTAAAACTGCAGACCCGCTTCGTTGGGCTCCGTCTCGGTTCCTTTTGGGAAGATGCGCGGCCAGTTGATGGACATCCGATACACCTTGAAGCCCATTTCTGCAAACAGCGCAATGTCCTCTTTATAATGGTGATAGAAATCGGTGCCGCTGTGGCTGGGATAATAGTTCCGGCTCTCGTCGATCTCAAGCGTAATGCGGCGCGGCAGCTGATGGGTGCCGGCTACCATTGCATCGGCCAGGCTCGGGCCTTTGCCGTCCGCATCCCAGGCACCTTCTACCTGATTGGCCGCCGTTGCACCGCCCCAGAGAAATCCTTCGGGAAAGCTCTTACGACACTGTTCCATATCAAAGCTCCTTTTTAGTAAAATAAATTTGACTAAATCCAGCCTGTCTCCATCAGGCTCATCATTTTTATTCTAGCACGTGCGCGAATGAAATGCAATATATTTCATCGATTTATCTAATTTTTTTGTCAAAGCAAAAATTTGTTCATTATTTTTCAATTTTCTCTTGACATTTCCCTATTGCAATGCTATCCTGATGTCAATGAAATAAATTTCATTCATACACATGGAGGCATTGCGATGAATCAGATCATTTCCACCCCGGCAGCTCCGGCTGCTATCGGCCCTTACTCTCAGGCAATTCAGGCTGGCGGCCTGCTGTTTCTGTCCGGCACCATGCCCATCGATCCTGCTACCGGCGCACTGGCCGAGCCGCAGATCGCCGCACAGGCAGAGCAGGTGATGAAGAACATCGGCGCTGTGCTGCAGGCTGCAGGCTGCACCTTTGAGGACGTAGTCAAAACCACCTGTTTCCTGGCAGACATGGCTGACTTTGCTGCGTTTAACGAGATCTACGCCCGCTACTTTACCGGAAAGCCGGCTCGTTCCTGCGTGGCAGTGAAGTCTCTGCCCAAGGGCGCACTGGTTGAAGTTGAAGTCATTGCTTCTCATTAAAGCAAAAAAGGCACAAAGCCTTTTTGGAATAATGCAAAATCATAAGGAGGCAACAATATGGCAACAAAGGTATCCATCCCGGCTCTGATACAGGCTCTTGGCGGCAAAGAGAACCTTGCACAGGCCACTCACTGCGCGACTCGTCTGCGTGTGACCACCCGCGACAAGAGCAAGATCGATGAAGCCGCTCTGAAGGCGATCCCCGGTGTGCTGGGCGTTGTGAACAACGGCACACAGACCCAGATCATCATCGGTGCTGAAGTAAACAATGTTTACAAGGACTTTATTGCGCAGGCCGGTGTGGACGAGGAAGCCCCCATCGATGAAAACCTGGATCTGAAGGATGAGCTGAAGAACAAGAAGGGCAAGCTGCTGACCCGCTTCTTTGAGACGGTCGCCGCTATCTTCAACCCCATCGTTCCCGCTCTGGCCGGCTGCGGCTTCCTGTCCGCACTCATCTGCATCTTCATGGCGCTGGGTTTTGACTCCTCTGCTCCCACGTTCAAAACCATCATTGCCATTTCCATGGCCATCTTCACCTTCCTGCCCTTCCTGCTGGCAGCCAGTGCAGCCAAGGTATTTAAGATGAACATGTTCGTTGCCATGACCATCTGTGCAGGCATGATGTCCTCCACCTGGTCCGGTCTAATTGCCGACGGCGTGTCCAGCTACAGCTTCCTCGGCATTCCCTTCCGCGTGATCAACTATTCCTCCTCTGTGCTGCCGGTGGTATTTGCCGTTCTGGTGGCATCCTATATCGAGCGCTTCCTGGACAAGATCATCCCCGGTGCGCTGAAGATCATTCTGGTGCCCGCACTGACTATCCTGATCGCCACCCCCGTCACCCTGATCACCGTCGGCCCGCTGACCTACTGGCTGGGTGAAGAGCTGGCCATCGGCGTCAACTGGCTGTTTGAGAACGGCGGTGTGTTCTCCGGCATCGTCTACGGCGGCATCTACTCCTCCATGGTTCTGCTGGGCATCCATCACGGTATGGTTCCCGTGCTGACCCAAATGCTGACCGCACAGGGCTTCAACTACGTATCTCCCACTTCCGGCGCTGCCAACATCGGCCAGGCCGGTGCCGCCTTCGGCGTGTGGATCAAGAGCCATGATAAGAATCAGAAGGCCAACGCCCTTTCTGCCTGCATTGCCGCCTGCACCGGTATCACGGAACCGGTCGTCTACGGCGTCACGGTCCCCCTTGGCAAGCCGTTCCTGTTTGCCGGCATCGGCGGCGCAGTTGGCGGCGGCTTTGCCGCAGCTCTTCACCTGAAATCTTTTGCAATGGGCGGCCCGTCTTTCCTGAGCTTCGGCATGTTCACCGGCGGCGAAAACCCCTTCCTGAACTGTGCACTGGTCATGGCCGGTTTTGTCATCGCCTTTATCGTGGCTGCCGTGCTGACCGTGCTGTTCTGGAACCCTGACGAAAAGAAAAAGGCCTGATCGCACTGGATATTTTCCGGTTTCTGTGATAGGCTGAATAAAACGCAGAACAAAACGGGAGTAACGGTGTTTGCTCCCGTTTTGTCGGTTATAGGAGAAGGCTATGCAAACGATAAAAGAAAAGATGATCCCCGCGTTCCGCGATGCAAACGGCGGCCTGTTTCAGGCCGTGGAAAAGGCCGATGTGGGCAGTGCATATCAGGATCTGGAAAAGCAGGGTGTTGCCCTGATGGGCTGGGCGGATCCCTTTATGCCGGATCGTTCGCTGCCGGAACCGGTAGCAGCTGCCTGGCTGGACGCAGTGCGCGCCGAGAGCGCACCGCACTACACCGCGCCGATCGGCGACCCGGCACTGAAAGCCGCACTGGCCAAAAAGCTGAAGCAGCAGAACGGTCTGACTGTGGATCCGGAGCGCAACATCCTGATCACGCCCGGTTCGGACTCCGGCCTGTACTTTGCGATCCTGCCTTTTGTGGGTCAGGGCGATGAAGTGTTGATTCCCTCGCCCAGCTACCCCAACAACTTTCTGGACGTAAAGATCATGGGCGGCGTGCCGGTCGCCGTGGAACTGGATGCTGCGGACGGTTATCAGCTGAGCCGCGCACAGCTGGAAGCCAAATATACTGCCCGCACCCGCATGGTGCTGCTGACCCACCCCAACAACCCCACCACCACCATTTACAACCGTGCCTCGCTGCAGGCGCTGGCCGATTTTGTGCAGGAGCACGACCTGATCCTTGTTGTGGATCAGGCTTTTGAGGACTACACCTTTGGTGCTGAATGCCTGACCCCAGCGGCTCTTCCGGGCATGTTTGAGCGCACAGTGACCGTTTTCAGCTTTTCCAAAGGCATGGGACTGAGCGGGATGCGTGTGGGCTACATCGTCTGCTCAGACCAGATCATGGATTCCATGTACGCCAACGCCGTAGGCGTGATCGGTGCCACCTCCACCTCCGGCCAGAAGGCTGCACTGGCTGCACTGGAGCATCCGGAGTTCATGCAGGTGTTTGCCCGCGCCTATGAGGTGCGCCGCCGGAAGGCTTACGAGATCCTGAACTGCGTGCCCGGTGTCCACATGGCGCTGCCGGAGTCCGGCTTCCTTGGCTGGATCGATGTTTCGGAACTGGGCAATTCCACCGAGATCGCACAGTATCTGGTGACCCATGCACGCGTCTCGCTGAACGATGGTGTCAACTATGGCCCCGGCGGTGCCGGACACCTGCGCATCGTGCTGGGCGTCTACAAGGACGACCAGAAGGTGATCGATGCACTGGAGCGCATTCGGGACGCGCTTTTGGCCTACCCCCGCAAATAAATTCGCGCTTTCCCCTTTTCAATTTCCCCTGTGTCGTGCTAAAATGAAGGGTAGTAAGAAATCAGGCAAGGACAGGAGAGAACAATGGCAAAGGGAATTGGCCCCGTGAAACTGACACGGACAGATCAGAAGATCCTCAAATCGTATATCCCCACTCTGCAAGGGCTGGCAGCTTATCTTGGCAGCAGCTATGAGATCGTGCTGCACTCGCTGGAAGATTACGATCACTCTGTGATCGGCATCATCAACGGCGAGCACACCGGCCGCAGGATCGGTGCCCCCATCACCGATCTTGCTCTGGATATGCTGGACGAGCTCTCTGCGGGCGGCAAGGCCTCCACGGTGTATTTCAGCCGGAACAAAAAAGGGGAACCGCTCAAATCCACTACCATCGCCGTGCGCGGCGAACATGACCGGATCATCGGCCTGATCTGCATCAATCTGTATCTGAACACCTCTCTGTGCGACATTCTGGACGGGCTGACGCCCGGCACCGTGCAGGCCATGGCCGCGCGGGAGAATTTTGCCGCCGATGCGAAGGAGCTGATCGTTTCGGCGCTGGAACCTGTGCGTGCACGGGTCATGGCAGACGATTCCATTCTGCCTTCCAACAAAAACAAAGCGATCGTAGAGGAACTGGATCAGAAGGGAATGTTCCGGCTGAAGGACTCGGTGGTTTTTGTGGCCGAGCAGCTGGGCATTTCCCGCAATACGATCTATATGCACCTGCGCAACCATCGCAAGCGTACTGAGAACAACTAAAATGCAAAGGAGCCGCTGCTCCGGGAGAAGTTTCCCCGGAGCGGCGGCTCCTTTCTTTTTTGTTTTTACCCCAGCAGCTCCAGCACACTGGCCTTCGGGCGGGCACCCACGGCCTGACGCACCAGCTTGCCCTGCTCAAACACCAGCAGGGTGGGGATGCTCATCACGCCGAACTGGCCTGCCAGCTCCGGCTGCTCGTCCACGTTCACCTTGCCCACCTTCACATCGGTGCGCTCCTCGGCCACCTCGTCCACAACGGGACTGAGCATGCGGCAGGGGCCGCACCAGCTGGCCCAGAAGTCCAGCAGGACAGGCTTTGCGCTCTGCAGCACCTCCTGCTCAAAATTTTCCTTCGTGATCGTAACAACTGCCATATTTCTACCTCCTGAAAGGGTTCGTTCGTGGTTGTTCTTATGGCATCAGTATACCCAAAACGCCGGGGCTTTTCCGTAACCGGGTCACATTGGGGCGCAAAAAAGCCCGGAGCAGGAAGAAAGAATACTGCTCCGGGCAAGAGAATCGCTTATTTCAGTGTTGTGTCAGCAGGGTATCAGACACCGGCCACGCAGTTCTTGCCGGCGATGTAGCCGTAGTAGACGCACAGGCTGTGGCTGATGCCGCGCATGCAGATGGGGTATTCCACTGCGTAGCGGCTGCCCTGCACATTGCCGCAGACATACAGGCCCTTGATGATGTCGCGCTTGGGGCTGGCGGGGTCCTCCTCGGTGAAGGTGTGGCAGTTCTCGTCGCTCTCCAGGCCGCCCACGCACACCAGCATGGAAGTGGTGCCCCACTGGCATGCATAGTACGGGGGATTCTCCAGCGCGAACATCCGGCTTGCGGGCTTGCCGAAGTCATCGTCGGAACCGGCCTTGGCCAGCTCGTTGTAGCGCTCGACGGAAGCCAGCGCATTATCCAGTGCATCGCCCTCAAAGCCGCACTGGGTCAGCAGGTCTTCCAGTGTATCGGCCTTGAACTGGTAAGCCTCGGCCTTTGCGCTGATCTTGGTGTACTGACGGTCGGTGTAGTTGGGGTTGGACTCATCCTCATCCTCGGGGATGATGTAGCACAGGCCGCCGTGGTTTGCGGGCATGTAGGGCACCTCTTCGCCCCACTTGGAGTCGTACAGCTGGAAGGAGGTGCACTCGGGCTGCAGCTCGATCTGGTTTTCCAGCTGCTGGCCGGGGATGCACTCGTTCATGAAGCGGTCGCCGCGCTTGTTGATCTGCAGGAAGGGGGTCACGCCCATGCCGCTGCCCATGTGGTGGGTCATCGGTGCGTGGAAATCCTGCACCTTTGCGCCGATCCATGCGCCCATGCGCAGGCCGTCGCCGGTCTCCACGGTCTTGCCCTCCACGTCAACGCCCAGCATACCCATGGCGCCCATATTGGCGATCTTCTTCTCCACGATCTCGGGAGCAAAATGCTTCATGATCTTCTCGTCGCCGGAGTTGTCGCCGGTAGCCAGGATCACGCCCTTGGAAGCGTTGAGCTGGATGTACTTGTTGTCATTCTGTGCGTCGCGGATGATCACGCCGGTCACGCGGCCGTCGCTGTCCTTCAGCAGCTTGGTGCCGAAGCAGCCGAAGAAGGTCTGTGCGCCGTTCTCAATGGCCTTGTTCAGGTTGGCTTCCACTATAAAGCCCTGCTGATCCTTGCGGGAAGAGCGGAACTCCATGCTGGAAGGGAAGGTGGGGAACTCTTCGTTGCGGTAATCGTAGTGCTCGGGCTGAGGCCATGCCAGCGGCACCAGAATACCCTTGTCGAACTGCTCCTGGGTCACGGCCTCACGGGTGGAGTCGCAGATGGTCAGCTCGGGGTAAGCCTCGATGAACCAGTCCATGACCTCGTGTGCATGGGAAGCCCACTTTTTCAGGATGGAGCGCTTGTTGCGGTAGGTGCACTCGCGCATCAGGCGGTCGACCACAACATCCTCGTCCACGATGTTCTCACGGCCCCAGCGCTTGTTCAGGGTGCCGTTCAGCAGGGCATACTCGCCGCTGCGGCAGTTGAAGGAAGAGCTCTTTTCCACGATGGCAACTTTTGCGCCCTCCTCGGCAGCCGCACGGGCAGCGCAGACGCCGGACAGACCGGCGCCGATGATGACCACATCAAAGTCCTGGGTCTCACTGGCCTGCACGTCCGGCTCTTCGCCCAGCCAGTCATCGCCGGTATCCCCGGCGGTATCTGCAGCAGGCTCTTCGGAAGCAACGCCCATAGCCTGCTCGATGCAGCTGGCGGCAGCCTTCTTGACCGCGTTGGTGGTGACGGTGGCGCCGGAAACATTGTCGATCTCAGCGTTCTGTGCCGCCATGATGGCATCCTGCAGGGTGGGAGCAGCCACGCCGCCGATGCTCTCGGTCTCGTTGGAAGCATCGATGACCACATCGGTGATAGCGGTCTCGCTGAAGGTCATGGTGACCTTCACCTCGCCGATGCCGGTAGCCGTGCCGGTGTATGTGCCGGGGGTGTAGACGGCATCGCCGGAAGCGGATGCCGCAGTGCCGGAGGAACTTGCGGAGTTGCAGGCAGTCAGAGCGCCGGCGGTGACACCGCTCATTGCGGCGGCAGCGGCAACTTTCAGAAAGCCTTTGCGGGAGATCTTTTCCATCTTGTTTGCTCCTTTTTCTTTCTTCTCTTCTTCTCGTTTCTGCGGGATTTTTATCCCGCTCCGACACTTAGTATAAAATATAACGAAGTAAAATGGAAACAAAAAATTTTTGCCACAGTGATAAAAGCTCTTTATCAGTCTCCATTGATGTGCTATACTGAAAGCAATCTTATTCTGCCCGCCGGGAAAGGAGAGGTTTCGCCCATGAACGACCGCCAGCTGCTGTGTTTTCTCACCCTGAGCCGGACGCTGAATTTTACCACAGCCGCCCGGGAGCTGTACTGCACCCAGCCCGCCCTGAGCTACCAGATCCGCAATCTGGAAAAAGAGCTGGATCTTGCCCTGTTCACCCGCAGCACCACCCAGGTGGCCCTGACCGAGGCCGGCCGGGCTTTTGCGCCCCGTGCGGCAGAGATCTATCGCAGCATCCTGAACGCCCGCACCGCACTGAAGGGCTTTGCCCGGCGGCGCACACTGACCCTGCGCCTGCCGCCGGTGCTGCTGCAGCGGGATCCCATTTATCCCATCCTGATGGCACGGCTGCACGCCGCGCTGCCGGGATATGAGTTTGCGGTGGACACTCGGCCCGTGTCACGCAACCCCCACGAAATGCTCTGCAGCGAGGCAGACGCAGCCCTCTATCTGCCCTTTGGGCCTCTGCAGCCGGAGATCGAGCGCACCCCCATCCTGCACAACACCTTTTACCTGATCGTATCGCCGGAGCACCCGCTCGCAGGGCGCAGCGCTCTGGCGCTGGCCGATCTTGCCGGGCAGCAGCTGTTTTATGAGCCGCTGTATCAGGAAATGGTGGATCTTGCCGTTGTTCAGCCCGGCCTGCCGTTTTCCGCACCAAGCTGGCACATGGTGGAAAACTACGAGTGTGTTTACAACGATCTGCTTGCCGGGCGCGGCATGTTTTTGTGCCCGATGAAATACCCGGCCTTTCCGGCGGCATGGTATCTGCCGCTGCAGCTGCCGTTGCCGGACACCTGTCTGCTGACCCTGCGGGACGACCCGCGTCCCGAGATCCAACGGCTGCGGGAGGTATTCACCGCTGTATACGCCAGCCGTGCAAAGCTGCTGGGAGAAGAATGAACGCAAAAAGGGGCTGCTGCACATCGTTTTGAACGAACGTGCAGCAGCCCTTCAGCTCTTATAATATTCCGGACAGCTTTATTTGCCCAGCATTTCGTGGGCAGTCTTGCAGATGGTGGCAGCATCCAGACCGTAGAACTTCAGCAGATCCCATGCCGGGCCGGAGCAGCCGAACACGTCCTGCACGCCTACGCGGCGCACAGGGGTGGGCAGCTTTTCGCTCAGCACGGCGCAGACGGCCTCGCCCAGACCGCCGATGACATTGTGCTCCTCGGCGGTGATGACCTTGCCGCACTCCTTTGCAGCCTTGAGGACGATCTCCTCATCCAGAGGCTTGATGGTGTGGATGTTGATGACCC
>ERZ831634.3358-NODE-3358-length-12122-cov-5.336372_pt1 | contig 12122 bp, 9 predicted proteins | sample MGYA00519953_ERZ831634 | MGnify/ENA primary metagenome ERZ831634 (study PRJEB31850, sample SAMEA3708718) | human gut metagenome | biome: human gut; feature: human-associated habitat; material: faeces | place: China | collected 2014 ... | reverse complement strand
AATAGGTAATTGCGAAACTCATGAAAACCTAAATTGAATTGTGAAAAATTGACAAAAGCTTGAGAAAACACTGGGGAGCAGAAATCGAACAAGTTCGATTGGCACTTAGAAGGCAGGTGCGGCGTAAGTCGTGACTGGCTTCTTAGTACCGTTACCAGCGACACGTAGCGGAAGAGTGTTTTCGAAAATTTTGTTAATTTTTCACAATGTGAAGTAGATTATGATGAGTTTCGCAAATATCTGTTAAACGATAGAACAACAAAGGAGAGAAAAAGCATGAAGAAATTTGATGACGATCTTGAGTTTGAATCATTGAATGACGAACCACGGGATACCCGCTTTATATTACCAATTATCGTTGTGGCGGTTTTGCTTGTCATTGTGATCGTGGCATTGGTTTTATTAGGAAAAAATAAAGACACAAGTGCTGACTTAATGTCTACAGAGCAGAGTGAGACAACAGAGACAGAAACACAGACCACCGAAGTGATGGGAACGATTGAGGCAACTGAGAGCGCAGAGGAGGCAGATGCAGATGATCCGCAGGGCAGCAATATGGGAAATGAGACCGGTGCGAGCGTGGATGTGACGGCGCTGTTATCCGCAGGCAGCGTGGCAGAGTCCGGCGAGACAACGTTTGGTATTGATGTGGCAAGATATCAGGGCACCATCGACTGGAGCCAGGTGGCGGCTTCCGGGGTACAGTTTGCCATGATACGTGTCGGATACCGCACGCAGAAGACTGGCGAGATCGTTGCGGATACCAATGCAAAATACAACATGCAGGAAGCGCAGGCAAACGGGATAAAAATAGGGGTATACTTCTTTTCAACAGCAGTGACGGAAGACGAAGCTATACAGGAAGCGGACTGGGTGGCAGATTATATTTCCCAGTATCAGATCACCTATCCGGTTGCATTTAACTGTGAAGGGTTTGAAAATGCAGACAGCAGACAGTACGCTATGACACAGTCGGAGAGAACGGACATGGCAATTGCATTTTTAAATGAAATCTATAACCGAGGCTATACGCCAATGTTTTATGCGGCAAAAAATGAGATGCTTGGCGATGCAAAATGGGATACTTCAAGAATTGAAAAAACTTATAAAATCTGGGTGTCTCAATATCCATCTGTACCGTATCCACAGACCGCACAGTCCGATTACACTGGAACACATGCAATGTGGCAGTACACCAATCAGGGAACGGTAGCCGGAATCAGTAAGCCGGTCGATGTCGATATTGCCTATTTCGGTTATGCAGGAACCGCAGATGCGAAAAGTGATGTGACACCGGAAACAGTCGGTGCAGATGCGGAGGCGTTGATGAATTTCTCTGATGTAAATGAGACGGTTACAGCAAAACAGTCCACAAATCTCAGAAACATTCCAAGTCAGGGTTCTGATGCAACAGTTGTGGCAACCTTGCAGAATGGTGAGACAGCGACAAGAACCGGCGTGAGCAGCAGTGGATGGTCGCGGGTAAGCTACAATGGACAGACTTTGTATGCAGTGTCCAGCTATCTGACGACAGATCTTGGGTATACAGCACCAGCAGCCAATACGGCTGCAGAGACAACAACGGACGGCTCAGGCTCAGGAGATGGATTGAAAACAAAATTTACTGCATGCAATGATGTGGTGACAGCGAAGATCGAAGTGAATTTAAGAACACTTCCGAGTGTCACAAACCCGGATGCAGCAGTTGTTGCGGTTTTAAAAAATGGCGAGACCGTGACGAGAACCGGAATCAATACAGACTATGGATGGTCAAGAGTTGACTATAATGGACAGACATTATATTGTGTATCGAGTTATTTGACAAGTGCACAGTAAAAAAGAAGCTGATGCATTCAGACGGAAAAGATGAAACGTCTGAAGGTATCAGCTTTCTTTCTATTATGCAGATTAAATTAATTTTTTTCGCTTTGCCGGACGCTGTTTCTTTACAGGAGGTGTCACCTCATTTCTGGCAGCAATGGATACGGCTGAAACTGGTGACGCAGGCGGGACAGGTTTGTCCATAACTGGCTGTTTTGTGGGAAGAACGGCAGATGCTGCATTCCTGCGCTGGTTTATTTTTTCTTTTTGCGCACGGAAGCGGTCAGCGGTCGCCTTAATATATGGATCTGCAACAAACTGCTTAAGCGTATCGCTGTCGATGGCGATACGGTTGTCCATTGTCTTCATAATATCTACAATCTGTAACTGATCCGAGGTTTCCGGATTGCTCAGATCATAAATCTGGTTATCCTTGAAATTCAGGATCATAGGATGCAGAAAATCAGCCGGATTGTCAGCAAGCACCAGACCTTTTTCTCCGTTTGCAAAATCGAGACATGCACCTGTAGGAAGAATCTGGATGCTGTCCGCCAGAGCGGCAATCACAGAACGGCTATATTCTGAGATGTGGCTGTAAAAAAATGTCATGGCAGCCAGCTCTGACATTGGTGCATGGTTAATGTTCATGGCAGTCAGGCGGTCAAATTTGTCCGCAGCCTTCAATATATCGATCAGAAGCTGAACCGGTGGTTTTGGAAGTCTTGGGCTGATCGTTGCATGATCTTCAAATATAATGTTCTGGATGATCTCAAGACTTGTGTCATTTAAGCCGAGTTCTGCAAAATGCGGACGGATGATCTCATACCCATGTTCTGATTTTAACTGGATGAGATCCCGGTCGGAAGCAGAGAGATCTTCATTCTTATCTAAAATACTCTTTGGAACGGAGAGATAACCAAAATCATATAATAAGGAAGCTGCGATCAGCGACTGGGAGTCTTCCGGCTCAATATGCATCTCATTTGCGATCATCGCAGAGAGGATCGCAACACTGATCGAATGCTTGTATACAAAATCAGCAGAACTTCTGAGGTTCTGTGTGAAATTAAGTTTGTGGTCTAATGCACCATAATGTGTGTATATATTCTGTGCGAGTTCCGTGATTGCCGGAATATTTTTCTGTGCGAGAAGCTTATCCATGCAGTCTTTCAATTTGAACATATAGATAGTCTGGAACTGCTCAAATTCAAGGTCTTCTTTGGAAAGAGGAGGAACAGGCTCCGCCGGTTCCAGAATAAATATGCCGATCAGACCGAAATTATCAATACTGTTTATACTCTGAAGTGTTAATTTTGTGTTGCGCTCATATAATAAAACCCCCATTTTATTGTAAATGGGTTTTGCCAGCCGCATTCCCGGCTTTAAATCCTGTGATCTTACAAACTGCATATACCCCCATACCTTTCCTGATGCAAATATGATAAAATAAAAACAAGCTGATACATACCAAATATAGCATATTGAAAGGTTAAATACAATCTGCTATCATGGTTCTTGAAAGAAATTTTTTAAGAGCAGATACAGGAATATTTCAACAGAATGAGGTACCTATGAAAAAAATCCCCTTAAAAAGAATATTTGCAGCGGCAGCATTAGTGTGCTGTCTTACCGTGACAACAGCTTATGCAGATGTCACGCAGGAAGATATTGACAATGCAAAAAATCAGATCAACAATCTGAAAAACCAGCAGAAAGATGCACAGGATGCGGTCGATGATATCAATGGAAAAAAAGGCGAGCTAGAGAGTGACCTGAACAATTTGAATGGACAGATGACCAACATTGTTTCGTCCATGAATGCCCTTGAGTCACAGATCAATGATAAGAAAAAAGAACTGTCAGATCTCGAGGATGAGATCGAGCAGACGCAGGATGATCTGGAAGCTGCAAAGCAGCAGTCAGCCAGCCAGTATGAGGATATGAAGATACGTATCCGTTATATGTATGAGAATGGAAATACACCGATGCTTGAGATGCTGTTATCGGCATCGTCCTTTTCTGATTTTCTGAACCGGACGGAGTATATTTCGGAGATCAATTCGTATGACAGACAGAAATTAGAGGAGTTTATCCAGGTGCAGGAACAGATTGCGGCAGAGGAAGCTTCTCTTGAAGAACAGAAGAAGGATCTCGAGAGTGAGCAGCAGGAACTGCTCGCCATGCAGGATGACATGAAGGTAAAACAGAATTCTGTAAACAGCCTTATCAGTTCAACTCAGGCGAATATCAGCCAGACCAACTCTGAATTGAGCAGCGCGCAGGGAAAAGTCAATGATATCAACAGTCAGATCGCACGGATGGAAGAACTGGAAAAACAGTTAGAGATCCAGAAAGCAAAAGAAGACGCTGCGAGAATGGCGGAGATCAAGCGTCAGGAGGCTGAGAACAACGGCGAATTTTCTTATGTCCCAAGTGACAGTGATCTTTACCTGTTAGGAGCGATCATCCAGTGTGAGGCAGACGGTGAACCATATGAGGGAAAGCTTGCAGTCGGAAGTGTTGTCATGAACCGTGTGCGAAGCTCTTATTTCCCGAATACCGTATCCGGTGTGATTTATCAGAGCGGACAGTTTTCTCCGGTAGCCAGTGGACGATATGCGCTCCGCCTCGAGCAGGGAGTCAATAATACCTGTATGCAGGCGGCACAGGAGGTGCTTAACGGGAACATCACAAACAGCTGTCTCTATTTCAGAACTGTGATCGACGGATTGGAAGGAACGATCATCGGACATCACATATTCTACTAATACGGCTGTCAATTGCGCAAATTACATAAAAATCATTTTTGAAACCAAATGGAAAAAGAGACGTTTTTGTGAGAAATATACAAAAAACGTCTCTTTTTTGTGGAATTGAGCGGTTGCGCATGATAATTTTTTAACGAAAAACAGTATATAAAATAGGTAAAAACCAAATTTAAATACTGAAAAAAGTGTGAAAAAAAAAGAAAGCTATTGCATTTGAAAATAAAATATGATAGCATGAGAAAGTACTGAAAAGCCAATAAAAAAGCCGAATACATAAAAACGTAGAAAATCAGGAACAAGAAAATTTAAGTTTAAAAGAAAAGATTTTAAATTTATTTTTTTTACTAAAAGATTGTTAAAAAAATAACAACGTTTTTCGGCAGATTTATTATGAAGGAAACAAAATATACTGCATATTATGAGCGGTGTTTTGTACCACAAAACCGAAGGGAGAATTCAAAATGGCAAGAAAAGTAGTTTTAGCAGGCGCATGCCGTACAGCAATTGGTAAAATGGGTGGAGCATTAAGCAATACTCCAGCAGCAGACTTAGGTGCAATCGTTATCAAAGAGGCTTTAAGAAGAGCAAACGTTAAACCGGAGATGGTTGACGAGGTAAAAATGGGTTGTGTAATCCAGGCAGCTCAGGGTCAGAACGTTGCACGTCAGGCAGCAATCAAAGCAGGACTGCCAATCGAAGTTCCGGCAATCACGATCAACGTTGTTTGTGGTTCTGGTTTAAAATGTGTCAATGATGCAGCTACCATGATCATGGCAGGTGAGGCTGATATCGTTGTTGCAGGTGGTATGGAAAACATGTCTATGGCACCATATGCTATGACAAAAGCTCGTTTTGGATATCGTATGAACAATGCAACGATCATTGATACAATGGTAAATGATGCATTAACAGATGCATTCAATCACTACCACATGATGATCACAGCAGAGAACGTATGTGATAAATATGGCATTACAAGAGAAGAACTTGATGAGTTCTCAGCAAACAGCCAGCAGAAATGCGAGAAAGCAATCGCTGAAGGCAAATTTGATGATGAGATCGTTCCGGTTCCTGTAAAAGTTAAAAAAGAGATCGTTGATTTCGTAAAAGATGAGGGACCACGTCCTGGCACAACTGCTGAGTCTTTAGCAAAATTAAAATGCTGCTCTGGTAAAGAGGGCGGACTTGTTACAGCAGGTAACGCTTCCGGTATCAACGATGGTGCAGCAGCAATCGTTGTTATGAGCGAAGAGAAAGCAAAAGAACTTGGTGTTACACCAATGGCTACATGGGTAGCAGGTGCTCTTGGCGGAGTTGAGCCAGAGATCATGGGTGTTGGTCCTGTTGCTTCTACAAGAAAAGTATTAGCTAAAACAGGTTTATCCATTGATGATATGGACTTAATCGAAGCAAACGAAGCATTCGCAGCTCAGTCTATTGCAGTAGCAAGAGATCTGAAATTCGATATGTCAAAAGTAAACGTAAACGGTGGTGCAATCGCATTAGGACACCCGGTAGGTGCTTCCGGATGCCGTATCCTTGTTACATTACTGCATGAGATGCAGAAGAGAGACGCTAAGAGAGGTCTTGCTACACTTTGCATCGGCGGTGGTATGGGATGCTCTACAATCGTTGAGAGATAATAGTTTTTTATAGTAATTCCCGGGGAATAACTTCCCGGGGATTGCATTTTTCAAACATACAGTTAACATAATTATTTTCAGGAGGTAACCGAAATGAAGGTTGGCGTTATTGGTGCAGGAACTATGGGACAGGGCATTGCAAAAGCATTTGCTCAGGTAGAAGGATATGAAGTAGCTCTTTGCGATATCAAGCAGGAGTGGGCTGAAGGCGGAAAAGAGAAGATCAAAAAAGGTTATGCAAGATTAGTAGAAAAAGGAAAAATGACACAGGAAGCTGTTGATGGCATCCTTGCAAAAATCACTCCAGGTTTAAAAGAAGACCTTTGCAAAGACTGTGATCTGATCGTAGAGGCAGCTTTCGAGAACATGGAAGTAAAGAAAACTACTTTCAAAGAGTTAGACGAGATCGCAAAACCGGAATGTATCTTCGCTTCCAACACATCCAGTCTTTCTATTACAGAGATTGGAAACGGATTAAACCGTCCAATGGTTGGTATGCATTTCTTCAACCCGGCAGATCGTATGAAACTGATCGAGGTTATCGCTGGTGTGAATACTCCGGATGAAACTGTTTCCGCTATTAAGAAAATCTCTGAAGAGATCGGAAAAACTCCGGTACAGGTTAATGAGGCTGCTGGTTTCGTTGTAAACCGTATCTTAATCCCAATGATCAACGAAGCAGCATTCATCAAAATGGAAGGTGTTTCCGATATCGCTGGTATCGATGCAGCTATGAAACTTGGTGCTAACCACCCAATGGGACCGTTAGAGTTAGGTGATTTCATCGGTCTTGATATCTGCCTTGCTATCATGGATGTACTTTACAAAGAGACAGGCGACAGCAAATATCGTGCATGCCCACTGATCCGTAAGATGGTTCGTGGTGGTAACCTTGGAGCAAAGAGCGGCAAGGGATTCTATGTATACAATGCTGATCGTACAAAGACTCCGGTCGATGCTCAGTAAAATAAATATTTATGGAGGAAAATTAGATCATGGATTTCACTTTAGACAAGAAACATGAAATGGCGCGTTCCTTATTCAAGGAATTTGCTGAAACAGAAGTAAAACCGCTTGCACAGGAAACAGATGAGACAGAAGCTTTCCCGGCAGAAACGGTTAAGAAAATGCAGAAATACGGATTCATGGGAATCCCGGTTCCGAAAGAATACGGCGGACAGGGTTGTGATCCTCTTACATACGTTATGTGCGTAGAAGAGTTATCTAAAGTTTGCGCAACCACAGGTGTTGTTGTATCTGCACATACATCTCTCTGCATCGATCCGATCATGACATACGGTACAGAAGAGCAGAAACAGAAATATGTAAAACCACTTGCAACAGGCGAGAAGTTAGGTGCATTCGCATTAACTGAGCCGGGTGCTGGTACTGATGCACAGGGTGCACAGACAAAAGCTGTTTTAGATGGTGACGAGTGGGTATTAAACGGATCAAAATGCTTCATTACCAATGGTAAAGTTGCAGATGTTTATATTGTAATCGCTATCACAAGCATCACAGAGGACAAGAGAGGCAGAAAGAAGAAAAACTTCTCTGCATTTATCGTAGATAAGGGAGCTCCTGGTTTCTCATTCGGAACAAAAGAGAAGAAGATGGGTATCCGTGGATCATCTACTTATGAGCTGATCTTCGAAGACTGCAGAATCCCGAAAGAGAATCTGTTAGGACCGGAAGGAAAAGGTTTCCCGATCGCAATGCATACACTTGATGGTGGACGTATTGGTATCGCTGCTCAGGCACTTGGTATCGCTGAGGGTGCATTAGACAGAGCTATCGCTTATACAAAAGAGAGAAAACAGTTCGGCCGTTCTATCGCACAGCAGCAGAATACACAGTTCAAACTTGCTGATATGGCTGCAAGAATCGAAGCTGCACAGCTTTTAGTTTACAAAGCAGCAATGGCAAAAGCTACCCAGAAAGTATATTCTGTAGAAGCTGCAAAAGCTAAATTATTCGCAGCCGAGACGGCAATGGCAGTTACAACTGAAGTTGTTCAGTTATTCGGTGGATACGGATATATCAGAGAGTATGATGTAGAGCGTATGATGCGTGATGCTAAGATCACAGAGATCTACGAGGGTACAAGCGAAGTACAGCGTATGGTAATTTCAGGTGCATTGTTGAAATAGTCGTGATCCAGCGGATTGAGAATGGCTGTAAAAAATATGGAATCACGCTTGCGTGAATGGAATATTTTTTTCAGACATTTGAGAGCGCAACGCGCATGAGAAACACGTAGTGTTTCGAATCAATCCGCGTAAAATTTAAACATATAAAACATAAGGAGTGGAAAATACATGAATATCGTAGTATGTATTAAACAGGTTCCTGATACAAAGGGCGGCGTTAAGTTCAACCCGGATGGAACGCTTGACAGAGCAGCAATGCTTGCTATCATGAACCCAGATGATAAAGCTGGTCTTGAAGCAGCACTTAGAATCAAAGATGAGACAGGAGCAAAAGTTACAGTTCTTACCATGGGACTTCCAAAGGCTGATGCAGTTCTTCGTGAAGCATTAGCAATGGGTGCTGATGAAGCAGTTCTTGTAACAGACCGCGTATTAGGTGGAGCTGATACATGGGCAACATCTACCACAATCGCTGGAGCACTTCGTAACTTAGACTATGACCTGATCATCACAGGACGTCAGGCTATCGATGGTGATACTGCACAGGTTGGCCCTCAGATCGCTGAGCATCTTGGACTTCCGGTTATCTCTTATGCAGCAGACATCAAAGTAGAGGGTGACTCTGTTGTTGTAAAACGTCAGTACGAAGACAGATATCATGAGTTAAAAGCAAAAATGCCTTGTCTGGTAACTGCTCTTTCTGAATTAAATGAGCCGCGTTACATGACACCAGGCGGAATCTTCGATGCATTTGACAAAGAAGTAACCGTTTGGGGAAGAGCAGACTTAAAGGATGTTGATGATTCTGATCTTGGTTTAAAAGGATCTCCTACTAAAATTGCAAAAGCATCTGATAAAGTTGCAAAGGGTGCTGGTGAGAAAGTAAACCTTGATCCGGCAGAATCCGTAGCATATTTGATCGGCAAATTCAAAGAGAAACACATTATCTAATAAAAAAAGGAAAAGTGGTGAATAACATGGCATTAGAAGAATATAAAGGAGTATTTGTCTTTGCACAGCAGGTAGATAACGTATTAGATGGCGTTGCATTTGAGTTACTTGGAAAAGGCAAAGACTTAGCAAAAGATTTAGGTACAGACGTAACTGCTGTATTAATTGGTTCTGGTGTAAAAGGATTAGCAGATCAGTTAGCTGAGTATGGCGCTGACAGAGTTATCGTAGTAGATGATCCAGAATTAAAAGACTACAGAACAGAGCCGTATGCACATGCATTAGCATCTGTAATCAACGAGTACAAACCAGAAATCATGTTAGTTGGTGCAACTGCTATCGGCCGTGACTTAGGACCTACTGTTTCTGCAAGAGTAAAAACAGGTCTGACAGCAGACTGTACATCTCTTGAGATCGGTGATTTCCCACTGGTTGCTGCACCTGGTAAAGAATCAGAGCAGAAACACAATCAGTTATTAATGACACGTCCTGCATTCGGTGGTAACACCATCGCAACAATTGCCTGTCCGGACAACCGTCCTCAGATGGCAACTGTACGTCCTGGTGTTATGCAGAAGATCGCTCCGATCGCTGGTGCAAAAGCAAACGTTGTAGAATACAATCCGGGATTTACACCAAACAACAGATATGTTGAGATCTTAAATATCGTAAAAGCTGTTAAGAGCACAGCAAACATCATGGAAGCAAAGATCCTTGTTTCCGGTGGTCGTGGAGTTGGTTCCAAAGAGAACTTCAAACTTCTTGAAGATCTTGCAGAGGTACTTGGTGGTACTGTAAGCTGCTCCCGTGCAGTAGTAGAGAATGGATGGTTACCGGTTGATTTACAGGTAGGTCAGACAGGTAAAACGGTTCGTCCTCAGATCTATTTTGCAATCGGCATTTCCGGAGCAATCCAGCATGTAGCTGGTATGGAAGATTCTGACCTGATCATCGCAATCAATAAAGATGAAGATGCTCCAATCTTCGACGTAGCTGATTACGGTCTGGTTGGTGATCTGAATAAGATCGTTCCTGCTTTAACAGCAGCATTAAAAGCTGAGTTAGGCAACAAATAATATAGGTGGACAACCTGTAAGATAGAAAGCCCGTCTTTCATGTTTGGATTCTGTGAGGAAGCTGACATGGGGGACGGGCTTTTTGTTGGGAGTTGGAGAAAATTTGCGGCTCCTTGTCTGGAGTTGGTGGAAAAAGTTATTTAGTTGTCCGGCAAAATCGTTACGGTACATTTTTTCTGATCCGCAGATACAGAGTCAACCGTGATCGTATACCCGGTATCAATGGTCACCTGTCCGTTGTTGTCATACCAGCCCAAGCCTGTGGCAGTGCCATCAATCACATCACCGTTCCGGTAAAAGCCATTTCCGTCATTGACCAGTCTTAAGATCCGCCTGCCGTTATTGGTGGAATCGTAGACAGGACTGTAGTTATCAGCGGTCAGATAGGGGGCATAGTATTCGTCGTTTGCAAGGGTGGCATCGACGTGATAAATACGAAGTCCGCCGGAAGAAAACATACCGTCATAATTACCATTCGGGGTGATATAGTCAAGGATCATGTATTCTGAAAAATAACTGGAAGCATCAGTGCGCGGTATGATCAGACAGCTTCCCTCTTGGGTATCATCTGTCAGGGTAAATGTCTGTGCAGCTGGAGTGTCAGTCTGCATGGAGAAGTCAGCTAAAGTGATGTCGGTCTTTTTGCTGCCGGGGTGGTAAATCTGTACTTCTGCCGGAAGGTACCATCCGAGCAGCAGCTTTGACAACGGACAAAAATCACCCGCAGCTTCATCCATGCGTTCAATGCCGGCATCCCCAGTCGTAGCTTCAAAATTTTCTTTTAAACCGTATTTATAATAATCCGGGAGTCCCATACAGTGCCCGTATTCGTGGGCGAGTGTTCCGAGATAATAATCCATGGTATCGGCATAAGGCTGTTCATCGCTGATCACATAGTAATTTAATTTTTCGCCATCTAAATCCGGCAGGGTGGAAGTCCACCAGGATGCCGTACAGCCATACCAGAAATCAGCATTGCCTCCGCTTGGAACAGAAAGGCAGAGAGCGTCGATATAGCCATCGCCGTCAGAATCATAATCGGTATAGTCGATCGTATCATTTAAACCGGAAAGAACCTCACGCACCAGCGTTTCGTATCCATCGTTCGTTTTTTCGTAGGATGCGATCGTACCTTTCGCTGTGTAATGAAATACATTTCCGGTCATATGTAGTGATCCGTATGAAGCACGGTCAAAATAACTAGTCAGGCTCTCACAGGGATAAAATTCAGTATTGTCTGTGCCAAACAGATAGGAGGAAATTTCTTCATCGGACAGGCGTCTGTCTGTATCATATTTCGCATCCGCAAAATCGACCACAACATCAAGTGCTCGGACATTGCCTGTCGTCGGCAGAATATCTGAGGCGAGAGCTGTAATCGGTGGCGGCGTCATTGGCGTGTGAAGCTGCCCGTATGCCGACCCCAAAAGCAGGGCACCAAGGCAGATAACCGGAACGGTGTTAAGTACATTTTTTTTCTGTATCATGGTAAAAACTCTTTTCTTATAAATATATGGTTAGCTTTGCACGCAAAAAGCAGAAAGTCAATGGCATTTATTGATAATTAAGGAAACATTAAAAATATAAAAAAGTGGTAGTATACTGTATCATTGATATTTAATTAATTTTATGGTCTGACAAACCGTTTCATGATATATTAAAAAGAAACGGCGGTGATTTTAGATGGCAAGACCAAAAAAATATAATATTTCA
>ERZ831634.3357-NODE-3357-length-12124-cov-9.984837_pt1 | contig 12124 bp, 10 predicted proteins | sample MGYA00519953_ERZ831634 | MGnify/ENA primary metagenome ERZ831634 (study PRJEB31850, sample SAMEA3708718) | human gut metagenome | biome: human gut; feature: human-associated habitat; material: faeces | place: China | collected 2014 ... | reverse complement strand
CACCGAAGGCAACTGCTTTTCCAATTCCCCGGTAAGGTTACTCGTAACCTTATATTCGCTCACGCCGATAGGCTTTGATATGTCTTTTAAGGAGTATTCTGCCACGAGATTGTTTTTGCTCTTGCAAAGCAGTAGGCCGATGGATGGGTTGTCGACATTCTTCTTTAAAATACCATCTACTGCTGATAGATAAAAGTTGAGTTGCCCAGCATATTCCGGCTTGAACTCTCCCGTCTTAAGTTCCACCACTACATAGCAACGCAGATTCAAATTGTAAAAAAGTAGGTCAATATAAAAATCATCACCACCAACATTCAGGTGGTACTGATTTCCCAAAAATGCAAAGCCGGTTCCTAATTCTAACAGAAGTTTTGTAACATCTCGTACAAGGGCTTGCTCAATGTCCCGTTCCAGCATATCCTCTCTGAACGGAATAAAATCAAACACATAAGGATCCTTCATTGTCTGTGTAGCCAGTTCGCTCTGTGGAGAAGGTAACCGCTGCTTAAAATTGGAAACCTTACTGTTTAAAACCTGTCTCTCGTACAATCCGCTTTCTATTTGATGAATAAGAACATTCCGTGACCAGCCGTTCTTTTGGCAAGCCTCCGCATACCAACGGCGTTGCTCACTATCAGTGATTTTATCAAGCAGTACAATATTATGGCCCCAAGGAATTTGTGCAACAGCCTGTTGCACAAATTCTTGCTCAGAATAAGTAGCCGCAAATTTCGCCATATACTTCAAATTCCGGACAGAAAATCCCTTGTTCGTAGGATAATCAGCACGAATATCCATTGACAAGTTTTCGATAAACTTATTACCCCAAACTTTGTGGACGTTTATTTCCTTGCCTATGCTATAATACAACCGTAACAGTTCGGTATTTGCCTGAACTGCAGTCCGATACTGTGCCGATCGAATTTCTTTTTTGATATTATCGACAACTGTAATATATTCATTTGAATTCATTAGCACTTTTGTCACCTGCCTACACTTTATAATATTATACTGTACTAAGTGCGAAAAAACAGCCTGCATTTGAGCCGATAGGAAGTACGGCTTTATAATGCCGTACGACTATGCGGCAAAAAGCAATATAACACATTGATGAGTTCTTTAGCTGTATTTTACAGCACCGAATGGATGGCTTGCAAGAAGACTTTTTGGGGTAAACAGTTCTTTTATGGTGTCCGCTGATAATTGTCCCGTTGATTTTTGATAGGCAATTCTACTATTGAAATTGGGCGGAGTTGGCTTATAAGTCGAATCATAGGCTTTTTGAAAAAAATCCACATCTAAAACATTAGCGTTTTCATCAGCTGTTTTCATTCGAAAACCCTCTCTTATTTACGCATCCATCACATTATCCGTCCACATCTCGCACTGACTGATAACCGTACTGATTGCTGTATCGTAATCTTCCGGGGGATACTTATACTTTTTCAGAAGCCGCTTCACCATCTTACGCATACTGGCGCGAGCGGTTTCTTTTTTCTGCCAGTCAATCGTGCGGTTCTTCCGCAGCATATCAGTTAGCTCATGGGTTAAGGCAATCAGTTGGTCGTTCTCGTAAAAATCCTTGATATGCTCCGGCTTCGTCAGTGCATCGTAGAAAGCCAATTCTTCCTGCGTTAAGCCCAGCTTTTCCCCGTTCTTGTACAGGTTGGTAATCTCCTCGGCTGTTTTCAGCAGTTCTTTGATGACTTCCTCATTGTCGATCAAACCGTTGTAGTAGGCGTTCATCAACTGCGTGATTTTCTCGGAGAATTTCTGGGATTGTACAACATTGGTTCGCTTGTACACGGATACCTGTTCTGCCATCAACTTTTTCAAAATCTCGACTGCGATATTCTTCTCTTTCATCTTCGAGATTTCTTCCAAGACGGCTGGGTCAAACAGGCTGATGCTTTCGCCGGCGGATTTGCTGTCAAACAGGCTGATAACGCCCTCGCTTTGGATACTGGCTTTCAATAGCTCGTTAATTTGCGCGTTGATTTCTTTCAGAGAAAGCGTCTTGCCACCGTTACCGCCATAGGTAACCTTTATTACCGTAGAACGCACGGCCTCCATATAAGCTGCTTCGTGGCGCTCCTGTTCGTTGGTCATGCTGGAGCACAGGGAGTGTGCCTGTTTTAACAGCAGCGCCTCTTTCAAGAACAAATCCTTGCGCTCCGGATGCTTTGCATCCAAAACAAAGTTCACGCCGCCCGTAACCAGCTTTGCCATCGTCAATGGTGTGCCGCCGATAAAACCGCTGAAGTCGTACCCATGCAGCAGATCCTTGCAGACCTGCAATTTTTCACGGAACTTCGGGTAAGCGACCTTAGCAATATTCATATCGCCATAGCGGGATTGATCACGCTTTGTGTACTCTTTCATGGCCGCTTTCAGCGCCGCAGCAATGCCCACATAGTCAACGATTAAACCGCCCTCTTTGTCCTTGAAAACGCGGTTTACGCGGGCAATAGCCTGCATCAGATTGTAGCCGTGCATGGGCTTGTACACATACATGGTGGCTAAGGACGGCACATCAAACCCGGTCAGCCACATATCTACCACGATGGCGATTTTCATCGGGTCGTTGTTGTTTTTGAACTTACGGGCAAGTTCTTCTTTGTGGGCTTTTGTGCCAATAACCTCTTTCCAATCCTCCGGGTCATTGTTGCCGCTCGTCATAACAACGCCAATTTTCTCTTTCCACGATGGACGCAATTCCAAAATCTTGCGGTAGATTTTCATGGCGATGGGGCGGGAATAGGCAACAATCATTGCCTTGCCTGTCAGCAGATTGGCGCGGTATTTTTCGTAATGGGCAACAATATCTTCACACAAGGACTGAATGGTAGAGTCTGCCCCCAGCACACTCTCCATCTGCCCCAGCATTTTTTTGCTTTTCTCAATGGTGTTGGTGTCTGACTGCTGCTCCAAAATATCATAAGTGGAGTCAATCAGCGCCAGCGTGTTTTGATCCAGCTTCAAGTGGACAACACGGCTCTCATAATACACGGGACGGGTAGCGCCGTCCTCGACCGCTTGGGTCATGTCGTAAATGTCGATATAATCGCCAAATACCTCGCGGGTGTTGCGGTCTTTAGCGGAAATCGGAGTGCCTGTAAAGCCAATAAAAGTTGCATTGGGCAGGGCGTCATGGATAACACGCGCATTGCCTACGACTGTGTGGGCTTCTTTTTCGCCTTGTGCATTTTCAGTCAAAACAATCTTTTCATCAAAGCCATATTGCCCGCGATGGGCTTCATCGGCCATGACTACAATATTCCGGCGCTCGGACAACGGACGCTCGCCGCGCTCAAACTTGAACATCGTGGTAAAGATAATGCCGTTGGCTTGCCTATCTTCCAGCAGTGCTTTCAGGTTTTCCTTGCTTTCGGCCTGCACAGGGGTCTGCCGCAGGAACGGCGCACACTTGCAGAATTGGGTGAACAGCTGATCGTCAAGGTCGATGCGGTCAGTCATAACAACAATGGTGGGGCTGTCCAAGGCTTCTTGAAGCAAATGAGCATAGAACACCATGGACAGCGACTTGCCGCTGCCCTGCGTATGCCAAAATACGCCACCTTTGCCGTCCGTGCGGATGGCTACAATCGCGCGTTCAATAGCCTTGCGCACAGCGAAATACTGATGATATCCCGCCAGAATCTTTATAGGCTTTTGCGCGTCGCCGGAGAATAGAATAAAGTTTTTCAGAATATCCAGCAGCCGGGATTTCTGGAACATTCCCTCATAGAAGGTATCAAACTGGACAGCCGCGTTGTCCTCATATTGTCCATCCTTACTTTTCCACTCCATAAAGCGGTCAAGCCCAGAGGTGATCGTCCCGGCCTTGTTGGTGGAAAGGTCGCTGATTACGCAGATGGCGTTGTAGTAGAACAGGGACGGAATATCCTGCATATAGTTGCGGATCTGATTGTAGGCGTTCTCTGCACCCACTTCGTCCTTGGAGGGACTTTTCAATTCCATCAAAACCAGCGGCAGACCGTTGATAAACAGAATAATGTCCGGGCGGCGGTTGTTGCCGCCCTCCAAAAAGGTAAACTGATTCACTACATAAAAGGAGTTGTTCTGCACATTCTGATAGTCTACCAAACGGACAATCGCGGAGCGTTCTTCGCCCTTTTCAAAAAACTTTACCGTAATACCGTTTTGCAGATAGTCCATAAAGACCATGTTTTTCTGCACAAGGCTGCCACTGTCGAAGTTTTTAAGTTTGGAGATGGCTTCCTCTATGGCATCCGATGGCAGGGCTTTGTTCAACCGCACCAAGCTGTTGCGCAGTTCGTCATCCAGCAGGGGGCTGGCATAGTCCCTGTCCATATCCGGGGCATAGATATGGGTGTAGCCCATATTTTCAAATAGTTCAATGATGGCGCTTTCAAAAGTCGATTCAGAAAACAACATATTCATTCCTCTTTTAAGGCATATTGTTCTGTTGGTGCTAACATCATATCTAAAATCTTTTGCGCATAAATCTTACTCTGAATTGCAGAATAACCGGATTGCAACTGCTTTGTTAGAGTGAGTCTTATTTGGCTTCGAGCTTGCTCTTTGGTTTTCCAGTCAACATGTGATGTGATTTCGCGTAAGCGCACGAACAAGCTGGTTTTATTTTCCAGTGGAATATTTGGTGCTATTTGGTTAATAATCTTCTCAACATTTGGGATGACATCATTATAGTCTTTTTCAACAGTTGCCGGTTGGGAAGAAAGATAAGGCTTAAACTGTGGTACAGCACCAACTAAGCTGTGTCCTCTCTTTTGTATGTAACCCATTTGATGTTCTAACTCTGGAAAAAGAGTGGCTTCGTTAATGTTAAAGAAATCAAGCTCTTCGCGTATGGAAGCCTTATATTGCTGAGGAATTAAATAGAAATCGGTATCAAATTCTGAATTTAAATCTCGATCGGCTTTTTCCAATATGCTATACTCAACCCAATTACCATTGGATATAACATTGACGGCAGTTGGCAAAATAAAGGCGCCGCTTTGCATAGTTAAGCGATCGTTACTATGTGTAGAAATGATAAAGAAACTTTTTTGTATGTACTCAATGAGAGGTTTGTACTGATCACTACTCAAAAAAGTAATATCGGCATCTGAAATAGTTTTCATATTTTTCAAGCGGTCAAAAAAGTCTCCTAAAGTGTATCCCTCTGCAAATTCCAAAAAGGGAATTTCCATTGCAATTTTAACCCCCAACTCCGTAACAGAATGCCAGGGGGCGTAGTTAAAGTAGACCGCGCCATCTTGATCAATTTTGCTGAATTGCCCGTTTTTGCCTTCTCTATAAGATGTGGCGGGTTCTGTCGCAAAGTAGAGTGCAACTAAGGGATTTAAAGTTACATCCAGCAGGCGGGTTCCCAAGCCATAATGCTGCAACTTTGTTAATTCTTCAAATTCTGTTAAGCCCTTAAACTCAAAGGGATTCTGCCGAATGGCATTTTGAATAATGCGCCCTTCGCTTTGGAGACAGTCATCTCGGAATGCATTAGGAACGATAAGCCATGATGAGTCCTTTTGCCCGCGAAAATACCACTGATGGTCATTTAATCCCAACTTTTCTTTCGCTCTCTTTAATTTCATTATGTTAGAAATGTAGGATTCTACTGATGTTACTTTCTTTTCCATGAAATCACATCCTAAACAAAGAATAAAGGCAAACGATAATTTAGCTGCTTAAAGTTGGACAGTGGAGACATCGATCTCGCCAGACATGAGCTTTGGTAGAAGCGTGTCTCGCAGTGCTGTCAAGGTTTTGCACTCTTCCTCGTTGGCACGAAATAAAGAGAACAATGGCTCAACCAGATCGTTATACTCTCTGAGATTATATTCAGGAGGAATAACCACTTGAATAGAGCGCAAATTTGCTTGGCTGATCTTTGGCTGAACAGCGCCGGTAACAATAGATTTTACCGGAGTCTGTTTGAAGAGCATATATAGGCTCTCAACATCATAACCAAGCCTTCCGGTGAGAATGTGGGCATGGTTATTTACCCAGAATTGTCCCCACACATATTGCAGGATTGGATAGCCAGCATCGTCAACAACAGTACCATCTTCTCCAAGAAGAAGATATTTACCATCAAAGATGTAGTTGTCCACAAAATCCATAAGAGAGGCTGCACCATAATAAGGATAAGTCTTCTTCTCCATCTTCGCTCTATCTGCACCAGAGAGAGGGATACGTTTCGAGTCATGGATTTCGATGATCTCACCAACTGTACCTATGCGCCAGCCATCTGGAAGATCATCTTGTACGCTATATGGGAAGAACTGCTTGTAAAGCGTTTGTGCTTGAGCAAGTAAATTATCGTTTGTTTTTTTGTTAATCTTTATCTTTTGGTCTATCGAATCAAGAAACGAGACAATTTTATCTTGTTGTGGACGCTCAAGTAAAGGAATCTCTAAATTGCCAAAAGTTTGAGCGTTTATATTACCTCTTGTACTCCCGGTGTTAAATGAATGCACCCATTTTTTATATGACTCAGACAAGCAGAAATATTTTATATACTTAGGATTTACCTTTTTAGAATCAAGGCTGAATTTGATAAGAAATCCGGCATATACAAACTTTCCATCTGTCCCATCGTAAAAATAGCTCCTACCTGTACTGCCACCGGTTCGTGCGAATACAATGTCATTCGGCTTCAAAAAATATTTGCCCGCATTTGAATCGGAAACACTTTTGAGACCGGAAAAATTCAATGTGCCATCATCAAAAATATCCATTATCCGTAAATAGGTGGGAAGATTTTCCTGCCAGTCAACTGCTGGCGCGGCAATGCCATATGTACCTTTTCCGTCGATGGTTAAATCTTTTAACTTTACTATTTTCATAAAAGCGCCATCCTATCCAAAATATTTTCTATGAGCAATCTTTACATTTTGCTGTTTTACCATTGCGTAATGCATGGTGGTGTCGATTTTTTGATGTCCTAAAAGCTGCTGAACTTGTTCTATTGGCATACCCTTATCTATAGCCGAGGTTGCAAGGGTACGCCGGAATTTGTGCGGGTGTACTTTCGTAAGGTTGAGTTGTCGGCCAAGTCCGCGCAGCATCGTTTCTACACCGCCAATTTGTAAACGGTCGTGCGGAAATTTCAGAGAAACAAACAATGCCGAATTATCATCATCACGACCGACCAAGTAGTTTTGTAAGTGTATTTTTGTGCGGGCATCGAAGTAGACCAAACGTTCTTTGTCGCCCTTACCGAAAACTACACACTCCCGTTCGGCAAAGTTTATATCATCCCGATTCAGTGTTACCAGTTCGCCAACACGCATTCCGGACGAAGCCAACAAATCAATAATAGCTAAATCCCGCAGGCTGGGGGCGTTGTCACGCATCAACTCTAAGGCTTCGTCCGTGTATGTTTCTTTAATGACTTTTGCCGTCTTTACTTTGTGAATACGGCGAACAGGGCTTTTTACAATGTAGTCCTCGTCCTCCAACCAGGAGAAGAAGCTGGAAAGGATGCGGCGAATATTATCTATCGTTACGCGGCTGATTTTGTGTTCGTTTTGATATTCTGTCAGATAGGCTCGCAAATCCTCGGTTGTAATTTGCTGTGCAGCTTTGCCTATGCCGGAAATCATCGCTTGGATGGTGTTTTGGTAGTAAGCCAACGTTTTCTCGGAACAGCCCTCAATGCGCTTTGCAGCAATAAAGGCTGTAACAGCGTTTTTATTAGTAGTGTCTGGCACATTTTCTGTGGTTATGGTTACGCTGTAAAATGTGTGTTCTAATACAGATTGCAGTGCTTTTAGCTGTTCGTTATTTAGATACGGCAGCATTTGCACTTGAATTTGGTTTATGATTTCTTCTTTCATAGTCGTTCTCCTTCAATCTATAAGAGAACGGCGTACAGTGGCAGTTCTTTTGGGTGAACTCTCGCCACTGGTAAGAGTAACGGACATTTAGTTATACAAGTCTATGTCGTCGTGATCTTCACCATCATAATGATTATAGTAATGAAAACCGTCTTCAAGTGGTTTTCCACATACACAGCAAACATCCCAGTATCCCCATTCTTCAATTTCAGGTGTTATACTACGATGTTGTTGGCATTTACAATATCCAATTTTCTCAACAGGGGCACCTCTAAAGTATTGCATTATGAACCTTTCCTTTCATCAGATAAACGATAATTTATATGAGATGGTCAACGCTTATTACACATCGCTTTTTAAGGATGTTGAATGCGAAATGACCACCATCGGCAACTATGCCGAGCGCATATACAGTGGTGGAACTCCAACAACATCAAACGCTGCATATTGGGATGGCGCGTTCGGTTGGTTTTCATCCGGCGAGACACGAAATCGTTTTGTGATCTCAACAGAGAAGACCATTACGCAAGCTGGTATTGACAATTCTTCTACCAAACTTGCGGCGAAGCACGATATTGTCATGGCATCTGCCGGTCAAGGCTTTACGAGAGGTCAGACATCCATGCTCTTGATTGATACTTATGTCAATCAGTCCGTAATCGTCATTCATGCCGAGAGGAAAGTCCTGCCGTATCTGTTTTGGAACTTGGCAAACCGGTATGAAGAACTTCGCGCAATCTCAGACTCAAGTAGTATTCGAGGTAGTTTGACAACAAAAATGATCGCCGCATTTGAAATTCCTCTCGCAAATGAGGAATCACTTCAAGCATTTTCTGATTTTTCTTGGTCTGTTATACCTAAAATCGAGAATAACCTTCTCGAAAATGAGCGTTTGGCTGCGCTGCGAGACAACTTATTGCCGAAGCTCATGTCCGGCGAGATCGATGTTTCCAACATCCAGCTCTAAGCCGCTAAATTATCGTTTATCTTCTGGTTGGAACTAATTTTGGCATCAATAGAAGCTAAAATTGATGCAATACGATGTTGATTTTCTCCCGATGGAATGTGAATGATACATTTCATCAATTCTGGCTGACGCAATCCAATAACGGTAGTTCCTGTTGAGCGACCAGCTAACTCGCCTTGAAAGGCGGATGTTGTCATATAGTAATAAATAAATCGTGCATCATATTTGGGATTGACTCTTATGCAGAATAGGCGTTGGCTAAGAACAATCTTTTCATCGCTGTCCCAATAAAAAATCTGTCCAAAAGGCGCCTCTGATGTAATAAGAATATCCCCACGGCGTACCTCATCTTTCATCCACTTTTGATACAGAGATTCGTCCACATAGCGAATTGTATCGGTTTGGACAATGCGACCGGTTTTTATGTTTCTGGCAGATAATGCTCTATATCCGGTATTGGACCAATCTCCGCCCAACTTTTTTGGGGTTTTCCCACGGTAGTCGATAACAAGATCAATGATTTTTCCAAGTGGAAGTTCTGTCCATTCAGATTTCATACCCAATCGCTCCCAACTTCTCTCGGATTTCATCTTCCAGCCGGTGAGATTTCTTGAACAAATCCGACAATTCGGCGGTCAGTCGTCCCATCTTTTCCTCAAACGGTTCGCCGTCATCCTCCTGCTCCTCAATACCAACATAGCGTCCGGGGGTCAAGATATAATCCTGCTTGGCAATCTCGTCCGTGGTTACGGCAGCGCAATACCCTTTTACATTTTCCAGTGTGCCATCCACAAAGGCATTGTAGGTGTCGGCAATCTTTTTGATGTCCTCATCTGTCAGTTCGCGCAGCTTGCGGCTGACCATCGTACCCATCTTGCGTGCGTCAATGAACAAGGTTTTCCCGCCTTGCTTTTTCTGATTGTTCAAGAACCAGAGCGAAACCGGAATCTGCGTTGTGTAAAACAACTGGGTGGGCATGGCAATAATGCACTCGACCAGATCCGCGTTGATAATGTTTTTGCGAATCTCACCCTCGCCGCCGGATTGGGAAGAAAGAGAACCATTCGCCAACACCATACCGATCTTGCCGCCGGACGGGTTCAAGTGATAGATCATGTGTTGCAGCCATGCAAAGTTGGCATTGCCAGCCGGGGGCGTACCGTATTTCCAGCGCACATCTTCCCGCAACTTATCTGCGCCCCAATCGGACAGGTTAAACGGCGGGTTAGCCATAATATAATCTGCCCGCATGGTAGGGTGCTGATCGTTTAGGAAGGTATCTGCCGCATACTTGCCTAAATCAGGCTCGATGCCGCGAATGGCAAGGTTCATCTGCGCCATTTTCCAAGTAGTCGGGTTGGAATCCTGCCCATAAATCGAAATATCGCTGATGTTACCGCTGTGGTTCTCGACAAACTTTGCCGACTGTACAAACATACCGCCGCTGCCGCAGCAGGGGTCATACACGCGCCCCTTGAACGGCTGCAATATCTCAACCAAGGTGCGCACAACACAGGACGGCGTGAAGAATTCGCCGCCACGCTTGCCTTCCTGCTCGGCAAACATGGACAGGCAGTATTCGTAGGTGCGACCAAGAACATCCTTTTCGCTGCTGTGATCCAGCATTTTGATATTGGTGAACAGGTCTACCACATCACCCAAGCGACGCTTGTCCAGTTCCGGACGGGCAAAGTTCTTGGGTAAAATGTCCTTCAGGCGCTTGTTCTCTTTTTCAATAGCTCGCATGGCATCGTCAATTACCGTGCCAATCTCCGGGGTATGTGCTTTTGCAGCAATTTCGCTCCAACGCGCACCAGCGGGGACGAAGAAAATGCCCTCAGAAGTGTATTCGTCAATGTCTTCCTCGAAGCCGTCGCCCTCTTCGACAAGCTGATTGTACTTGTCCTCGAAACGGTCAGAGATATACTTTAGGAAAATTAAACCCAAAACAACACTTTTATATTCCGAAGCATCCAGATTGCCGCGCAAAACGCAGGCGGCATCCCAAATCTGCTTTTCAAACCCGATATTTGCAGTGTTCTTGTCAGCCATACATACAGCCCCCAAACTTTTATTCTAATTAATTACATTATACAATTTTTGTGTCGAATGGGCAATATTAAATTGTGCAACATTTCAATGCGCAGACAAACAAAAAGAGCCTAAAGATTCCCGCAAAATGTTGTATCTCTTCAAGCTCTATTATTAAATCAAAGTCTGCCCTTTATCTAGGCATTGCCTTATATTTCCGGCCACATAATCTTCCACTCAAAATACTCAGCCTGTGTAATCTCTCCCGCATACAACATCTTCTGAACCGCTAGGTTTTCTAGCGTCCGTGCGGTCAGACCCGCGTGAGCGCGTAGGAGAAAACCTTGCTTTTGGCAAGAGGCCCGCCCGGAAAGTGAATCAGATTTGATTCACTTTTCAGAGGACAAGGCATAAAAGTGAATCAGTTCTGATTCACTTGCAGTATTTACGCCCACGCATTTGACAAGAACAAACGCAAGGCGCAGGAAAAGTTGGGAAAGGCGATTGGATTATGAGAAAAATCAAGCTGACCCGCGCCAACAAGATTATCCTGCTGAAAGCATTGGGTGATTACTACTACCTGCAAAGAGCTGTGAACACAGACTGGCGTGAAACGAGATATCTGATACTGAAAGTGGATTCTCTCTCGGCCGGTAAAAAAACAGTTTTCACCAGTGAGGAAATCCATCTAGCAAGAACAGCCGTAAATCAGCTGCGAAACAAGAAAATCCAACAAGGCCAGTATACCGACGCAACCGATGATATGATGCTGAAGCTGATTTAAAGCGGAAATAGAGTAGACAAAAAATCACCTTGCAAACTACATTGCAAGGTGATTTTTTGGTGCGCCTGAAGGGATTCGAACCCCCGGCACCTGGCGTCGGAGAACTACGACAGGGCAATGTAGACTGACGTTGAAACGTGAATTTTGTTGGTTCTGCACAGTTGCGCCCAAAACAAGAAAAAGCCTGTTGTTGGTTGTCACAACAGGTTTTTCCGACATTTTGTGGTGCTATCTGCACAGTATTTATGCCCACGTCTTTGACAAGAACAAGCGCAAGGCGCAGGAAAAGTTGGGAAAGGCGATTGGACTATGAGAAAAATTAAGCTGACGCGCGCCAATAAAAGTATCCTGCTGAAAGCGCTTGCACCTTATTATTACCGTAAAAAAGCGCTTGGACATAGCACAGAAAAACCGGGGCGACTAATACTGAAAATCAATGCTCTCCCAGCCGATAAAAAAGCTACTTTTTCCACAGAAGAAATCCGCCTCATGCGA
>ERZ831634.3356-NODE-3356-length-12125-cov-4.158741_pt1 | contig 12125 bp, 6 predicted proteins | sample MGYA00519953_ERZ831634 | MGnify/ENA primary metagenome ERZ831634 (study PRJEB31850, sample SAMEA3708718) | human gut metagenome | biome: human gut; feature: human-associated habitat; material: faeces | place: China | collected 2014 ... | reverse complement strand
CGCAGGGATTTCGCCTCTGCGGAGGCGACCAAAGGGCAATGAAAACAGACGAAGTCTGCGGTCGCCCCCGACACCCCTTTGCGGTGCACACGCCCATGCTTGGCTTCTATCGTGGCAGGGGAAAACCACGCTTGCGGGCGTGAATCCTGCCATCATTGCCTTGTTATGGGGCAGCCCCCCACGCTGATGGATGCAAAAATCACCCGAATTGTGACCAAAAGATGAAAAATCCGCGCAAAAGGGTCATAATGCTTGCGCGGGAATAGGTTTTTGTGATACAATGCAGGATAGGACGGTGCTGCATCGTTCTATTTGTCGAAAGGGAAACGGATGGCGAAAATCCGCCTGACCGTCCTGCACCGCGGCGGGGATGAATATCCTCCTGACCGCAGAAAGGATTACCATGCAGTCTTATCAGCCCGAAAAACGGCAGCGTCGCGCAGAGCCGAAGCAGATGCCGCCCGCTGTGAAATATCGTAAGAAGAAACGCCGTGTGCTGAATGTCCTCGTCTGCGCCGTGCTGATTGCGCTGGTGGCAATTGTGGTCATCGTCAGCCCCAAAAAGCCGGTGCAGAAGGCGTATTATTCCGCAGGGTCGCAGGATAATCTGGTGCATTCCACAGGCGGCGCGCTGAGTGATTATGAGGGATTGGTTTTCAGCGAGGTTATGGCGGCGAATAGAACCGCGATGCCGGATGAAAACGGCAATTACCCCGACTGGCTGGAAATCTGGAACAGCTCCGACCACGCCATCAACCTCAAGGACGTCGGACTTTCCAACAAGGGCACGTCGATTAAGTTCCTGTTCCCGGATATGGAGCTGGCGGCGGGCGAGCGCGTGATTGTGCTGTGCGACAAGAAAAATCAGGCGATTGCGGGAAAGCCGATGCACGCAAAGTTCTCCATTTCCTCCAATGGCGAGGAACTGTACATCTATGACCCGAACGCTTACCTCATCGACTCGGTGAAAACCCCGATTCTGGGGGTGGACGAGAGCTATGCGCGCCTGCCGGATGGCAGCTGGGGCACAACAAACGAGTACAGCCCCGGCTACGAGAACACGACGAGCGGTCATCAGGAATACCGCGCGGCGACGCTGGTAACCGACGGCGCGGTCATCATCAATGAGGTCTGCCCGGATCCGCTGACCGGCTACACCGATGCAAGCGGCAACGTCTGCGACTGGGTGGAATTGTACAACACGACCAATCAGGTCATTTCGCTGGATAATTACGCACTGAGCGACAACGAAAGCAAGCCGCTCCAGTGGCGCTTCCCGGAAGGCGCGACGATTCAGCCGCACGGGTACTATCTGGTCTACTGCAACGGCGACGAGACCCCCAACACCGACCCGAATGCCGTGCCGCACGCGAACTTCCGCCTCAGCGCGGAGCACGATAATGTGGTGCTGTCGGACAGCCGCGGACGGCTTGTTGACCGCGTGACGCTGGATAACGTGCCGAAGGATGCGTCCTACGCGCGCAACGAAAACGGCGTGTTCATCATCACGCAGAACCCGACGCCCGGTCTGCCGAATACGCAGGAGGGAGCGAGCAGGATGGATTCCATCCTCCGCTCCCTCAACCCAACAGGCGTGTATGTGACCGAAGTTATGGCGTCCAATGATACGGCGGTCAAGGCTCCCTCCGGCGGATACACCGACTGGGTGGAAATCTACAATTCCGCCAATCAGGCGGTCGATTTGTCCGGCTACGGCCTGTCCGACAATATTGGACGCGCACGAAAATGGCAGTTTCCACAGGGAACGACCATCAATCCGGGTGAGTACAAAATCATCTGGTGCGACGGCGATACGGCCCTGAGCAACGCTGGCGAACTGCACACCTCCTTCAAGCTGAAAAAGAGCGGCGGCGAGGTGTTGGTGCTGGCGGATCCGACGGGAAAAATACTGGACAAAGTGGTGCTGCCGGAGATTCCAACAAATGTGTCCTACGGCCGGAGCATCGGGCGCGAGGGCTTTTTTTATTACGACACGGTCACCGCGGGCGCGCAGAACGGCAATGACACGTTCCTGGGCTATGCCGATGCGCCGGACCTGACCCTCCAGCCCGGCAAGCACTACGGAACGGTCACGGCGGGCTTCACGATTCCCGCGAACACAACTGTTTATTATACCACCGATGGTTCTACCCCCACGCAGGACAAGGGCTACCTGTACACGGGGCAGGATATCACCTTTACCCACACCACGACGCTCCGTGCCCGCGCGTTCCCGGCGAATCCGCTGTATAAGGCGAGTACCGTGACGACCGGGACGTATCTGGTGGAAACGTACTACACAACGCCGATTGTCTGCATCACCGTTGACCCGGATGAACTATGGAATGAAGAGAATGGTATGCTTGCGGCAGGCCCGAACATCGACAAGTCCGGCGGCATTCCCTTCAAGAACACCATCTATCGGAAGTACGGCAAAACGCCGCGCGAAGGCTACATGGAGTATTACGACGTAGACGGCACGCAGCTGATCAGCCAAGGCGTCGCCATCGGTCTCATTGGCAACTACTCGCTGGATATGCCGCAGAAATCCATGAAGCTGCGCGCCAAGTCGCTCTACGGCAGCAAGACGTTCGCCGCCGCACTCTTTGATGACCGCCCCTACACGGAGTATAAGTCGCTCGTCCTGCGCAATTCCGGCAACGACGCCATGTCCACGCGCCTGCTGGACGGTTTCCAGTCGCGTCTGCTTGATGCGTATGGAACGCAGGTGATTCATCAGGCGTGGAAGCCCGTAACGGTTTTCCTCAACGGGAAGTACTGGGGTCATATGAACCTGCGCGAACGTGTTGACCGCTTCTTCATCGCGCAGTTTGAAGGGCTTTCGCTTGATCAGGCGGATGAAATGGACATCCTCGAAGCAAACGGCTCGGTCAACTTCGGCTCGAACAAGGCATACCGCGCGATGCTGAAGAAAATCAAAGCGGGCAGCCCAGCGACAAATCCGGATGATTTGCAGTACATCCTTGACAACGTGGATGTGGACAACTTGTTTGAATACATGGCGCTGGAAATGTTCGTGGGCAACTCCGACATCGGCAACATCCGCTACTACCGTCTGCATCAGGAAGGCAGCAAGTGGAAGTGGATTTGGTATGATGCGGACTACGGGCTGTACAGCTCCAAGTTCAACAGCCCGTGGAGCTACCTAAAGGTCAAGGGCATGGGCGAACAGAAAATCGACAACACGATTTTCCTGAAATTGCTGGAACATCCCGACTACAAGCGCAAGTTCCTCGAAAAGCTGGCGGATGTGTACAAGACGTTCACGACGGAGTACATGACGCAGGTGCTGGACGGCGTGCTGGCGGAGATTCAGCCGGAGATGAAGAACCACTGGGAACGCTGGGGCGAGCTGAACGACAAGGCAGTGACCAGCGAAGTGCCGACGACGATTGACGGCGCGTATACCTACTGGGAGAGCCGCGTGAATCGACTGTACAACACCTTGAAGGTGCGCCCGCATCGCCTGTGGGATTTCATCAAGGATGAGTTCAAGCTGACAAAGACGGAGATGGAGGAGCTGTTCGGCGCCTATCCCGACGCCGTAGCCAACACCCAGCGCATCGCTGACCGCTGCCAAATGGAGTTTACCTTCGGCAAGTATCACCTGCCGGAGTTCCAGCTGCCGCCGGGGGTAGATTCTCCCACCTATCTGCGGCAGCTGTGTGAAAAGGGGTTCACCGAGCGCTACGGCACGGAGCATGAGGAATACCGCCGCCAGCTGGACTACGAGCTGGACATGATCGGACGCATGGGCTTTACGGATTATTTCCTCATCGTGTCGGATTTCGTCCGATACGCCAAGGATGCCGGTATCCCCGTGGGACCGGGCCGAGGCTCGGCGGCGGGGAGCATGGTTTCCTACTGTCTGCGCATCACGGACATCGACCCCATGCAGTACCATTTGTATTTTGAGCGCTTCCTGAATCCGGAGCGGGTATCCATGCCGGATATCGATATGGACTTCGGAGACACCCGCCGGGGCGAGGTGGTGGACTACGTCCGCCGCAAGTACGGCGACGACCATGTGGCCCAGATCGTCACCTTCGGCACCATGGCCGCCCGGGGCGTGATCCGGGACGTGGGCCGGGTGCTGAATATGCCCTACGCCGATGTGGACGTCATCGCCAAGCTGGTGCCCAACACCCTGCACATCACCCTGAATGACGCGCTGCGGCTCAGCAAGCAGCTCAGCGACCTCTATGAGGCCGACGAGCAGGTAAAAAAGCTCATCGACACCGCCAGGGCGCTGGAGGGCATGCCCCGCCACGCCTCCACCCACGCCGCCGGCGTGGTCATCACCCGGAAGCCGGTGTACGAATATGTACCCCTGGCGAAAAATGACGAATCCGTGGTCTGCCAGTATATCATGACCACGCTGGAAGAGCTGGGCCTGCTGAAAATGGACTTCCTGGGCCTGCGGAACCTGACGGTGCTGGACGATGCCGTGAAAATGGTGCAGACCCGGCAGCCGGACTTCACCTTGGATGACATCCCGGAGGGGGACCCGGAGACCTACAAAATGCTCTCTGACGGCAAAACCAACGGTGTGTTCCAGATGGAATCCACCGGCATGACCGGCGTCTGCGTAGGACTGAAGCCCCAGAGCATTGAGGATATCACAGCCATCATCGCCCTGTACCGTCCCGGCCCCATGGATTCTATCCCCAAGTTCATCGCCTGTAAGCATGACCCCAGCAAGGTCAGCTATATCATCCCGGAGCTGGAGCCGATCTTGTCCATCACTTACGGCTGTATCGTCTATCAGGAGCAGGTCATCCAGATCTTCCAGCAGCTTGCCGGGTACACGCTGGGACAGGCGGATATGCTCCGCCGTGCCATGAGCAAGAAGAAGGCCAAGGACGTGGCTAAGGAGCGGGAGGCGTTTCTCCACGGCGACCCATCCCGGAATATCAAGGGCTGCGTAGCCAACGGCATCGACCCTGCCGCCGCCGAAAAGATCTACGATGAGATCTTCGCCTTCGCCAATTACGCATTCAATAAGGCCCACGCCGTTTCCTATGCGGTGGTGGCCTACCAGACGGCTTATTTCAAGTGCCACTTCACCCGGGAGTATATGGCGGCGCTGCTGACCAGCGTGCTGGATAACTCCGACAAGGTCTCCGGCTACATCGGCGAGTGCCGGGAGTGCGGCATCGCCCTGCTGCCGCCGGACATCAACCGCTCCGCAGACCGATTCACGGTAGAGGAGGGGGGCATCCGGTTCGGACTGGTGGCCATCAAGAACATCGGCCGGGGCTTCATTCAGGCAGTGATGCGGGAGCGGGAGACCGGTGGCGACTTTACATCCCTGTACGATTTTTGCAGCCGCATGAACGGCAGCGAAATGAACAAGCGGGCGGTGGAAAACCTGATCCGTTCCGGTGCCTTTGACTCCATGGGTGCCCGGCGTTCCCAGCTTATCAAGGTTTATGAGTCGGTGATGGACTCCGTGGCAGCCCAGCAGCGGGAAAACGTGGAGGGACAGATGGACTTCTTCTCCATGGCCGCCGACAATGATGAAAAATCAAACTCCGTAAAGGAAATTACCTTGCCTGATATTCCGGAGTATACACCGGAGGAATTGATGACCATGGAGAAGGCCACCACTGGACTGTACCTCTCCGGTCACCCTATGGACCATTATCGGGACGCTGTGCGGAAGCTCCACGCTCCCACCATCGTTTCAATTATCGAGGACTTTTCCCGGGAAAACGGTCCGGAGCGCTTCACCGACGGCCAGCGGATCACCATTGCCGGCGTCATCACCTCCAGCAAGACGAAAACCACCAAGAACAACAGCCTCATGGCCTATGTCATGGTGGAGGACGACACCGCCTCCATGGAACTGCTGTGCTTCAGCCGGGTGCTGGAGACCTGCGGTGCTTACATGAAGGAAAATCAGGCAGTGGTGGTAAAGGGGCGGCTGTCCGTCCGGGACGAAAAGGCCCCCCAGATCATGTGCGACTCCATTTACCCCCTATCCACGGTAGAGGGGGGCATTCCGGAACCCCAGCCCAAGCAGGAAACGGCAGCGGGGGAGACCCTGTTCCTGAAATTCCCCAGCATCAACGATCCCGCCATCCGCCACATGAAGCTGGTGTTCCAGATGTTCCCCGGCAAAAGCGTGGTGAAAATGGTCATGGCGGACACCCGAAAGGTCTATGCTACCCAAGCACTGTTGCACCCGGCGCTGGTGCAGGAAGCTCAGGAGACTCTGGGTCACGAAAATGTGGTTGTCAAATAATAGCCAAAGATCCCAAAAGCCCGGCTTTCGGAATATTCCGGAGGCCGGGCTTGGTTTATCTGTTCAGTTGCCAACGAAAAAACCGGCCCTCCGAAAACGGAGAGCCGGTGTAGATTTGGTCAGCGCTCTTCCCGGAAGAAGCTGAGACCCAGAGAGGCGGGGGGCTGATCCTCCCGCTTTTTCCGCAGGGAAACGATGATGAGCACCGCCAGCGTTACCACATAGGGGAGCATCTTGTAAAGCTCCTTGATGGCAAGGTTGGTGCCGGTGGGAATGTAGAGATACAGGATGTAAAATCCGCCGAACAGGATGGAAGCCAGCACGCTGACGTTGGGCCGCCAGATGGTGAAGATCACCAGCGCAATGGCCAGCCAGCCGCGGTCGCCGAAGGCGTTGTTGGACCAGACACCGGAGGCGTAGTCCATCACATAGTACAATCCGCCGAGCCCCGCGATCATACTGCCGATGCAGGTAGCCAGATACTTGTACTTGGTGACGTTGATGCCGGCGGCGTCCGCCGTGGATGCGCTCTCACCCACGGCCCGGAGATGCAGTCCGGGACGGGTGTGCTTGAGGAAGTAGGAGGCCAGCAGCGCCAGCAGAATGGCCAGATACGCCAGGAATCCATAGGACAGGAATATCTGACCAAACCAGCCGCATTTGGCGGCGAAGGGGAGGGATTTGCTGAAATAGGCGCTGGTGGCGGAAAGGGCGATGGAGGGAACCTCGCTGCCCGTCAGCTTGATGAGAGAGCCACCGAAGAAGTTGCCGATGCCCACGCCGAAGGTGGTCATGGCAAGGCCGGTCACGTTCTGGTTGGCCCGGAGGGTCACCGTCAGCAGGCAGTACAGCAGACCCATCAGCAAAGAGCCCAGCAGGGAGCACAGCATAGGGATTCCAACGGCCAGAAGGCCGTTCATAGAGGCCGCAGGGGTGGACTGCTCGTAGAAGAACGCACCGATGACGCCGCAGATGCCGCCCACATACATGATGCCGGGGATACCTAAGTTCAGGTTGCCGGATTTCTCCGTCAGGATCTCGCCGGTGCTGCCATAGAGCAGGGGAATACCCTGCATGACTGCCCGGGGAAGGAATGAAATAAGATCCATGGTTTATGCCTCCTTCTTTCCGCCCTTGCGCAAGCTGACCCGATAGGTGATGAAAAATTCGCTGCCGATGATGAAAAACAGGATGATGCCGGTGAGAATGTCCGAGAAGGACTGATTCAGGCCGAAGGTACTGGAGATCTCGCTGGCGCCCCGGCCCAGCACCACCAGCAGCAGGCTGGTGAAGATCATGATGATGGGGTTGAATTTCGCCATCCACGATACCATGACGGCGGTGAAGCCACGGCCGCCCACGATAGTGGTGGTGAGGGTGTGGTCCGTACCGGCAGTGAGCAGCAGACCCATGAGGCCGCACACCGCGCCGGAAAGCACCATGGTGCGGACGATGACCCGCTCCACCTTGATGCCCGCGTAGCTGGCGGTCCGCTGGCTTTCGCCTACCACGGCAATCTCGTAGCCGTGCTTGCTGTAATTAAGATAGATGTACATGAACACGGTGAGCACCGCCACCACAAGGATCACCAGCAGGTATTTCTGACCGCCGACCACCGGCAGCCAGCCAGCCTCCGTGCCCTGGTTGATGATGCCGATCTTACCGGCGCCCTTGGGGACCTCCCACACGATGATGAAGAAGGCCGCAAGCTGGGTGGCGATGTAGTTCATCATCAGGGTGAACAGCGTTTCATTGGTGTTCCACTTGGCCTTGAAGAAGGCGGGGAGGAAGCCCCAGAGGGCACCCGCAGCCAGTGCCGCGGCCAGAGAGACCAGGATCAGCACTGCGTTGGGGAGCTTGTCAGCCAAGCAGATCATGCAGGCAGCCGTGGCCAGACAGCCAATGAGCACCTGACCCTCGGCGCCGATGTTCCAAAAGCGCATTTTGAAGGCGGGCGTCACCGCCAGAGAAATACCCAGCAGGACCGCCAGGTTCTGGAAGGTGACCCAGGACTTTCGGGCGGAGCCGAAGGCACCTTTGAAGATCGTGGCAAAAATATTGACAGGGTTTTCGCCGGTCAGCAGCATAGTGACCACCGCGCAGACCACCAGAGCCAGCAGAATGGCACAGCCCCGGATGGCGAAGCTCTTGTACCAGGGCAGGGTGTCCCGCTTGGCGATGTGGAACAGAGATTGCTTTTTATTCATCTGTCTTGCCTCCCTCCATGCGGGTCATCAGCGCACCGATCTGCCGCTTGTCGGCAGTGCGGGCGTCCACCACGCCGGACACCTGACCGCCGCAGAGGACCACGATCCGGTCGCACAGCTCCAGCAGCACGTCCAGATCCTCGCCCACATACATCACGGCGATGCCCTTCATTTTCTGCTCCGTCAGCAGGTTGTAAATGGTGTAGGATGTGTTGATATCCAGACCGCGGACGGCGTAGGCCGTCATCAGAACGGCGGGGGCCTGCGCGATCTCACGGCCCACCAGCACCTTCTGCACGTTGCCGCCGGACATCCGGCGCACGGGGAAGTCGGTGCTGGGGGTGACCACCTCCAGCTCCTTCCAGACCTGCATGGCCAGCTCGTTGGGGTCCTTGCGGTTGACGAAGATGCCCTTGCCCTTTCGCCAGGAGCGGAGCATCATGTTGTCCGTCATGCCCATGGAGCCAACCAGACCCATGCCCAAACGATCCTCCGGCACGAAGGCCATGGCCACGCCGGCCTTCTTGATCTGCATGGGGGTCTTGCCTACCAGTTCAGAGGCGGGCTTACCCTCCGGAGTGAACTGGATGGAGCCTTCAGCCACGGGATGCAGGCCCGCAATGGCCTCCAGCAGCTCCCGCTGGCCGGAACCGGCGATGCCGGCGATGCCCAGGATCTCACCGCCCAGAGCGGTGAAGGAGACGTTGTCCAACCGCTTTACGCCCTCGCCGTCGTAGCAGGTGATGCCCTTCAGGGTCAGGCGGGGGACGGGAGCGTCGTACTTGGGGCGGTCGATGTTCAGGGTCACGCTGTGGCCCACCATCATATCCGTCAGGGCCTGCGGATTCGTCTCGGAGGTCTTGACGGTGCCGATGTACTTGCCCTTGCGGAGGACGGCCACCTTGTCGGACAGGGCCATGACCTCGTGGAGCTTGTGGGTGATGATGACGATGGCCTTGCCGTCGGCCTTCATGTTCCGCAGGACGGTGAAGAGCTTCTCCGTCTCCTGCGGGGTCAGCACGGCGGTGGGCTCGTCCAGAATGAGGATATCCGCCCCACGGTACAGGACCTTGACGATCTCCACCGTCTGCTTCTGGGAGACGGACATATCGTAGATCTTCTGAGTGGGGTCGATGTCGAAGCCGTAGCGGTCGCAGATCTCCTTGACCTTGGCGTTGGCGGCCTTGATGTCCAGGCGGCCGCCCTCGTCCAGACCCAACACGATGTTCTCGGCGGCGGTGAACACGTCCACCAGCTTATAGTGCTGATGGATCATGCCGATGCCGTACTGGAAGGAATCCTTGGGGGAGCGGATGGATACGGGCTTCCCCTCTACCAAGATCTCGCCCTCGTCAGGGAAATAGATGCCGGCCAGCATATTCATCAGGGTGGTCTTACCGCTGCCGTTCTCCCCCAGCAGGGAGAGGATCTCACCACGGTTCAGGGCCAGATTGATGCCATCGTTGGCGACGACGCTGCCGAAACGTTTGGTGATGTTTCTCAGCTCAATGGCGCAAACAGTTTCCAAGGCTGTCATCCTTTCGTTGTGAATTGGGGCGCTGCCGCCCCGGTACGGTTTCCGGACAATATATAATATAAATATGTTATCATAAGCAGCCGAAAAAGTAAATAAAAACTGGGCGGCTGCTATGCAGAAAGTACCGCTGATTTTTTGGAGAAATCAACAAATCGTCAGGAAAACTAAAAATTTTTTAGATACCACCACGAAAAAAGGGTACGGCTGCCTGTGTGCAGCCGTACCCTTTTTCAGTTTACAGCTTGTTGTCCGCTTGGCTGGGGAGGGAGAGGCTTAGTTGCCGTAGGCGGAGTTCAGCCACTCGATCCCGTCGATCTGCAGGGTGAAGTAGGGGGCGGACTGGAAGTAGGACTCGTGGAAAGCGCCGTCGAACACGGCCTCCTCGGCGTCGGGGGTGAAGTCGCCGTCGGTATCCAGAGCGAAGGCGTGGGTGACGGTCTCACCTTTGACGGTGAACTTGCTGGTATCAAAGACCTGCAGAGTGCCGTCCTTCAGAGCCTTCTCCACCTCGGCCACCTTCTCGGCAGTACCCTTAGCGCAGATCTTCTCGTTCAGGGTGGTCATGACCACGGAGCCGTCGGCAATGCCCTTGCACCAGTCCTGATCGATGGTGCCGCCGTTGTAGACGGTCTCGATGGCGTACTCAAAGTAGGGAGCCCAGTCGATGCGGGTGCCGATCAGGGAGGCATCGGGAGCAACGCCGGTCATGTCGTTGTTGTAGCCGGTGTGGAAAGCACCCTTGGTCTGAGCCATGGTGGCGGGGGTGGTGTTATCGGAGTGCTGGGAGATCATCACGCAGCCGGCATCGCACAGAGCGGAAGCGGCGTTGGCCTCCTCAGTGGCGTCGGACCAGGAGCCCACGAACTGGACCTTCATGGTGACGGAGGGGCAGACGCTCTTGGCACCCAGATAGTAAGCGGTGAAGCCGGAAATGACCTCAGCGAAGGAGAAGGCGCCCACGTAGCCGATGACAGCCTGCTCGGCGGTGATGTCACCGTTGTCGATCATCTCCTGCAGCTTCATGCCAGCCACCACGCCGGCCACATAGCGGCCCTCGTAGATGTTGGCGAAGGCGTTGTGGGTGTTCTCCAAGTTGTCGCCGTAGGAGCCGCAGTTGGTGCAGCCGATGAACTGGATGTCCTTGTACTCGCTCTTGCCGGCCACCTTCAGCATGAAGGGCTCATGGCCGTAGGAGTTGTTGATGATGAGCTGGCAGCCTTCCTCGGCGCACTCGATGTTGGCGTTGGTGCAGTCGTCGTTCTCACCCTTGTTGTACTTGATGACCCACTCCACGTTGATGCCCTTGGCAGCCAGTGCCTCGGTAGCAGCTTCCTTACCGCGGATGAAGTTGTAGGTGTAGCCCTGATCGTTCTCGTCGCCGATGCAGATCAGACCGACCTTGATGGTGTTGGTCTTTTTACCATCATCGGGCGTGTCATTGTTGTCCTTGGAGCCGCAGGCCACCAGGCTCAGAGCCATGACCAGCGCAAGGATCAGCGCAAGGATCTTTTTCATTCAATTTTCCTCCTTTAATTGTTGGCAGACGCACATTTGAACCGAACCTGTGCGAATGCTGCGGACAGGGAGAACACCCCTGTCAGCTATGCGTTATTATACAGGATTTGCGCCGGGATTTCAACGGGGAATGAGGAAAATCACAAATTTACGGCCACCAGCACAAAGAAAGAGGAGAATTTTTGTGAGAATTTATAATGGGCGGAGAAAAACCCGGAGCGGTGATATGGATCTGCACTGTCAGGAATTGGGTAAACTAATAGGGCGGGGCACATAAGGTGTCCCGCCCTATCAGGAAGGCGATGTGTGTTATAGGTGGACTCTTGTACCTGTCTTACCCTCGATGCCGTGGACACGCCCACAGGCTGCCGGCTGCGCCGGGAGCCATGGATCAGACTGTCAGGACGGCCATCGAGGGGCGGAGGTCATTGCGGTGTAAGGGGACAGGGAAGGGGGAAGATCACAGATGCACTCTCGTACCCGTCTTACCCTCGATGCCGTCCTTGGCCTTCTCCAGCAGAGTGATCAGAGCCACACGACCGGGGGCGGACTCGGCAAAGGACAGGGCTGCCTGCACCTTGGGCAGCATGGAGCCGGG
>ERZ831634.3352-NODE-3352-length-12141-cov-8.879944_pt1 | contig 12141 bp, 8 predicted proteins | sample MGYA00519953_ERZ831634 | MGnify/ENA primary metagenome ERZ831634 (study PRJEB31850, sample SAMEA3708718) | human gut metagenome | biome: human gut; feature: human-associated habitat; material: faeces | place: China | collected 2014 ... | reverse complement strand
GGGCCGGGCATGCCCGGCCCCTACTTGGTTCTGACATGAATTATCTACTTTGGATAAGCTACAAAGGAACCCACTATGCCGGGTTCCAGGTCCAGCCAAATGCGCCCACGGTCTGCGCGGTTTTGCAGGACGCGATGCAGGCGGTGTTCGGCTGCCGCCCCGACGTCAAGGGCTGCTCCCGCACCGATGCCGGCGTCCATGCGCGGCGTTTCGCGCTCAGCTTCTGCTATACTGGCAAAGTGCCGATGCAGAAAATCGTGCCCGCGCTCAACGCCCACCTGCCGCCGGACATCCGCGCAGTGGACACCCGGTCCGTGCCGGACGGCTTCCACGCGCGTTACGCCGCCCACGCCAAGACCTACCGCTACTACATTTTGAACGCGCGGGTGGATGATCCGTTCACCTACGACACCTGCCACAGGGTAGGGGCCGCGCTCGACCTGGCCGCCATGCAGGCCGCTGCGGCGCAGTTCATAGGCACGCACGATTTTTCCGCCCTCTGCGCGTCCGGGTCCAGCGCCGCCGCCCACGGGGATACCGTGCGGACGATCACGGATTGTACTGTTGTACAGAACGGCGATTTGTTTACAATTTCCGTGACCGCTGACGGTTACCTCTATAATATGGTGCGCATTCTGGCGGGCACGCTCGTGGACGCAGGTCTTGGCAAGCGGACGCCGGAGAGCATCCCCGCCCTGCTGGAAAGCGGGGACCGACGCCGGGCCGGGCCGACGCTGCCCGCAAAAGGGCTGTTTTTGGAGAAAGTAGACTATCCCGGGTTGGATGATGTTTAAACGTGTTCTGTAGGGGCGGGACATGTCCCGCCCGCGGCCTTCCCGCAGGATGTCAATTCCGTACAGTGGCGGGCCGGGCATGCCCGGCCCCTACATTTCTACACAAAATACGAAAGGAGGGGGCCCACCTATGAGTAAGGCGGACAGAGATCGGCAGGCATTGCTGCAGCGGCTGGCGCGTGAGCAGAGGCGGGCCCTGAACGCCGCCGCCCGCGACGCAGACCGCGCCCGCACGCCGCGCACCGCTCCCACACCGCGGCGCGATGACAGCCCGCCGTCCCGGACGTCCGAGCAGCCGTCCGCGCAGAGCGCCGCGCGGCTCAAATCCCTGACGCCGCTCTACAAGCAGCGCCAGCAGCGGCGGCTCACCGTCCTGATCGTCATTATCATTGCGCTGGCGCTGGCGCTCACCGTTGTGACCGGCACACTGTCGGCCTCGCTGGCGCTGCTGGGTGATGCCGTGGACAGCGCGTCGCTCTACCTGAACCGCGCCGACGGCGGCTGGCCGACCACTACCGGCATCACCGAGCCGCTGCAAATCGAACCGCTGGCGGACGGCTTCGTCGAGCTGGGCAATGAGGATGTGCTCGTCTACTCGGCCTACGGCTCCAAAATTCTGAGCCTGCAGCCGTCCTACGCGCGGCCCGTGCTGGCTGTGGGCGGCACCCACTTTGTGGTCTACAACCGCGCGGGCAGTGAACTGACCGTATGCAGCCGCACCCGCACGCTCTACACACAGCGCTTTGACGAGGACATTCTGCTCTGCGCCATGTCAAACAACAACTCGCTGGCCGTCGTGACCGACGCGGACCGTTTTGCCGGCTGGGTACACATCTATGACCCTTCGATGCGGGAGCTGTACAACTGGCGGATGCCCCAGTCGATGGGCACGCCGATTGCGCTGGACTTTGCCCCCGACAACCGCAGGTTTGCCTCGGGCATGATTGCCGCGCGGGACGGGCAGCTGAACTGCTCGGTCTACTTTATGAGCCTCGACTCCGACACCGAGGGGCTGCTCTACACCGCCGACGCGGGCAGCATGCTGCTGCGGCTGGACTGGCAGAGCGAGAACCGCGTCATGGCCGTGTTTGACACCTACATTGCGGTCATTGACCCCCGCACCGCCGCCGAGGTCGCACGCTACGACTACGGCGGGGCCGCGCTGCAAAGCGTTGCACCCGGACGCCGCCAGACCGCGCTGCTTCTGAACGTACACGGCGGCAACAGCCTGGTCACCCTGTCCGAAAGCCTCACCGTTATGTCGGAGATTCCCGCACGGCAGGCGTTTGCGGTCTCGGCCACCGACACCGACATTTATCTGCTCTGCCCCGATGCCGTCGAGTGCTACGGCTACGACGGCGTGCAGAACTGGGTGCAGACCGGCCTGCCGTCCCGCCCGCTGGCGGTCCTGCACGGCAAGCAGACGCTGGTCTTTACCGGCAGTCAGGCGGACGTTTTGGCGAAGCCAACCGAGTAGTTCCGAAGCCTTCCCCCTCGGGGGAAGGTGGCCCCGCAGGGCCGGATGAGGGGCTGCCTTGCCGCAATAACCAATTTGCGGGCAATAATGGCAAGGTTCGCCCTCATCAGTCAGCGGGCGGGGCCGCTGACAGCTTCCCCCTCGGGGGAAGCCTTTCGACCCGCAAGTAATCTAACAGAAAGAAGTACCCATCTATGTCTTTTTCTCCCGCACTTGTCTATGATTTTATTTTTCTGGCCGTATTTTCCTTTGCCGCTGTCAAAAGCTGGCAGAAGGGCTTTCTCGCCGGGCTGACCGAGCTGATCGGCGCGGTGCTGGGCGTCGGCATTGCCTCCTGGGGCAGCCGCACGCTGGCCCCGGAAGTCTACCTTAGCTTTTTCAGCGACTCCGTCTCCACCCGGGTCGAGCAGGCCGTCGCACAGTCGGGCGGCGATATTGCCGCTGCGGTGCAGGGGCTGGACTTTCTGCCGGAATCCATCCGTGCCGCGCTGGCCGCGGGTCTGCAGACTGCCGGGGACCAGCTGCCCGAAAAGATCAACGCCCTGCTGGAGCCGCTTTTCCTGCCGCTGGTGCAGGCGTTGCTGTTTGTGCTGCTCTGCATGATCGTGCGCTGGGTGTTCGCCCTGCTGGTGCGGCTGCTGCGCGGCGTCAATCTTATCCCGCTGGTGGGCGGCGCCAACCGGCTGCTGGGTCTGGTGCTGGGCCTTGTGACCGGCGCGTTCGACTGCTGGCTGCTGGCGCTGCTGCTCTGGTTCGCCGCCAGCATCACCACCGGCCAGATCGACTGGCTGACCACCGGCGTTTTGCAGCGCAGCGTCGGGTACAGCCTTTTTGGTGCGTTCAACCCGTTTTTGCTCCATTATTAAACAAATTCTGAACAAGCCCCGCCAAAACTTGCAATTTGGCAGGGTTTGTTTAATAATAGTAGTGTAGCTGCGGTGCGGCGGGCAGGGGACTGCCCACCCTACGTAGGGCGGATTTCCTATCCGCCCGCCGGGCGTCGGGAACGCCGCCCCCTACAACAATTTATCGCAATCCCACGTGCCTCTTATCGGGCACTTTTCATAGAGGTGAAGTAAATGCTTTGTGTTAAATGCCAAAAACGCCCCGCTGTCGTGTTTGTGCAGCGGCTTGAAAACGGCAAGACCGTGCAGGAGGGCTACTGCCTGACCTGCGCCCGTGCCATGCACATCCAGCCTGTGGATGATCTGATGAAACAGTTCGGTATGTCCGACCAGGATCTGGAAAACATGGAGGAGCGGATGTCCAGCTTTTTGCAGGAGGCCTCCGACTCCGGCATGCTGGCCCCCATGATGAACGGCGACGACACCGACGCCGGTGACGAGCCCGCCCCGCAGGACGATTTTGTCCCGGGCGGCAGCCCCGTGTTCCCGTTTGGCTTTGGTGCGCGCCAGAATAAGGACGACGCCAAGCCCAAAAACGGCAAGAAGGAAAAGGCTCCCCGCCGCAAGTTCCTTGAGACCTACTGCGAGAACCTGACCCAGAAGGCCCGTGACGGCAAGACGGACCGCATCATTGGCCGTGACCGCGAAATTTACCGCACGATCCAGATTTTGTGCCGCCGCCAGAAGAACAACCCCTGCCTGATCGGCGAGGCCGGTGTCGGCAAGACTGCGATTGCTGAGGGTATCGCCCAGCGCATTGCCGAGGGCAAGGTCCCCGCGCGTTTGCAGGACAAGGAAATTTACCTGCTCGACATGACGTCCCTCGTCGCAGGCACCCAGTTCCGCGGCCAGTTTGAGCAGCGTGTCAAGGGCCTCATCAGCGAGGTCAAGGCTGCGGGCAACATCATCCTGTTTATTGATGAGATCCACTCCATCGTCGGCGCGGGCGACTCCGACGGCTCTATGAACGCCGCCAACATCATGAAGCCCGCGCTGTCCCGCGGGCAGATGCAGGTCATCGGCGCAACGACGTTTGCCGAGTATCGCAAGTATATCGAGAAGGATTCCGCGTTGGAGCGCCGTTTCCAGCCCGTCAAGGTCGAGGAACCGTCGCTGCTGGACACCATCGAGGTCATCAAGGGCATCCGCGTCTACTATGAAAAGCACCACTGCGTCCGTGTGTCCGACCCCATCGTGACGAGCATCGTCAAGCTGTCGGAACGCTACATCACGGATCGTTTCCTGCCGGACAAGGCCATTGACCTGCTGGATGAATCCTGCGCCTGCTGCAACCTGCGCCATCCTGAAATTACAGAGCTCATGGAGACCCAGCGCACCGTGGCCGATTTGGAGACCCGCGAGCACGAACTGGAGAACCCCGAGCCGCAGAACGGCCAGGACGCTGCCATCGACTACGAGGCACTGGCCGCGGTCAAGACCGATCTGGCGAAGCAGCGCGAAAAGCTGCCCGCCCTGCAGCTGAAGGTCGCGGAAATTGAAGTGACCATGGACGACGTCGCACAGGTCATTGAGCTTTGGACCGGTGTGCCTGCTGTGAAGATCAAAGAGACCGAGTATGGCCGCCTGCAGGGGCTGGAGGATGCCCTCAAGGCGCACATCATCGGCCAGGACGAGGCTGTCCACGCCGTGGCCGGAGCCATCAAGCGCGCCCGCGCCGACCTGGCCGGCCGTCACCGCCCGGCCAGCTTTATCTTCGTCGGCCCCACCGGCGTCGGCAAGACCGAGCTGGTCAAGCAGTTGGCCAGCCAGTTGTTCGACACCGTTGACCCGCTCATCTCCATCGACATGAGCGAGTACATGGAAAAGTACGCGGTGTCCCGCCTCATCGGCTCGCCCCCGGGCTATGTCGGCTACGACGAGGCCGGGCAGCTGACCGAGAAGGTCCGCCGCCATCCCTACAGCGTCGTGCTGTTTGACGAGATCGAAAAAGCACATCCTGACGTTATGAATATCCTGCTGCAGATTCTGGACGAGGGCAAGATCAACGACGCGCAGGGCCGCACGGTGGACTTTTCGAACACGGTCATCTGCATGACCTCCAACGCGGGCTCCACCGACCAGAGCGGCGCGACGGGCTTCGGCAAAAAGGCCGAGGTCGCCAGCGCGGACCGCAGCATGAAGGCGCTGCAGGAGTTCCTGCGCCCCGAGTTCATCGGCCGTGTGGACGAGATCATTACGTTCAAGCCGCTGAGCGAGGAAGACCTTGAGAAGATCGCCGCGCTCATGCTCGACGAGTATAAGCCAGGTCTGGCCGCGCACGGCATCACGCTGCACTACACGCAGCCCGCGCTGGCGGACATCGTAGCCGAAAGCTCCACCAAATACGGTGCGCGTGAGCTGCGCCGCACGATCCGCAAGACCGTTGAGGATCCCGTCTCCGACGCGCTCGTCGATGGCCGCCTGGATGGCCGCGAGGTCACGCTGGAGCTGGCCGACCACGACGGCAGAGCCGTGCTGGAAATTTAAGGGGCGCACCATGTACAGAAAACTGGCTGCCCTGGTGCTGGCCGCGGCGCTGCTGTGCAGCTGCTCGGCCCGCGTCACGGTGCAGCGTTATCCCGCAGAGCTGCCCCGGGCCGAAAGCCCCGCCGCCACCCCGACGCCGGAGCCTGTGCCCACCTTTACCGAGGAGCAGAAGGCCTACGGCAGCGCCGCACTGCTGACCGATGCCACCGTGCTCGTCAACGTGTTTTTGAACGACGCCGCCCACGGGCATACCTGGGACGCCGAGAGCCGCGCTGCCGCCGTGCAGCGCACCCAGCTGGCCATAGACTGGATCACCGAACAAGCCGCGGGCTACGAGGCCGCGGTGAATCTGATCTGTGATCGCAGCGCGGACGGCAGCGATTCAACGCTGACACGCAGTTATCTTGTGCAGTCTGCCATGCAGGGCGGCGAAAATTCCGAGGAAAGCTCCGCTTTTCTCGACGAGATGGATACGCTGTGCGCGTCGCTGGCCGCCGACAGCCGTCTGGCTGCCTACGGGGTCCGGCACATCGCGTTTTTGTTCTTCCTGCCCATCAGCGGGACATCCTTCACGATGGCTCACTACGCCGACGACGGCGACAGCTTTTATTATGAATACAGCTGCCTGTACAAAACCGACGCCTACACCGACGGCGAGGCGGAATCCCCGGCGACCTACGCCCACGAGATCCTGCATCTGTTCGGCGCGCCCGACCTGTATGAGGGCAGCAGCGACCCCTACGTCGACGAGGCACTTGTCAGCTATGTGGCCGACACCTACCCCGGCGATATTATGCTGAGCACCTATGAGGACGACGGCTCAAGCCGGTTTGACGCCATCACAAAGGAGATCAGTCCGCTGACGGCCTACTGTCTGGGGCTGGCCGACACCTGCCCCGAGCTTGCGCAGTTCCCCCTGCTAGCCGACATGACCCCCGGCGTTTTCTCTTACGGAGCCGACGGGGAAGCGGGGAGTGCGGAGGCCGGCGAGAACTGGCCGGGCGCGGTAGCGGTGTAAATTGTTGTAGGGGAGGGATTTATCTCTCCCGGGAGCTTTGCGCCAGCCGCCCAGTGCACGGGAGGCATAAATGCCTCCCCTACAAGCTACAGCAAGTTTGTTGCGCCAGGTTTTGTAGGGGGCGGCGTCCTCGACGCCCCGCGGAGGGGTCAAGACCCCTCCCTACACGCCTTCGGGCACTCGCCCCAGAAGGGAGGTCACACCCATGCTGAACGATACCTTTCCGCTGCGGGTCGAAGCGATCCCGGCGGCACACGCGTCGGAGTGGCGCGCGGATGACTCATTCCCGCCCAGCGAGACGCAGGCCTGGCAGCTGATCTTTGTGCGCAGCGGCACCATTGAGGAACGCTGCGATGCCCGCCACGTGCTGCTGCGGGCGGGCGGACTGCTGTTCCACCAGCCGGGGGAGGTCTTTGCTATGACCACCGTCGGCGAGGTCCCGCCCGAGACGCTGCGCATCGACTTTTACTGCACCGGCGCGGCCATGGACCGTTTCCGCGGCGCGATGCTGCACACGGAGCCTGCCGAGCAGCATGACCTGAACTGGCTGGCAAATGCCGCCAACGAGCTGTTCGACGCCGCCCCCGTGCCGGGCGGACGGCCTGTCTTAAAGGAGGAGCTGCCCTTCGGCGCGATGCAGCAGTTCATCATCCATCTGGAAAATCTGCTGATTTTGCTGGCCCGCCGCTGCCGCCGCACCAAGCGCCCCGTGGCCCGCGTCCGGCGGGAGCGCCGCCAGAACGCGCTGGTCGAGGACGCCCGCGCCTATTTTGCCGAAAATCTTGCGCATGAACTGAAGATCGACGACATCTGCACGGCGCTGGGCTGCACGCGGCCCCAGCTGCAGCAGGCGTTCCGCGCGCGGCTCCACCGCACGGCCATGGAGGAATTTTCCGCCATGCGCATCGAGTACGCGGCCCAGCTGCTGGCCCGCGGGGCATCCCCCGGCGAGGTCGCCGCGCAGATGGGCTACTGCTCCGGCGCGTATTTCAGCCAGAAATTCCGCGCTGCCACGGGGCACACGCCGTCCGCCTACCGCCGCATTCAGCAGGGGCTGCCCGCCCGGCGGCAAAACAGGCAACAAAAAGGCAAATCAGAATCAAAAACTCCTATTGCAGAAACTCCGCAGAAAGAGTAGAATACAAGCAAAGAGAGGCGAGCCGCTCGGTTCGCACGCAACAATATCATATAACATAAGGAGACGACTGTTATGGCAATTCTGGTTAGCGGTGGCGCCGGCTACATCGGCAGCCACACCTGTGTGGAACTTCTGGCCGCAGGGTACGACATCGTTGTAGCCGATAACTACTACAACTCCTGCCCCGAGGCCCTGGCCCGCGTCAAGAAGATCGCCGGCAAGGACTTCCGTTTTGTCGAGGCCGACATGACCGACAAGGACGCCGTGGAGAAGATCTTTGCCGAGAACGAGGACATTGACTGTGTCATCCAGTTCGCCGCCTACAAGGCCGTCGGCGAGAGCGTTTCCAAGCCCATCGAGTACTACTCCAACAATCTGGCCTGCACGCTGAACATTCTGGATGTCATGCGCCGCCACAACTGCCACAACATCATCTTCTCCTCCTCCGCCACGGTCTACGGCGACCCCGCCAGCGTGCCCATCCGCGAGGATTTCCCCGTCGGCGGCACCACGAACCCCTACGGCACCACGAAGGTATTCACCGAGCGCATCCTGACCGACTGCTGCCACGCCGACCCCGAGCTGAATGTTGCGCTGCTGCGTTACTTCAACCCCATCGGTGCGCATCCGTCCGGCCTGATCGGCGAGGACCCCAACGGCATCCCCAACAACCTCGTGCCCTACATCGCCAAGGTCGCTGTCGGCAAGCTGGAGAAGGTCCACGTCTTTGGCAATGACTACCCGACCCCCGACGGCACCGGCGTGCGCGACTACATCCATGTTGTCGACCTGGCCCGCGGCCATGTTGCTGCCATCAAAAAGCTGGAGCAGAAGCCCGGCCTGTTCATCTGCAACCTGGGCACCGGCCACGGCTACAGCGTGCTGGACGTCATCAACGCCTTCAGCAAGGCCTGCGGCAAAGAGATTCCCTATGTCATCGACCCGCGCCGCCCCGGCGACATCGCCGAGTGCTGGTGCGATCCCTCCAAGGCCAAGCGTGAGCTCGGCTGGGAGGCCCAGTACGGCATTGAGGAAATGTGCGCCCACAGCTGGAACTGGCAGAGCCACAACCCGGACGGGTATAAGACTGCGGAATAAAATTGCATAAAGTTAAGAATGCCCGATGCGGTGACGAGCCGTATCGGGCATTTGTTTTGTATGCCTTCCCCCTCGGGGGAAGGTGGCCGAGGCCCCGACCGAGGCCGGATGAGGGACGGGTCTGCCACAGCTGCCCGTAAACGGGTTGCAATGGCAAGGTTGCCCCTCATCAGTCAGCGGGCGGAGCCGCTGACAGCTTCCCCCAAGGGGGAAGCCTCCCTCCTTTATACGTATATTTCCTGACTTCTCGGCGGGAGCTTGGGTACGGCGGGCAGGGGTGCGGCGGCGGTGCGCCAGGCTGCGGGGGAGAGGCCCACCTCCCGCTTAAAGACGCGGCACAGATAATTGGCCCCGGAAAACCCCGTCAGGCCCGCGATCATATCCAGATTGTACTCATCGGTCAGCAGCAGCGTCTTGACTGCCTCGATGCGCACATTCGTCATGTACTTGCCCGGCGGCACCCCCATCTCCTGCTTAAAGACGCGCACCAGATGGCTTTTTGTCACGCCGAGCTGCTCGCTCAGCTCCTCGACGCCGTAGAGCGCCATATAATTCTGGCGGATGGCCGCCACGGCCTCGGCCACAAGCGGCGGCAGGGGACGGGCGGTCTCGTCGGCCTTGGCTGCAGCGCAGAGCAGCGCGTAGGCCATGGGGGCCGTCTGCGCGCCGCACAGCTGTGCGATCAGCTCCGCCGCGCCGGGGCAGGCAGCGCCGTCCGCCCAGCGCGCCGCCCCCAGTTGCAACAGGTAGGCGTCCGTGCAGTGGCCGGTCAGCCGCACGGCCAGCAGGTGGCAGTCGCTCTGCGGCGTCAGCACCAGGGGGGCAGGGCCCAGCAGAATATCGCCGCTTTGGCCCGGGCGGTCAACGCCATCCAGCAGGCACGCCCCGCGGGAAAGCACCCCCACCCACAGGCCGTCTCCGGCCAGAGCCAGCGGCGCTGTGCCGTCCAATTCCGCCGTTTCGGCAGCGGTGCAGTAAATTTCCGGGTCAAATATCAATTTCGACACCTCTATATCAATAAAATGCTATTTTCAAATAGATTATAACCTGTTATTATAATCATGTCAACAGAAACAGCCCCCTCTACACGGGCTGAAACCACTGAATACATTTGGAGGATGAGCATTATGGCTTCCATTAGCTGCCGTCACGTTAAGAAAGTTTACCCCGGCAATGTTGTTGCTGTTCCCGATTTCAGCCTTGAGATCGCCGACAAGGAATTTATCGTTTTCGTCGGTCCTTCCGGCTGCGGTAAGTCCACCACCCTGCGCATGATCGCCGGTCTGGAGGAGATCTCCGGCGGCGAGATGTACATCGGTGACCGTCTGATCAACGATGTTCCCCCGAAAGACCGCGATATCGCAATGGTCTTCCAGAACTACGCCCTGTACCCGCACATGACCGTTTACAAGAACATGGCTTTCGGTCTGGAGCTGCGCAAGATGCCCAAGGACGAGATCGACAAGCGCGTCCGCGAGGCTGCCAAGATTCTGGAGATCGAGCACCTGCTCGACCGTAAGCCGAAGGCTCTGTCCGGTGGTCAGCGTCAGCGTGTGGCCATGGGCCGTGCAATCGTCCGTGAGCCGAAGGTCTTCCTCATGGATGAGCCGCTGTCCAACCTCGACGCCAAGCTCCGTGTCCAGACCCGTACCCAGATCGCTGCTCTGCAGCGCCAGCTGGGTGTCACCACCCTGTACGTGACCCACGATCAGACCGAGGCTCTGACCATGGGTGATCGTATCGCCGTCATCAAGCTCGGCATTCTGCAGCAGGTCGGCGCTCCGACCGAGCTGTACGATCGCCCGGCCAACGTCTTCGTCGCTGGCTTCATCGGCTCCCCGTCGATGAACATCAACACCCACCCGGTGGTCAACGGCAAGGCAAAGATCGGCGAGGACACCGTGGATCTGCCGACTGAGGCCGTCAACAAGCTCACCGCCGAAGACAACGGCCAGATTGTGGTCGGCTTCCGTCCGGAAGACGCCTCCTTGGCTGCCCCGGATGAGGCCAACGCCTTCTCCCTCAAGGTCATGAACGTTGAGGATCTGGGCTCCGACGGCTACATCTACGGCAACATCATCACCGATGGCTCCGCTGCTGAGGCGTCCACCATGATGTCCGATCAGAACAAGCTCACCACGATCCGCGTGAACCCGCGTGCTCTCCCGAAGGTCGGCGATACCGTCAAGATCAAGATCGACCCGTCCAAGATGCACCTGTTCGCTCCGTCCACCGAGCTGCGTCTGAACTGAGCTGATATCGAGTAACCAACCGTTGGCTGTTTCTTCAAGGGAATATCCTTTACGGAAATCGGCTGGCGGGTGGCTGAATAAAAACTTGGCGGAAGCTCGAACTTCCGTCAACCATTAAACGAGACGTGCTCTTCCTCTCTTATCGTCTCGTTGGAGAAGCCCCGCGTCGGTGCGGGGCTTCTTTTGTTTTCCGCAAGCACGATATCGGCTTGTAATGTCTGTTTGTAGCATCGATCGCAATATTCGATCGTAATATGAGAGGGATAGTGAGATTCCAGTATTGAGATCATCGCATATCGGCAGGTGAAACGGATTCGTCCATACTTGCTTCTTCGGGTAGGTCAACAGGTAAATTGTTGATTCATGGAATCTCTTGAATTGCCACAGATGGATCCCCGTGTGCTGAAAGCAACTTCCGTGAAGGCCGAAGATCCGGCTGCCTCATCTCCGGAGCCGCATGCGCTGAAAATCACCGCCGCAAGCTCGAATCCAAAGATGTTCACCCTGCCGTGGGAAAAGCCGCTGGCTACTTGGCCGGAAGACCTGCTGGCCAATCTTCCGCGTGGTATTTCCAGGCATGTGGTGCGTTTCGTGCACGTAGGCGACGAAGTGTACGCCATGAAGGAAATCACGCGCAATGTGGCGGAACGAGAATACGAGCTGCTGCGTCGCCTGCAGAAGCTGGAACTGCCGACCGTGCAGCCGATCGCCGTGGTCACAGGCCGTCATAGCCGTGAAGGCGAGCCGCTGGAAGCGATCCTTGTCACCAAGCATTTGAAGTTCTCACTGCCGTATCGTGCGCTGTTCGCGCGTAATCTGCGCCCTGATACCGCGGAACGACTGATCGACGCGTTGGCCGTGCTGATGGTGCGTTTGCATTTGGCTGGCTTCTATTGGGGCGATGTGTCACTGTCGAACGTGTTGTTCCTGCGCGACGCCTTCTCCTTCATCGGCGGCAGTTTCGGCAGGCCG
>ERZ831634.3342-NODE-3342-length-12159-cov-7.426058_pt1 | contig 12159 bp, 13 predicted proteins | sample MGYA00519953_ERZ831634 | MGnify/ENA primary metagenome ERZ831634 (study PRJEB31850, sample SAMEA3708718) | human gut metagenome | biome: human gut; feature: human-associated habitat; material: faeces | place: China | collected 2014 ... | reverse complement strand
CGTTGCGCTCGGTGAAGATGTACTTTGCCATCTTGGGGTTCCAGCGGCGGGTCTGGTGACCGAAGTGCACACCTGCTTCGAGAAGCTGCTTCATAGAAACGACTGCCATAGTAAAAATACCTCCAGATATTGTTTTGCCTCCGCACACCGTGATCCCGGGCCGTATCGGACGGTTCGGGACTGCCCTCCACCCATTTGGGCACAAAAGGGCATAGTGATGCGTGTGTAATGCCTTGTTATAATATCACAAACAAACGCCGGTTGCAAGAGTTTTTCTCTGTTTTTTACAAAGAAATCGTCTGTTTTTCGCTCATTTGCCTGTGTCCACGCCGCTCAGGCCCGCAAGGCCCATGCGCTGCAGGGCGTATCCCCTGCCGAACATCAGGTCGTACTGCAAAAGCCAGTGCTCTGCGCACCACCGCTGCTGGAACTCGGTAGGCTCCTGCGTGGTGGTGCCGTCCAGATTCATGGTGGTTCCGCGGGTATTGGTGCGGCTGGCCACACGCAGCTGACGGTTCAGGAACTGGAAGTAGAGCGGCTCTTCCAGACCGTAAATGTCCATCATCACCGGCGAGATATCGTAAGCGGCAATGGTGCCAAGGTCCACCTGCTGCTGGCTGTAGTTGGACCACATCAGCAGCGTGGTCTGGTGCAGGCGGGGGTCTGCGCTGGAATCGCTGGCATAGCCGGTAGTGGTGTAGACATCGTAATTGGAATCGATGGGGTTATAGTGGTCGCCCCAGAACACCAGAATGACCGGCTCGTCCACCTGCGAGAAGTATTCGGTCAGTTTGCCCATCATGGCATCTGCATCCCGGATGCCGGTAGCAAAATCTTCCAGCGCGCCCACGGTGCTGGGCTTGAGGCCCGCCGGGTGGGACAGCACCTTCACCCGCTCGTCGTCCGGGTAGTTGTCCTTGTTATAATTGGTATGGTTCTGCATGGTGACAGCGTGCAGGAAGATGGGCTTGTCCGAGCTGGACTTCATGCTCTCGTACTGCTGGATGATCTGGTCGGCCATGGAATCATCGGTGACAAGGCCGTTGGTCCAGTAGTGCTTGCGCACCTTGGTCACGCCATGCATATCCTCAAGGCTGATAAAATCGTCAAAGCCGAGGTTGGGGTAAGCCTTGTCGCGGCTCCAGTATTTTGCCCAGAAGCAGTGCACGGCTGCGGTCTGGTAGCCCTTGAGCTTGAGGTAATTGGGCATGGCGAACATGGGCTTGGTCACATGCTGCTGGTAGGGCTTGCTGCCGCTGGGCAGGAAGGATACCGAGTAGCCGGTAAGGGCTTCAAACTCCACATCGCAGGTGCCGCCGCCAAAGCTGGGGCTGTAGGCCCGGCCATAGGCGCTGGTCTGCTGCAAGGCGTGCAGGTTCTTGGAAACATCGGTATCAAAGGTGATGCCGTACTGTTCCAGCTCCGAGACATCCCAGTAGGACTCGTCCATCACATAGATGATGGTGGGCTGCTTCACCTGCTCGTCCTTGGGGGTCACGGCGCTGTAGCTGGTGGAGTACAGCGGGCTGGTGGCAAACTTCTGACTCTCGTCCACATTGTCCAGCAGGGCATCCACCGCTTCCTGCGAGTATTCCTCGGGCTTCGAGATCTCCAGATTGGTGAGGTTGGTCATAAAGCCGGTGATCACGCCGTAGTAGCGGTAGTAGCGGTCCTGCATCCATGCATCCGGCGTAATGCCCAGCACCTGCGTGACAGCGGGCTGCAGGTACACGCCGAACACCAGCAGGCAGAGGGCCGCTATAGTGGCGGCACTGCCCGCCAGCCGGGGCAGCCAGCGCTGTTTGTGACGGCCGCGGTACAGGAAGAAGCTGCCCACCGTCAGTGCCAGCACCACGATGATGGTCACCACCATGCTGGGCTGGATCTTGAGGCCCGCAGCGGATGCCACACCGGCAGCCTCCGACACCTGTGTCAGATCCCATGGCAGGAACGGCTCGCCGCGCAGCTGCAGGGTGTAAAAGTTCACCGCGCAGGGCGCACAGCCCAGCACCGCCATGCCCAGCGTGGACAGCGGCGGGCAGCGGAACACCCAGTCCAGCAGCAGCCACACCAGAAACAGCAGCAGCCACGCCAGCAGATAAGCCCCGATGTGCGGGAAGATAAAACTTGCAAAAACGTCTGCGCTCAGGCTCCCGCGGGCGATCCCCTCGCCCAGCAGCAGCACGATCAGCGATGCCGCCAGCGGGAATACCATCCGCAGCGCCAAAAGCGGTTTGGGAGTTTTCATAATTCCTGTTCCTTTCCTCATCCGTGAAACCTCAGATCAAACGCAAAAGCACATTTCTTTACGCTTTTTGCACAAAGCTTCTGCGATTATTATAGTCACTTCCACAAAAAAGTCCACCCTGTTTTTGCAAAAAATTTACAAACCCAGCTTCACGCGCAGCTTTTGCCACCATTTGAGCTGTTCCGGCTGCGGCGGTGCTTCCGGCAGAGCCGTGTGCACCAGCACCGCATCCGTGCCAATGGTCTCGATCTCCTGCCATGGAATGGTCAGGCTATCGTCCCGGCCAAGCAATCCGAACAGCCTTGGCCGCCCCAGCAGGATCAGGCTCTGCAGCCGGGCGGTGGCAGGGTCAAAGGTCAGGTCGTCGGCCCGGCCAAGGCAGACCCCCTGCTCCAGCTGCACCACCTCTTTTTCACACAGTTCCCGGATGGTCAATGCCCTTCTCCCCTTTCTGCCACAGCTTATGCAGCCGCCGGGCGCATCATGCAAAAAGCAGTGGAAACCGCATGGCAGATTGTGGTATACTGTGGGCAGAGCATTCCATGAGAAACAGAGGAAATTTTAAATGTATAAAAGCATCGTGTTTGATCTGGGCGGTGTCATGGTGGATTTTGCCCCCCGCGCCTATCTGGTAGACCGCATTTGCAATGAAGAGATCGAAGAGCAGGTGTACGACCTGACCTTTGGCAGCGAGGAGTGGAAGCAGCTGGATGCGGGGCTTGTCTCCCGCTTTGACGGCAATCAGGCCATGCTGCGCAACGCCAAGGCCGCCGGGCGCGAGTTTGAGGTGCAGGGCGTGCTGGACGACTGGCTGCACATCCTGCGCCCGCGCCGCCGGATGCAGGAGCTGGTGCGCCGCCTGAAGAACCATGGCTACAGCGTGTACTATCTCAGCAACATCCCGGAGGACGTGCTGGCCCTGCTCAAGGAGCGCGGCGTGCTGGACCGCTTTGACGGCGGCGTAGCCTCCTGCGAGGTGCACATCAACAAGCCCGACCCCCGCATCTATCAGGCCCTGCTGGATCAATACGGCCTGAAGGCCAGCGAGTGCGTGTTCATCGACGACAATCTGGCCAATGTGCAGGCCGCATTCACGCTGGGCTTCGTGGGCATCCGGATGAAGGAGAGCGTGGGCACCCTGATCCGCAGCCTTGCCACCTGCAATGTGGCCCTGCGCTGACCTCCGTGACCCAAAACAGCTCCTGCCGGAAATGCTCTGGCAGGAGCTGTTTTGCTGCTTTAGGAATTACTTTTTCTCGTAGCTCTGGCAGTAGTGCGGGGTCTCCACCTGCTGCGTATCGCAGGTGCACTGCTCGGTCACTTTGATCTGGGGCAGGTCGCACTTGCAGCCGCTCACATTGTGGCTGCACTCGCAGACATCACAGGTAACGCCGATGTTTTCCATATTTATCACCTCTCTGTCCACAGTATGGCCTGCGGGCAGGGTGTTTATTCTGGAAAAATCAGCCAGCCTTTTTCGCTTCGCGCTTAGACCGGAGTGTGACTGCCGCATGCCGGATGGAAAGCACCGGGTGCACCGGCAGCATCCGCGGGCCTGCCCAGCGCATCACCGCGCGGATCTTCTCCCGCATTTCCGGCTTGTAGCAGTGCACCTTGCAGGCCGAGCAGAAGGTCTTGGTCTCCATGAACGGGCATTTGTCAATGCGGGTCAGGGCGTAATCGTGCAGCTGCCGGCACTCCGGGCACAGGATGCCTTTGGGTGTTTTGTGCTGCCTGCGGCAGTAAAGAGCGATCATCTCGCTCACCAGCATCTTTTCATCTGCGCGCTTCTGATCCAAGTTCTTCGGGGTATCCTGCATGGGACGGGGCCTCCTGCTGCCTTATTTTTTTCTACGGTCCGACCGCATTGCAGCGCGGCGCACCGCACGGCGCAAAAATGCAAAGCCTACCGTAACACCAATTGCTGCAGCCACTGCCATATACACCGCCTTCTGAAACCAAAGCGGCAGGAGCGCAGACCTTTCCGTCTGCTGTCCCCTGCCGCAGTTTTGATGCATTCTGTACAGAGGCTGCTGCTTTTGCGTGAAAGTTAGCATTTACTAACTTTCAGCTCTGCAAAAACACCGTTTTTCGGTGTTCTCATAGTTTATCGCAGCTGTCTCTGTTTGTCAAGAGAAGTTTCTCCTGTTTACCATGCAGCCAGATCTGCACCCAGCTTGCGGCATGCAGCCTGAACATCATCGTCCGGGGCCTCGTTGCAGATCAGGCCCTCACCGTTGAGCACCTGTGCGCCGTCGCCCTGAGCACGCTCCACCCAGTCACGCATCCACTGGCCGTCGCCCCAGCCGTAGGAGCCGAACAGGGCGATCTTCTTGCCGTTCAGAGAACCCTCCAGATCCGAGAACATCGGCTCGAACTCGCTCTCCTCCAGCTGCTCAGCACCCATTGCGGGGCAGCCAAAAGCCACTGCATCAAACTCAGCCAGCTTTGCGGCGTTCATCTCGCTGCAGGGCACGATGGTGCCGTTTGCACCCTCTGCCACGCAGTTTGCCATGGTCTCAGTGTTGCCGGTTGCGCTCCAGAATACGACTGCTACTTTGCTCATAAAGATCGTCCTCTCTCAAATCAATATTAGTTAGATATATCTAACTTTATGTTCCATGAAAATGCGTCCAACCACGCAGACGCATCCCCATTTGGTTAGTATCTTCTAACCACCGATAGAATACCACAGCTTCCCGGCTGTGTCAAGCCTTTTATGCAAAAAGAACTGCCGCGGCTGAAAGTACGCCGTAGATCACCGGCTGGTGCAGCAGATACAGCAAAAGCGAGTGCCGGCCCATCCAGCCCAGCGCCGGGCAGACCGAACGGCGCAACGGTTCCATCCGCGCCCGGCCCACCACGCCGTGCAGAAAGTACCCTGCCCAGAACAGAAACAGCCACGGCAGCAGGGCAAAATAATCGGTGGAATAAAAATCGAAGGGCAGAAAGCCGAAAAACGCTGTAAAGTAATTCGCGTACCATGCATCCGGCAACGCAAGGCGCAGCCCGCCGAAGCCGAGCCAACGCTCGTCCAGATGATAAGTCAGTGCAAACAGCACCGCCGAAACCGCCAGCCCTGCGGCGGGCGGGATCTTTTTCAGCAGCGGTTCCAGCACACCGGTGAGCAGCATGGCGCTGCCCAGAAAGGTCAGCACACCGAACACCACCCGGTCCTCCGGCATGAAGACCAGCGTCACCACCGTGACCAGTGCCCCGGCAGCAAACACCTGTGCGCCCCGGCGCAAGGTATGATGTCCCAGTTGCACACAGAAGCCGGACAGCAGAATGAACACCCAGCAGATGGTCTGCTGCCACAGACGCCCCGGCATTCCCGCGTACCAGTCCATCCAGATGCCGAACAGGAACATCATGTCCCAGCAGGCATGGTACAGCATCATGCTGACCAGATCCAGCCCGCGCAGCTCGTCCAGCAGGGCGTAGCGGCCCGCCGGGGCCTTTTGCTGCACTCGTCGTTCGTTTTCCATTATCCATATTCCCCTTTGCTGTGTTTCGCAATACGATATGACAAATTATAAACCGCACTGCGGCACCTGTCAACCAGACATCTCAGGGGGTTGAAGGCAGCAAAAAACCGCTGCACGGCGGCAAAGCCATGCAGCGGTCAGAATGGATAACCGGGGAAACCTTATCAGACTTCGGTGTTGAAGTAGCGCTTCAGCAGGCCCTCAAAGCCGCGGCCGTGACGGGCCTCGTCCTTTGCCATCTCGTGAACGGTGTCGTGGATGGCATCCAGATTCAGGGCCTTTGCCTTCTTGGCCAGATCCATCTTGCCTGCACATGCGCCGCACTCAGCCTCGGCACGCATCATCAGGTTCTTCTTGGTGCTGTCGGTGACAACTTCGCCCAGCAGCTCTGCAAAGCGGGATGCGTGGTCTGCTTCCTCGTAGGCATAACGCTTGTAAGCCTCAGCGATCTCGGGGTAGCCCTCGCGCTCAGCCACACGAGCCATTGCCAGATACATGCCGACCTCGCTGCACTCACCCTCAAAGTTTGCGCGCAGGCCATCCACGATCTCCTGCGGCACGCCCTCGGCCTTGCCGATGCCCACAACATGCTCGGTGACGTAGGTGTTGCCGGTCTTCTCCACAAAAGCGGAAGCAGGAGCCTTGCAGACGGGGCACTGTGCCGGGATCTCGCCTTCAGCAATATAACCACAAACGGTGCAAACGTACTTCTTCATAAGAATAGACCTCCATCATTCTTTTTATATCAGTTAGAAAACAGGCTGGGCGGTGTTGGTACTCACCGGCCCTTGTCATGGCTCTATTATAGCGAATCATTCCTAGTTAGTCAAGGATAATTTTAAGAATAATTCCTATTTATTTTGCCTTACAGATAAATTCCGGCAGGGTCACTAAAAACCATCCTCAAAAACTGTGTGCTTTGCCCTGTGCACCTTAAAAACAGCAAAGCCGCCCTGCACACACAGGACGGCTTCTGCCTTGTTCTTCCTTCTTCTATGGGAGATCAGACCTGCAGGTTGCTGCTGGTAGCGGCTTCGGAGCCGTCGGCAGCATCAAACTCGTAGTCGTTGCCGGGCAGGATAGCGTTCAGCAGGATGCCTGCGATCGCGGCCACAGCCAGACCGGACAGGTTGATGGTGACACCTGCAACGGCAAAGCTGACACCGCCCACAGAGTTGAAGCCCAGTGCGCACACCAGAATGACAGCGGCCACGATCAGGTTGCGGCTGTTGGTAAAGTCCACCCGGTTCTCCACCACGTTGCGCACACCGATGGCGGAGATCATGCCGTACAGCACAAAGCTGATGCCGCCGATAATGCCGGTGGGGATGGTGTTGATGACGGCCTCAAACTTGGGGCTGAAGCTCAGGATGATGGCCAGCACAGCGGCAATGCGGATGACCAGCGGGTCGTAGATCTTGCTCAGGGCCAGCACGCCGGTGTTCTCGCCGTAGGTGGTGTTGGCCGGGCCGCCCAGCAGGCCGGCCATGGTGGTGGCCAGACCGTCGCCCAGCAGGGTGCGGTTCAGGCCGGGGTCATTGATATAGTTGTGGCCGACGGTGGCGCTGATGGCGGCAATGTCGCCCACATGCTCCATCATGGTTGCCAGGGCAATGGGGATGATGGTGAACAGAGCGCTGATGAATTCCGGGCTGCCGTCGATGGCGAACAGACCCATGGCCTCCTTGTGCAGGGGGATGCCGAACCATGCCGCGTCGGCGATCTTCTGGAAGTCCACGGCACCGGTGACCAGTGCCACTGCGTAGGACACCAGCACACCGATCAGGATGGGCAGGATCTTGACCATGCCCTTACCCCAGATGTTGCAGATAATGACCACGCCCAGTGCCACAAAGGCCAGCAGCCAGTTGGTCTGGCAGTTTTTGATGGCAGAGGGAGCCAGGATCAGGCCGATGGAGATGATGATGGGGCCGGTGACCACCGGGGGGAAGAACTTCATGATGCGGCGGATGCCGAAGGTGGAGATCAGCAGGCTGGCCACCAGGTACACCAGGCCGGAGAAGGCAACGGCGGCGCAGGCGTAGGGCAGCATCTTGGTGTTGACCACGGTCAGGTTGCCGTCAGCGTCTGCCAGCATGGGGGCCACGATGGAGAAACCGCCCAGGTAGGCAAAGGAGGAGCCCAGGAAGGCCGGGACCTTCTTTTTGGTGATCAGATGGAACAGCAGCGTGCCCAGACCAGCGCACAGCAGCGTGGTGGAAACGCTCAGGCCGGTGAGCAGCGGCACCAGCACCGTGGCACCAAACATAGCAAACATGTGCTGCACACCCAGGATCAGCATCCGTCCGGTGCCCAGCTGTCGAGCGTCGTATACGCCCTTGGAGTAATCGATCTTTTCACTCATGGATTTGTATACCTCCTGCGTCAGCCCAAAAAAAGAGGCATTGCCGTGGTCAACGGCAGTGCCTCCTGAATTGGGAACGATGATTGTGCCCGGAAGAAATGGAAACGGAACAGCGCAGTCGATGCATATTCGGCATACCGCTCTCTCCTTTCGTCCGGGTCTTCCAAACCGCCGGAACCGCTCCGGCCAAAAGCCTGCCCGCCCGCACCGCAGAAACCGGGCCGCCGGGCAGGCTTTACTGGATAGTATAGCAGACTTTTGCCTGCCCCGCAACCTTTTTTGCCAATTTTCTTGCATTCCGGTCCAAGGCGCACTATAATATTACCTACTATTATAATCTGTATACCGAACAAGATCAGGAGGATCTATGATCTATCTGGACTATTCTGCCAACACGCCGGTGGACGAGGCCGTGCTGGAACGCTTCTGTGCGGTGGAGCGCAGCTGCCCCGGCAACGCGAACTCCCGCCATCAGGCCGGTGCCGCCGCCAAAGCCGCCATCGACGAGGCCACGCAGAGCATTGCCCGCAGCCTTCATGTGCAGCCGGCGGAGATCATTTATACATCCGGTGCCAGCGAGGCCAACAATTTTGCGCTGAAGAGCATCGCCCGGCTGGAGCGTCACCACGGCAAACACATCATTTCCACCCCGCTGGAGCACTCCTCGGTCAGCGGCACGCTGACTGCCCTGCAGGAACAGGGGTACGAGATCGACCTTGTGGACATCAAACAGGACGGCACGGTGGACCTTGCCCACCTGCGGGAGCTGCTGCGGCCGGACACCATTCTGGTGGCCGTCACCGCCGTGGACAGCGAACTGGGCGTGGTGCAGCCGGTGGCCGAGATCGCCGCACTTTTAAAGGACTATCCCCACTGCCACCTGCATGTAGACGCCACCCAAGCCGTGGGCAAACTGCCGCTTCCCTCTTTTGAGGGCATCGACACCCTGAGCCTGACCGCCCACAAATTCTACGGGCTGAACGGCATCGGTGTGCTGGTCAAGCGGCGGGGCCTCGCGCTGGAACCGCTCATCCACGGCGGCGAAAGCACCACCATCTACCGCAGCGGCACCCCCACCGTGGCGCTGGCCTGCTCGCTGGCGCTGGCACTGGACAAGGCCATGACCGAGCTGCCGGAGCGGGTGGAGCGGGTGCGCAGCCTGAACGCCCGCCTGCGCACCGAACTGGCAAACTACCCCAAAGTGCGCATCAACAGCCCAGAAGCCGCCGTGCCGCAGATTTTGAACCTGAGCGTGAAGGACGTAAAGGGCACCGTGTTCCAGCGGGAGCTGGATGCGCATGGCGTGTGCGTCTCGGTCAAGTCGGCCTGCTCGTCCGACGGCCTGCCCTCCCGGGCCGTGTTCGCCGTGAGCCGCGACCGCCGCAACGCTCTTTCCTCCTGGCGCATCAGCCTGAGCCACCGGACCACCGATGAGGAGATCACCGGATTTTTACAGGCTTTCGATGCCTGCTACCGCACTCTGACCCAACCGTAAAACGAGGTGACCCATGAAAAAAACTCTGGAACCCTATCAGCTGATCGAACGCAGCATCATCAAAAAATATCGCAAAGAACTGTGGACTCCCTTCATCGTGGCGGTCAAGCGCTACGAGCTGGTGCAGGCCGGCGACCGCATTGCCGTGTGCATTTCCGGCGGCAAGGACTCCATGTTGATGGCCAAGCTCATGCAGGAACTGCAGCGCCACAGCGACGTGCCCTTTGAGCTGGTGTTTCTGGTCATGGACCCCGGCTACAACGAGATCAATCGCCAGAAGATCGAGTCCAACGCCGCGCTGCTGCACATCCCGGTGACCATTTTCGAGAGCAACATCTTTGCCGTGGCCAACAACACCGACAAGAACCCCTGCTACCTCTGCGCCCGGATGCGCCGCGGCCACCTGTACAGCAAGGCCAAGGAGCTGGGCTGCAACAAGATCGCGCTGGGGCATCACTTCAACGATGTGATCGAGACCACCGTCATGAGCATGTTCTACGGTTCTCAGCTGCAGGCCATGCCGCCCAAACTGCACAGCACCAGCTTCCCCGGCATGACCCTCATCCGGCCCATGTACTGCATCCATGAAGAGGATATTCTGGCCTGGAAGCGCTACAACGAGTTGGAGTTCATCCAGTGCGCCTGCCGCTTTACCGAGAACTGCACCATGTGCGACAACGGCGGCGGTGGTTCCAAGCGGCAGGAGGTCAAGACCCTGCTGCGCCGCCTCAAGCGCGACAACCCCAACATCGAGAACAGCATCTTCCGCAGCATCCATGCGGTGGCGCTGGACACCATGCCCGGCTACAAATCCGAGGGTGTGGAGCACAGCTTCCTGAAGCGGTTCAACGCCATGGAAGCCGCATCCGACGAGAACGAATAAAGCTCTTTTCATAGAAAAACGGCACGGTGCATCGCTGCATCGTGCCGTTTGTTTTTTGTTTATCTGCGCAGAACTGAGACTTCTGTCACGCCATAGCGCTGCATCAATTCCAGTGCCGCCGGGGTGATCTCTTCCCCGCTCACCGCGATGGGGATGGCCGGCGGGCAGGACACCGTGGGCATCGCGCAAATGCGGCCCAGCGCCTGCTGCACCGGGATGCGCTCCTGCGGGGCAAACACTGCCTGCCGGATGGTACAATGGGCCCGCGCCTGCTGTGCCAGTGCCACGAATTCCCCAGCCAGCTCTTCCGGCTGCAGGAGCCCACCCGCTGCGGGCAGGCCGTGCAGACACTGCCGGAGCACCGTGCGCAGGCGCGCATAGTCCTGCGGTGGGTTGCAGGGGGTGAACATCAGCACCACATAACGCGGGTCGGCATATTCACACTCGAGCTGCCCGCCGCGCAAGGCATCCGCCAGCGCGGTGCCGGTCATGCCAAGGGCCGCAGCGTCCAGCGTCAGCTTCAGCGGTTCCCGGCCCGGGCCGTCCAATGCCAGCGGCACCGGGCAGCCCGCCGCCTGCGCCGCCGCGTTCAGCTCCCCGCGCAGAGCGGCAAGCCGGGCACAGCACCGCTGCAGCCCCACAGGGTAGGTTTCTGCCAATACCCGGTTGCAGGCATCCAGCGACTGCAGGATCAGGTAGGACGGGCTGGTGGAGCCGAACAGGGCCAGTGCACCGCGCACTGCAGCTTCCTCCTGCACCGGGGCGTTCTCCCCCAGATGCAGATATGCTCCGCCGGTGACCACCGGCAGGGTCTTGTGGGCCGAATCGCAGCACATGGCAGCCCCCAGTGCGATGGGGTGCAGCGACTCTCCGGGCAGAAAGCGCAGGTAGGCCCCGTGGGCGTTGTCCACCAGCAGCGGCATCCCAAAGGTGTCGCACACAGCCGACAAGGCCCGGATGTCCTGCATTCCGCCCAGATAATCCGGGCTGGTGACGTAGACCCCAAAGGGGGTACTCCCTTGCCCGGTCAGCTCCTGCAGCGCTGTTGTCAGCATCTGTGCGGAGATGGGGCAGCTGCACAGCGCCCCGGCATTCTCTGCCGCAGGCCAGAGCCACCGGATGTCGAAGTCCAGCAGCGCGGCAGCGTACAGCAGGGCTTTGTGCGCGTTGCGGGCCGCCAGCAGTACCGGACGTTTTCCAGTGCGGGGTGCTGCCTGCAGTGCCAGACACAGCATGGCCCGGATGCACTGGGACGAGCCCTCGGTGCTGTAATAGGTGTGCTGTGTGCCGAACAGCCGGGTAGCGTTTGCTTCGCTTTGGGCAATGATGCCCTCCGGCTCGTACAGCTCGTCGGCGCCCCGGATCTCGGTCAGGTCCAGCGGCTCAAAGCCCAGCAGGCTCTGACCCTTGTGGCCGGGCATATGCAGGCGGGAGGTGCCGGACTGTGCATAGCCGCGCACAAAATCCACGATGGGGGTGTCCATGCTTATTCGCAGGCTTCGCCGTCTGCGCAGGCGTTGCAGGTGGAACCCAGCTCAATGGGCACCTCGATGCCCTGGGCAGCCAGTTCCTGATTCTCCGCCACCTTGATCATGATGGCGCACTCCATGCGCTTCTTGAACAGCTCACAGCCGTACTCGTACACACCGGTAATGCTGCCGGTGGCATGATAAGAGTTGG
>ERZ831634.3334-NODE-3334-length-12172-cov-3.310473_pt1 | contig 12172 bp, 9 predicted proteins | sample MGYA00519953_ERZ831634 | MGnify/ENA primary metagenome ERZ831634 (study PRJEB31850, sample SAMEA3708718) | human gut metagenome | biome: human gut; feature: human-associated habitat; material: faeces | place: China | collected 2014 ... | reverse complement strand
GAATTAAAGGACGGAATCGAGCAGATGCGCAGCCTGCCGCAGCGGCAGAAAGCGCTGTGTCAGTTCGATTTCGATCCGGTGCACAGCTTCTAGAAAATCATCAGCAGACAGATGCTGCCTGCATAGCAAGAAAGAACAGCAAACCGATAACAGAGCGTAAGACAGAACATCAGAAAGAGAGGAACAAAAGAATGGCAATTCGCAATATCAGAACGATCGGAGATCCCGTCCTGAATAAAAAATGCAAAGAGGTCAAGGAGATGACGCCCCGCATTCAGGAGCTGATTGATGACATGTTTGATACGATGTACGAGGCAAACGGCGTCGGACTTGCAGCGCCCCAGGTCGGCATTTTAAAGAGAATCGTCGTAATTGATACGACCGGAGAAGATCCGATTGTCATGATCAATCCCAGAATTATCGAAACATCCGGCGAGCAGACCGGCGGTGAGGGCTGTCTTTCTGTTCCCGGCAAGACAGGCACGGTGACAAGACCCAATTACGTCAAGGCGATTGCGTTTAACGAAAACATGGAAGCGTATGAAATCGAAGCAACCGAGCTTTTGGCGCGTGCAATCTGCCATGAAACAGATCATCTGGACGGTGAGCTGTATGTGTCCAAGGTAGAAGGACAGCTGATGGATACCGAAGAATATTACGAAGAAATGGACGGGACAGAGGTACTCGACGAAGAATAAGGGCAGTACAGCGCAGCCTGGAATGCAATGCAGAAGCCAATCAGCAGGTTTGAATTGTAATTTCCACGGTGCCAGGCGCCTGCAGAATGGAGGACAAGATGAAGATAGTATATATGGGAACGCCGGATTTTGCGGTACCGCCTCTTGCGGCACTTGTACAGAATGGATATGAGGTGACTGCAGTTGTAACACAGCCGGATAAACCAAAGGGAAGAGGCGGCGCAATGGCAATGTCGGCGGTTAAGGAGTCGGCGCTTAAACACGGACTTACCGTGTTACAGCCTGTAAAGGCATCTGATCCTGAATTTGTAGAAGAATTAAGAACTTATAAGCCGGATGTTATTGTTGTTGTTGCATTCGGACAACTGTTACCTGAGTCGATTATTGATATGCCTGAGTATGGCTGTATCAATGTTCATGCCTCTCTTCTTCCGAAGTACAGAGGTGCAGCACCTATACAGTGGGCTGTTATCGATGGCTGTGAATATTCAGGGGTTACTACAATGCAGATGAATGAGGGACTTGACACAGGTGATATACTTCTTACCAAAAAGGTAAAACTTGCACCTAAGGAAACAGGTGGAAGCCTTTTTGACAGATTGAGCGAAGTAGGAGCTGAATTACTGGTTGACACCTTAAAAGAAGCAGAAGCAGGAACGCTTAAACCACAAGCACAGGATGATTCGCAGTCAACTTATGTAAAGATGATTAACAAATCTTTTGGTGAGATTGATTTTAATGAACCGGCAGAAAAGATTGAAAGACTCATAAGAGGACTTAATCCATGGCCTAGTGCATTTACACACCATAATGGTAAGATGCTTAAACTTTGGGATGCTGATGTATGTAATGATACGGACAGCAGTGCCAAGGCAGGAACGGTAACGCAGGTTGATAAAGATACATTTATTATTAAATGTGGTAATAAATCATTAAAGATTAATGAATTACAGCTTGAAGGCAAGAAGAGAATGGATTCAGCTTCATTCTTAAGAGGAAATGGAATAAAGACCGGTGAAAAACTCGGTATACATTAAGCATAATTTTCATTGATATTTGGCAACAAAGCTATCTTGAAATACTGTGAAAATAATGCGGATACGATTATTTTTAACAATACTGTTCAAAAATATAGATTAATATATAGAATAAAATGCTTTATTTTATATATGGAATGGAGGATTATATGGTTGGATTATACATGAGATATGGTTATGGATACTATTTTGACCCGACATATATATTAATTATTATAGCGGGTATTATATCGTTGATGGCACAGATGAAGGTGTCATCTGCATTTTCAAGATATTCTAATGTAAGAAGTCTTTCAGGAATAACAGGAGCTATGGCGGCAGAGCAGATTTTACATTCACAGGGAATATATGATGTAACGATACAGAGAGTATCAGGAAAGCTCACCGACCATTATAATCCATCCAATAAGACTCTTAATCTTTCTGATGCTGTATATGGTGCAACGTCAGTAGCAGCAATAGGTGTTGCAGCACATGAATGTGGTCATGCGATACAGCATGCAAGAGGATATGCACCATTATCTTTTAGGACTGCACTGGTTCCTATTGCTAATTTAGGTTCAAAGCTTTCATGGGTATTTATAATTGCAGGACTTATATTTTCATTTAACGGTCTTCTTATAAATATTGGTATAATAATGTTTTCGGCAGCAGTGCTTTTCCAGCTTGTAACACTTCCGGTTGAATTTGATGCATCAGCAAGGGCATTAAAGCTGTTATCTTCAACAGGAATTATGAACAATTCAGAAGTATCACAGACTAAAAAGGTACTGTCAGCAGCAGCCATGACTTATGTTGCTGCCGCCGCTACAGCTATTTTACAGCTTGTGAGACTGATAATATTATTCGGAGGACGTAATGACCGCGACTAATTTGGTGAATTTAAGAGCCGTAGTGCTTGATATATTAATGGAGCTTGAAAAAGAGGATACTATGAGCCATATAGTAATTGGCAGTGCGTTATCCAAATTCCAGTATCTTGAAAAAAATGAAAGAGGTTTTATTACAAGAGTTGCACAGGGAACGATAGAAAAGAGAATAGAGCTTGATTATATTATTAACAGCTATTCAAAGATACCTGTAAATAAGATGAAGCCAGTCATACGAAATATTATGAGAATGTCAGTATATCAGTTACGGTATATGCCAAATGTTCCTGCATCGGCAGTATGTAATGAGGCTGTCAAGCTGGCTGTAAAAAGGAAGTTTGTCAATCTTAAGGGCTTTGTTAATGGTGTATTAAGAAATATTTCAAGGAATCCTGATAATATAAAATATCCTGACAGAAGTGATATGAAAAGATTTCTGTCAATAAAGTATTCATTTCCTGAATGGCTTATTGAGATGTGGAATATAACATATACTTATGAGCAGATAGAAAGAATGCTTATAGGCTTTGATAATGATAAAAGAACGTATATAAGATGTAATACCAACGTAAACACACCTGATGAATTAAAGCACAGGCTTGAAGCGGAGGAAATAACAGTTATACCTGTTAAAGGACTTAGCTATGCTTTTGAGATAAAAGGTTATAATTATATTGACGATATTGAGGCATTTAAAGATGGCTGTTTTCAGATACAGGATATAAGTTCAATGTTAGCCGGCGAGGCGGCATGTATTAAGGGAGAAGAACATATAACAGATGTATGTGCAGCCCCAGGTGGCAAGACTATTAATGCGGCATTAAAACTTAAGAATGGAACTGTTGATTCAAGGGATGTGTCTGATTATAAGGTATCACTCATTGAAGACAATCTTGACAGACTTGGCATTGACAATGTCACGACTAAAGTGTGGGATGCTACAGTTGTAGATGAAAGTGCTATAGGCAGGGCAGACATTGTTATTGCAGATGTGCCATGTTCAGGTCTTGGAATTATAGGAAGAAAGCCAGATATAAAGTATAATACCAGCCCTGAAAAGATAGCAGAGCTGGTAAAACTTCAAAGAGACATATTATCAACAGTACAGTCATATGTAAAAAAAGGCGGGTATCTTATATACAGCACATGCACAATTAATAAATCAGAAAATGAAGACAATGTAAAGTGGCTGTGTGATAATTATGGCTTTGAAGTATGTCCTCCTGAAGGCGTAATAAAAGAATATATAATGACAGATTCAGATAATAATTTATCATATTATGATGATAATATTATGGATAATGCCGATGATAATATGATGGATAACAATATTGATAAGATATCTGGAAGAGTTACCTATACAAATAACATGTCAGATAAAAATAATGATATTTCATATGAACATAATAACAATGCAGAATATGGTATACAGCTTCTTCCGGGAGTTGGTAATACAGACGGTTTCTTTATATGCAGATTATATAAAAATTAGAGCGCAATGGAGATTAGTGTGAAAAATAAGCTCCATAGCTTAGTGTGAAAAATAAGCTTGATAGCTTATTTTATCATTAGTTCATAAGTGAACTGGCTGTTTGTGCTATAGGCGTCATAAACAGACCTTGATGGAAGAAGAAAATCGCTTTCAGAATGTAGATTTAATGAAGAAAGAAGATTATTTTAAACAATAGGAGTTATAATTAAGTACCTATGAAATGGAGAATACAATGGATTTAACAGATATAAAGTCATTAAGCTATGAAGAGCTGGAAGAATTTATTGTCAATCTTGGCGATAAGAAATTCAGGGCGGCGCAGATATATCAGTGGCTGCATAAGAAGCTGGTAATTGATTTTGATGAGATGACCAATATTTCAAAGGATTTAAGAGAAAAATTAAAGACAACATGCCGTCTGGTTGCATTAGAGCCTGAGAGAGTACAGGTATCTAAGCTTGATGGAACATCAAAATATCTCTTTAAATTATATGATAATAACCTTATAGAAAGTGTTCTTATGAAATACCATCATGGTAATTCAGTATGTATATCTTCACAGGTTGGCTGCCGGATGGGCTGCAGGTTCTGTGCTTCTACACTTGATGGAATGGTAAGGTGTCTTGCACCGTCAGAAATGCTTGACCAGATATATACAATACAGAGATTATCGGGGGAAAGAGTAGATAATGTAGTTGTTATGGGTTCAGGTGAACCATTTGATAACTTTGATAATCTTGTTAAATTTTTACATCTGCTTAATAGCGATAAAGGACTTAACATAAGTGCGAGAAATATAACTGTATCAACCTGTGGACTTGTTCCTAAGATAAGGCAGTTAGGTGATATGAAGCTGCAGATAACGCTTGCAATATCTCTTCACGCACCTAATGATGAACTTAGAAAGACAATGATGCCTATAGCAAACAAATATTCGATTGAAGAAATAATTGAAGCCTGCCGATATTATATTGAACAGACAGGACGAAGAATCTCATTTGAATATAGTCTTGTAAAAGGTGTCAATGATACTAAGGAATGTGCAGACCAGTTAATAGCCTTGGTGCGTAATATGAAATGTCACATTAATCTTATTCCGGTTAATCCTATCAAAGAAAGGGATTATGAACAGTCAGAGAAAAAGTCTATTAATGAATTTAAAAATAAACTTGAAAAAAGTGGAATAAATGTTACTATAAGAAGAGAAATGGGCAGAGATATTGATGGTGCCTGTGGTCAGCTGCGAAAGAGTTATATGGAAGAAAAATAGTTGTACTAAAGTTCAACGGAATGGAGGACATAATGAAGGCTCAAGCTGTTACTGATGTTGGACAGCAACGTAAGGTTAATCAGGATTATTTGTATTATACAATTGATAAAATAGGTAATCTGCCTAATCTGTTTCTTGTTGCAGATGGCATGGGAGGACATAAGGCAGGAGATATGGCATCCAAATATACAGTCGAAAGTTTCGTAAGACTTGTCAGTGAAACCATACAGAAAGACCCTATTCTTATACTTAGTGATAATGTTAAAACAGTTAATACATTATTAATTAACAAAGCTGCAGAATCAGAGGACTATAAAGGTATGGGAACTACTCTTGTGGCAGCTACGTTACAGGATAATCTATTAAGAATAGCAAATGTTGGAGACAGCAGATTATATATTATAAGTAATGATATAAGACAGATAACAAGAGATCATTCATATGTAGAAGAGATGGTAATGCGTGGTCAGATAGACAGAAAACAGGCAAGGACACATGCAAAAAAGAATATTATTACAAGGGCTATAGGCGCTGAAAAGACAGTGGAGCCGGAGATGTTTAGCATAGACATACAAAAGGGTGATAAGATACTTATGTGTACTGACGGATTGTCTAATATGATAGAGGATACCGACATACTAAAGATTGTGAAAGAAAGTACAGATATAGATGAGGCAGTAAAAAGGCTGGTAGCAACAGCTAATGAAAATGGTGGGACTGATAATATATCGGTTCTTATGGTTGAAATATAAATGCCGTAATACTCGGCGGAATGGATGAGTTATATGTTAAGAAAAGGAATGTTTTTAGCAGACAGATACGAGATATTAGAACAGATTGGCACAGGAGGAATGTCAGATGTATATAAGGCTAAGTGTCACAAACTTAATCGTTATGTTGCAATCAAAGTATTAAAGCCGGAATTCAGCCAGGATAAGACATTTGTGTCAAAGTTCAGGGTAGAAGCACAGTCGGCAGCGGGACTTACACATCCTAACATAGTTAATGTATATGATGTTGGAGATGAGAATGGAATACATTATATTGTAATGGAACTGGTTGAGGGAATAACCCTTAAAAAGTATATTGAAAAAAGAGGCAGGCTGCCATACAAAGAAGCCATAAGCATAGCAATACAGGTTGCTAATGGTATGGAAGCGGCACACAATCATAATATAGTACATCGTGACATTAAACCGCAGAATATAATCATATCTAAGGATGGCAAGGTCAAGGTTACTGATTTTGGTATTGCAAAGGCTGCAAGTACTGCAACTATCAATTCTTCCGCAATGGGTTCAGTCCATTATATATCTCCTGAACAGGCAAGAGGCGGATATTCAGACCAGAGAAGTGATATATATTCATTTGGTATAACATTATATGAGATGCTTACAGGTGTAGTTCCATTTGACGGAGATACAACAGTTGCTGTAGCCGTACAGCATATTCAGGATGAGATACCTGCGCCATCTACAGTAGTTGAGGGTATTCCAATAGCAATAGATAAGATTGTTATGAAGTACCCAGAAGAAGACAGAAAGAAGATATCAGAATGCATCTGAGCTTATTGCTGACCTTAAGAAGGCACTTGTAATGCCAGAACAGGATTTTGTGAAAATGGCACCTGTCTATGGAGCGGCATCGGTTGTTAATAATAATAAACAGGATGAAAATGAAGATATGAAAAATAAAAATAAAAAGTATTATGATGATAATCTGGATGATGACTACGATGATGGCGAAGATGATGAGTTAGATGATTATGATGATGACGATGATGATGAACTCTATGAAAGAAAAGCCAAAGGTGCATCAGGTGATATAGATAATGAAAGCAATGAAAAGCTTGATAAAATGATGAAATGGATAGGAATGGGTATAGCAGGAGTCATTCTTATAATTACAATATTCGTTGTAGTAAGGCTTGTAGGTGCAGGTGTATCATCATCAAGCAAAGAAACCACAGCTGCACAGCAGGAGACAACAACTAAGGATAAGAACAGCGTAAAAGTTCCAAATGTAAAAGGAATGACAGAGGCTCAGGCAAAGGCAGCACTTAATAAGGTCAATCTTGGTTATAAGGCTGTATATAAGGCATCATCAACAGTTGAGTCAGGAAAGATAATATCACAGGATAAGGAAGCAGGTTCTTCTGTAGATAAGAATACAACTATAACAGTAACGGTAAGCAGTGGTGAAGAGACTAAAGCTACAGCAACAGTTCCATCTGTAACAGGCATGACAGAATCTAATGCAACAAGTGTATTACAGAATGCAGGTTTTTCAGTTAATACAGATTATTCATACAGTGATACAGTAGAATCAGGCAATGTTATCAGCCAGTCACCATCAGGCAGTTCATCAGCTCAGGAAGGAACAACAGTAACGATAGTTGTAAGCCGTGGTAAAGAGGTTAAGAATGTAACAGTTCCTAATGTTATGGGCTTAGATGAAAGTACAGCAAGACAGACACTTGAGAGCAGTGATTTACATGTATCTGTTAATTATGTAACAAGTGCTTCTAATGTTGCTTATGGAAATGTAATATCACAGAGTTACAATTCTGGCACATCTGTACAGTCAGGTTCTTCTATTACAATTACTGTAAGCCATTATGAACAGCCGGCAACTACTCAGGCTGCAACAACAGCACCGGCAACGACAACAGCACCGGTACAGGCAACAACAGCAGCGGCAGCGACAACAAAAGCGGCAGCAGCGGCTGGTAATGCTGCTCCGTCTAATTAATTTTAATAGGCAGTTTGGCTGATATGAGAAAGTCAGCGGAACTGACCCAATTAACGCCTGTGGAGATAGTAGGGCGAACGACGTTCAGTGAACGTTGGTTTTGAGCCGACCGAAGCGGAGCGGAGACACGAGATCGATGAAGCAGGAAGCCCATTGGCTTTAGACAATGGGTAGTTCACCATTAGTAATATGTTGGAGAATATGAAATTATTTACAATTATAGTAGAATTTATCAGATAATATGCTGATATATAAAGAGAGATTAAGGAGGAGAATATAATGTTTGGAAAGGGAAAGAAGCAGAGCGTTAATGCGGGTGCAGATGTAGAACGCATGATAAAGGCTCTTGATAATATAATAGCAGGTGACTTTAATAAGATTGACGTATCAGAATATGAAGATACTAAGTATGGTGAAAAGGTTAATGCATTAATTGATACTTTTAAGAAAGCTAATAATAACTTTATTATGAGACTTAATGATGCTATGGAATCTATCGGTGATAATTCATATGTCAAGAAGACACAGGATCAGGTTATGTCACAGACAGAGGCATTATCCAATATGAAGAGTGCCAGCAGTAATATGGAAAGCTCAATAGGAGATATTACGTCTTCAATGGCGCAGATAAGAGATAAGACACATGAGGTTATTAATGTTGCAAAGAATAGTACGGATACATTAAATGACAGCATTAAGGTTGTTAATGAATCATCTGACAGGATTATGTATATCAATAATCAGGTTCAGGAATTTAATGTTAAGATTGATAAGATTAGTGAAATTGTAGATATTGTTAAGAAAGTAGCAAGCCAGAGTAATCTTTTAGCACTTAATGCTTCAATTGAGGCTGCAAGAGCAGGTGAAGCAGGCAAGGGCTTTGCAGTTGTTGCAGATCAGGTAAGAGAATTGTCAAGTAATACATCTGATTCAGCAGAGGATATTGTAAGATATGTTTCAGAATTAAGAGATGATATTAATGCACTTGCATCAGATATGAATAGCACTACAGAGAAGCTTTCAGAAGGAAATAATAAGGTTGAGGCATCTCTTGAAGAGATAGAAAAGATGAATGCGCAGCTTGTAGATATTGATGATAATATTGAGAATATATTCACAGCTATTGATGTCCAGTCAGACCTTACTAAGGACTTTACAAAACAGACTGAGTCTATTTCAGAGAGTTATAAGAATCTTTCAGCTGACTGCAGTTCAATGGGTACACATGTATATAAGATAGGCAGATATATTGATACTGCAAGAAGTGATATGGTAAGAGGTTTTGCAGAGATTACAGAGCTTGACTGGTTAAGGGTATTTGAAGTCGACCATTTCATTCTTATGTGGCGTGTATACAATAATGCAGCAGATTATGAAAGACTTAAGGTTACACAGCTTAATAATCCGACAGGATGTAAGCTTGGCAAATGGATGGCAGCACAGACAGATAAGGGAATTACAGAAAGTCAGGAATTTGCAGAATTAAAGAAGGCACATGAAGATGTCCACAAGTATGCTACATTGTCATGGGAAGCAAAGGATAAGGACGATATTAAGGGTGCTTATGATTATTTTGACAAGACATATGATGCATACTTTGTATATCAGAAGGCAATCAGAAATATGGGAAAGAGAATGAGACAGTTAGGTTATACAGATAAGACAGATATTGTTGTATTTAGAAATTAATAATAACTGGTAAGTATTATGCCGGGGAGGTCGTGGTTTGACAGAATATATGCGATATATTTTAAAGCCGGACTGCCCCGGTTTATTTATGTAAAAATTGTGTATACAATTAATAGTATTATCCATAGTAATAAAAATAGATAACTGATATTTGTTAAAAAGTTGACAAAAGAGCAAAACGGGTATATTGTTGTAACAGGTTATATAAGGGTGTATAAAAAGAATTTCTTATAGGTATATGACTAAGAAATTCTAAAATAGGGTTTATTATGGTTTTATAATCATGGTAATTAATTAGCAAGATAAATATTAAGTATAATTATATGAGGAAGCAGATATGTATAATGATAAAAAAACAATAATTGTAATTGGACATAAGAATCCTGATACGGATTCAATTTGTTCTGCGATATGTTATGCAGATTTAAAGAGTAAGATAACTAATGAGACATACGTTGCTAAAAGAGCAGGCCATCTTAATGAAGAGACACAGTATGTACTAAAAAAATATAACATACCAGTTCCTGAATACATAAAGGATGTAAGGCCACAGGTAAGTGATATAGATATAAGAAGAACTGAGGGCGTATCAAAGGACATATCGGTAAAAGATGCATGGACTAAGATGAAAGAACTTAACGTTGTTACACTTCCCATAACGTACAAAAAGAGACTTATAGGACTTATAACGATAGGAGATATTGCAAAATCATATTTTGAAGTATATGACAGCACTATACTTTCGACAGCTAAGACGAGATTTCAGAATATTGTGGATACGCTTAACGGAACGGTGATAACAGGTGATATTAATGAAGTATTTACAAAAGGAAAGGTTGTTATAGCAGCTGCCAATCCTGATATGATGGAAAATTATATCGAAGAGGGAGATATAGTTATATTAGGAAACAGGTACGAAGCACAGCTTTGTGCAATAGAGATGGAAGCAAAATGCATTATTGTATGTGAGGGTGCCGGAATATCAAAGACAATAACTAAGGTTGCCAATGAAAGAGACTGTATAATTATAAGCACAAGCTATGATACATATACAGTTGCAAGACTTATTAACCAGAGTATGCCAATAGAATTTCTTATGAGAAAAAAGGAAGATGGAGTTATAAGCTTTAATACAGATGATTTTATTGAAGATATTCAGGGAATTATGGCAAAGAAAAGGCATAGGGATTTTCCTATTGAAGATAACAAAAATAACTATATAGGAATGATATCAAGACGTAATCTTTTAAGTGCCGGTAAGAAGCAGATTATACTTGTAGACCACAATGAAAGGGGACAGGCAATAAGTGGTGTAGAGACTGCACAGATATTAGAGATTATAGACCATCACAGAATAGGTTCTATAGAGACAGTTACACCTGTATTTTTCAGAAATCAGCCGCTTGGCTGTACAGCTACAATAATATGTCAGATGTATCACGAGAATAATATAGCAATACCTGAAAAAATAGCATATCTTTTATGTTCAGCAATAATATCTGATACACTTATATTTAAGTCACCTACATGTACAGAGGAAGATATAAAGGCGTGCCATGAGCTTGCAGATATAGCAGGAATTAATATTGTAGAACATGGAATGGAAATGTTTAATGCCGGAAGCAATTTATCAAGCAAGACTGCCAAAGAGATAATCATGCAGGATTATAAGAAGTTTTCGGTTAATGATGTGACTATAGGTGTTGGACAGATTAATACAATGAGTCAGAAAGAAATTGATAATATAAGAGGCAGGATTGAGAACTATATTGACAGAGTTGTTAATGATGGCAATGTGAATATGGTATTCTTACTTATGACTAATATTATGACAGAATCATCAGAGGTGGTATTTGCAGGAAAGAGTGCTGGAAGCGTGCTTGCCAATGCATTTAATGTTACTGTTAATGGTAAAACAGCAATTCTTGAGAAAATTGTATCAAGAAAGAAACAGTTTTTTCCGGCAATTATGGAAACATTACAGCAGTAAATGTGATATAATGTGTACGCCTGTATAGGAGTGGAAGATGATGATGTGAACAATGTATTGATATGGTGGTTTTGTAGAAACATGAACATCTCATTAAAATAAAAATTGTGTAAAGCTTTAGTAAAAGTTTTTAACAGGAATGGAGTATATTTTGAAGAAGTTAAGAAAAGAGGAGCCATGCTGGTGTAATAGTGGAAAGCCATACGGCGAGTGTCATGCAGCATTTGATAAAAAAATAGAGATATTTAAAAAGAAATTTCATAAAGTGCCTCCAAGAAATATAATCAAGAATGAAGAACAGCTGCAGGGAATGAGAGAGAGTAGCAAGATTAATGTTGCAGTGCTTGATTATGTGGCAGAACACATTTGTGCAGGT
>ERZ831634.3320-NODE-3320-length-12224-cov-7.887254_pt1 | contig 12224 bp, 8 predicted proteins | sample MGYA00519953_ERZ831634 | MGnify/ENA primary metagenome ERZ831634 (study PRJEB31850, sample SAMEA3708718) | human gut metagenome | biome: human gut; feature: human-associated habitat; material: faeces | place: China | collected 2014 ... | reverse complement strand
CCACAAGGGTTCGCTATGGATTTTTAAGTGTTCAACTTAATTATACAATCCGCCTACTTATTTCTTTTAATCATATATAATCGTTATAGATGAGAGCAACGGCAGGCCCGGGGAGAGGCCTCAAAAAAATACCCGGCCCCTGCCAATGCTGCAAGCCATCTCGCATAGATGAATCCATAAGAGCTCCGGGATGAAAACCCGTTCGAAGCGCTGAGAATCTCCAACCGCCCGGGAGGAGAGACTCCAAGATTCAATATAGTTGTGTATTGCATTGTGCAGAATATCTGAGGCGGAAAGCCTGAAGGACGACATCCATTTCCATGGATGGGCTGTGATTCTTTATGGGTTGTGTCACAGCAACGAGCTAGCTCCTTTGGGCTTTTTGTCGTGGAATGAATATGCCGTTGATTCCCAATCGTTAAAACTGCAAATGTATCAAATATACGATAGCATGGCTGTGGCCTGCGACCAGGGCTGTGTCTAACGACAGGGCTCTGCCTGGCGGCATGGCTATGGCGTACGCCAATGCTCAAGGTAGAATTTTATATTCCAGCTTCCGCCATACCACTGGCTACGGACTTTGACAAGGGCTATATCTGACGACAGGGCTCTGCCTGATGGCTCTGTTGTTTAAAGTCCCTAAAGCTTAGAGGAGTGGAGAAATCTTTTTTGCAGTTGAGAAAACAGGGCTTTGGGAAGTGAAGAACGAAGAGAAAAGAGGGAGGAGAACAGCAGCCGCGAAGCGGCGGGACCTCAACTCTCTTCACTCAAATCTCAAATCTGCTTTTTAGAGAAATCATTCTTACGTTCGGGAATACAGCCTTTACCCTGGCATTGGAGTTGTAAAAACGTTATAGACGATAATCAGGGAGATCTACTACAATGGAATACGGTTAGGAGATGTCCAGCTAGCAGCTCTTAACTACCTTGTTGTTGAAGCTGTACAATAGAGATGCAATGGATGGACTGGAGAGATCTGGAACATTACCGTTCGTTCGAGAGCCCGTCTTCCAGCATCCTGGTACAGCGTCCGTTTTAAGCAGGCGGATCTGGTCGTCTTATGATCAAGTTCGTGTACCTTAGTAGATAGGATAAGCATCAGGGAATTGCTGGAGTCTGTACATTGTTCTTTTGTAGTAAAGAGGCGCATTGTAATGGAATTATCTAAATGTAATGAAACTGTGAAAGTGTCTGTAGGTATCGATGTTTCAAAAGGACATAGCACGGTTTCTTTTTTTCGTACAGGAGACAAGTCTCCGTCGAAACCGTTTACGATTAATCATGACATACCGGATCTGAAGTCTTTGGAGAGAAAGCTCGACAGGTACAAGGCTAATGGCACATTGAGAATCTACATGGAATGTACCGGTCGATACCACCTCGGCCTTGCGAATGGTCTTTACAAGGACGGATATACTGTGTATGCGGTGAATCCGAAGCTTCTTGCCGACTTCCATGACGATTCCCTTCGTAAACCGAAGACAGACCCGGTAGATGCGCAGAAAATTGCAAGCTATGGAATTCAATACTGGAATAAGGATAGAAGGCCCTTTAATCAGATGGATTCTAAAAGGGAATGCCTCAAAGAATGTGAGCGGCAGTACAAACTATATACTGATGAATGTGTGACATTTACTAATAATCTGCTGTCTCTTACCGACCTCACTTGCCCAGGAGTGAACAGGCTGTTTTCAAGTAATACCAATCAGAATGGGCACTTGAAATGGGTAGATTTTGTGAATACCTGGTGGCATGTTGACTGCATCAGAAAAATGTCTATGAATGCATTTTCTAACCGGTATTGTAAATGGTGTCAGAAACATGGTTATGAATTCAGTGAAGATAAAGCTGAGGACATCATGGACTGGGCCAAAAAAGCACTGGTTGCAATGCCCAAGAGCACATATATAAAGAAAACTATACAGATAGCAGTCAATGCGATTAATGACCTCTTGGAGACTATCCAAAATACCAAGAAGCATATGAACCAGCTGGCATCACAGCTCCCGGAATATCCGGTAGTCATGAAGATGGATGGTGTCGGTGAGGTGACGGGTCCCATCATCATGGGGGAATTGGGAGATGTTACCAGATTCAACAAGCGCAGCCAGATAACTGCGTTCGCCGGTGTTGACCCCAAAAAGCATGAATCCGGCGACGACAAGCCGAAAAGCTCTCGAGCCACTAAAATCGGGTCACCTGAGCTCCGACGGGCATTATATCTGGTTATGACCTCAAAGCTGGCCAGAAAACCACAGGGAGACCGGGTATATGACTTTATAGTGAAAAAACGCAGTGAAGGCAAGAAATACCTTGTCTATATGACAGCTGGTGCAAATAAATTTCTGAGAATTTATTACGGTACAGTACGTGATTATATGCAAAATAAACAGAATCCATCGTTTATTCAGGATAAGGCACCAGCAGGCCAGGCAAATGTATCCCAAACTGCGTAAAAAAACATACAGCCCGGATTGGGTGAATCATGTAATCTAAATCAGGTCAGGGCAGTTTTCCATGCCTTTATCTGATTTAGTCTCACATGGCCCAATGTAGTCCAAGATGGAGTAAGAGCCAGTTTAGCGGCATTAGGATGAATTACTGTAGAAATTAATATAAGCTAAATTATCCCCACCTGAAATGGTGGGCTTTTGGCGTGTAGCAAACAGAGCCAAAAAAAATTTACAAAAAAAGGCTTGACATTATGTTAGCAGGCTCTCGACTCATCGAAGCTGTAGCTATTCTTAAGCGCTGAGTCATTACGACGCTAACCACCGCTCGAGATGACGTGGAGTGGACAGTGTCATTTCTACTGAAATGAAGTCTCATTAAAAATTCTTCCCCGAGCCCCCAGCAGCCAAACTATTGCTTGGGCCGTAGGCCCTGAATACATATTTTCTTCCTTAAGCCCAGGCGGCAGCCTTAGCCTTGACGCAGTCACAGCCCTGTCCGCAGGACAACGCCCCGGCCGGCAGGCCGATGCCCGGGCCGCAGGCCCAATACACAAATTTCCTTCCCTGAGCCCTGGCACCAGTCACCGTCCTTTCGAATACATAGCCTTGCCGCAGGCATAGCCCTGGCGAAGCCTCCAAAAACTACATGACGGCGCCGCCATGTTCTATTATAATAAATAGAGCAATTAGACATTATATCCACAGTCAATAGATAAAGGAATTCACCCAATGAAAACTGCAGTCATTATTGGTGCCGGCCCGGCAGGGCTAACGGCAGCCTATGAATTATTGGTACATACAGATATTCATCCGATTATTCTGGAAAAGGACAGTATCGTAGGCGGCCTGTCCCGCACCGTCAATTTTGATGGCAACCGCATGGATATCGGGGGCCATCGTTTTTTCACCAAGAGCCGGGAGGTCCAGGAGCTATGGGACTCCATCATGCCCAAAGCCTCTGCCCCTGCCCTGGACGACCGCCTGCTGGGAAGGACTCCGGACCTGGACCCCGCCGGAAGGGATCCGGAAACGGAAGACATCGTATTTCTGAACCGCCAGCGGGTATCCCGGATTCTTTACCTTCACAAATTCTTCGATTACCCCGTATCTCTGAACCCCACCACCATCCGGAACCTAGGGCTTTTCCGCATGACCTCCATGGGACTCTCCTACCTTCACGCCTGCTTCCACAAAAGACCGGAAAAGACGTTGGAAGACTTCATGGTGAACCGGTTTGGGGAAAAGCTGTACCAGACCTTTTTCGAGGGATACACAGAAAAGGTGTGGGGAAAGTCCCCCAAGAACCTCTCCGCCGACTGGGGCAGCCAGCGAATCAAAGGCATCTCCATCGGTGCGGTGCTGAAAGATTTCTTCCAGCGGGCCCTTCACCTGCAGCAGAAAAAAGTGGAAACCTCCCTCATCGAAAGATTCTCCTACCCCAAGTACGGCCCCGGTGAGTTTTACGAATGCCTCCGGGATGAGGTCCTGGGGCTGGGCGGTGAAATCCGAATGAATGCAGACACCATCGGCTTCACCGGTGGAGAGGATAAAAATATAACAGCCGTACTGTACAGGGATGGCAAGGGCAAGACTCAAAAGGTAAAAGCAGACTACGTTCTTTCCAGCATGGCTGTCAAAGACCTGGCAGCAGCCCTGCCGGAAGGATGGCTTGACGAGAAAGATAAAGAAACCGCCCAGACTCTTCCCTACCGTGATTTCATGACAGCCGGTCTTCTGGTGGACCGGCTGGAACTACAGAACCACACCCATCACAGGACACTGAATAATATAGTGCCAGACTGCTGGATCTATATTCAGGAGCCGGAAGTCAAAATCGGACGCCTCCAGATTTTCAATAACTGGTCTCCCTACATGGTGAAGGATTCCCTACACACCGTCTGGATCGGCCTTGAATACTTCTGCCAGGAAGGGGATGACCTCTGGTCCATGAAAGACGAGGATTTTCTCCGCTTTGCAGAACAGGAACTTGTAAAAATTCACGTTCTCCGCAAGGGGGCCGTGAAAGAGGGCCATGTGGTGCACATGAAGAAGGCATACCCTGCCTACTACGGAAGCTACAAGGATTTTCCAAGGCTCCAGCAGTCTCTGGATACCATTTCCAACCTGTACTGCATCGGCCGGAATGGCCAGCACCGCTACAACAACATGGACCATTCCATGCTTACCGCCATCCGGGCAGTGGAACTGATACAGAATCAGAGTACCGATAAATCTTCCCTGTGGAACGTGAATACGGAGTCCGACTACCAGGAAATCAAAGAGGAGGATCGGAACAGTGAGAAATAAATTATCTACTATCCTGTTTTTCCTAACCGTAATTTGTATTCTCTTCGCTTTTACATCCCGCTTTGACAATGATGGCTGGTTCCTCCTGAATTCAGGACGATACATAGAAAATTACGGCATTCCCCACACAGAGCCTTTTACAATCCATGAGAATTTTCACTTCGTCATGCAACAGTGGCTTTTCGATGTAATACTGTGGAAAATATATACTTTGGCCCATATGAATGGGATGCTGGCATTCAGTTGGATTTGTGGCGGAATCATTCTCTTTATTTACTATCATTTGCTCCAACTGACGGATCATAAAAATATAAAAGTATCCAGACTACTTACTATTGCCACAGGTATTCTGATGGCTCCCTTCTTCTGTCAACGTCCCCAAACGTTGTCCAGCCTCATCTTCCTCAGTGAAATTTATGTATTGGAACGTTTCAAAGGTAAAGATAGGCCACCCCTCCTTTTATATGTTCTCTTCTTTGCGTTTTCTGTAATCCTCATCAATGCCCATGCTGCCATGTGGCCCATGTTCTCTGTATTTCTCCTGCCCTATCTGGCAGAAGCGCTGCTGGGGAATCGACTCCCCTGGTTTACCCATACCTTCCACTGGCATTGGAAATACGTATTAGCTCTCTTTGTGCCAATTATCGCCGCCGGCTTCATCAATCCCTATGGCACGGAAGCCATGACCTATGCTTTCCATTCCTATGGATATAGGGATATTAATAATTTAGTGATTGAGATGCATCCTCTTGTCATCGATCTGCAATCTTTTACCTCAGTCATAGTACCGGTTATCATTCTTCTTACCATCGTATATGCCAGACATCCCCTTCCTCTCCGGCATATACTGCTATTTGCCGGTACAGGGCTCATGGCTATGATGGCTATCCGAAGTATCTTCCTCTTCCTCATTGCAGGCATTTTTCCCCTGGCTTCTATCCTGCGTACAAAAGATACTTCCTCTAATGCCTCTACCCGCACCTGGAAACGAACCTGGCCTCCCATGCTCCTTATGGGAATGGCCACATGTATTGGGGTCATAGGCATATTTGCCAGGAATACAATACCTTCCGGTAAGGCCATTCCGGTTTATATCATCGTCACCATACTGGTCTTCTTTTCCCTGGCCTGTGCTTTCATTTTATGGAAGCAGCGTTCTGATGCCATGTCTCTGTATACCAACAGCCGAAGCTTGTTTGCTTCTTTTGTCATTCTTCTTCTTTTCCCTATCTTCTTTATTTATTTCAATACAGCCATGGTGGATCCGGCCTTGAAAAAGAGCGTGGATATCATTGAAGAAGACAGTGCCGGAAAGCCCATCCAGCTATGGACGGGCTACAACGATGGTCCCTATGCAGAATTCCGCGGCATCCCCTGCTACATGGATACAAGGGCCGAAGTATTTATCCCAAAGCTGAACCATCAGAAAAATGTATTCCACGAATACGTAAGCCTCCTGTACGGCCGGCTGGATTACAGGGACTTCCTCGCTTCCTATCACTTCACCCATCTTCTCACTTCCGACATAGATCCCCTCTATACGTACCTTTTAAAAGATCCGAACTATACTCTCCTCTATGACTCCGATACAGACGAAACACTGGAAAAACAGAATGGGGAGAACGTAGAAAAACATTACCGGATATATAAATATAATCAGAGGTAAAAAGAAGCACACATCACTTTAATACTAAATGATGTGTGCTTTTTACTATGGGAGAGACTCGTATTGACTGTCTCCATCAGAATGTAAAGTTATTGATCCGGTTCCACCGGTATTACCGGACGATGAATTATCTCCAGCAAAATCGAATCGATCCCATTTGATATTATATCCTGATCCTTGATGTACCATAACTTGTTTAGCTACCATACTTCCTTCAAAGTTTGTATCAGTCTTCAAATCAATATATCCATTAGGTGCATAAAACAGTCCCTTTACAAGTTTATGAGGGGGGTAACCATCAATTGTTATATTTCCATGAAGTGAAACTACAGTAAGATGGTCATTGGAGCTAAGATTTTCAAACGTATTATTTATTATATGGATATTCCCGTATGCAATTATGGTCTTATATGTGCGCCAATCTCCAAAATTATAGCTCCAATCGGGGCTGGAATTATCAATAGCAATATACACTCCATCGTTTTTCGAGCGGTCTGCCGTAATTCCGTGATCGCCCATATTCCCCGCCGTAATAACTCCATGATTTTTCTTTTGTTCTTGAATAAAATCATAAATATTCTTTGTTTTTGGGTTATCCTTAGAGAGGGTAATATCAATAGGATCAACATAATGGCCATTCGCCGTTATGTCATTACCATTCTGGTCATGTAAGCGCCATTTCAGCGTATAGTTTTTCCTTAGCTCAGGATCCCATTCATTATTTCCAAATGGCCAAAGAACATTATCATCTTTCTGTGAAGTACTAAATTGGGACCCATCTTTAATAATAACTCCATTATCTTTGCCATAGAGAGCAAAATTTTCTCTTGCATAAATTTTTCCATCAATATGTGTGCCATTCGTACTGAACTGAACAGAATAGCGATTCCACTCATTAAAACGTCTTATCTCATCAGATGTACCTGTCCCCATGATTGCATAGCCAAAAACATCATCACTATTACTTGGAGTAGATTTGACAATCTTGGCCGTAGAATAAACACCCACATGAAGAGTATTGACATCAAACATTGCCAAAAAACTGGTCGGCACTTCTGCACTGGCATGTAAAGTCAATAGGATCCCTTTGGATTGGTCACCATCTTTAGGTTCCCGGTAAAAAATACCATTCCTCTGATCTCTATTTTTATCATAGCTATAAGTAAGCCCGCCACTATTTTGGGATAAATAGGTTCGAATCAACTTCTCTACATTGCCCTGATCATTACTAGAATACTGATAAGCCCCAGCCAAGACGGCAGCATCTGCTGCATTTTGAAGTTTAGCTCTAACGGCCCAGGCTTTTCCAAAGTCGGCTGCAAAGCCAGCACATATGAAAATAAAAGGGATAATGACAGCGGCTAAAACAAGGAATGCACCTCGCTGTCCGTTTTTCTTTTTCATCATTTTCCCCTCCTTGTCTGACTCATAACAATCTTTATTTTATTATACCCATTTCATAGTATATATTGTATTAGAAAGCAGTGCTATACCCATATTATATCAAACTTCAGGCACATCATCTAAAAAGCAGATAGGTCTACCGGCATCACCAATAAAACCTATCTGCTTTTTCATTTTTATTCACTCAGGCGTCTGTATAGCTGCTGTCATCGTCTTTATAGAGGGTCACGCCCCCTTCTGCACCACTGCTGCCGGAAGATCCGGAGCCGCCGCTGAAGCCGAAGTCCTTCCAGGTCACATCGGACTGGGCCTGTACTGACTGGGCCACGATGCTTCCTACGAGCCCTGCCCCTGCATAAAGGGTCACATCTCCCTGGGGTGCATAAACAAGGGCACGAAGCGGTTTATCTCCCGAAGGAGCAATGGTCACATTGCCATGGAGGGAAATGATGATCATGTAATCGGAATCGGACTGGCTCTGATAATTATTGGGGTTAATAGCAATATCGCCGTCCACGATGATTACCTTATATTCCCGGTAATCATTAAAACCATCACCTCCGCGGTTCGTATCACTGTAATGACCGTCAGTCCGCACATAAACCGACTCATCGCTGCTGTTCCTGTACTTTTCTACCAGGCTGTAGATACCACTGGTATTGGAATTGCTGGGACTCAGGGAAATATCCCTGGCACCGGACTGGGCCACATAGTTTTCTGAAGCCACCACGTCCCGTCCTGCTGCCGTGCCATCATCAAAGCCAAGACGCATATAATGGCGCCAGGTATACTGCCCCTGGGCCCAGCTGTAGGGAGACCGGATCCAATCATCGTGGGTATAAAGACCTTGCCCCTCAGTTTCATTGACATGATCCCAGTAGTTATCCGAAAAATTGGACCACAGGTCCCGGTCATTGGCTATGGAGGTGGTAAAGTTTCCGGGATCAACCATAAAAGCCCTGCGTCCATTGATCACGTTATTCGTCAGATAAATGGGTCCATCGGCGTGAACCTTTCCCTTGATATGAAGATAGGGATGGTTGAAGTACAGGGCATTCTGATCCCAGGGATAGGAATTGTCCCAAGCCATATCATGGGGTCTTCCTTTATGGCCCCCATAAATAGCATAGTCGAAAATACCGCTGCTCCCCTTCCCATCGGGAGTCACCTTTGCTGTGGACACCACGGAAACATGCATGGAATCCTGGCCGATGATACTGATAAAGTTGGTAGGAACCTCGGCGCTGGCATAGAGGGAAATAAGGGTCCCTTTGGTGGGATCCCCCTCTTTATAGCGGTATCGGATCCGGTCAATCTTATAACCGTCCCTGCCCATATTGGAATTCATATACTCCCTTATACGGGTGCGGGTATTTCCCTGGTCCTGGTTCACCTTATACACATAGGCCCCCGCCAGCACAGCGGCATCGGCCGCATTCTGAAGCTTGGACTGGTAGGCCCAGCCTTTGCCCAGGTCTGCCGCCAGGCAGGTAAAAAGAAATATGACAGGAACAAGAATGGCTGTCAGCACAAGAAAAGCGCCCTTCTGTCCCCTAAGAATCCTGCTTAACATCGGAACGTCCTCTTTTCAGTATGCAATTAAATGGTAAACTTATAATCCCCGAATCAGAAACAGTGCCACCGTGGTCAATGCAAAATAAGGTCCATAGGCAAAGGCGGACTTCCGCTTTTTCTTCCCGGTCAGAAGAAGCAGGAGCGCCACCAGGCCGCCCAGAATAATCCCAATCATGGATACCGCAAACAGGGCATCGGTACCCAGCCAGAGGCCAAGACAGGCAATGAGCTTGATATCTCCGCCTCCGAGAGCACCCCGGGACACAAGGCCAATAATAAAGAAAATAGCCCCGCCTGCAACGGCCGCCAGGAGATGGTCCCAGAAGAGGGTCCTGTACATGGCGCAGAGCACCATGCCCCCCAGGGCAAAGGGAATCATCATCTCATCGAAAAGGCAGTATTGCTCAAAGTCCGTGGCCGTCATCAGAAGGAGGAGGGCCGCTGCATAGAGCATGAAAACCAATGGCAATCCGGAAGTGAGAAAAAAGAACCGCACGCCGCAGGCAAGAAAGGCAATGCCAAGAAGATAGGGCCTCCACCGCCCACGGCTGACTACATCATCAGGAAAAGTCAGTATGTCCTTATTTTTCCGGTATAGCCGTTCAATCCAGCGGGAACCTCCCAAAGAGACCACCACAGAAAGAACGGCGATAAGGAAAAGGTAAAAGTAAAATGAAATAGACATAAAAACTCCTTATAACCATTTTCATTATACTCGAGAAAGAAAATAAATAAAAGACCAGAGGCCATGGTCGGGCGGTGACTTCGTCAGGGCCCAGGGAAGAGAATTATAATCTGCGGAGCTATATAATTTTAGTACGCCGTCACCACCCCCTCAGCCACTTCAATGCTTACAGCTGTCAGCTTACCGCTTACAGAGAATCAGCCGCTTTGCGGCATCCATCCTGCGGCTTTGCCGCGGCCCTTCTCTAAGGGCCTGCATTCTGGGGTTACCCGCATTTTATCAAATTACCTTTCCGGTAGTTTCTCCTGCGACGAAGCCGCTAAACCACCAACGGCCCCCGGTACGAAGCCCCCCCTTATGCCCCATCCATACGATTAACCGGAAACGTATACACATAACCGTCAGCCACTTAGATGCTTACAGCTGTCAGATTAGCTTTCAGATATTCAGCCGCCATTTCATCAGCCTCCGGGTGATAATCTACCGTATCCCCGCCGGCAGTATATCCGGAAGCGCCTGCCAGCGCTGCGGCATCAACTGCATTCTGGAGATTCGATTTATAGGAGTACATATTCCCCAAATCGACAGCGAGTCCCGCACAGGCAAAAAAGACAGGAAGCAGCAAAGCAAAAAGTACCAAGAGCGCCCCCCTCTGCCCCTCTCTTTGGTTTCGGTATCCAAACCTGCTCATAAAATCGCCCCCTTAGTATTTAATACTTCACTGGTACACATGCCGTTAATTCCAGACCAGACTAGTATTTTTTACCAATCGTGTCTTATAGGCTTCCGTACCGTTCCCAGATGAGGATCCACTGAAAATATCCTTGTACATAAAGTGAGATCCCGGTGAGTTAACATCCAGTGTTTGCGCATAAATTGAACCAATAAACTCACAATCATAACCCATATCAATTTCAACATCGGCATACGGTGCATACAAGACCCCTGTAAAAGAAACAGGCCCATACTGATTTCCGCTGATGCTTAACACGAGCGGCTTCTTATCTTTAGATTCTCCCGTGTAAATGATAATGACAGGTCTGTCATTCGTTTGATTAACATCTATACTTATCTTATTTTCATTAAAGTTATCAATTTTCAAATACACCGGTTTTGCCGTATCTCCGGTTATCTCTTCAATGTCAATCTCTACATTTCCACCCTTTTCTTTTTCATAAAAGTCTGTTGAACCATAAACAGTTTCTTTCTTATCTGTCCATCGACGAACAGGAGAATCAGTGGAATCATATAGTTCATCAATCTTATCCGTAGTTTTACTATAAAACGATTGATATTCTGATGCATTTCCTGCCTGTGCATAAAAATAATTTTCAGCGTTATCTGCCTGATATTTATATTGATAATATGCGGCAGATGTATAAATTTTTTCAGCATAAGCTGTGTTTTGATAGACTACATTTCCATCATATGTTGTGATAACTTCATCATAATCACTAGCATCTGTATCAGAATTTCCCTTATTTCCGTTGCCTTTGCCCTTATTTTTTCCATTATTTCCATAAGCTTTGCCATTATTGCCGCCAGTACTTCCGCCAGAAGCCAATGAAGCCAAGTCCCCAATTGTTTTAACTGAAATCAAGTCTTTAAATTCAAAATCCGGCGTTCCTGAAGTTTCGCTTCCCACCAATGCCACGGCATCAGCAGAAACATCCATAAGTGAATCCAGTCCCAGCAGCGTCATAAAATACACAGGGGATTTCTGCGTAACTTTGACACGATAATACGTTTTTCCGGAAACTGTCTGCGCCTGAAAATCTTTATCTATTACATTCTGATACCCTTTTCCCAGATCTGCTTTCAAATATTCATCTGACATCGTGTTCGCTCCGGGATGGTATTCTGCTGTCTCTTCACCCGCAATATAGCCGGCCGCACCTGCCAGAGCTGCTGCATCAACAGCATTCTGCAAATTAGACTTATGGGCATACATACTTCCTAAATCGACTGCCACTCCTGCACAGGCAAAAAAGACAGGAAGCAGAAGTGCTGTAAGCACTAAAAGTGCACCTCTCTGCTCAGGTATTTTCCATTTTTCCCTGGTCATAAAAGCACCCCCTTTGGGAGTGTAAAATAGTTTGTGTAAATCGGTATTGCATGAATCTACTTTATGCCC
>ERZ831634.3301-NODE-3301-length-12295-cov-7.653268_pt1 | contig 12295 bp, 12 predicted proteins | sample MGYA00519953_ERZ831634 | MGnify/ENA primary metagenome ERZ831634 (study PRJEB31850, sample SAMEA3708718) | human gut metagenome | biome: human gut; feature: human-associated habitat; material: faeces | place: China | collected 2014 ... | reverse complement strand
CTTTCGGCGGCTGTTATTATAATTTGCGTACTTGCAAATAAGTTATCAAACAAAATCGGAATGCCTGTACTTATTGCGTTTATTGCACTTGGTATGGTGTTCGGTTCGGACGGAATACTTAAAATTCCTTTTGAAAATTATAGCTTTGCAGAACAGATTTGTTCTGTTGCGCTTGTATTTATTATGTTTTACGGAGGTTTCGGCACTAAATTAAGCGAGGCTAAACCTGTGGCAGTAAAGGCACTGTTGTTATCGAGCGTGGGAGTTATTTTCACGGCGGCTCTTACAACAGTGTTTTGTTTTTTTGTTTTAAAAATAAAATTGCTCGAAAGTATGCTTATCGGTGCGGTTATAAGTTCTACTGACGCAGCGTCTGTGTTTTCGGTACTGCGTTCAAAAAATCTTAACTTGAAGTATAACACTGCGTCAATGCTTGAAATGGAAAGCGGAAGTAATGACCCGTTTGCATATATGCTGACCGTTATAGTTCTGTCGTTTATGAAGGGTGAAAACAGTGTCGGACAGATGGTTTACAGTATCGCCGCACAAATTGTTTTCGGCGTTTTGATTGGCTTTCTTATTGCACTCGGTGCAGTATGGTTTATGAAATATTTCACTTTTAATACATCTGGTTTTGATGCGGCGTTTGTGCTTGGAGTGGCGGTGCTTGCGTACGCATTGCCGACATTGGTCGGCGGAAACGGTTATCTCAGTGCGTACATAGTAGGTATCGTTTTGGGAAATCAGAACATAAATAATAAAAAATCACTTGTACATTTTTTTGACGGAATGACCGGACTTATGCAAATGCTTATATTTTTCCTTTTGGGACTTTTGTCGTTCCCGTCAAAAATATTAACTGTTTTGTTGCCGTCAATATTTATAGCACTGTTTATCACATTCGTTGCAAGACCGTTGGCGGTTGCGACTGTGCTTGCACCGTTTAAAACAAAAATTTCACAATATCTTGTTGTGTCGTGGGCAGGTCTCAGAGGTGCGGCGTCAATTGTGTTCGCAATAATGGCTATGGTAGGCGGTGTGACAATGGAGCAGGACGTTTTCCATATTGCATTTTGCGTTGTATTGTTTTCAATTACGCTGCAAGGGTCGCTTCTTCCGTTTGTCGCAAGTAAAACGAATATGATTGACAAGACCGGTTCTGTACTGAAAACGTTTAACGACTATTCGGACGAAACGGAAATTAATTTTATTCGCTTGAAGATGGATTGACCGTGCGGTAAAGGATATTTCCCTTCCTCCGCAAATGCTTTTTGCGGCGATTTACAGAAATGACGAAACGATTATTCCGAACGGTGAAACGGTAATATATGAGGGTGATACGATAATTCTCGGTGCACCGTCACACGGAATAAACGGTGATGTTCGTTTTAGGGAGATTTCTGCGAACGACAGAAAAAATTGGCGTGGAAAAAGTATGGCTGAAATTGAATTTCCCGACGGCTATCTTGTGATTATGATAAAACGCGGTGATGATGTCGTTATTCCTGTCGGAAGTACGATAATAGAAAAAAATGATGAGCTTGTGCTGGTTTCAAAATAAAAAACATAATAATAAAAAAATCACATCATATGATGTGATTTTTTTTGTTAGCTTAAATATATGGTTTTGTTACAGGCAAAGGTTCAGAGCCGAGTGAACGCAGAAGTTGCATTCCTGCGGAACGTGCGTCTGTGACGGCGGTTTTAACCGCTGACGCCTCACCTGTGAAAATTATAATCACTTCATTTGAATGGCTTGTACCGCTGTCCGGACGAAGTGTTTTTATCAATTCGACACCGGCAGATTTTAACGCAATATCTGCGATTACCATACCAATCGGAGCAGGTGACGCACATACAAAGCCGAACGGTCTGCCTATCGGCACATCAAATGCCTTGTTGATAGCCTCACCGCACCTTGCACTGTACTGGAATTCCATGTGACCTGCTTCACTTATGTATATTTCGCCGGCATTTATGTCTATGTATTCAAGCGCTAATTCAACGGCTCTCTTAACATCGGCAGGTGTTTCACCGCCGATTATGATAAAGTTTCCGTGACCGCCCCAGCCTTTTGTATCACGCGGAATTTCGATAGAGATAACCTCTGTCGAAGTAGCTTTAACCGCGTCGTCAACGGCTTGAATTTGTGCTCCCGCACCTGTACGGGAACCGATAAGACCGACCGCGTGGAACTTTTCAGGAATATTCATTTGTTTTCTTAAATCGTCATCAATATTGGCGATATAAAGACCGATTGTATCGCAAACGCCGACACCGACAAACTGTGTCATACCGCATTTTCCGAACATATCGTTATTCATAATATCCCTCCCTAAACCAGTCTTATATATATTATATCATTATTTTAACCTTTTTGCAATCCTAAAATGAATTGTTATACATCAAAATGTAGAAAATTTCAAATAAGTATTGATATTTAGGGCAATTTTTGATATTATATAGAGTATTGAAATAAAAATACATTAGGAGTTGAAGATATGCCTGCTTGGGTTGTTGATTTGTTAAACCGCTTGAACTCTACATTTGTGGTAGACGGACGTTGGCAGTGGTTTGTTAGTGGATTGGGATATACGCTTTTAATATCTCTTTTCTCGGTATTGTTGGGTTTGGTAATCGGTATTCTGATGGCACTTATGCGTCTGTCAAAAAGTAAGATTTTAAGAGCCGTTTCGGGAATTTATATTGATATTATCCGCGGAACTCCTACTACGGTACAGCTGTTGATCATGTGGTCCGGCATTCTGGCTGCCTGTAAGAACAGTGTGCTGATCGCCAGTCTGACATTCGGTATCAATTCCGGTGCTTATGTGGCGGAGATCGTCAGAGCCGGTATCCTGGCTGTGGACAAGGGACAAATGGAAGCGGGCAGATCACTGGGACTGAACAAATTCCAGACGATGCGATATATTATCATTCCTCAGGCATTCAAGAGCATTCTGCCGCCTCTGGGCAATGAATTTATCGTGCTGATCAAGGAGACCTCTATTGTAGGTTACGTAGGAATGAGTGACCTTACCCGTGTGGCCAACCAGATGACCTCCAAGCTGTTTGATGTATTTACACCGCTGCTTGGTATTGCCTTCATCTATTTTGTACTGACCAAGGTATTGTCCATTCTGCTTGCAAAACTGGAAAGGAGACTGCGTAAGAGTGATAATCGTTAAAGATCTGCATAAAAGCTTTGAAGATAATCAGGTATTAAAAGGGGTAAATTATCATATTCACCCCGGTGAGAAGATCGTGGTGGTAGGTCCTTCCGGCTCCGGTAAGAGTACATTTTTACGCTGCCTGAACCTTTTGGAGAGACCCACCAGCGGTGAAATCTGGTTCGATGGACAGAACATCACGGATCCCAAGATTGACATTAACAAGGTTCGTCAGCATATGGGCATGGTGTTTCAGCATTTTAACCTGTTCAACAATCTGACGATCATGAACAATATAACCCTTGCTCCTGTGAAACTGAAACTGATGAGCGAGGAAGAGGCAAAAGAAAATGCCTTGAAGCTGTTAAAGAGAGTTGGACTGGAGGAAAAGGCAGATGCTTATCCGGCATCTTTAAGCGGCGGTCAGAAGCAGAGAATTGCAATTGTCAGATCTCTGGCAATGAATCCCAGAGTAATGCTGTTTGATGAGCCTACTTCCGCACTGGATCCCGAAATGGTGGGAGAGGTACTTGAAGTTATGAAAGAACTGGCAGAGAGCGGTATGACCATGGTGGTCGTGACACATGAGATGGGATTTGCCAGAGAAGTGGGTACGAAAGTGCTTTTCATGGACGGTGGTAATATCGTGGAGGAGAATACTCCCCAGGAGTTCTTCACCAATCCTAAGAGCCCAAGATTACAGGAATTCTTATCCAAAGTGCTGTAGGAACAGCATCGCATGCAAAAAATGCGGGAACGGAGATCCGGAATGATCACAATATCTTTGTGTATGATTGTAAAAAATGAAGAACGGGTTCTGAAAAGGTGTCTGGACAGTGTCAGGGATCTGGTGGATGAGATCATTATTGTGGATACAGGATCCACGGATGCCACAAAGCGGATTGCAGCCGGATACACCGATAAAATATATGATTTCACATGGATCGATGACTTCAGTGCGGCGAGAAATTTTGCATTTTCCAAAGCTACGAAGGAATACATTTACTCCGCAGATGCGGATGAGGTGCTTTCGGAAGAAAATCGGCGAAGGTTTCGACTGTTAAAGGAGACACTGCTTCCGGAGATCGAGATCGTCCAGATGAAATACGGCAATCAGCTACAGAACGGCACAGTGTATAATTTTGATGAAGAATATCGTCCCAAATTATTCCGCAGACTGCGAAGCTTCGTGTGGGAAGAACCAATCCATGAAACTGTACGGCTGGAACCGGTAGTCTATGACAGCGATATAGTCATCACCCACATGCCGGAACAGAATCATGCGGGCAGGGATCTGGCAAATTTCCGCAAACAGATCGCGCAGGGAAGACGATTTTCCAGAAGACTGTACGGAATGTATGCGAGAGAACTGTTCCTGGCGGGAGAGGCACAGGATTTTCTGGAAGCGGAAAATTATTTCCGGGCGGAAGTTTCGTCCCCGGACAGAAGTGCGGATGAGATCACGGAAGGTTGTTGCGTGGCGGCCAGAGCCGCCAGACTGCGGGGAGCTGCTGTGACATTTTTCAAGTACACTTCCAAGGCGATCACGGGGGACGGCTGTTCGGAAATCTGCTGTGAACTGGGGCATTTCTATGAAGAGACGGGAGACTTCGAGGAAGCGGCTGTCTGGTATTATAATGCTGCTTATGAGACACAACCGGTACTGGCGCTGAGGAGTTCGGAAGAAGAACCTTTACAGGGACTGATCCGGTGTTACGAACAGCTGGGACTTCCTGCACAGGCCCGGAGCTATGCGGAAGAATTAAAACATCGACAGAATGAACAAACAGATAACTGAAAATAAATTTTTCATACGCAAATTTGTGCCTGCACAAGGGACGAAAGTCTCTGAAGGCTTGCAGGTTTTGAGAAAGGCATGGTTATTAACATGAAGTGGGAAGAAAACGTACGTAAGGTGGTTCCTTATGTGGCAGGAGAGCAGCCGAACCGCCCGAACATGATCAAGCTGAATACGAATGAGTGTCCTTATCCTCCTGCCCCGGGAGTGCGGAAGGCAGCAGAAAATATGGAGAGTGCGGCACTGCGCTTATATCCGAATTCAAATGCGCAGCCCCTGGTGGACGAGTTGGCAGCATATTATGGTGTGAAACCGGAACAGGTATTTGTAGGTGTGGGATCCGATGATGTATTATCCATGGCATTTCTGACATTTTTCAACAGCGGAAAGCCGGTTCTGTTCCCGGATGTGACTTATTCCTTCTATGATGTGTGGGCGGATCTGTATCGCATTCCGTATCATACCTGCGCCCTGGATGAGAACTGGCATATCAATCCTGAGGATTACAAACAGCCAAACGGCGGCGTGATCTTCCCGAATCCCAATGCCCCCACCGGTGTGGAGGAATCGCAGGAACTGATCGAAGAGATCCTGCAGGCCAATCCGGATGTGGTAGTGATCGTGGATGAGGCTTATGTGGACTTCGGTGGCACAAGTGCACTGCCGTTGCTTAAAAAATATGAGAATCTTCTGGTGGTACAGACTTTTTCCAAATCCAGAGCCATGGCGGGAATGCGTATCGGCTTCTGTATCGGTAATGAGAAGCTGATACACTATCTGAACGATGTGAAGTTTTCCTTCAACTCCTATACCATGAACCTGCCTTCCCAGGTCATGGGCGTGGAAGCGGTAAAGGATGATGCTTATTTCAAGGCCACCACGGCAAAGATCGCAGCCACCAGAGAGCGGATCAAGAAGGAACTGAACGAGCTGGGCTTTACTTTCCCGGATTCGAAAGCAAACTTTATATTTGCTTCTCATAAGGAAGTTCCCGCGGAAGAACTGTTCTGGGCTCTCCGTGAGGCTGACATCTATGTCAGACACTGGAATAAACCGAGAATTGCCAACTCCCTGCGTATTACAGTCGGCACGGATGAGGAAATGGACCGATTGATCGCTTTTTTGAAAAATTATCTGGAAAAGCGGGCATAAATAAATTAAAAGAATTGGAGTAAACACATGTTAAAAAAATATTTGATGATTTTCCTGGTATCTATGGTTCCTCTGATCGAGCTGAGAGGTGCTGTCCCTATTGCGGTTGGAATGAATCTTCCTTTGCTTCCCAGCTATATTATCTGTATTCTGGGAAATATGCTGCCGGTACCTATTATCTTCTTTTTTGCAAGAAAAGTACTGGAATGGGGTGCGGACAAGCCGGTCATCGGCAAGTTCTTTACCTTCTGCCTGGAAAAAGGACATAAAGGCGGACAAAAGCTGCAGGAAAAAGCGGGCAGAGGCCTGTTCGTGGCGCTGTTGTTGTTCGTGGGTATTCCCCTTCCCGGAACCGGTGCGTGGACCGGAACACTGGCAGCAAGTCTGTTAGACATGGATTTCAAGTCCAGTGTCATTGCAGTAATGTGCGGTGTGGTTCTGGCAGGCGTGATCATGGGATTGCTCAGCATGGGAGTATTCGGCGCATTGGGGACTGTTTTCTAAAAAAATGGAGATGCTGCAATTATGGAGAATACGGAAGAAATCTATACAGACTTTGCAAGAGTATATGACGAACTGATGGATAATACACCCTATGAAATGTGGTGCAATCGTCTGGATCAGCTGATTGCGTCCTATGGTGTATCCAGACCTACGCGGGACGCGGAAGGAATTCTGGATTCCGAGCGGAATCTGGTGGTGGATCTGGGCTGCGGCACCGGCACTTTGACAGAACTGTTATACCAAAAAGGGTATGATTGCATCGGCGTGGACAATTCTGAAGAGATGCTGGGCATTGCCATGGAGAAAAAGGTGGAGAGCGGTTCGGAGATCCTCTATCTGCATCAGGATATGCGGGAACTGGATCTGTATTCTACTGTTGGTACGGTGATCAGCGTCTGTGATTCCGTCAATTATATTTTGGAAGAAGAGGAACTTTTGCAGGTATTCCGGCTGGTGAACAATTATCTCTACCCCGGTGGCATTTTTATCTTTGATTTTAATACAGATTATAAATACCGGGAAGTCATCGGCAATACGACGATTGCGGAGAACCGGGAGGATTGCAGTTTTATCTGGGAAAATTATTATGATCCGGAAGAAGAGATCAACGAGTATGATCTGACAATCTTCGTCCAGGAAGAGGGTGATACCTTCCACAGATTTACCGAGACCCATTTGCAGAGGGGTTATACCGTAGGACAGATGAGGACACTGGTGGAACAGGCCGGACTGAAGATTCTGGAGATCATGGATTCCGATACCGGTGAGGCGGTAACGGAGACCAGTGAAAGAGTATATATCGTAGCAAAAGAGCAGCAGAAAGAGCTGTAGACAGAAAGGTACGTGGAATAAATGAAAGATTATATGGTACGTGCAACCGCGGCAAATGCGCAGATCCGAGCGTTCGCCTGCACGACAAGAGAGACGGTGGAGACCGCAAGAGCGTCTCACAATACCAGCCCTGTGGTAACGGCGGCACTGGGAAGATTACTCAGCGCAGGGGCCATGATGGGAAGCATGTTAAAGGGCGATGATGAACTGATCACACTGCAGATCAAAGGAGATGGTCCGATTGGCGGACTGACAGTTACAGCAGATATGAACGGTCATGTAAAGGGCTATGCCAATGTGCCCGATGTGATCCTGCCAGCCAATGCCCAGGGAAAACTGGATGTGGGCGGTGCCGTAGGTGCAGGTGTTTTAAGCGTGATCCGCGATATGGGACTGAAGGATCCCTATGTGGGACAGACAGAGCTGCAGACCGGCGAGATTGCAGAGGATCTGACCTATTATTTTGCGGTATCCGAACAGGTACCTTCCGTGGTAGGACTTGGGGTATTGATGAACAGAGACAATACCGTGAGACAGGCAGGCGGTTTCATTGTACAGCTGATGCCCTTTGCGGAAGAGGAAATGATCAGCAAACTGGAAGAGAATATCAAGAATCTTTCTTCCGTTACTACTATGCTGGATGCCGGCAAGACTCCGGAGGGAATGCTGGAAGTACTGCTTTCCGGAATGGATCTGGAGATCACCGATACACTTCCTGTGGAATTTGCCTGCAATTGCAGCAAGGACAGAGTGAGAAAAGCACTGATCAGCATTGGCAGGGAAGAATTGCAGTCCATGATCGATGATGGAGAGACCATCGAAGTGAACTGCCACTTCTGTAATAAAAACTATAATTTTACCGTGGATGAATTGAAACAGATGATCCAGTAATGTATACAGTAAAGCGAGGAAGCTTATGAAACAGGGATTTGTCAAGGTAGCATCCGCCACACCCAGAATCCGGGTGGCGGATCCGGTCTATAATGCGCAGGTAATCTGTGAACAGGCAAAAGAAGCGGCGGAGCATGGAGCAAAGATCGTAGTGTTTCCGGAATTATGTATTACCGGATACACCTGTAACGATCTTTTTTTGCAAGAACTTTTGTTGGAAAAAGCAAAAGAAGCATTGCTTACGATTGCAGAAGAGACCGGACAGTTGGAAACGTTATTTCTGGTGGGACTTCCCGTGGACAAGGACGGCCGTCTGTACAATGTGGCTGCGGTATTGTACCGGGGCAGGATACTGGGAATGATTCCTAAGAAAAATATCCCTATGTATGCGGAGTTCTATGAAGGCAGACATTTCACACCGGGAGAGGAAACGGTGACGGAATATCGTCTGGGAAAACAGGTGATTCCTTTCGGATCCAACCTGTTGTTCCGGTGTGAGGAACTTCCGGAGCTGATATTGGGATGTGAGCTCTGCGAAGATCTGTGGGTGGCAGAGCCGCCTTCTACCTCGCATGCACTGATGGGAGCTACAGTCATTGCGAATCTGTCGGCCTCCAATGAGACGGTTTCCAAGGATGATTATCGTACCCTTCTGATAAAAGCTTCCAGTGCAAGACTTCTGTGCGGTTATATCTATACCTCTGCCGGAGAAGGGGAATCCACGCAGGATCTGGTATTCGGAGGACATGATCTGATCGCAGAGAACGGAACACTGTTGGTACAGTCCGCGCGTTTTACTACGGGAATTCTTTACACAGATCTGGATGTATTAAAAATAAGCAGTGAGCGCAGGCGAATGGGTACCTTCGGAAAGAGACCGATGAAGCCCTATCTTACAGTTCCTTTTTCCATGCAGCTGACTGGGACAAAACTGGACCGGAAGTTTGCTGCACACCCGTTTGTACCGGAGGACATGGTAGAACGCAACCGCAGATGTGAAGATATTTTATCCATTCAGGCTTTCGGCCTGAAAAAGAGATATGAGCATATCGGATGTAAGACAGCGGTCCTGGGTATTTCAGGAGGACTGGATTCCACACTGGCACTTTTAGTGACAGTGCGCACTTTTGATCTGTTGGGACTTCCGAGGTCGGGGATCATTGCAGTGACCATGCCCTGTTTCGGAACAACAGACCGGACTTATGAGAATGCCTGTCTGCTGGCGAAGACGCTGGGAACTACATTGCGGGAGGTGGATATCCGGGAATCGGTCACCAGACATTTTACGGATATCGGTCAGGATATGGAGTGCCATGATGTCACCTATGAGAACGGACAGGCCAGAGAGCGTACCCAGGTGCTCATGGATATTGCCAACAAGGAAAATGCTCTGGTCATCGGCACGGGAGATATGTCGGAACTGGCCTTAGGGTGGGCTACCTATAACGGAGATCATATGTCCATGTATGGCGTTAATGCCGGAGTGCCCAAAACACTGGTGAGACATCTGGTGGCCTATTATGCCGATACCTGTAATAATGCAGAGCTTACCGCAGTCCTAAAGGACGTGCTGGATACGCCGGTGAGCCCGGAACTGCTTCCACCGGTGGAGGGGAACATTGCACAGAAGACGGAAGATCTGGTAGGTCCTTACGAACTGCATGACTTTTTCCTGTATTATATGCTGCGGTGCGGTTATGCACCGGACAAGGTCTACCGGATCGCGAGAGAGACCTTTGAAGGAAAATATGACGATCCGACGATCCGCAAGTGGCTGAAGAATTTTTACCGGAGATTTTTCACACAGCAGTTTAAGCGTTCCTGCCTGCCGGACGGACCGAAAGTGGGAAGTGTGGCATTGTCACCCAGAGGTGATCTGCGGATGCCGTCCGATGCCTGTGCCAGGATCTGGCTGGATCAATTGGAAGAAATATAAAAATATTGTTAAAAATTCGTCGAAATTCTTAATTTTCTGTTTTTTACTTGAAATGGAAAACGGGAAATCGTATATTATAGCTGTACCAATTTTGGAGGACATGTGGAGGAATAAATATGACTAAGGCGGAGATTTTAAAGAAAGAAATTTTGAGACAGTATCGTAGTGTCAGACAGTTTGCCATGGAGATGAACATTCCCTACAGCACACTGGTGACTGCATTGGAGCGCGGGATTGAAGGGATGGCGTACGGAACAGTGATCAAGATGTGTGACAAGCTGAGCCTGAACCCGGTGGATTTCTCTTCTCTGGAGAGAGATGCCTCTCTGGGAGCACAGCTTCTGGAAAACCGTGTTATGCAGAACTACGTGAAGCTGAACCAGACAGGTAGAGACAAGATTCTGGAGCTGATGGATGATTTTGTACAGATTGATAAGTACAAGGCCAAATCCAAAAAGGCAAAATAAGAAAACAGAAGCAGAAAATGAAATAACAGCTACTGTTAATTCCCCGGAAGGGAATCAACAGTAGCTGTTAAACATCATTCCGCTGTAAGCGCTGGTAATGTAAGGACTGGCAAAATTGTGACCGGGATTTTTGTAGGCCACAATTTTTTTGTCTACATAATTCATAGGATTCAGAGCAACCTGATCACTCTTGTGTAAAAGCGAACTGCTGAATTCTTTCAGTACATTGAAGCCGGACAGGTCATTCCCGGATTCCGCGGCGGTCTGCCGCAGCTTTTCATCATTGACAGATAGAATACCATCCTCCTGCAGGTGCATTCCCATGTTTTCCAGAGAAGTACCGTAGTGGGAAGCTATGGAGGAGAATTCGTGAATCAGCTGTTTGCTTCTGGACTGTGTCTCCAGGTAGAAGGAAGCTGTTTTAATAAATTCATTATAACTGCCTACCAGCTGGATGATATTGTCTGTGATGGATTCGGTATCTGTTTTCAGACCGACATGTGTGGGCTGATCCTCCGGACTGACGGCTTTTAACTGTACATCGAACAGTTTTCCTATTGTAAAGTGGTTGGAAGAAGCGGTTCGTTCTTCATCATTGAGAAAAAATCCTGCGTTGCCGGCAGGACGACTGACATAATTCAGTCCGAGGTAATCCACAACACCGGAGGTCTTGCTGGTATGATCATCGCTGACCTGAAAATGATAGGCCTTGCCGTTCGGTACACCGGTAGCATCCGAGGTCAGACGAAGTGCGTAACGGGAATCGGATTCCATCACATCTGCTGTGATACCGATATCCGCATTGTTGATCAGACGGGACAGACGTTCCGTGATCTGCCGGTTCGTATCACCCTCGCCAATATTGAACTGGAATTCATAGTTCATATCGTTGATTGCAATATCAAAAGAATAGGTGGCAGGAGCAAGCGTGGTTGCCAGATCCGGAAGAAAATAACCCAGATTCTCCTGCGGCGTGGCCAGCTGTTTTACTTCGATATCAAATTCCGGAGAAGCTCCTGTGGTGGTATCGGAGCCTATGTAGGAAGCCTCCACGATATCATCGTCTGTGGAGTAGGCACTCTTTTTCCGGAACAGTCCATCCGTCTCCAGTCCGCCGATCTGTGCGATGGTGTTGTGCAGTTCGCGGGCGTTTTCCTTCAGATCCACGGCATAATGCTGTGTGTCTTTACTGGTGGTGGGAAGATACCAGGGAGTGTCCTTGTTCAGCTTTACGATAGAGTTGTATACACTGCGAAGCTCACTCTTTTTATGGGTGTCATATTTTGTAATCTGTCTTGATGCATAGGCAGTCAGGTAGTTATTATAGACAGTGTTCATGATAGCACTCATAGGCATCTCCTTTCTTCCCTGCGGATGAATTGGGACGGGGAAATCCAATACCCCACTTTTATGCGATCATTATAGCATAATAAATAAGAAGAAACAAGAAAAATAGTGGGATTTTTGGGAAAACAGTTGACGAAGACCGCAGATTATGTTATAGTATCCAAGCGAGATGAGATTTAGGTCTTTTTTTTATGCTTAA
>ERZ831634.3293-NODE-3293-length-12323-cov-10.930959_pt1 | contig 12323 bp, 10 predicted proteins | sample MGYA00519953_ERZ831634 | MGnify/ENA primary metagenome ERZ831634 (study PRJEB31850, sample SAMEA3708718) | human gut metagenome | biome: human gut; feature: human-associated habitat; material: faeces | place: China | collected 2014 ... | reverse complement strand
GACTAAACTTTCGGTGTCCACACTTCATTGTGGACACCGAAAGTTTAGTCATGGAATTGCTTGATATAAAATCTAGGTACATTTTATGTACGACAAAATCTCATTTTTGTGAGAGTAATTCTTTTATATGCTGTTGATTCCTATCATCAATACCCAACAATTTATAAAGTTGAGCATTCACATCTCCATTGTAATCAATGATACCGTTAGCGTCAGTGTAATCCAATAAGTCTGGAACCTTCTTTGCCAAAGAGGTTAAAGATTCATCGGTAAGCAGGAAAGCAAAGCGGATTATCTCGCTGGTGGCATATTTGAAGAAGTTCTTGGCTTCTTGTTCTGTCGCAAATGTCTTCAATGCCACGCGAGAACGCCCAAACGCACTATGGTTATCTACGATGGCGATTTGATTGCTACGCTTTTGTCCCCCGGCATTGGCACTTGAAACTATCACTTTCCAGCTGTTCAAATGTTCAAGTCCCGTTGTAATAACATCCTTGTTTGCGATATACCATTTAGCTCTACCGCTTTTACCTGCTTTATCATTGGTAAATAGCTTTATTTCTGATTCAGGATTGAAATAATCTCCTTCATTGTACTCTCTTACAAGTGTTGGATTTTGTTCCACAAAATTACTTTCTATGGAAAATAGGCTACGAGGTAGAATGGCATCATGCAAGCAACCGTATTTTGTAATTATACAATTCAATGAATTTGCAATTTCATTATCAAGAGGGTTCAATGAGAATAACTCTTCTTTCGGGTTATGGGCATCTATTGTTACTTCTTTACCATTTCGAGAGTAAGTGTATTTAAAGCCATTGCTTTCTTTATTTGTATCTTTCATTACAATAGACAAGCCATCGGCAATACCGACTTCCTTGAATACATCCGTTGAATCAGGAAAGAATTTCAAAAAGCACAAATGAGGATCATTGATTTGTGAGAGACCAAATTGTTCAAATCCCTTACCTGAACGATGAATCCACCTTGCACCAGGATAAATCAATGAAATATATCTACCCAGTCTGTCACTTATAATTTGGAAGTATTGGAATATACTGACACTAACTTTTTGACCGTTAGTAGATTCCTTTTGTGCTACAACCTCTTGATACGGAGGATTCCCCACTATCGCATTGAATTTCATATTTTTTATTCCTGTTCTTTCTGAAACGAATTTATCAACCTGCTTGATAAAGTGTTCAGGTTTGTTTTTGATTTGGTTGATTAGGTCCTCAAAGTATCTGGTGTTTACCTTGGCCTTGCGGAAGCCCGCCAAGGTACGTTTGGTGATGCTCTTAGCCATAGGAGTTTTGCAGATGACAAAGATGTTTTCTGCGACAACCTTGTCCCATATCCGTTGTTCGTCTTCGATACTTGACACCGAAAACAAAGAGTTCTTTACCCGTGTGCGGTAAATGCTGTATGCCATATAGAGAGGATACAATCCCGACTTTGAGTTGATTTCAAGAATACGGGAATCCTCGGCGAACACATTGCTGGTCACTTCGCCCTTGTCGATGAAACGAGGTTCGGACAGTGTGGTTTCATACCCCTTTTCAAAAAAATTATATCCACCCAAACAGTCGCCAAGATGCATATTCACCACACGCCAAGGAGTAAGCACTGTTTCCTTGTCCGGATTGCGGAATGTGCTGAAAATATCCGTTATGCGCTCAATACGTTCCTCCACGCTAAGTTTGTCGGCAGCACGAGCCATGGCACGGATACGCTTTCCGGCAGCACAGAATATCTCCGGGTCATAGTATTTCTTGATGCTGTTGAATTTCTGTTTGGTCACACCTTTAGGCATAAACTCTTCCCACGATTGGGGATCGATAAGCGAAGCGAAATTGTCAATCGTTATCTCCTGATTCTCGTCACTGAGTTCTGCTCCATAAATCAGCAAAGGCATACGGATGGAGATACCCCGAAGAATGGAAATGGCAGCTTCCCGATTGTTCTTTTTCTTTTTCAGTTCTTCTAGTCGTTGCTTTTCTTCCTCTGTCAAAGGCTGTTTGTCCTTGCCTCTTTTCTTGGATTTCTTTTCAAGGTTTTCAAGTTCCTCGTATTGTTCATCGGTCAGTCCCTGATTGTTAATGTCCACTTGATTCGTCTTGGGCATGGCTTTTGTCTGACCGATAATCTTTTTGAGGTCATCGAATTCCTGTAATTCCAAATCACCCAGTTTCATTAACTCATCATTATACAGACTTCTGTCCTCAAAACCATTGCGCACAACCCGTTCCACATAAACCTTTTTGAGCTGTTCCAACATCTTCGGCACATCGAATTGGTTCATCTTGGAACCCTCGATGGAGATAATCGGGCAGAAGTTCAGGAACTCGCCCATAATCTTACGGTCGTTTCCGCTGGTTTTTCCTGCCTTGGATGAAATCTTAGCCGTTTCGGCTATCACTTTCAATGTCCTGTCCGGTGCGAAATCAAAGACATAGCATTGTTCTTTGACACGCCCGTTGATAGTGGCAGGAGTCTGCACACGGAAGATGGTCTGCATATAACCGGAGGCAGCCGTGTTATAAGAGCCTGACAGCATAAACACGGCAGTCCAAGCCTTCACGCTGACACCCGTTGTCAGTCTGCCACAAGACAAGGTTATGGTGCGAGTGGCATCAGGGTCTTTGCCAATGGCTTCTTCTACCGCTACAAGTGCATCCTTGCTCTCTTCATCCTCATCTCCATCACCGGCAACATTCACCACCTTGAAATGTTGGAATACCGGATGTGTCTGCAACATGGCACTCATTGCCCGTGCCTCCTTCACTCCCGGTAACATCCACAAGGTATGGCGGAACATATTGCGGTATTCCTTATTGGCAAACGGATAGCAACTCTCCTTGTCCTCTTTGGTCAGAAGATTCAAGAAGGCACTTACGTCCTTGTCATGCACAAAAGTTCCACTGTCATTTACACGGAATAACTCACGGAAATTGAACGCCACATCTTCGTCCGCAAACTCATTGAGCAATCGTCCGAGGTCATAGGTATAAATGTTCATGGCAGGCAGTGAAGCGTATGGATTCGGGTCGCCAAAGTGCAGTTTATCCCAAGATGCTTTGGCCCGCTGTTCCATCACGTAGTCCCAAGTGTATATCTCATCCTCCTTGTAATTGTCCAACAAATTGAAAGGAGTGCCGGAAAGATGCAATATTTTGGTCTTATCTTTCTTGAGTTCCTGTACTACAGCCTTACCCAATTCCGTCTGTGTACCTTCGTGCGCCTCGTCCACAATGATGCAGTCCCATGCGGTGGCGAACACTTCATTGTTTTTATCAAAGTTACCGCCTACAAGTTCAGAACCGCGCAAATCTTGCATGGAAGCAAAGTAAACATATTTGCATTGTCCTTGTTTTGCTCTTGTTTCCAGTGAAGTATGATTGTCACCGTTATTCTTTGATCCGTATGCAAAATCCTGTCCATCATAGAATATTTTGCCAAAGTCCTCAAACCAACCGCTATCAACTACCGGGCGGTGGGTGAGAATCAAGGTTCGGCTGAAATCCATATCCTTCACTACCTGTAATGCGGACAGCGTCTTGCCGAAACGCATCTTGGCGTTCCACAGCATTTGATTCCCTTTCTTGAACAGCTTTTTAGTCTTTTCAATGGCTTCACGCTGTTCTGGTCGGAATACAATAGGATTTCTGTCTTGGGATATTTCTGCTGATGAAAGCGACTCCTTTCCTTCTTTGACTGCGGATATTGCCAGCTTCACCGTTTCAAGGTCGGTGATAAACCACTCGTTGGCTTTGTTCTCGGTATCAAATATCTTTTTCCTAATGCCTGAACGCTCCAGCACGCTATGTACTTCCTTGTCGTTGAAAGAACACAATTCTTTCTTTTTGTTGCTGTAGATTGTTAGCTCGGTATATAAGAGGTCGTATGCGATACCTGCCGTTTGCGTATATTGGTTAATACGTTTCTTGGCGGACTCGTTGAGAGCCTTGCTGTTGGGAGCAAGACCGAAAACATTGTCATTATCACAAGTGGCTTCGCCCACTTTCAGACATCCCTTGTGCGCAGCATCGTTGATACGGAACACATATATCAATTTCAGTTTTAGTGAAGATGTGAATTTCATACCGCACTATTTTATTAGGTCTATAAATTTGATTCGTTTCCCCTTTTTGCCCGTTGCCTTGTCGGTAGCATGCCAGTCCTTGATTTGGCAATAGACACCATTGTGTCTGCGGATGTCATCTTTCAGACATCCCTCACATTGGGTGACTACTTCGGTAGTTCCGAACAGGTCGGCTACAACCTCCTTGCGCTCTCCGCAACTATTTGGAATGACACCTTTCAATCCGTCCATCTGCCATACGTTCCACGAAATGATATAAGCGATGTAGTTGATGGATTTCAACAAGGGGCGTTTGCCAAATTTCTGTTGGTAATACTCCACAAAGGAGACGAGCAAAGATTCTCGGGCAATGAGTAGATTGTCCCCCTGCCATTCGTAACCGTAGGTACTTTTATAGGCTTCTTGTGCCCACTCAAGCCATTCACCCGAAGTGGATGTATTCTCGCTTACCACCCTTAGTTTGCGGTCAAGCAAACCGATACGCTGTTCTATGGGTATAGCCTCTCCAGTAGTGGTGTCATAACGGCTAATCAGATATGGAGCTTCTCCACAGGTGATTTCCAATCGGATATCGCGTACATAATCCTTCCAACTTTTACCCTCTGGGAATATGATACTGCCTTCTGTTGTTTTCCATTTATGGTGTCCCTGTTCGTCTGCATATTCGGTATTGAAAACATCCTTTCGCCCGAACCATGCTTCATCAATCAAGTTGTTCTGCGCATTGCATATCCATGATGGAGTGAAAACCTCAGCCATATCACGGGAACGGGTTGATTGGGTATCACGGCTTTTAAGGACACGAGGCATGATGATATGTCCGTTATCTCCTGTTATGAGGTGGGGGAGAATAGGAAAATTGTATTGGTATTCTTCGCCAAGATGTTCATAATCAGAAGTAGCCCAAAAGATATTGCGTTGCATATCAGCCTTGCTCGTGGTGTGGTCTTTGAGCAAGGTGTTCAACAATTCAGATGAAAGCTGGAATATGCTATCTTCCAATATATCAACTTTGACAGGCATCTTATATCAAGTTTACGCCCGTCTCTTATGGGAATAAAGGTATTTCTCTTGCCAAGAGACGGGATGGCCTTCTTATCTTGTTGATATAGAGTTATGTTTGACTTTTATTTGAATGATTCTAGCAAAACATCCGGTATTCTTTGCAAAACAAAAACTTGGGAATCGGCAAGATTTCTTATGTTTTATGACCTGAAAATCATTATTTTGCGTAACTTTGCATTATAATATCCGTCTCTTGGCAAGCGTTGGATAGCTTCGCTAAACATCCACTGCCTCACAGCAAATCCAGTATTTTCTTATTGACTTTATCCACCACAGTAGTATCCAGCGATGCAAGATAAATCAGCGTGGTGCTTTCTGAATCATGCCCCATTCCCTCGCTAATTACAGAAATGGGCACATTACGGCTCTTGGCGATACTTGCCCACGAGTGCCGACCGACATACATCGTCAAAGGTATTGGCAAATCCAACTGCTTTCCGATTTTCTTTAACAGATGGTTCACACGGTGAAGCTCGTTATCATATTGCTTCCGATAATCTTCGTCCCGTTTTGTAATGATGGGGAGCAGATGCTCCGTTTCGTTTACTGGGTATTTGTCAAGAATCCCTTGCATACACTTTTCCCATTTGATGAACAGCTGTTGTCCCGTCTTACGTCTGCGGTAGGAAAGAGTGCCATTCTGCAAGTTTTTCTTTCTCAGATAAGCCATGTCTATGAAAGACATTCCCCTTGTGTAGAAACAGAACAGGAACATATCACGGGCATAGTCAAGATTAGGTTTCAATGACAAGTCCAGTCCTTTGATGCGTCTAATATCATTGAGTGACAAGGCTCGCTTTATGGTTTTCTCCACTCCCGTATAGACGGACTTGAACGGATGTCGTTGTTCGGTCAATCCGTCTTCCACCGCACGGTTATAGACCGCTTTCAGAATACGCATATAGAAGGATATGGTGTTGAGCGTATTTCCCCTGCCTTTCAAATAAGCCTCGTACTCTGCCAACAAATCCGCATTAAATTGGTCAAACAAAGCCTCTGTGTCATTCATAAAACCGCTAAAACTTCTGAGTGCAGCTGTATAAGTTTCAGAAGTGCGTATCTTCCCCAAGCGTTTCAGTCTCGCTATCTGATGTCTGATGTAAGCGTTAAACGACAGTTCTTGCCTGTTTTCATGAAAGCGCATGATTATATCGTCCGTTACAAATGTGCCGGATTGGAATAACGTGTGTATGATTTTGTTCAGCCTGTCCTTGTCCCACTTGATACGTGAACCGATTGAAAGCAGATAATTGTTCCTCTCTTGTCCTGTCGATAGATGATGCAAGACAACCGTTTCGGAATGGCAGTCCCATTCCGAAACGAAAAGTTTATACTCGGTGTTTATCTGTCTGACCACACGGTTGTGGATGACCTGATAGTAGAGTGTGCCCTCCCTGCCGTTCACAGTAGATGGGCGGAACTTAACCTTTACCGATGCCATATCAGTCGGATTTTGATTGCTCCCACTTAGCCCACATCTCCCTTGAAAGCCCTACAATCTCCCGGCTCAACTTCACAAGGTCAATGGTACAACTCTCCAACCTGTAGAGCAGTGCCATCGCCTTCTTCTCCGAAAAATGGCAGCGCAGCTCTTTGACTACCTGATTGTAGTTCGTACCAATGGCACGGAACTGGGCATGAAAGTCGGATAACTTGGTCGTGTAGTCCACCATCGTCTTGTCCACTTTCAGTACCTTGAACTTTTGCCCGAAAAAGTGCGCCTTGAGAAAGACGGCTTTCGCATACACCTCTGATTCCTCGTACATCGTGAGGAACTTGTTCCATTCCTCATCATCGAAGCGCACCATCACACAGTGTGTCTTCGGGTTCAATTTGGGATTTCTCCCGTATTTGTTCCTCTTTTTCATTCTGCTTATTCTTCTATTTAATGGTTTATCCTTTGTCTAATCTCCGATTAAAGAACCCCGAAATTATCCGACTGCGGAGGATAATTCTGCCCACGGCGGTGCAAGGATTTTCAGTTACTTCGAATTATTCGGGTAACTGAAAATATATCTTGCTGTGTCTTTGAGGACACAAAAATCCTCCGCCTGTCAGATTGATTTCCGAGTGTAATAACTCACTTTGTGTATCGGTCGAACCGATGGAGTACATCCAACGGCTCAACCTGTTCCACCGTAATCCCATCAGAGTTTGCGCCATTGCTCGATGTCATTCCGGTAGGCATCAAGGTGCAGGCGGACAAGGTTCTCTATAAGTCCGGATGCGCTCATGCCCTTCCCTCCGAGGTAGCGGACAACCCTGTCCAGCTCGTCACGCACCGTCTCACTGACGAACACGGGCTTGCGGTTGATAATTTTGGGAACTTTGAGATAGGTGGTGCGGTACTCTTCTAAAGACAGCCTGCGCTGTTTGCTACTGATACGCTTCTGCGGTATTGCCGCTTCCCCGCTCGCCACTCCTGACGGTTCATCTGCCATAGGAATTTCTGCTTCTTCCGTGACGGTCTTGCCGGGCTGTTCCGGCTCCTCCGGTTCCAGACCGATACTCCTGTAGAAGTCGTCTATCGACTTGGAGGTGTAGGGTTCCCTGCGCACCATTTTTTCCACGATTTCACGAGCTTGACGCTCTGTAATGTTTGGTTCTTTTTTCATTGTAAAAACAAATTGATTAAGTTATTGAATGTGGTCTTGGTCTATACCTCGACCGATTATCGGGAGCGAAGTAAGGTGCTTTAATGCAGTCAGTCAAGCACTTGGATTTTCTTAGGCATTTTTGTACGGTTTTGCTTTATGGAGACTGACAAATCGGTGCGGACTTCACCGATTTGCCGGATATGAATAGTTGAAAGGACAAAGGTACGATTGGGGACTATTTAAAATTAACCCCTTATTTTGGCTGTGGCTTCTTTATAAGACATGGGAATTAAAGGCTGAACGGAAATCGTATTCCACCGGCTTGCTCACAGATAACCGGCAAGCAGTATCCCGGACAATGACTACCGTATCGGCGCAACACGCTGCCACTTTTTGAAAATCCATTGCATGACAGCGGATAATGTATTTCTTTGTGGCAAAAGAAACAGTAACAATTAAAAGAAAGGCAATATGGAAATTGTATCAATCGAAAGAAAGACCTTTGAGGCAATGGTCGCCAAGTTCGACCGTTTCGTCAGCAGTATGGATGCCATCTGCCATCGGCACGGGGAAAAGAAAATGAGCGAATGGATGGATAATCAGGACGTGTGCCGTATGCTCAACATCAGTCCTCGCACGTTACAGACGCTTCGGGATAACGGCACGCTGGCTTATTCACAGATAAACCACAAGACGTATTACCGTCCCGAAGACGTGGAGCTCATTGTCTCCGTTGTGGAGGATAGAAGAAAGGAAGCGAAGTTCAAAGGAAAGACTATATGAACTAAATATAAAGACAATACCCACTAAATCCAGAGTAATATGAATGAGTTGATTAACAAGGACAACAAGTGGATAATCCACTTTATGGGCAGTCTTGACCGACTGCTTGATAATGTAGAGCTCTTGACCGCCAATTACCGCCCGACATTGGGCGGTGAGCGTTTCTTCACTGACAAGGAGGTGTCGGCACGGCTGAAGGTGAGCCGCCGGACACTTCAGGACTACCGCAATGAAGGGCGTATCGCCTATATCCAGTTGGGCGGTAAAATCCTCTACCGTGAATCCGACATCGAACGGATGCTGAATGACGGCTACCGCTCCGCCTACCGACAAAGGATAACTTGATTTTTCTTAAAGGAGTGCAGTTTGCCGTATGCCCTGTATTGCGGTAGCAATAGATTTTCGACAAAAAGAAAAAAGGAACGGCTTACGGATGAAGTGTCAATACTGCGCTTCGTCTGTAAGCCGTTCCTTTTCTGCTCTTATAATTACCCATCAGTTGCTTATTTTTCGTTGTCGGATGCCTTTCAAACGTGTGGCAACGGAAACAAGTGACTGACGGGATGAACCTCAACTATACCATCGGTTATTACTCCTGCCACAGGAAACAAACAACGTAACAGGTGTTTCTCTTTTGGTGGTGCTGATTTCATTTATTATAAACCGTCTGAACAAGGCACTTTCTTTACTGCATATCCTGAATGCAATGGCTATAATCATTTCAAGGTTGTAAACGTTATAACTAATACCATCCGGTTGCCTGATATATCGCATCGTATCGGCTTCATTCAGTTCATTGTTCTTATAGATTGCCCGTATCGTCTTGCGGACATCGCACGAGAACACCCCGAACAGGTCGGCAATCTCAAATTGCATCATCCATACGGGTGCGGTCGGCATAGTGACTGCACCCGTTTCACTGATTGTTATTATACCTCTGCTCATAATTCCTTTATTTTATGATGATTATTTACTGTTTCTTCTTTTCGCCAGCCGATATTTCCTTTCTTCGCTCCATCAGTTTGTCCATATCTTTGGAAATTTTATCATCGGTTATCCGTGTATATCCCTGTGTCGTTCTAATATTGAAGTGTCCCATCATCTTGGCGATACTCTCAATCGGTATGTCCGCCGAAATCAAAAAAGTGCCAAAGCTGTGCCGACTTTGGTGATAGGTCAAGTTTTCCTCTTTTCCTATGGTTATTCCCAATTCATGAACCTCAAACCATAGGGCATCACGGTTGGGAAGAGGAAACACGGGCTTCTCGTCATCGGTCGTGTTATACAGCGACAATATCCGCTCCGCTATGGGATGTAAGGGTATGAATGCCTCCACCTTTGTCTTTTTGCGGTTGATGCGGATGTACCGTCTGCCATCAGCGTTTGTTCCGATATGGTGGGGATGAAGAAGTTTGATGTCCACATAAGCCAGTCCCGTCAGGGTGGAAAATATGAAAGCCCGTCTTGCCAGTTCCATACGCTTGTCATACATCGGTGTGGAAAGTATCTTCTTGAACTCCTCACGGCTGATGTACCTGTGCCTTGCTTCCGGCTTTGTCTCATACTCCAAGTCCTCACAGGGATTTACACGGAGAATCTCCTTATCGACTGCCAGATACAACAGGCGGTTCAGCCAACGCAGGCAATGGTTGGTCTGGGAAACCCCGAAGTTCTTGCTTTTCTTCAAGTGGGCTTTGTAGGACTTGCCGAAATCCTCCGTCACTTCTTCAAGGGGAATGTCCTTTTTACCGATGGACGTAAGAAAGTCCGTCAGGTACTTCTGATAATACATTGAACTTCGATAGGAAGAAGTCGAGTCTATTTCTTCGGAATGCTTCTTCAACCGCTCACGTTCCCATTCTCCCATCTGTAGAAGAGTGGTCGGATGGATGTTGTTCAAGGATATGTGGTTCTTCAAAATCTCGGCACTGACCACACCTTGCGATTTCAGTATCTCATTGTAGGATTCCTCTGTCAGTCGTAAATATTCTCGTAAGCGGTTATTTTCCCTTACGGATTTAATCTCGTTTTTCTTGCTGTTCCATTCTTCCGGCCGGCAATAAATCCCCGTACTGATGGCAGTCTGTTTGCCGTCAATGGTTATGCGGCAGAGTATGGCGGTCGTACCGTCAGCCTTTACTTTGCTGCGGTTAATGTAGGGTAAAAGTGAAAATGTGCTTCGCATATCGTTTTCTGTATTAAAGTATTAATTGAAAATCTTTGGTGGCTTCTATGAACTTGTCCATGTCCTCGAAAAGTTTCTTCGGGCTGACACGGGCATAGACCTGTGTTGTGGAAATGTCGGAATGCCCCAGCATCCTGCTGATGGTTTCTATCGGCACACCTGCTTCAAGCGTAATCAGCGAGGCGAAGCTGTGCCTCGCCTGATGATAGCACAAATCATCCTTGATGCCTGCCAGTGCTGCCAACGCTTTCATGTGTCGTCTGAGATTTGACCAATGCAGCAAAGGGAACAGGGTGTCCCTATCCTCACTATGATATTTTTCAATCAGCGCAATCGCTTCCGGTAACAGTTTCACACTGGCACGAAGTTCGTTTTTCTTTCTTCGATACTTCAACCACAAAGCACCGTCCTCATCCGTATATAGGTTCTCGTGGGTAATCGAGACAACATCCGCATAACAGACCCCGGTGTAGCACCCGAAGAGAAACATATCCCTTGCCAGTATATGGGATTTGCGGTAAGCGGGTATTTCCACATCACGGATTTTCTCAAACGATTCACGACTCAATGCCCGTGGTGTCGTTTCCGTCTTCTTTGGTAAGGTAAAATGCTGGAAGTGGATTCTGTCGGCATATCCCTCCTTATACGCCAGACGGCATATCTTCTTCAGGATGGCAAGATGATGGCGGACGGTATCAATCGCATAACCCTTATTACCGGTGGCAAATGCCTGATAGTCGTGGATGAACTGCTCTGTCAGTTGTCCAAATGCCAAATCTTTCACCTTGTACTTGGTCTCGATAAACTCCCCGATTGTCAGGCGCATATAGTGATAACCGGGATAAGTCCCTTTTGCCCTGTCTATGCCGATACGGGCTTTGAGGTCATCACAGACAACATCCGTCATTCGCATGAGCGTCATTTGCGTTTCCATACTGCCCTGAAAAAGGTTTTTCACATCGGTGGCATCAAAATCAACCTTGCGATTCACAAGGTTGTCAAAGGCATTGTTTACCGCTAACAGTAACTTTTCAATCTTGGCATTGATCTCAACCGCTTCCTTGTTTTTGCCGTTCAGACGGCTTTCACGTGGATTCCATAATTCGGGAGTGCAGGACAGTTTGCATCCGAACTGTGCCATTGTCCTGTTTACCGTGATGCGTCCCATGATGGGAGCTTTTCCCGACTTGTCCGGTCCGCTCTTTTTGAGGTAGAGCAACACCTTGAATTTTTCTACTTTCATACGCTTATACTTTTTAGTGCAAAAATACTTGCCATATAAGCGTTCCTTGATATGCAAAACATTGTGTATGAGCGCAAACAAAACGGTGAGGTTTTCTTTTCATTGCTTACCGTTACCTGTTTTTGTTTCGGTAACCGCCCGGCTAACGGTTTGGTAACTGAACAACCTCAATATTCTGTTGTCGTTTGCATTTTCCACATTTTGCAGAATACAGAAATACAGCTCATTTCAAACGACTTACGTTTAATCTTTACCTGTTCATTATTGCTTGCTTCGCCTTGTATATTCCATTGTGCTCGGCATTCGTTTGCCGTGAACATTTTGAACAATGGGGCAAATATCAAAACC
>ERZ831634.3283-NODE-3283-length-12353-cov-12.961782_pt1 | contig 12353 bp, 10 predicted proteins | sample MGYA00519953_ERZ831634 | MGnify/ENA primary metagenome ERZ831634 (study PRJEB31850, sample SAMEA3708718) | human gut metagenome | biome: human gut; feature: human-associated habitat; material: faeces | place: China | collected 2014 ... | reverse complement strand
TGGCTGCAGGGCTGGCATGAGCGCAACGGCGGCAACCTGACCTACCGCATGACCGAGGAAGATGTTGCCGCATGCCGTCCTTTCTTTGACGAAACCCCGCGCGAGTGGGTCAACATGGGCGTTCAGGCTGATAACCTGGCCGGGGAATATTTCATCACCACCGGTTCCGGCAAGTTCTTCCGCAATGTGGAGCCAGACCCTATCCACAGCATCGGCATTGTTGAGATCAATGATAAGGGCGATAGCTGGCGCATTGTCTGGGGCCTGGCCGATGGCGCAAAGCCGACTTCCGAGTTTCCCAGCCACTTTATGAACCACAGCGTGCGCAAGGCTGCCACCAACGGTGCCAACCGCGTGATCTACCACTGCCATGCTACCAACGTAATTGCCCTGACCTACATTCTGCCGCTGACTGACCGTGATTTTTCCCGTGCTTTGTGGCAGAGCGCTACTGAATGCCCGGTCGTTTTCCCGGAGGGTGTCGGCGTCTGCCCCTGGATGGTGCCCGGCGGTGCTGACATTGCCATGGCTACCAGTGAGCTGATGAAAAAATACCAGGCTGCCATTTGGGCACAGCACGGTCTGTTTGCTTCCGGCCCCGATTTTGATATTACTTTCGGCCTGGCCCACACGATTGAAAAGAGTGCTGAGATCTATGTCAAAGTTCTCTCCATGGGCGGCGGCCTGATCCGCCAGACCATCACCGATGATGACCTGCGTGCCATTGCCCATGATTTTGGCGTTCAGCTGAACGAGGAATTCCTCGACTGATTTATTCTGACATTCTCTATATTTCCCTACATATGCCTTCCGGTATTGCAGCCCTCCTGTGTGCCGGAAGGCTTTTTTGTATTGCACTTGCTTTTTGCCCAAACCTGCGCTATGCTGAAAGAAAAGCAGGGGAGGCGTTATGCACCATGTTCTTTAACCACCGCAAAACCTGCGCCGCGTTGCAGCCGCCGCCGGGCCTTGGCCCGGCGGATATTGCAACGCAAAGCAGCATTTGTACAGGTGAAACCATCATCGGCTTCCGCCAGCCCGGCACGGACCGGCTTTTGCAGGCTGTTGTTGTGCACAGCCCACAGGATGTTGCCGATTTTTATCGTTCTTATGGGTTTTCTGCTCCGGAAGGAGAGACTTCCGTCCCGCGCACCGTTTGATATGGTTTTGTCAATCTCGCCTGATATTTTTGCGTCAAACGCATGAATTTTTGCGTTTTTAGCCAGTTCAGACTTTTTTTGCGCAAAAAACATATGTTTTGTCCTTGCACCATTTGCAAATAATTCAAATCGTGCTATAATTGTATCTGTACTAGCGTGTGCGGGATCCACGGATACCCGGCACCAGATTGATACGGAGGTATTATCATGGACGTTTTTGAAAATTTTGAAAATCAGTTGAAAGCAAATCCTAAAACCATCGTATTTACTGAGGGCACTGATGCCCGTATCCTGTCCGCAGCATCCAAGCTGCTGGCTGGCAAGATTTTGAACGTTTTGCTGCTGGGTAACCCGGAAGCAGTCAAAAAGGCTGCTGCTGAGGGCGGCTTTGACATTACTGGCGCAGAGATCTGCGACCCGACCTCTTACCCTGAATTTGACGCAATGGTTGCCAAAATGGCTGAACTGCGCAAGGGTAAGATGACCGAGGAGCAGTGCCGCGCTGCACTGTCCAAGTCCAACTACTTCGGCACCATGCTGGTCAAGATGGGTAAGGCTGACTGCCTGCTGGGCGGCGCTACCTATTCTACCGCTGATACCGTTCGCCCGGCTCTGCAGCTGATCAAGTGCAAGCCCGGCATCAAGTCCGTCAGCTCCTGCTTCATTATGGTCCGCGGCGACGAGAAGCTGGCGATGGGTGACTGCGCCATCAATATCGATCCTTCTGAGGATGAGATCGTCGAGAGCACCGTTGAGACTGCTCATACTGCTGAGATTTTCGGTATCGACCCGAAGGTTGCTCTGCTGAGCTACTCCACCAAGGGTTCCGGCAAGGGCGAGACTGTTGATAAGATGCGCAACGCCACCCTGCGCGTTCAGGAAGCACATCCCGAACTGAAGGTTGACGGTGAACTGCAGTTTGACGCCGCCGTTGCACCGGAAGTTGGCAAGCTGAAGGCTCCCAACTCCACCGTTGCTGGCGAAGCTAACGTCTTTATTTTCCCGAACATCAACGCCGGCAACATCGGCTATAAGATCGCACAGCGTCTGGGCGGCTTTGCTGCATACGGCCCCATCCTGCAGGGTCTGAATGCTCCCATCAACGACCTGTCCCGTGGCTGCGATGCTGAGGAAGTCTACAAGATGAGCCTCATCACTGCTGCTCTGATCTGAGATTGCCGCGTAAAACTTAAACGTACATAAAAACCGCCACGAACCTGTTAGATTGGTTCGTGGCGGTTTTGTTATATTGTTTGGTTCAAATTGCTAACTTGGGCACTTGATGAGCTGTTTCTGCCAAATCAGGATTTGCCTTTCTGCGGCGGCATTTTTTCCAGGTAAACGCTGGTGGAAGGGAAGGCGAAGTCGCATTCATCCCGCTTCATCAGGTCCATGATGGCCAGATTCATGCGGCTTTTCAGTTGTAAATAGCTCGTATAATCCACCGCCGTCACATAGCAACGTACCAGAATATCCATGCTGGAAGCGCTAAATTCATTCAGGGTAACAGTCATTGCATCCGAGCTGATCTGTGCATCCGCACTGAGCAGTTCTTTCAGATCTGCACACAGCGTTTCAACTTTTTCGCGCGGGATATCATAGGTGACACCGATTGTAAACTGCCACAGTCGGTTGGTCCGGTCAGCAACATTCTGGATGTATTCGCCACACACCTTGGAGTTTTCTACCGTAATCACTGCATGGTCCGGCGTGCGGATACGGGTGGAGCGGAACGAGATATCTTCCACCGTGCCCTCATAGCTGCCCAGAATCACATAGTCACCAATGCCAAAGGGATGTTCCAGCACCAGCGCTACCCCTGCAATCAGGTTTGTCATGGTGGACTGCGCCGCCAGGGTAATACCGATACCGGCAACGCCAGCACCTGTCAGCAGGCCGGTAACGGGAATGCCCAATGCATCCAACACCGCAATGCCCGCCACAACGCCTACAACAGCTCGGAAGATATTTTCAAAAAAGCGCCCCATTGTGCGGTTGGTAGCAATATCCAGTTTGTTTTCTGCGCTGCGCAGCAAAAGGCGGCACACGGGGGCAGCCATCCATGCGCCCCAGGCAATCAGGCAGATTGCGGTTACCTGCATGATGCGCGCCAATACGCTGCGGTATGTGGGGGTGTTCAGTTCCAGCGGCAAAACCCACAGTGCAGCATAAATAAACACGGCGCGCAGCAAGATCGTTGTTGGGCGCAGGTAGCTATCCAGAATGATGCTGATCCACTGCGGCTGATGTGGACGGAATTTTTCAATCAGTTTTCCCGCAATTCTGCGGTAAACCAGTGGGGCAAACAGCGCCAGCAGCACAAAAAGTGCCATCGGGGCCACCGCCGTGACAATGCTCAACAGCGAAATCTCTCCTATTTCCATTGCAACCTCCATTTTCTAAACCTCCTGAGTGTACCAAGCAGCAGGGAAACACCACCCAGTCTCCAAATTTATTTTTGTCAATTATAGCACACCCTCTTGCAATTTGTAAAACCTGTGCTATACTCAAAGCTAGAAAGTCTGTTTCAGGGCGGGGTGCAATTCCCCACCGGCGGTAAATGGCATTGCCACAAGCCCGCGACCGGCTGTTGATGCAGCCGCTGATCCGGTGTGATTCCGGGGCCGACGGTATAGTCCGGATGAAAGAAACGGAAAGCTGTTCTATTTGCTTTTCTGCGCCCTGTTGTAAGTATAGCTTGCAACAGGGCGTTTTTATTTGCAATTATCAGCCTCCCGAAGCTGTTACTGGCTTTCCAAATCATTTTATTTGGGGCCGCGCCCCCAGGGAGGTATTTTTTATGAAAACCAAATTCAACACCCGCGTATTAACCGGAACCGCCATGCTTGCTGCCGTTGCCACAGTATTGATGTATATGGAGTTTCCCATTCCCATCATGCCCGCCTTTATCAAGCTGGATGTTTCGGAACTGCCAGCCCTGATTGCCAGCTTTGCTTACGGCCCGGTTGCCGGTATTGTGGTGTGCCTGATCAAAAACCTGATCAAACTGCCCAGCACCAGCACCGCTGCGGTGGGGGAGCTGTTTAATTTTGTGATGGGCGCTCTGTTTGTCGGCGTGGCCGGTATGGTATACCGTTTTAAGAAAACCCGCAGCGGCGCTATCCTGGGCGCAGTGCTCGGCGCTTTGGTTATGGCAATCGTCAGCGTTCCGTACAACTACTTCATCGTCTATCCGGCCTATGTGGTCATGTATCATCTGCCGCTGGATGCCATCATCGGCATGTACCAGGCCATTAACCCGAATGTCAATGGCCTTTTGAACTGCCTGCTGGTGTTCAACCTGCCGTTCACTTTCTTCAAAGGGATGCTGGACGCCGTAATCTGCTTTGCAATTTACAAGCCGCTTTCGCCCATTCTGCATGGCCGCAACAGCGGTGGCAAAAGCGTAACCGCTTAATTGCTGCTGATTGGGCAGCAATCATTGGTCATTTTTACCCGTTTTGACAAAAGTTCAATCCATTTTGTGCAAAGCTGACAATTTGCCCAACGCCACATCGTTGACTTTGCCGGTTGCCTATGGTAACATAAGCACGTTACATCAGAATAGCAACTTATCAAGAGTGGCAGAGGGAACAGGCCCTATGAAGCCCGGCAACCTGCGCGCAAGCGTAAGGTGCCAATTCCTGCGGGGAACCGAAAGATAAGCGTTCACGCGCGCTTTGGGTCCACACCCGGCGCGCGTTTTTTGTTCTCGGCAAGTTGCCTTTCTGACCCTATATTTTTTAAGGAGGCAGCTTTTTATGTCCAAAGTTCTGTTCACATCCGAATCCGTTACCGAAGGCCATCCCGACAAAATCTGCGACCAGATTTCTGATGCCATTCTGGATGCCATCCTGGAAAAGGATCCTGGTGCCCGCGTTGCCTGCGAGACCACCTGCTCCACTGGCCTTGTCCACATCATGGGCGAAATCACGACCGACTGCTATGTTGATATTCCCGGTGTTGCACGCCAGGTCATCCGCGAGATTGGTTATAACCGCGCCAAGTACGGTTTTGACTGCGATACCTGCGGCGTGATCACCAACATTGACGGCCAGAGCCCCGACATTGCCCTTGGCACCAACGATGATGTTGCCGGTGCTGGCGACCAAGGTATGATGTTCGGTTATGCCTGCAACGAAACCCCCGAGCTGATGCCTCTGCCCATCAGCCTGGCCCACAAGCTGGCCAAGCGCCTGACCGAAGTGCGTAAGAATGGCATAATGGATTATCTGCGCCCTGATGGCAAGAGCCAGGTTACCGTCGAATACGATAACGGTAAACCCGTGCGCGTGGATGCTGTTGTTATTTCCAGCCAGCACAGCCCTTCCGTCAGTCAGGAACAGCTGCATGCCGATGTGATGGAGCATGTCATCAAAGCCATCATCCCCGCCAAACTGCTGGATGAGAACACCAAGTATTACATCAACCCCACCGGTCGTTTTGTTGTAGGCGGCCCGCAGGGTGATACCGGCCTGACCGGTCGCAAGATCATCGTTGATACTTACGGCGGTTATGCTCGCCACGGCGGCGGCGCTTTCTCTGGCAAGGACCCCAGCAAGGTTGACCGCTCAGCCGCATATGCTGCCCGCTGGGTTGCCAAGAACGTTGTCGCTGCCGGCCTGGCCGATAAGTGCGAAGTTGAGCTGGCTTACGCTATCGGCGTTGCCGAGCCCGTTTCCATCATGGTTGATACCTTTGGTACCAGCACCATCGAGCACGACAAACTGGAAGCCGCTGTGCGCAAAGTATTTGATCTGACCCCGGCAGCCATCATCCGTGACCTGGATCTGCGCCGGCCCATCTACCGCCAGCTGGCTGCTTACGGCCACATGGGCCGCGAGGATCTGGGCGTGAAGTGGGAGAACACCGACCGCGTGGATGAGCTCAAGGCCGCTGTTGCAGCGCTGTAAGAACAGAACACAAAGCGCCCTGTACCGTGAAAGGTGCAGGGCGCTTTTCTATGGTGGGCGGCAGACAAACAAAAAACGCTCCCCCGTGCAGGTGGGGAAGCGTTTTTTGTTTGTCCGTTTCAGGACAGGGTAAATGATAAGAAGGTAAATGAAGAAAATAGCATAATAATAGAAGGATGAACAACAGGAGTGCCGGAAAGGAAAGCGCGTCGTTTCGCTTTGTATCCAACTGACGCTTCTGTTGGATACAAGATAACACTTTTCACGGAAAAATACAAGAGCTTTTTTGAAAAAAGTTCTCTTGTTCGAGCAAAAAATGCAATTTTGTCACAACGTACAAAAATGGGAGAGATACATTTGGCAAAGTGATGAAACAAGCACGGGCTGGGGGCAGAGGTCCGGAATCACAGAAGCTGATTCTTTACAACAGGATGCGGCTGTGTTATGATGGATACATCTATGAGAAAAAGACGCTCTGCGGCCCGGAAGGGCAGAAAAGGTGTGGGAAGAAGCGAGGGATAGAATGAAACATACGATCGCACAAAACAAGGCTCCGTGCTTTGGCGGGCGGGTCCCGCTGTTCAGCCAGCGTGACCTGCTCAGGCTGGTGGGGCCGCTGCTGGTGGAGCAGCTGCTGGCCGTGACGGTGGGCATGGCCGATACCATGATGGTCTCCCGCTGCGGCGAAGCCGCCATCTCGGGTGTCAGCCTGGTGGATATGATCAACAACCTCATCATCGTGCTGTTTGCGGCGCTGGCCACCGGCGGCGCGGTGGTGGTCAGCCAGTATCTGGGTGCAAAGGAGCAGAAGCACGCCAACGCAAGCTCGGGTCAGCTGATCCTGCTCAGCGCTCTGCTGGGCGTAGGTGTGGGGGTGTTCTGCTTTGTGCTGGCCCGTCCCATGATCCGGCTGTGCTATGGCAGCATCGATGCCGACGTGCTGGAGGCCGGTGTGCTCTACCTGCGCATCACGGCGGTCAGCTACCCGTTCCTGGCCATGTACAATGCCGGTGCGGCGCTCTTCCGCAGCATGGGCAACTCCAAAATCTCCATGCAGATCAGCATCCTGATGAACATCATCAACATCGTGGGCAACGCGGTCTGCATCTTTGTACTGGGCATGGGCGTGGACGGTGTTGCCTGGCCCAGTGTCCTCTCCCGTGCCGTGGCAGCGGTGCTCATCCTGAACCGCTGCTACCAGAAGGGCCACATGCTCACCGTGCCCAAAACGTTCCGGCTGGATGGCCGGATGGCAAAGCGCATCCTGGGCATCGGCATCCCGTCCGCCTTTGAGAACAGCTTGTTCCAGGCGGGCCGCATTCTGGTGGTGAGCATGATCTCCACCTTCGGCACCGTGCAGATCGCCGCCAACGCCGTGGCAAACAATCTGGACGGCATGGGCTGCATCCCGGGGCAGGCCATTGGTCTGGCCATGATCACGGTGGTGGGCCGCTGCGTTGGCGCAGGGGACAATGAGCAGACCGTTTTCTACACCCGCAAGCTGCTGCGCTGGGCCTACCTCTCTATGGGAATCTTCAACGGCGGCATCCTGCTCTTCCTCAAGCCGCTGGTGGGCATCTACGCCCTCTCCGGCGAGACCATGGCGCTGGCCATCCTGCTGGTGCAGATCCACGCAGGCAGCGGCCTGTTCCTGTGGCCGGCCTCCTTTGTTCTGCCCAACGCCCTGCGCGCGGCCAACGATGTGAAATTTACCATGGTGGTCTCTGTGCTCAGTATGGCCATCTGGCGGCTGGGGTTCAGCTACCTGCTCTGTGTCAGGATGGGCTGGGGCGCTGTGGGTGTCTGGATCGCCATGGTCATTGACTGGGTCTGCCGTGTCATCTGCTTTGTGGCGCGCATGAAGAGCGGCGCATGGAAAACAAAATATCAGGCATAAGAAAGGAACAGGATATGAAACTGATCAGCTGGAACGTCAATGGCCTGCGGGCCTGCCTGACCCACGATTTTGCCGCAAGCTTTGCGGCGCTGGATGCCGACATCTTCTCGGTGCAGGAGACCAAGATGCAGCCGGGGCAGGCTGATTTTGCCCCCGAGGGCTACACCGAGTACACCTACTCTGCCGAGAAAAAGGGCTACTCCGGCACGGCCTGCTGGTGCAAAACGGCCCCGTTGGCCGTGACCACCGGCATCGGCAGGGAGGAGCACGACCACGAGGGCCGGGTGCTGACGCTGGAATATCCCGGCTTCTATCTGGTCAACTGCTACACGCCCAACAGTCAGGACGGCCTGAAGCGGCTGGACTACCGCATGACCTGGGAGGATGCGTTCCGGGCCTACCTGCTGGAGCTGGACGCAAAAAAGCCGGTCATCCTCTGCGGTGACCTGAACGTGGCCCACACCGAGATCGACATCAAGAATGCGAAGACCAACCGGATGAGCGCGGGCTTCACTGACCAGGAGCGGGCCAAGATGACCGAGCTGCTGGCGGCGGGCTTTACCGACACCTTCCGCGCGGTTCACCCGGACGAGGTGAAGTACAGCTGGTGGAGCTACCGCTTCCACGCCCGGGAAAAGAACGCGGGCTGGCGCATTGATTATTTCATCGTTTCAAACCGCATCGCCGGCAAGGTGGCCGCTGCCGAGATCCACAACGAGGTGTTTGGCTCCGACCACTGCCCGGTGGAGCTGGTCATCGACCTGTAAGCCGTTACGATCATGATCTTATAATAAGGAGAAAACTGGATGCTCAAGAATTATCTGATGGTGTTTTTTGTCTCGATGGTGCCGGTCATTGAACTGCGCGGTGCCATTCCGATCGGGCTGGGCATGGGCCTGCCCGCCCTGCCCACCTATCTGGTCTGCGTGCTCGGCAATATGCTGCCGGTGCCCTTTATCTATCTGTTTGCCCGCAAATTCCTCATCTGGGGCTACCACAAGCCGGTCATCGGGCCGGTGTGCAAGTTCTTCATCACCAAGGGGGAAAAGGGCGGCCGCAAACTGGAGGAAAAGGCCGGCAAGGGTCTGACCGTTGCCCTGCTGCTCTTTGTGGGGATCCCGCTGCCCGGTACCGGTGCCTGGACCGGTACGCTGGCAGCCTCCATTCTGGACATGAAGTTCAAGGATGTTCTCATTGCCTGCATGGGTGGTGTGCTGCTGGCGGGCATCATCATGGGTCTGGCCAGCGCCGGGCTGCTGGGCGCGGTCAGCGGGCTGTTTGCGGCAGGCTGACAAAACGCGGGCGCTTTTGTCGTGTAAAATGCCGGTAGCTTTTCTGCCCGCAGTATGCTACACTGAATAATAGTTGTGTGAAAACCGGAAGCCGCTTCCGGTCAGAAAGGACGTTGTAGAACATGGATCAGGCACTGAATCAGAAAATTGACGCATATATTGCGGAAAACAAGGAGCAGCTGCTGCAGGATATTGCGGCGCTGGTGGCCATTGACAGTGTAGAGGGCACCCCGGAGGAGGGCGCACCCTTCGGCGCAGGCCCCCGCGCAGCGCTGGACAAGACGCTGGAGCTGGCTGCAGGCATGGGTCTGGCGACCCGCAACTGCGAGAACTACATCGGCTATGCCGAGCTGGCCGGTGCAGACCCCGAGAAGTATCTGGCGACCATCTGCCATGTGGATGTGGTGCCCGTGGGCAACGGCTGGAGCCAGGACCCCTTCAAGATGCAGATCCAGGACGGCTGGATGATCGGCCGTGGTGTAGCCGATGACAAAGGCCCCATGGTGGCTACCCTGTACGCCCTGAAGTTCCTCAAGGAGGAGGGCGTTTCCCTGCGGTATCCCATCCGCGCAATGGTTGGTGACAACGAAGAGACCCACATGAACGATGTGGAATACTACCTCAAGAACTACCCGGCCCCGGTGTTCTGCTTCACCCCGGATGCAGAGTTCCCGGTGTGCAACGGCGAGAAGGGCCATTTCGGTGCGGAGCTGGTCAGCCCGGTCTGCAACGGTGAGATCAAGGAGTTCGAGGGCGGCGTTGCCAACAACGCAGTCCCCGACCGCGCCAGCGCACTGGTGGAGACTGACATCACCAAGCTGAAAAATGCCCCCAACATCACGCTGGAGCCGGAAGGCAATGGGGTGCGTATCCGGGGCTGGGGCAAGAGCGGCCATGCCGCCATGCCCGAGGGCACGGTCAACGCCATCGGTCTGGTGGTGAACTACCTGCTGGACAACGGTCTGTGCAACGATGCAGAGCGCGCCTATCTGGAAGCCCTGAAAAAGCTGCACGCTTCCACCGCAGGCACCGGCCTGGGCATCGACTGCGCCGACGGCCCCTTCGGCCCCCTGACCATCATCGGCGGCCGCATCTTCATGCGGGAGGGCCGGATCGTCCAGACCATGGACAGCCGTTACCCCACCTGCACCAACGCCGAGAAGATGAAGGAGCAGATCAAAGCTGCCATTGGCACGGGTGCTTCTCTGGAGAAGGCCGAGGGTGCCGAGCCCTTCTATATCGCAGCCGATACCCCCGCCATCAAGGCCTGCATCGAGACCTACAACGAGGTCACCGGCGAGAATGCCACGCCCTTTACCATGGGCGGCGGCACCTATGCCCGCCACTTCCCCTATGCGGTGAGCTTTGGCCCCGAGCACGAGGACATGGTGCTGCCTGAGTTCGGCGGCCCGATGCACGGTGCCAACGAGGCAGCTCCCATCGATAAGCTGCTGGAGGCCCTGAAGATCTACATCATCGCCCTGCTGCGGCTGGAGGAGATCGACTTCTGATGAACGTTCTGGTCATTGACGGCCAGGGCGGCGGTCTGGGCCGCCAGCTGGTGGCGGCCATCTCTGCCGCCTGCCCGGAAGCCCGGCTGACCGCCGTGGGCACCAATAGCCTTGCGACTTCGGCCATGCTCAAGGCAGGGACGGTCCGCGCCGCCACCGGCGAGAATGCCGTGGTCGTGAACTGCCGCACCGCGGATGTTATCGTGGGGCCCATCGGCATTGTGATCGCTGACGCGCTGCTGGGCGAGATCACCCCCGCCATGGCGGCGGCAGTCTGCCAGAGCCCTGCCCGGCGGGTGCTGGTGCCCATCAACCACTGTGAGAACATCGTGGTGGGCGTGCCCGACCAGCCCATCGGCCAGCTGGTGGCGGCAGCGGCACAAAAGGTCAAAGAACTGTGCAATGGTGGGATTTGCTGAAGTTATAAAAAGGGGGATATCTCGGGTCAGAGATGTCCCCCTTCTTGTGTAAAGGAGAAAGATATGAAGGTCACCGCACAGGTTCGGAAATTGTATTTTGTGCTTTCTTGTATTCCGCCGGATTTTGAAATGGCAGAAACTCTTATTGCAATGCATCGGCCCAGTGAGGAAGAAATGATGTGGCTGGCGGTGGAGTTGGCTGAAAATACTTTTGGCGAATACGGCGACGCACTGGTTGGCGGGAATTTAAGCGCTGCACAGGTGCGGTTGCACAGGGATTACCTATATGATACGGTACATTTTTTGTTGGAACATGGAATGAATCCTAATACCATTGTAGATCAGGACACAACGGAAACTGCAAATATTATGGCCGATTTGCGTTTCACGGAAGGGCCTGATATGGCGGCACGAACCATGCGCCTTCTTTTGGAACATGGTGGGGACCCCAATCTTGAGGGATGTACACTGACACCTATGATTTGGATGGAGATGGAATTGCATATTGATCCGATCTATGAGAGATTGTATTGTGACAATTTGGTGCAATGTCTTCTTGTGATGCAGGCATACGGTGGAAGGCTCGATGATGGTACGGTACCATTTGTAATGCGAGATGGTCTCGGCTCAGAAATCTTTAAGGAATTTGAAAAGTTTGATTATCAATTTGGAAATGAAGAAGGAGCCCCTGGTTATATTCATGTGTTTGAAAGGACAACGAGAAAAATCGTGGCAGATTACGTTTAAGGCAAGGAACTTATGGACATTCAGTCAATGAAAGTACAAAAGCAGTTTGCAAAACCAGAAGTAACAGAAAAGCAGCTGCGTTCCGTGTGTGCGGAGCGCAGCTGCTTTCGTTTTGCAGAAGCTTTGTTCAGTTTTTGCGGATAGTACCGCCATGCCAGCGGCTCCCCTATGAGGAAAGCTGGCACGCAAAGTGGGACCGAGAGGTTCAGCGCTGCTGTTTCTGGATGACCTCGTGGATGCTGGGGGGCACATCCCCCTGTGCGTCCTTTTCCAGCCTGCTGATGCGGCGGTCCAGCTCGGTGAGGCGCTGGGCCATGACATCCGGCAGATCCTGCTGGTCCAGGTCGTCGGCGGGGTTGACGGCCTTGTTGTTGATGCGCACCACCTCGGCGGGCACGCCCACGGCGGTGCAGT
>ERZ831634.3282-NODE-3282-length-12359-cov-2.831599_pt1 | contig 12359 bp, 4 predicted proteins | sample MGYA00519953_ERZ831634 | MGnify/ENA primary metagenome ERZ831634 (study PRJEB31850, sample SAMEA3708718) | human gut metagenome | biome: human gut; feature: human-associated habitat; material: faeces | place: China | collected 2014 ... | reverse complement strand
AAATCGGCAGAATCCGGAACACAGGCATGCGGTCCGGAAACCGGAAAAGGACTGCGCCTGCGCCGCCGAAGGCCGCTCTCACGCCCGGTCCGATTCCTCGGCCGGGGCGTCCTTTTCCCGCAGCGCCTCCTCGATCTTCCGCTCGCGATAGACCTTCGGCGTCGCCCCGAACCGGGCGATGAATCCCCGGAAAAAGGTGCTTCGGTTGGCGAAACCCGACCTGTAGATAATCTCGTCGAGAGCCGCGTGGTCACCAGCAGCTGCTCGGCCAGGTTCAGCCGGTACTCCCGGATGATTCCCGCCGGAGTCTGGCCGGTGATCGTCCCCAGGCGGCGGTAGAAATTGCAGAGGCTCATACCGAGTTCCCGGGCGATGAACTGCGTCGAGAATCCCGGATCGAGAACGTTCCGGTTGATGATGTCGAGCATCCGTTCCAGAAACGCCTTGTCGTCCTTGTGCAGCAACCGCCCCTGCGTAAGGTCGAAAGCGCTGTAAACCGAGCGTCCGTAGCTTTTCAGCGATTCGTAACGGCGCAACAGCTGGTCGACGACGCTCTGAAGGTGGGTGATGTCGAAGGGCAGCTTCAGGCAGATGTCCACGCCCAGTTCCAGCCCCTCGACCTTCACGTCCGTACGGGAAACCGCCGTCAGCAGGATAATCGGGACCTGCATCAGCTGCTTGGTTTCACGGATCGTGCGGATCACGCCGATCATCGCCGCATTGAGCGACACCGCCCCGCAAATGATGATCTGCGGCTGCGCCTCGGCCAGTTTCTCCTGCGGACATTTCAGGTCGGAGACGATCCGCACGTTGTAACTGCCGCTGAACAACCCGGCGATGAAATCGGCCATATCCCGGTCCTCGTTGATGACGAGCATCGTCGGGAGCATGTCGCTGAACGCCACCGCGGAGGCCGCAGGAGCCGGCACGGACAGGCTGAACCGCTGCTCGGCAACGATGTCGGGCTGTGCGGCGGGCCGGGCCGCACGGGTGATTCCGAGCCGCGGCAGCGACAGCGTAAAGGTCGTCAGCCCGTCGCGGCTCTCCACGCGGAATTCGCCCTGGAGTTTGGCCACGAGGTTGTAACAGATCGCCAGCTCCAGGTCGTCCTTCAGCGACACGCCCCTGCGGCTCAACTCCCCCAGGTGGTTGAACAGTTTATAACGGTCGAAAATCAGTTCGATCTGCCCGGCATCGAGTTCCGCACCCCGGTTCGAAACCTCGATCCGAAGCCGTTCCGCCGCGTCGGGAGCCTCTTCCCCGGCGCCGGAAGCAGCATCGTCCGGGTGCGGCGCGGAGCATATCCCGGCCGAAACACTGACCTCGCCGCCCGGTCCCGTCCGGCGGAACGCATTGGAAAGCAGTATATTGAAGATCATCATCAGGATATTGCGCACCGAAGGGAACAGCACGCCGCTGCCTACGGCCGTCCGGTAGGCGATGCGGTTCTCCCCGGCATAATCGGCGAATGTCTGCGCGATGCCGCCGGCCGTACGCGAAACGTCCAGCATCTCGATATCGTCCGAGCCGTCGACGGGATCGGTCGACTGGAATTCGTTGAGCATATAGATCAGGTCGTTGATCTTCTGCGCGTTGTGCCGGATCAGCTCCGCCTGTCGGCGGACGAACGCATCGGCCGACTTGCAGGCCATGATTTGCTGGCAGGGACCGTTTATCAGCGTCACGGGGATCGAGAGTTCGTTGGTCAGGTTGGAGAACGACCAGATACACGACTCATAGACCAGTTCCCGCTGCCGCTGTTCGTAGAGCGACTGCCGGAGCCGCGTCCGGAGCCGGCGGCGGCGGATCAGGTATCCCGACACGCCGATGACGATGCCCAGCGTCGCTGCGAGATAGCCGATCCAGGCCCAGGTCGATGCATAGGGCGGAGCCAGCACACGGATCGGCAGGCGGCTGACGGGGCTCCACTCCCCGGTCGTATTGTTCCGGTAGCGCACCCCGAGCGTATAGCGGCCCGCGGGAAATGCGGCGAAAGCCAGCGTGTTGCTGTGGTAATTGTCGTGCCAGTCGCCGTCCAGGCCCTCGATCTTGTAAAAATAGGAATAATTGCTGCCGTTGACGTAATCCAGCGCCGCGATCGAAAGGCTGAAAGCATTCTGGTGATGCCGCAGCACCATCCGCCCCCGGCGCATCAGCGCCCCGACATCGTACGACTCGCCGTTGGCCCTCACCTCGCGGAACCGGATGGGCGGCATGTAGGAGGCCGCCTCGGAGTCCCCGCTATCGGAGATGACCACGAAGCCGTTGATCCCGCCGAAAAGCAGTTTTCCCCGCTCCCGGTCGTAAAAATAGGCTCCGTCGCTGAACTCGACCACATCAAGGCCGTACGAAGCGCCGTAAGCCACCGAACGGTTCGTCGCCGGGTCGTAGCGCACGATGCCGGCATTGGTCCCGACCCAGATATTGTCGAGCGAATCGACCAGCAGGCCATGGATCACCCCGCCGCGCAGTTGGTCGTTGCTGAAATCGGGTTCCGCCCGGCCGGCCGCCGGATCGTAACGCACCAGGCCGCAGCCGGTCCCGAACCACGACGAACCGTCCGAACAGCACACGCCCGCCGTCACGTCGTTCACGGCCAGTCCCCGGCGGGCATCGAATCCGACGGTCCGGCCCTCCCGGGTGCGCTTGTTATAATGTACGACGCCAATACCGTGGTTGCAGAACCAGAGGGTGGAGTCGGACTCCTCGCAAACGGAGAAAAAGAAGTTCCGGCTCCGCGTCCCGAGTCCCAGTTCCACCGGCTCGACACGCGCGGCGACGGGAGCGTCGGCACTCCCGGACAGTTCGATACGCCAGACCCCGTAACCCACGCTCGCAGCCCACAGCACCCCGTCCCGGTCCTCGCAGAGACCGTATATGCGGCGCAGCTCCCCGCTTTGCGGCAGTTCGAAAATCCGCCTGTGACGGTACGAATAGTAACACACCCCGCCGTCGCCGCCGATCCACAACACATTGCGGCGGCTTCCGGCAAACGCAAAGACCGAATTTTTTCCCAGCGGCGAATCGGCGGCCGTATAGCTGTCGGTATTCTCCCGCGTAAAAGTCCGCCGGGAGTAAAAATCGCGGATGCGCAGAATGCCGTCGTTTTTGGTCCCGATCCAGAGGTCGCCCTCCGAATCGACATGCAGCGCCTTGATCGGCTTGGTCAGCAGGTAGGGCAGCGTTTCGTAGGTGACCGAACGGATCGCGACCTCCCCGACCGCCTGCCGCAGCAACCCGCTGCCGTCGGTTCCGATCCAGACGATATCCTGGTTACAGTCCTTCAGCAATGCAAAAACGCCGCAGTTGACATCGATCTCCTGCAACTCGTAGCGCCCCTCGATCGGATCGGTCGAACGGAGCCGCAGCACGCCGCTCATCCCGAAGGCCAGCACGTAATCGTCCTTGTCGCTGATCACCGACGAAAGGGCGCCGCGCCGTCCGAGCTCCTCCCGCAAATCGAAAATCGGAAAAGCCCGCCGCTGTTCGGTGTCGAAACGGAACAACATGCCGTTCCGGTCGGTGAAGAAGATCGTCCGGTCACCGTCGTAACGGGTGAACACCACCCCGTCCGGCATCGTCATCCGCTCCCACTCCCCCACCGAAGCCCTGCCGTCGGCGTCGTAGGCCACCTGCGCACAACGGATATCCCCCGAACGCACCAGCCACAATACGCCGTCGCCGTCGAGACACATGCGCAACACTCCGGTCAGCTCGGCCCCGCGGACATCGACCGGCTCGAACGCACCCTTCGACGCCACATATCCATAGAGCTTATTGCCGTGCAGGAAAAACGCCTCGTCCCGGCTGCGGGCCGCAAATTTATAGACCCGCTGGAATCCGGCGAGCATTTCGATCCGCCGGTCGCGCGTGTCGAAACGGTCGACGCCGTAGTTGGTCCGCACCCAGAGGTAACCGTCGTCCGTGGCGACGATCTCCTGAATCAGGTTGCCCGAGAAACGGAAATTCCGGGCGGAATTGCCGTCCCACAGATTCAGTCCGTCGCAGCTGCCCGCCCAGATATACCCGTCGGCATCCTGCGCCAGCGACAGAATCGAACTGTTCGACAGCCCGTCGCGGTGGGTAATGCGGCGGATATTTTGCGGGAATGCACTCCGGGCGACCGCGACCGCAAGGAGAAGGAATACGCATCTGAAATACATGGCAGGGCGAATTAGATAAAAACAGACCGGAATATCTATGTAAATATATACAAAAAAACCGGATTTCAAAACAAAATATCTTATTTAACAACACGGCAGATTCCCCACCGCACGAGCGTTTTTCCCGAATATGCCGTATGGCTTGCGCCGGGAGCAGCAAAGTGCGATCTTCGGCCTCTGTGATATGAAATCATACTAATTTTACAAGAAAATATACTCATACAACGCCGTTTTCTGATATTTTTGTAAAAGCCCGGACGAAAGTTTCCGCTTTCCGAAAGGCTTATTTGCGACACCTATTTATATAAAACCAGCATGCAATGAAGAAAACGCACTCGTTTCGGCATCAAAGGTATTCGCATCAAAATCGGGCGATAGCCGGGAAATCATTCCGGGCAGTCTCCGCATCCTTTTCCGTTTTCCAGTTCCGCAGGTCGAAATACCGGAAACAACGGCATCCGAACGACCCGCACCTCGGTTAATCCACCGTATCGCATCCGCATCCTCCCGCAGCAACCCTCCCGTCATACCTGCTGCACACTTATTCAAACATACTGTTTCTTTTCCGATTGCCGACGGCTCATCGGAAAAGCAGTCGACCCGAACCATGTACCAAACCCATTTAAATTTTCGCCTATGATAAAAAAATTGCTCTTATCGCTATCGGCGGTTTTCTGCATGACGGCAGCTTCGGCCCAGACCCAGACGGTCAAAGGCCGTGTCGTCGACGAGAACAACGCACCGGTCATCGGTGCGACCGTTGTCGTCAAGAACCGTCCGACAATCGGCACTTCGACCGATGTCAAGGGAGAATTCGCACTTCAAGGAGTCCCGAAGGGGGGGGAAAACTCCAAATCTCTTATGTAGGTTACAAAACCCAGGATGTTGACATTGCTCCCGACATCAAGGTAAAACTCGAACCCGACGCCCAGGCCGTGGAGGCCGTCGTGGTGACGGGTATGACCAAGATGGACAAGCGGCTGTTCACGGGAGCCGCAGACCAGCTGGTTGCCGACGACGTGAAACTGGCCGGTATGGCCGACATCAGCCGCGGCCTTGAAGGGCGTGCTGCGGGTGTGTCAGTCCAGAACGTATCCGGTACGTTCGGAACCGCCCCGAAAATCCGCGTGCGCGGCGCCACATCGATTTACGGCAGTTCGAAGCCGCTGTGGGTCGTTGACGGCGTCATCATGGAGGACATCGTCGACATCGACGCCGACGACCTCTCCTCGGGCGACGCCACGACGCTCATCGCATCGGCCATCGCCGGACTCAATGCCGAAGACATCGAGAGTTTCAACATTCTGAAAGACGGCTCCGCCACCTCCATCTACGGAGCGCGCGCCATGGCGGGTGTGATCGTCATCACCACCAAACGCGGCCGCGCCGGCGTGAGCACCATCAACTACACCGGCGAATTCACCTACCGCATGATTCCGTCCTACCGGGATTTCAACATCATGAACTCGCAGGACCAGATGTCGGTGTATATGGACATGCAGAAAAAAGGCTGGCTCAACCTCGCCGAAACCATCACCGACTCGGAGAGCGGCGTATTCGGAAAGATGTACCAGATGATTGCGGCCGGACAATTGCAGAACGACGACGTGAGCACCGGAAATTATCTGCGTGCGGCGGAGTTCCGCAATACGAACTGGTTCAGCGAGCTGTTCAACAACAACGTCATGCACACCCACTCGGTAAGCCTCTCGTCCGGAACCGACAAATCGTCCTACTACGCTTCATTGAGCGCCATGAGCGACCCGGGATGGACGAAGACCAGCAAGGTGGAACGCTACACGGCCAACATCAACGCCACCTACAACATCTTCAAAAACCTGTCGCTGAACCTGATTTCCAACGGTTCCTATCGTAAACAGAAGGCACCGGGAACCCTGTCGTCGGCCACTAACTACGTGACGGGCGAGGTGAAGCGCGAGTTCGACATCAACCCCTACTCCTACGCGCTCAACACGTCGCGCACGCTCGATCCCGGCGAATTCTACACGCGGAATTACGCGCGCTTCAACATCCTGCACGAACTGGCCAACAACTACATCGACCTTTCGGTCGTCGAGACCAAATTCCAGGCCGAGCTGAAGTGGACGCCTGTCGAGGGCCTCGACCTGAGCGCCCTGGGTGCGGTAAAATACCAGGCCTCGATACAGGAGCACAACATCACCGAGTCCTCGAACCAGTCCGTCGCCTACCGGACCGTCGAACCGACCACCGTCCGGGACAACAATCCGTTCCTTTACACCGATCCGGACAACCCCTACGCCGTTCCGGTGACCGTGCTGCCCAAGGGCGGCATCTACGAACGCACGGACAACAAAATGCTTTCGTACGACTTCCGTGCGTCGGCGACCTACAACAAAACGTTCAACAACACGCATATCATCAGCCTCTACGGCGGTATGTCAGTGAACAAGATCGACCGTCACAACACCTGGTTCCGCGGCTGGGGACTCCAGTACGATATGGGTATGGAGCCTTACTACGATTACCTGGCCTTCAAACAGGGCATGGAGAACGGCAGCAAGTACTATACGATCGGCGACACGTTCTACCGGGAGGTGGCCTTCTTCTTCAACGGCACCTATTCCTACAAGGGACGCTACACCATCAACGGAACCTACCGCTACGAAGGGACCAACAAGATGGGTAAGAGCCGCAAAGCCCGCTGGCTGCCGACATGGAATATCTCCGGGGCGTGGAACGTCCACGAGGAGAAATTCTTCAATCATGTACAGCCCGCCCTGTCGCACCTGTCGCTCAAAGCCTCCTACTCGCTGACCGCCGACCGCGGCCCGTCTTACGTCACCAACTCGCTGGCTGTCATCAATGCCTCGACCCCGTGGCGCCCGACCAGCGGCGACACCGAAACCGGTCTCAAGGTTTCGAGCCTCGAAAATGCGCAGCTCACCTACGAGAAGAAGCACGAGCTGAACCTCGGACTCGACGCAGGTTTCGTCAACAACCGCATCAACCTGGCCTTCGACTGGTACAAACGCAACAACTTCGACCTGATCGGCACGGTCACGACCCAGGGCATCGGCGGCGAGATCTCCAAATACGGCAACGTCGCGGAGATGAAATCGAACGGCGTCGAGGTCAGCCTTTCGACCAAGAACATCCAGACGAAGAATTTCAGCTGGACCACCAACTTCATCTACTCGCACATCCACAACGAAGTCACCAAACTCGAAACTTCCACACGCGCAATGACGCTGGTTTCGGGAACCGGATTCACGATGGAGGGGTATCCCGCCCGTTCGCTCTTCTCGTTCCAGTTCGCAGGGCTGAACGAAGTCGGACTGCCGGTCGTGGTCAACACGGAAGGCAAGCTCAGCTCCAGTTCCTTCAATTTCCAGGACAGCAACGAGAACAACCTGAAAACGAATCTGGTCTACTCCGGACCGGTCGACCCGACCGACCTGGGCAGTTTCGGCAATACGTTCCAGTACAAGGGATGGCGACTGAACGTCTTCATGACCTACTCGTTCGGCAACGTCGTGCGGCTCAACCCGGTCTTCAGCAGCATCTATTCGGACCTCGACGCCATGCCGCGGGAGTTCAAGAACCGCTGGATGGTCTCCGGCGACGAAGCCGTCACGAACATCCCGACCATCGCCTCGAAGCGCCAGCGCCAGCTGAACTCCTCGATTTCGTACGGGTACAGCGCCTACAACTACTCGACGGCACGCATCGCCAAGGGCGACTTCATCCGCATGAAGGAGATTTCGCTCTCGTACGACTTCCCGAAAAGACTTATTTCGAAGCTGCGTTTCTCCTCGCTTTCGCTCAAACTGCAGGCCACGAACCTCTTCCTGATCTACGCCGACAAGAAACTCAACGGCCAGGATCCCGAGTTCTACAACACCGGCGGCGTCGCTGCCCCCGTGCCGCGGCAGTTCACGCTCACGATCCGAATCGGACTGTAAAATCTGATTTATCTTAAAAAGATTCCTATGAAAAAAAGCATCATATATTTACTGGGCATAGCGGTCGTCATTCCGGCATTCATGTCGTGCAGCGATTTTCTGGATCAGAACCCCGATCTGCGCACGACGCTGGATTCCGAAGAGAAGATCGCCAACATACTCGTCTCCGCCTACATCAGCGGATCGGGCAGCTACCAGCTCGTTGCGGAACTCTCCTCGGACAATGTCTGCGACTACGGCATCACAAAGAACTACAACCAGTTCTATCAGGATGTCTACGAATGGGCCGAGGAGGTTACCAGCAACAACGACGCCCCGCGGAACATCTGGAGTTCCAACTACAACAACATCGCCAACGCCAACCAGGCGCTTTCGGCCATCGAGGAGCTGGGAGGACCCACCACCACGAGGCTCAAGGCCAGCAAAGGCGAAGCCCTGATTTGCCGGGCCTATTCCCATTTCGTACTGGCAAACATGTTCTGCATGCCTTACCACCCGGCAACAGCAGGAAACTACCTGGGGATACCCTATATGGACCACGCCGAGACCGACCTCAACCCCAGGTACGAACGCGGAACGCTCCAGAAAGTCTACGAGATGATCGGCAAGGACATCGAAGCAGCCATTCCCCTAATCGACGACACGGCCTATTCGGTTCCGAAATACCACTTCAACTACAAGGCCGCCTGCTGCTTCGCCTCGCGTTACTACCTTTTCATGCAGGACTGGGACAATGCCATCAAATACGCGACAATGGCCCTGACCTCCAACCCGTCGTCGCTGCTGCGCGATTACGGTGCAATAGCAGCCCTGCCGAACAGTACCAGCAGGCATCAGGAGTATGTCAGCTCGGCCAGCACGGCCAACTTCCTCCTCCAGGCCGCGACATCGAACAGCGGACTGCTTTTCGACTGGTACTCCACCGCCGGCCGTTATTCGCACGGCAAACTGCAGGGAACCTATGAAACCGTTCAGCCGAAAAAGGGCGGTCCGTGGGGCAGCGGCGTGACTTTCAGAGCGCCGCATGCAGTGCTTGCCTCATCCGGCAAATACATTCTTCCCCGGACATGGCGTGTGTTCCAATACACCGACCCGGTCGCCGGAACCGGATTCAACAAAGCGATTTCCGTTCTCTTCACCTCCGAGGAGGCGCTGCTCAACCGCGCCGAAGCCTATATCATGAAGATGAACGAAGATCCGGCGGCACTCGACAAGGCCCTGGAGGACATGAACCTCTACGCCGCCAACCTCTTCTCGGCAGGATTCAAATCCATGACGGAGGCTTCGATCATCAAATGGGCTACGGAGACCTACCCCGACTACTCCGAACTCTACGTCGGAAAGACCTCGGCCAGCAGCCCGCAGACGCTCAATCCCAAGAAAAAGCTCCATGCGGCCCCCTACAACACGCTCGAAGAGGGCAGCCCGCAGGAGAGCATGCTTCAGGCGCTCATCTTCATGCGTCGTTACCAGTTCCTCCACGAAGGCATGCGCTGGTTCGACACCCGTCGCTTCGGCATCACGGTCTACCGCTACCTGCTGGATGAAGACGCCGAAACCGTCGTGCAAATCACCGATCAGATCAGCGACGAGAACGGCACGCCCGATCCGCGCCGCGCCCTGCAGCTCCCGGCCGACGTTATTGCCGCCGGCCTGACCCCCAACCCGAGAAAATAACAAACCAACATGCGTATGAAAAAGAATCTGATATATCTGCTCTTTTCCGGCATGCTGCTCTGCGCAGCGCTGACGGCCTGTTCGGACAACGACGACCTGGACTCCACCAGCGTGGTCCGGCCGACGACCACCGAACAGAACGACCTCGACCGCTGGCTCGAGCGCAACTACGTCGAAGCCTACAACATCCAGCTCAAATACCGGTTCGAGGACATCGAGTCGAGCATGGGCTACTACCTCACACCCGCCAGTTACAAGCAGTCGATCGCCATGGCCAAACTGGTGCGCCACATGTGCCTGGAAGCCTACGACGAGATAACCGGCAGTACGGATTTCATCAAGGCCTATTTCCCGAAAATCCTCTACCTGGTCGGCTCGTATGCCTACAAGACCAACGGATCGGTGGTGCTGGGAACGGCCGAGGCCGGGGCAAAGATCACGCTCTACAACCTCGACAACCTGAACCCCAAAACCGTCAATGCGAAGACGGGCTATTTCAAGACAATCCACCACGAATTCAGCCACATTCTCAACCAGACGAAACCTTACCCGACGGACTTCACGGAGATTTCCGGACCGGATTACGTACAGGACCAGTGCTTCGAAATCTACAAAACCACCGAATCGGCGCTGCAGAAAGGGTTCATTTCCCCGTATGCCTCAAAAGCCGACGGCGAGGATTTCGTGGAACTCATCGCCCTCTACGTCAACCGGACCGCCGAGGAGTGGGAAGAGATGCTGACGACGGCCGGCGACACGGGACGCCCGAAGATCGAAGCCAAATTCGAAATCGTGTACAACTACATGAAAACCAGCTGGGAGATCGATCTGAACAAGTTGCGCGAAATCGTACTGCGCCGTGCGGAAGAAGCGCCCAATCTCGACTTCGACTCGCTGGATGACGACGATACTGATACGCCCGAAAATTCGGGTACAAACGAATAAGCGACACCGAATATGAAAAAAACAGCAATCATACTATTTCTGGTTCTGGCCATTCCCGCCCTGCTCACCTCATGCCTGTTCGACGAGGAGGATCTTTTCGACAAATCCGCTTCCGAACGCATCGAGGCCGCCAAGCAGGAGGCCAAAACCGTGCTCGAAAGCGCTGAAAACGGATGGCACGTGCGCTATTTCCCCTCCCCGACCCAGGAGTTCGGCGGATACAACCTGTTTTTCAAATTCTCCGAAGGCAGCGTCACCGTTGCCTCCGAGATCGAAAGCAACCCGTCCACTACCGAGACGAGCCTCTATTCGCTCGGCGAGGATCTGGGCGTAACGCTCAATTTCGATACGAAGAACTCGCTCATCAACTACTTCGTACACCCGAAAAACCCCGACGGACTCGGATCGACCTACAAGGGAATGGAGGGCGACTACAAATTCACGGTGATGGAAACATCCGCGACAATGGTCGTCCTGCGCGGCATCATCACGGGAAATTACTACATCCTGACCCCCGTTTCCGCAGATACCGACTGGTCGGAGGACCTGGAGACCTACCGGAACAATGCGGAAGACATGGCATTCAGCACCTATTCCTTCGTCGTGAAAGACAAGACGTATTCGGCAACGCTCACAAACCGCCGGTTTGCGGTCAAGATCGACAATGAAACCACCGGTTACGTACCGTTCATCTACACCAAGACCGGCATCAGCTTCTACATGCCGATCGAGATCGACGGAGTGACCGCACAGGACTTCACCTTTGTCGACGACTACTATTTCGCCGAAGCCAACGGCGCCGATTTCAAAATCATGACGCCCGAGCCGGTCCGGTCGGACATCACGTTCGATGTAACTGTCCCCGATGCCGCGAAGACCTATAACAGCATAACCGTAAACGCAGTTCCCTCGAACGATACGGAATATTATTACATCGGGATGATGCTGAAATCCGAATTCGAGGCCCAGCGCGAGAAAAAACTCCTGCAAAAGCTGGTCGGCACGCTCAACAGCAACATCGGCGCAGGCGACGATCCCGAGGAGATTGCAGCCAGCCTGCTCCATAAGGGTGCTGCCTCCTATACGCTCGACTATCCGAGTTTCTACGACGAATATGTAGCCGTAGTATTCGGATGCGCCGTTTCCAACGGATTCATCGCCTCTACCACATCCATCACGTCGCTTCCCGTCTCGATCGACTCCTCGCTGCTGCCGAGCAACACCGATGCGCTCTACAAGAGATGGCTGGGCAAATGGAGAGTCACGAGCACCTCCTCGCAGGTAAACGGCGCTCCCGTAACGTTCGAGGTTACCGTAAAACCGGGTATTGTCAACTCCTCCTACATGATCCGGGGATGGGGTATCACGATCTACGGAGACATATACGACCTGCGGGCCTATTACCAGGCCTCGTTCAACGGAGCGACCAACACGGCCATTCCGATTCCGAAGTCGACCGGCATCCTCTACACCAAAGCCGATAACGAGGAGTACGGAAAGGCGGACGGAATCTATCCTATTCGGACTCGCTACTCCCGTATATTCTTCGATACAGGAGTCTACTATTCGTTCACGACCACCCAGACCTCGCCCAAACTCGTCGGCGTTTACGACACCGCGCAAAACGGCC
>ERZ831634.3281-NODE-3281-length-12360-cov-13.498578_pt1 | contig 12360 bp, 10 predicted proteins | sample MGYA00519953_ERZ831634 | MGnify/ENA primary metagenome ERZ831634 (study PRJEB31850, sample SAMEA3708718) | human gut metagenome | biome: human gut; feature: human-associated habitat; material: faeces | place: China | collected 2014 ... | reverse complement strand
AGCCCTGACCAGGAACTTCTACTACATAATTGCCCTTTTTACGTTCAGCGGCAGCGTCTTCTGCGTTCATGATACGTCCGACAATCTTGGTTGGTGTATAGAATGCTTCGTCATATGGATCAACAGTTACCTGTGTGATAACGGTGCATACGCTGCGATAGATGCCGCGTCCGATCAGTTCTTCGCGAATCGCATTCTGCAGGTCGTATCCGATGTAACCCTGCGACATAGCAGAGCAGACTGACATCGGAGAAGCGGTATAATCCGGATGATTGGTGCTGAATTCGTTCATAGCAGTATGGATCATACCAATCTGTGGTCCGTTGCTGTGTGTGATCACAACCTGATAATCTTCACGGATAAAATCTGCCACTGCCTTTGCTGTTCGTTTCGTTGCCTCTTTCTGTTCAGGAAGTGTTGTTCCCAATGCTTCATGTCCAAGAGCAATCACAATTTTCTTCTTTTTCATCTCTACCATCCTCCGATGCGCCTTTATATTCACAGAACACCCAGAAAGTATCTCCGGGTGCTTTTTGTCTTGTCTGACACTTATACTATTATTTTACCATGAACGATTTTGCAGTGCAATGTCATTTTTACATTACAGGCCGCAGGCATTCTGCGAACTGTTATTTATCTTCTTCCTCAGTTTCCTCCTGTGGCAGAACAAAGGAATCAATAACCTCCCACAGTTCATCCCTTCCCTGCTTTGTCTCGGAAGAGAATGGAATGATCACCGTACCCGGCTTTACTTTCAGCCCTTCGCGGATTGCTTTTACATTCTTCTGGATCTGGCTTCGTTTGATCTTATCAAGCTTTGTGGCAATGATAATCGGTGTAAATCCCTGATAAACCATCCAGTCATACATCATTTTATCGTTTGCAGACGGATCATGACGGATATCGATCAGCAAAAAGACTGCCTGCAGTTTTTTTGAAGTATGGAGATAATTCTCAATCATTTTTCCCCATTTTTCCTTCTCACTGGCAGAGGTCTTCGCATATCCATAACCAGGCAGATCGACCAGATACATGGCATCGTTGACATTGTAAAAATTGATGGTCTGCGTCTTTCCCGGCTGCGCCGACGTCCTTGCGAGCGACTTGCGGTTTAACAGCGCATTGATCATGGACGATTTTCCTACATTTGACTTTCCTGCAAATGCTACTTCATTAAATGGATTGTCCGGTATTTTACTTGTGATACCACAGACAGTCTCCAAATTTACACTTCTAATTACCATTGTCTTTTCCTCTTCTTAATTCACTTCTTTACAAACGCCACATCCAGCACGTCTTTCATCTGCTCTACAAACACGATTTCCAGACCTTTTTTGATCTCCGGTGAAATCTCATCAATATCCTTCTCATTCTTCTTCGGTACACAGATGGTCTTAATCCCTGCATTTTTGGCTGCCAGTGTTTTTTCCTTCAGTCCACCGATTGGAAGCACACGGCCGCGAAGCGTGATCTCGCCTGTCATTGCGACATCAGCGCGGACCGGTGTCTTCGTGATCGCCGACAACATGGCTGTCGCCATCGTGATTCCGGCAGACGGTCCATCCTTCGGCACTGCACCCTCCGGGATGTGGATATGGATGTCATTCTCCTGAAAAAACTTTTTCGGAATGTGATATTCTTCACTGACCGAGCGGATATAGCTGATCCCTGCCTGTGCAGACTCCTTCATCACATCCCCCAACTGTCCCGTCAACTGGAACTCACCTTTTCCCGGCATGATGTTGACTTCAATCTCTAAAGTATCTCCACCAACGCTTGTCCATGCAAGTCCACGGACGATTCCTACTTCATCCGTATCATTTTTCTTATCAAAACTGTATTTCTCTTTGCCGAGGAACTTTTCAAGATTCTGTTCTGTAACTTTAATCTTCTCTTTTTCTCCCTCGTAAAGCGGTCTTGCTGCTTTTCTGCATATCTCACCAAGCTTACGTTCAAGATTACGCACACCGGCTTCCCTTGTGTAACCACTGATGATCTTTGCCATCGCTTTGTCCGTAATGGAGAGCTGTTCCGGTCTGATTCCATTGCGCTCCATCTGCTTTGCGAGCAGATGCTCTTTGGCAATGTGAAGCTTCTCATTCTCTGTATAACTGGTCACTTCGATCAGTTCCATACGGTCTAACAGCGGCCTTGGGATATCCTGCACAGAGTTTGCTGTTGCAATAAACAGCACTTCTGAAAGATCGATCGGTATCTCGACATAATGATCCCGGAACTTCTTATTCTGCTCCGCATCAAGCACTTCCAATAAAGCAGACGCCGTATCCCCCTTGTAATCGCTGCTCATCTTATCGATCTCATCTAACAGCATGAGCGGATTTTTGACGCCGGCGCTGCGCAGTCCGTTCACGATACGTCCCGGCATTGCTCCGACGTAAGTTCTTCTGTGGCCGCGGATCTCTGCCTCATCCCGCACACCGCCCAGACTGATGCGCACATACTTGCGGTTCAGGCTCTCGGCAATGGAGCGGGCAATGCTTGTCTTGCCGACACCCGGAGGGCCGACCAGGCAGATGATCTGCCCCTTGACATCCGGAGCCAGCTTGCGGACAGCCAACACCTCAAGAATGCGGTCCTTGACCTTCTTCAGACCGTAGTGGTCGCGGTCAAGGATGCGCTGGGCCTTGGCGATATCGAGGTCGTCCTCGGTAAAGCTGTTCCAAGGCAGATCCAGGCAGGTATCCAGATAGGTGCGGATGACCGTTCCCTCCTGGTTGCTGCTCTGCATCTTGGCAAGGCGGTCTACTTCCTTGAGCAGTTTCTTCTCCCGCTCCTCGTCCAGATGCAGCTCCTGGATCCTGCGGCGGTACTCCTCAGCCTCTGCCGTGGTATCATCGTCCTCGCCCAGCTCCTGGCTGATCATGTGCATCTGCTCATGCAGGTAGTAATCACGCTGGTTCTTATCCATGGCCTCGTCCACTTTCTGGGCGATCTCCTTGTCGATCTCCAGCATCCGGCGCTCCCGATGCAGGCGTTCCACCAGCAGGCGCAGACGGCCGATGAGGGTGCTTTCCTCCATCACAGCCTGCTTATCCTCAAAGCGGAAGAGCAGATTGGCAGGGATGTACTCGCACAGGAAGGCGGGGTCGTTATTCGAGGTAACTGCAAACACCACGTCCTTGCTGATGCGGGGATTCATGGAAAGCACCGCGTCGAAGCTCGTTTTCACGTTGCGGAGCAGGGCCTCCGCCTCGGTCTCTTCCTCTGCCTTGATGGGGCGCACAGGAGCCGGCCGCACCGATGCCAGCAGGAAGCTGCCTTCGGTATCCAGCTCGGTGCGCTTGGCGCGGAACTTGCCCTCCACCAGAATGCGCACCAGATCATCCGAAACACGCATGACCTGCTTGATCTCGGCCACAACGCCGTACTGGTACATCTCCTCTGCCTTGGGGTCCTCAGCCTTCATATCCTTCTGCGCAATGAGGAACACCTCGGATTTATTCCGCACGGCCCATTCCACAGCGGCAATGCTCTTGTCACGACCTACCTCAAAATGCAGCAGGTTGTTGGGGAACACCACCAGCCCACGCAGGGCAATGGCGGGAAGATGGAGGATATTGCGCTCCACCTTGACAGTCACTTTTTCAGACATAAACTCATACCTCCCAGCTGCCCCGCGCCAAAGTGCGCTATCCCGTGGGCAGTTTTTTTGTTGGGTAAAAATTCAGATTTGATTTATTATATCGGATTCCAGCTCCGGTTGCAACCGGGCAGCTCATCCTTTGCGGTTTTCCTGGATATTATAACCCAGCCGTCCCAGTGCAGGCAGCATGGCCCGCAGGGTGATACTGGTGAGCATTCCCATCACAAGGCCCAGCACCAGCATAATCGGTGCATAGTAAAGGGACACTGCTGTGGAAAGGATGACACTGGCTCCCAGCAGCTGGCCGATGTTGTGGGCCAGCGCGCCGCAGACTGACAGGATGAACCATGTGGGCCGCAGCGGGCAGTGATAGTAGAGCAGCCACATCACCAGCAGCGAGAGCAGACCGCCGCAGAGGGAAAGAAAACCTGCCGTCCAGCCGGAGACCAGAAAGACGAAGAACGCCTTCAGCACATCCAGCACAAGGGCCTGTTTTGGCCCCATGAAGAACAGGGCATACATCACCACAATATTCGCCAAGCCCAGCTTCATGCCTGGCAAAAGCCCGGGGATGACCAATGTGCCCTCGATGAAGGAAAGCGCCATCGCCAGAGCAAACAGCAGACCTGAAAGGGCGATGCTGTGCGTTTTGTTGTAATTGCGGCGGTTATGAGGCATCATTGTTCTCCTTTGCAGCGGATCATTCTTCACCAGCAGCCTGTTCGTACTGCTCCTGCTCTTCCATCGCCTTTTCCCAGGCAGCAAACAGCTCCTCCTGATGGAAGCGCAGATCACTGAGCTCATCGCTCTTTTGGCGGAGCAGATCGGGGTCATTGTAGACCTCCGGGGAGTTGATCTCATTGTCAAGCTCCACTTCCCTTGCCCCGCATGCTTCCATTTCATCCTCGCAAGCCTTGATCTTGGCCCGCAGCTCCGCGCGGCGGCGGCGCTGCTCTTTGCCGTAACCGGCCTTGGCGGGCTGATCCCCGGCTTTTTCCGGGGCGGCAGCAGGAGCGGCACGGCCCATCAGGGCATCGTAGCTCGGATACAGGGTGGCCTTGCCATCTTCCAGATAGAGGATGGGACAGCCCAGACTGTTCATCAGATGGCGGTCATGGGTGACCATGAGCAGCGTCCCGGTGTATGCCATCAGGGCTTCGGTCAGGTTTTCGCGGGTGTAGATGTCCAGGTGGTTGGTGGGCTCGTCCAGAAACAGCAGATTGGGCCGCTCCAGCACGATCTCAGCAAAGCGCAGACGGGCCAGCTCGCCGCCCGAAAGTGCCTCGCAGGGCTTGAACACCGTCTCGCCCCGGAAGCCCAGCTTTGCCAGATGGCTGCGCACTTCCAGCTCCGTCATCCGGGGATACTTGTTCCAGATGACATCGATCACCCGGCCCTGTCCCAGACGGTTCTGCTGCTGGGCAAAAATGCTGGGCCGGGCTCCCGTACCCAGCCGTACCATGCCGCCGGAGGGGCGGCGTTTACCGTCCAGCACCTGCATCAGGGTGGATTTACCCGCACCGTTGGGGCCTGCGATCACCAGCCGCTGACCCCGGCAGACTGTATAGGTAAAGGGTTCCAGCAGGGTGCGCTCCCCGATCCTGATGGTCAGGTTCTTCATCAGCACCAGCTCGTTCCACGGCTCCACATCATACTCAAAGCGGAACTTGAGCTGGTTTGTTTCATCCTTTGGCGCTTCCGTGATCTCCAGCTTTTCCAGCTGTTTGCGGCGGCTCTGGGCCATCTTGGTGGTGGAAGCACGCACAAGGTTGCGGTCTACATAATCCTGCAGCTTTTCAGCCAGTGCTACATCTGCATCGTGCTGCTTCTGGCGCAGGGCATCGGCAGCTTCCTTCTGGGGCAGATAGGCTGAGAAGTTGCCCTTATAAGTGGTCATGGTCTGGAAGGAGACCTCCCAGATCCTGGTACAGATATTGTCCAGAAAATAGCGGTCATGGCTGACGACCAGCACGGCACCGGAATAGCCCTTGAGGTAATTCTCCAGCCATTCCATGGTGGCAAAATCCAAGTGGTTGGTGGGCTCGTCCAGAATCAGGACATCCGGCTTTTCCAACAGCAGCTTTGCCAGACGCAGGCGCGTCAGCTCACCGCCCGAAAGCACAGCGATATTCTTCGTCCAGGTATCCTGCGCAAACCCCATACCGGACAGCACCTTTTTGATGTTGACATCCATATTGTAGCCATCAGCAGCATCAATGATGTTCTGCAAGGCATCGTGCTGCTCCAGCAGAGAGGTATCCTCCGGGCTGGCGGCCATTCTGCGCTCCAGGATCTGCATCTGGGCCATGGCATCCAGCACATGGGCAAAGCAGGAGCGCATCTCGCCATAGATATCCAACGTGGGGTCGAGCTTTGCATTCTGTTCCAGATAGCCCAGCGTCACACCATGGGTCACACTGAACTCACCCTCGTAGTCCGTATATTCGCCGGTCAGGATCTTCAGCAGGGTCGTTTTGCCTGCGCCGTTCTGGCCCACGATGCCGATGCGGTCCTCCCGCTCGACACTGGCCGTGACATCATGCAGGACGATTTTCTCGCCAAAGCTCTTGCCCAGCTTTTCCAAATGTATCAGCATTGTTCGTTTTCCAATCTCTCACACAGGCCGCACAGCATTACAGCTGGTGGCGGCGATTCTTCAGGCCCACATTGGCCAGTTCCTCCGGCTCCATCACCAGCGGATAAAGCTCCTCCAGGCTGCTGATCTCATAGGTAGGCACGACCTTGCCGGGATTCTCGGCGTGGTTGGGGTTATACCAGCAGGTATCCAGCCCGGCGTTCACACCGCCCTGCACATCACTGCTCAGGCTGTCGCCCACCATTAGCACGTGCTCACGGTTCTCCACGCCCAGCGCACGGAGCGCGGCATCAAAAATCTTGCGGTTGGGCTTTTCGCTGTCCATTTTTTCAGAAACGAACACATCCTCCACAAAATCCAGAATGCCGGATTCCCGCACACGGCGGCCCTGCACCCGGTCAAAGCCATTGGTCACTACAGCCAATGTTGCCACTTCGGAAAGCTCCCGGAGCACGTCCAGCACGTTGGGAGATGTTAGGTCAGGGTGGGTAGAGAGCTGATCCAGATAGAATTTATTCATCTCCACACCGTTGCCTGCGGCATTCACTGCCTTCAGAAAGCGGGTGAACCGCTCCCCCATCAGCTTATCCCGGCGGATCTGACCCTTTTCCAGCTGCCGCCAGAGCTCTTCGTTGATGGTGCGGTAGGTCTGCACCGTCTCGGCATCCGGCTCAATGCCGTACTCCCGCAGGGTGTCAGCCAGCGCCTTGTTTTCCGCTGCATCAAAATCCAGCAGCGTATTATCAGCATCAAACAGAACACAGTAGTATTTTGCCATGGTTCATTGCCCCCTCTTTCATGCTTGTGTCATTTTCCGGGACGCTTGTCCCCGATCACCGGGGAATTTTTCCCAGATCAAAAGAACAGCGAGAAGCCAGCCCCGCCCCGGCAGAGCTGGCTTCCGGTTATTCCTGAACTATCTCATAGGTTTCATCATCGGTCTGCACCGGGGAATTGTCCGTGCACGGATCTTGCGCGGTGCAGGGTTTGTCAACGTTTCTGGGCATCTGCTCCTCGGTCACGCCGTTGTCCACATTCTCCCAGTCCATCTCATACCAGTCCACACTGCCATCGGTCACAGTTCCCTCACCGGGCAGCCCGGGGATCTTGATCTCTTCACAGAACATCCGGCTCCCTCCCTTCTGCCCAGCCTATGCGGGCAGACAGAAAAAGGTTTACCGGCTGGCTTCTGCTTCGGTGGAAGCGGAAGCCCCCTCTGCGGGCTCAATATCATTTTCAACCGAAGCGGAGACCGATTCACTGTTGGTCTGCTCCTTGGATTCGGTTTTACTCTCAGAAGCAGCATTACTGGAGGACGAAGTACTCTCCGCCTTGCTCTCCGAGCTGCTGTGAGAAGAAGAAGTGCTCTCGCTCTTGGATTCGCTCTTACTCTCACTTTCCGCCGTGCTGTGAGAAGAACTGCTGCTCGTGCTCTCGGAGGTTGAAGCACTGGAAGAAGTGCTCTCCGACTTGCCGCTCTCTGAAGAGGACGCGGATGTACTGCCGGAAGAAGCAGAGGAGCTGCCGGAGCTTGAGCCGGAAGCGTGCTCCTGGTTGATCGTGATGGTCAGCGCATTGCTGACCACGGCGCAGTCGTTGTACACGACCACCGCATAGATCTTATAGCTGCCACTGGTGATGGCCGAAGCAGACACGGTGACTGTTGTCTGGCCTGCGGCCTCCTTCACTTCCTGACCGTTGGCGAACCAATGCAGGTTTTCACTCTTGGCATATTTACCCTCCAGCGCGGCCTTGAAAACATAGGAGCCGGCGGAAGCCTTGCCTTCCGAGATGTGAACGGAAGCAGCTGCAAACACGGCTGTCACGTCAAGATTCTGCTTGAAGCCGGTATCGGTACGGGTCTTGCTGGTCACGCCGTCGCTCCACTTGACAAACACATGGCCCTCCGCAGGAGTGGCCGTGACAGTCAGCGACTGGGATGCATCCGTGATGCTGTATGTCAGACTGGTCTTGCCGCTCTCATTTCCACAGCTCAGGGTGCCGCCGCCGCTCTTTTCCACCTGATAACGGGCCTCAAACTTGACGCTGGCAGTCTCAGAGCTGCTGACGCTTTCACTCTCGCTGGAAGAAGTGGATTCTTCCGAGCTGGGGGCCTGCACCGCCGAGCTGGGGTTGGATACATATTCCAGCGTACGGGTGGGGATATTATTGGTGTCCGGGCGGCGATCCTCGGTCTGGTAGGCGTGGGTGCGCAGATAGCTCAGTGCCGCCTTGAGACCAGCGCTCTTGAGGTGGATATCACCATCCGTGTAGTAATCCAGCTGGCCGTAGCCATTTTCTCCTTTGAGGACCTCAGCCGTATTCAGAAATTTGACCCCCAGCTGTTCACACATGTTGAGCAGCGCCATGTTAAAATCATCGATCTTGGCCTGATCCATGTGGGGGTAATTGGAGTGATTCTCCGGGATAGGAGGCACCGTGTTCACGATGATATCGGTGTAGGGGTAAGCCTCCTGAATGGCCTGCACCAGCGCGGTATAGTTACTGATAAAATCAGCCACCTCCATGCCGGTGTCGTTGGTGCCAAAGGTCATCACGACACGGCGGGGCTTCATTTTTGCCACCGCCTGTGCGATGGTGTAGTGGGTGGTGTCATTCTTAAAGGTGACGATCCCTTCGTTCAGGGCCACCTGGGTGCCAATGCCCTCCTTGGCACAGAACTGCTGCAAGGAGATCAGGCCGTTGTTATACAGACGCACGGTGTTGGAGTCTCCCAGAAACAGGGTGCTGTCCAGATATTCCGTGCCCGCATCCGCTGTTTCAGTCAGCAGAGCACTGGAGGTGTTATCGATCTGATAGTGATTGGCAAGATCTGTGCTTTCACCGTCCCCGGTGGTGTCCGTCGGCACGGAGTCTGCGGGTGTGCCGGGCGTTTCCGGTTTTCCCCGTTTGAGCAGGGTCAGGGTGATGCCTACGGTCAGCAAAGCCGCCAGTGCGCAGACCACACAGACCAGAACGGCCTGCCGCTGCAGCGATGTCATAGACTGTTTGTCCGATTGATTCTTATGATTCATGTTATATTCACCACTTATCCTATCGTTCAACCGTTTGCACGGCAGGCCAGGAGCTTGTCCGTCAGTTCTTCACAGCTTTCCGCCAGCAGCACCGGGCCAAAGGGCTCCAGTTCTTCCCTGCTGCCGTAGCCATACAGGGCACCGGCGGCATCCAGCCCGCAATCAGCAGCACCGCGCATATCATCGTTGCGGTCGCCCACCATCAGCACCCGCTTGCCCTGCACACAGGGCTGGGTGAGAACATAGCGCACCACTTCCGTTTTGGTATCCCGGCTCTCATCCATGGATGCACCGCCGATGAAATCAAAGTAAGGGGCCAGTCCCTGTTCTTCCAGAATGGGAGTCACGACCACAGTCGGCTTGGAGGTTGCGGTGCAGAGCACAAATCCTGCCTCCTTCAGGCGGCGCAGCATCTCTGCCGCACCGGGGTAGGCCGTACACTCATGGCTGCCCTTTTCGCGGTAACTCTCCCGATAGAGCTCGGTGGCCTCCTCGATTTTTGCAGGGTCAGAAAAATGCTCTCCAAAGCTCTTGCGGAGCGGCGGCCCCAGATAGCGCCGCAGGTTCACATGGGTGACATCCACGCCCATCTTGGTAAAAACTTCTTCCAGTGTATTCAGGATGCCGGGGGCGGAATCGATCAGGGTTCCGTCCACGTCAAATAAGATCACGTCATAGTGCTGCAAGTTCGTTTCCCTCTCTTTCACACATATACACGGTATAGTATAGCACAGAATTGCGCTTTCAGCAATTCCAACAAATCGTTTTTGCACTTTTTATACAAATCGGTCACAATCTGGCCTTAAAACGCAAAATGCCTGCCCGCCAGAATGCGGACAGGCAGGGGGTCGTGCAGGCTTATTGGGCTGCAGCGCCGTTATCAGCGGAGGGATAATAGAGGTTATTGGAGATAAACTCCAGCTTTTCCTTCAGCACCAGCTCCAGATTTGCCACGGCGTGCACCATGTTGGTGGCCGAATCGTTCACTTCCAGCAGCTTGCACAGGTCGATCTCGTTCATGGCGAGTGCGGTTTTCATCTTCTGGCTCTCGGCGCAGAGGATGTGGCTCAGAGCACTTTCCTGCAGCGCGATACTTTCCATCAGATCGATCACAGCCTGACTCAGGGTAACACGGGGCAGGGCCGGACATTCCAGCGTGGTGGGACAATTGATCGTTGCCATAGGGGACTCATCCTTTCTATATAAGGTGTACCCCATCCTATGTCCCCTGCCGTGCAGCCGTTACTGCTTTTTCTCCTGTGCAGAGACCTTTTCAATTACGCTCTGGTAACCGCCGGTTCCGTATTGGATACAGCGATTGATGCGGCTGATGGTCGCCGTGCTGATCTCTACCTCTTTCACGATCTGGTCATAGGTGCGGCCGCCAAGCAGCAGCTTTGCCGCTTCCAGCCGTTGTGCCATATCGGAGATCTCCTTTACTGTGCACAGATCCTCAAAAAAAGCATAGCACTCCTCCCGGCTCTCAAGGCTCAGGATGGCATCGAACAGTGCATCTACGGTCTCGTTTTTTCTGGAATTTTTCTCAGTCATTGCGGTCTCCTCTGCGGCAAACGCCGGAACTTCTGACAGAAAGAATCATATCATGTTATCACTTTAGCACACGAAAGTGCGAAAGTCAAGTCTTTTGCGTGAATCGTTTTCAATTCAGCGTGTCAACAGTTTTCTTCTTTTCACAAGTGAAATAAAATCACCTAAAATTTCTTGCCGGATTTTCTGTTGAATTAGCACATCCTCTGAACTGCTCCGAAATATATTGACAAATTATGAAAATGGGGATAAAGTATACACAATTTTCAGGCAAAGGAGCCACAGCGTGACCTCTTTGCCGCATGAAAAGCAAAGGAAAGAGGTAAAAGAAATGAACACGCTGGTCATCGTTTTGATCGCAGCCGTGTGTCTGTTTGGTGCTTACACCCTCTACGGACGCTGGCTGGCAAACAAGTGGGGCATCGACCCTACCGCCAAGACCCCTGCGGTCGTCCATGAGGACGGCCGGGATTACGTTCCCACCAACGGCTGGACCGTTTTTGCACATCAGTTCAGCTCCATTGCAGGTGCCGGCCCTGTTACCGGTGCCATTCAGGCTGCTGCCTTTGGCTGGCTGCCTGTTCTTCTGTGGGTCCTGCTGGGCGGCATTTTCTTTGGTGCTGTTACCGACTTCGGCGCTCTGTATGCTTCTGTAAAGAATGACGGCAAGTCCATGGGTATGCTGATTGAAAAGTATATCGGCAAGACTGGCCGCAAGCTGTTCCTGCTGTTCTGCTGGCTGTTCTGCGGCATCGTTATTGCAGCATTTGCTGACATGGTCGCTGGCACCTTCAATGCTTATGGCGCGGACGGCGCTCTGGTGGACGCTGCTCAGACCAACGGCGCTGCCGGCATGGTCTCCATCATGTTCATGGTCTTCGCTGTGGTCTTTGGCCTGATCCAGAAGAAGTTCAACTTCTCCGGTTGGAAGGAGAGCGTCATCAGCATCGTTTTCATCGTGCTGTCTTTTGTCATTGGCGCAAATCTGCCCATCATCCTGGGCAAGGCCGCATGGAGCTATATCACCTTCGTTTATATCTTCTTTGCCGCCGTGCTTCCCATGTGGCTGCTGAAGCAGCCCCGGGACCACATGACCACCTTCATGTTTGTTGCCATGATCGCAGGCGCTGTGGTTGGTCTGGTCGTTGCACACCCCACCATGAATCTGCCCGTTTACACCGGCTTCACCAACGAGAAGCTGGGCACCATGTTCCCCATCCTGTTCGTCACCGTTGCCTGTGGTGCTGTTTCCGGCTTCCACAGCCTGGTCTCCTCCGGTACTTCCTCCAAGACCGTTGAGAACGAGAAGGATATGCTGAAGGTTGGCTATGGCGCAATGATTCTGGAAAGCCTGCTGGCTGTTCTGGCTCTGTGCGTTGCCGGTGCTGCCGCTGCTGCGGACGGTACCCCCGCTGCAGGCACCCCGTTCCAGATCTTCAGCCGTGGTGTTGCCGGTTTCTTCGAGATGTTCGGCGTTCCCGCTTATGCAGCAACGGTCTTTATGACGATGTGTGTTTCCGCTCTGGCCCTGACCAGTCTGGATGCTGTGGCCCGTATCGGCCGCATGAGCTTCCAGG
>ERZ831634.3278-NODE-3278-length-12365-cov-19.832494_pt1 | contig 12365 bp, 10 predicted proteins | sample MGYA00519953_ERZ831634 | MGnify/ENA primary metagenome ERZ831634 (study PRJEB31850, sample SAMEA3708718) | human gut metagenome | biome: human gut; feature: human-associated habitat; material: faeces | place: China | collected 2014 ... | reverse complement strand
TCTGCTCTCTGGCAAATTACAGCGCGGATGTGATATAATGGAGAAAAAACACCGGGGAACGGCACAAAAGACGGGGGATGCAGGATGAAACAGAGGCAGCGAGAACAGGTTCAAAGAGGCTGTGCGGTGGGCACCGTGGTGCTGCTGGCATGGCTGTGCCGGGTGCTCCCGCTGGAGGGGATGCCCTCCGGCCTGCAGGAAGCCTGCGGCATCCTCCGGAGCCTGCTGTATCTAAGCCTGTTCGCAGGGTGGGGGATCTCCCTGTACAACCGCACGGTGCATCCGCAGGTGCGGCGGCTGCTGCTGAACGTGGATCTGTTGATGCTGTTCTGGATCCTTGTGCGCACCCTGCGGTTCCAGCTGAACACTCCCCCGGGGATCGATCGGATGCTGGGGTACCTCTACTATGCCCCCATGCTGGGGATACCGGTGCTCTGCGTTCAGCTGGTCCTGACGGTGGACAGATCCGAGCGCTACCGCCTGTCTGCCTGGGCCAGAATGCTGTGGCTGCCCTCGGCGGTGCTGCTGGAGCTGGTGCTGACCAACGACCTGCACCAGCAGGTGTTCCGGCTGCAGCAGCCCTGGAACGAAAACTACCAGTACGGCTGGCTTTTCGGTCTGGTGGTGGGGTGGATCGTGATCTGCATCCTGCTGGCCTTTGGGATCATCGCCCACAAGAGCCGGAACCCCCGGATCCTCCGGCGGCTGCCCCTGCCTGCCATTCCGCTGGTGCTGCTGGGAATATACGCGGTGCTTTACGGCTTCCATTTTCCCCTGATCAGGCAGTTTCTGGGGGATATGACCATCGTTCACTGCCTGATGACGGCGGCTTCGCTGGAAGGGGGCCTGCGCTGCGGCCTGATCCAGTCCAACACCGGCTATGAGGAGCTGCTGCGCGTCACCTCTCTGGCGGTGCAGCTGGTGGACCGGCAGGGCAATGTGTACTGCTGCTCCGAGAATGGCCGCATGGTGGACCGTCGGGAGCTGCAGGCCGCCATGCATGGCACGGTGCGGCTGGACGAGCACACCCTGCTGCGCAGCGCACCGGTGCAGGGCGGCTATGTGATGTGGCAGACAGACATCACCGAGCTGGTGGAGAATATGGAGCGCCTGAAGGAGAACCGCACGGAGCTGGCAGAGCGCAACTATCTGGAACAGCAGAACTACGAGGCGGAGCGCAAGACCAACGCCCTGCGGGAGAAGAACCGCCTGTACGATCTGCTGCAGCGTCGGCTGGCCCCCCAGATCATCCGGATGGATCAGCTTCTGACCCGGTACCGCACGGCCCCGGAGGCAGACAGGCGGCAGCTGCTGGGGCAGGTGGCGGTGCTGGGCGCTTACCTGAAACGGGGGGCCAACCTGATGTTTCTGGCCCAGAAGCACCGGTATGTGCCCTCGGCAGAGCTGCGGTATGCGCTGGAGGAATCCATCAGCAGCCTGGAGCTGGCCGGGGTGGAGTGCGCCATGGAGGTGACCCACGGGGTCCGGCTTCCGGCAGAGGCGGCAGCGGCCTGTTACAGCCGGTTTGAATCGGTGGTGGAGGGGGCGCTGGGGCAGCTGGATGCCCTGTTCGTGCGGGCCGTCTGGAAGGATCACCGGCTGAACCTTTATCTTTCGGTGGAGACCGGGGCAGACCTGAAAGCCGTCTGCCCTGCCGCTGTGCAGGAGGCCCCGGGCAGCTGGGTGCTGAACGATCACTTTGAAGGAGGTGACCCGGAATGTGGAACAAACTGAAGCAGTGGCTGCACCCGGACCACATCACCCGCAGCTCCATCAAGGAGGGCTTTGACGACCTGCCCGCGGCGGTGTGCTACTTTACCCCGGACGGCATCATCCGGCTGTGCAACCGGCAGATGTTCCGGGTCTACCGTGCCCTCTCCGGCCAGGATCTGCAATCGCTGGAGGAGCTGCACCAGCAGGTGCTGGCCCCCACCCATGGCCGGAGGGTGGACGGCAAAAATCCGTCCTTTGTGCTGCCGGACGGCACCTGCTGGCTCTACTCGGAGCAGACCGTGCTCGGGGAGGGGGTCCGCCCCCATGTGGAGTGCATCTTTTCGGAGGTGACAGACCTGCAGCACCAGCGGCAGGAGCTGCTGCGGCAGAATCAGGAACTGCTGCGGATGAACCGGGAGCTGCGCCGGCTGTCGGAGAACGTGCAGGAGATGACCCGGGAAAAGGAGATCATGGCGTTCAAGACCCGGCTCCACGATGAAATGGGCTACGGCCTTACGGCGGTGCGGCAGTGCCTGCTGCAGCGGAAGGACCCGGCGGAGCTGGAAGCCTCCCTTGAACAGATGAAGAAGGCGGTGCAGCTGTTCCGGAAGGACAGTGAGACCCCGCCGGAGGAAAACGAGTGGGACGTGTTCGTGGAGGACGCGGCCCAGCTGGGGGTCACGGTGGCCCTGCAGGGGCCCATGCCTCGGCAGCACCAGCAGCTGCTGCTGACCATTGCCCGGGAGTGCATCACCAACGCGGTGCGCTACGCCGGGGCCAACCGGCTGGAGATCACCATCACCCCGCAGGGCGGAGGCCAGTGCTGGCAGTTTGAAAACGACGGCCCGCCCCCCGCAGACCCCGCCATTACGCCGGGCGGAGGGCTTACCGCCATCCAGCGCCGGGTGATGCAGGCGGGCGGCACCATGGAGGTGCAGGCCCGGCCCCGCTACCGGCTGTGTGTGAACCTGCCAAAGGAGGAAACGATATGACCAGTGTTTTGATCGTGGAAGACCAGCGGATGCCCCGGGAGAACATGGAGCACCTTGTGGAGGACAGTGGCCGCTACCGCCGGGTGGCCTCCCTGAGCACAGCGGAAATGGCGCTGGCCCAGTGCGCCCGGCACACCGTGGAGCTGGTGCTGATGGATGTGTGCACCAAGGGCAGCCGGGACGGCATTGACGTAGCGGCAGAGATCAAGGCCCGGTATCCGGAGACCAAAGTAATCATCATCACCTCCATGGTGGAGGAAAGCTACCTGAAACGGGCAAAGGCCGCCGGGGCCGAGAGCTTCTGGTATAAGGATGTGTCCCCGGAGAGCCTGCTGGAGGTGATGGACCGCACCATGGCGGGGGAAAGCCTCTACCCGGACCGCACCCCGGAGACCCGCCTGGGGCAGGTCAGCAGCACCCAGCTCACCCCCCGGGAGATCGAGGTGCTGCGGCTGGTGTGTGAGGGGCTGGAATATGAGGAGATCGCCGCAGAGCTGGGCATCTCCTCCCGCACCGTGAAGCGCTTTGTCTCTTCCCTGCTGGAAAAAACCGGCTACTCCAACCGCACCCGCCTGGCCATTGCCGTCACCAAGAAAAACTTCATCCTCCCCCATCTGGAGGAGGAGTGAGAAACCTCTCCCCCCCTGCAAAGGGGGGCTTTTTTTATGCGCATTTTGCTCCCAAAAGTGCCAAATTGTGGAACGCGCCGAAAATGCTGGAAAAACTTTGGGCAGAACACCGAAAAAATTTCACAGTTTTGTCCCTTATGGCCCATGCGGAGCCGCGGGGCGGTGTGGTATCCTTGATACAGTAAAACGTTCTGCATCCATGCAGCGAGACACAGCCCGGAAAGGAGGCCGTGGACATGAAATGTGTCGTAGTCGATATGCGCAACAGGCTCTTCGGCGATGCGATATCGGGTTCCCTGCAGCACTTTGACTCAGGGTTCCGGGTCTACCAGACCGAAGGAACCGCTGCGGAGGATCTGTGTGTGGATACCCATGCCGATGTTCTTGTTGCAGAGGTCACGGCCTACCCGCCGTGGCGGCTGGAACAGCGGCTGGACCTGTGCCGGAGGCTGCGGCAGGGGCTGCCAGGCTGCCAGGTGGCGCTGGTGGTAGATGAGGTGTGCGAGCCTCAGCTGGCAGACCAGGTGCGGCGGGCGAAAAAGGACGGTCTGATCGACGGGTTCTTTTACAGCTCTGTCTCCTCCGACTATCTCTCTGCTATGATCGATGCCCTGTGAACCCCTTGAAACAAACAGCATGATTCTGGAAAGGAGCAACTACCATGACGAACAAAAAACTGAAGATGGCGGCAATGTCCGTGGCCCTGACCGCCTGTGTGGCCGCAAGCCCTCTGGCAGCAAACGCAGATGCTCCGGAAGCAGCTCCGGAAGAACCGAAAAAGGAGCCTGTGGCGGAGGAAACCAAGAAAGAGGAAAACACCGCAGAACCTCAGGACAACAAGCCGGCGGAAAACGCTCAGGAGACCCTGAAGGGTGCGGAAGTCAAATACGATAAAGAACATCCCACGACCAACCCTGACGGCTCCCAGAAGCTGGATGGCGTGATCGTGACCAACCCCGAGGGCAGCGGCGAGACTGACCCCAAGCCCAACCCCGAGGGCGGCGAGACCAACCCCAACCCCGACAGCAGCGGTGAGACCGGCAACGAAACCGGTGGCGAAACCGGCAACGAAACCGGCTCCGGCGAGACCGGCAGCGAGACCGGCGGCGAAACTGACTCCGAGGAGAAAGCCCCCGAAGAGAAAAAGCCCGAGGAGATAAAGCCCGAAGAGAAAGAACCCGAGCAGATCGGCACCGCTGAAAAGACCGAGAAGTCCGAGACCACCGTGGAGACGAAGCCCAACCCCGGCGCAGAGCCGATTGTGGACACCACCACCCCGCCCACTGTGGAGAAGAACCCGGACGGCTCCACCACCATCACCCAGCCCACCGTGACCCCCGGCAAGGAGACCACCACCACCACCGGCACCGGCGAGGCCAAGGGTGATCTGCACGAGAAAGAGGAAGAGGTTCCGAAAAAGGACATCGACCTGAAGAAGGAGCTGGGCGAGAAGCCGGACATCAGCTGGCAGATCCAGCCGGGTGATGAGGCAGTTGCGGGCAAGGGCTACAAGGTAGAGGAAGTGACCAACTCTGAGGATGGCAACCGGCAGACCCTCAAGCTGAAGAAAGAGGAAGAAACCACCGCTGAGATGACCGCCGAAGACATCGCCAAGCTGGTGGATGCCGAAAAGCCCACGGTGAACCCCGACGGTACCTATACCCTCACCCGGACCGAGACCATTCTGGACGCAGAGGGCAACCCCCAGACCCGCACCACCTACATCACCATTCAGGATAACAAGGTCACCACCAAGACCACCACCGAGCTGACCATCACCCGGGAAAAGGAAAAGCAGGAAGGCAATGAGCGGGTTGATTTTGAGGTGAAATACCCCGAGATCACTGTTACCAATCAAGAGAAGCCCGAGGAGAAGCAGACCATCTCCCGTGAGCTTCTGGATACCATCCTCAGCCAGAACCCGAAGGAAGACGGCAGCTATGAGTATACAGGTAGTGACGGCCGGAAGTATGAGGTCAGGGTCGATGAAACTGCCAAGAAACTGAACAACGCAGAGATCGTTGCAAGACTGAAGCAGGACGGCCACACAGAGTATACTCTGGGTGCGGACGGCGAGATCTACTACACCACCCCGCACAACGAGACCGTCAAGCTGGACGTAACGCAGAACCAGCTTCTCCGCCGGAGCCTCACTTATACCGTGACCCTGAAGACCACGGAGAAGGGCAGCGTAGAAAACGAGAGCAAGAAGCCCGAAGAAGAGAGCAAGGCTAAGATGAACGCCATCCGGGATGCCCTGAACAACGCAGTGGGTGAGATGGGCGTTGAAGATCCTGTCAAGGCAAAGCTGACGAGTGCCATTGCAAACGCAACGCTTGACCCGAACGGCGGCACCTTTACGGCAGAGATTGACGGCAAGACCTACACCCTGACCTACACCGGTGCGGACGTGAGGATTGAAACTAAGGATGCTACGAATCCCGATGTTTCCGGCAAGGATCCCGAGAATATCACCGATGTGAAGGACAACACCGTTACCGGCACGGCGTATGTGACAGGCTCCACGATCACCTATCAGGATGGTGCAGAGTATAAAACCACCGGTGCAGGCACACTGGGGATTGGTGCTGATTTCAAAGCGGCTCCGGCGGGTGCAACTGAAGTTGAAACGGATGAATCTGGCCGGATCACCAGCTATAAGGATGCACAGGGCAATACCCATAGCTTTGAGTACACCAGTGTTGACCTGAACGCCTTGACTCCCGAAGAAAGGGCGAAACTGGAAGCGGCCGCAAAGAAGGATGGCTGGAATACGGAAAACCTGACCGCATCCCTGACCCAGGTGAAGTGGAAGGTCGAATCCCCCAGAACCGAGACCCAGCAGACCACCCCTATTGAGAATGGTACGCCGGTTGACCTGTCAAAGAAAGAGTGGAGCAGCCAGAACGGTAACAATGGAACGGTTGACTTTACACACGGCGGCACGACCCATGCCGGGATGACGCTGGAAAGTACGGCTGCAGATGGAACCAAAACCTACAAAAAGACCGATGACAAGGGCACTGTGACCATCATCACCGTTACCACCCGGCAGTTGACCGAGGAAGAGATTAAGGCTCAGTTTGATGTAAAATTTGGCGCAGACCAATACACCATGGATGCCGCAAACCATACTGTTACCTACAAGGGAGAAGATGGCAAGACCTACAAGGCAAGCTACGTCGATCGGGAAGAGAAGCTGACTGTGGAAGTCCAGAAGCCGCAAGAAGTTGCAGCCACCGGCAGCACGGAGGCAGAAGCTAAGGCGGCATTCCTCAAGCAGCTGGAAGAAGCCCGTCAGAAAGCTGAGAATGCCGGTGAGACCCTTGTCATCGAGTACAAGGAAAACGGCGAGATCAAGTACCTGACCGTTACCGAAAAAACGACATGGGAAGAAATTTCCAAGGTAGTGGGAAAGGTGGTCAACTACAATGCCATGACCGATGCCGAGCTGGTCGAGTACCTGAAGAAGCTGGAAACCACCGCTAAGAAGGACGGCAAATACTACGATGGTTCCACCAAGGGAGATACGCCTTACTACAGAGATGCCGATGGTAAGATGCAGCGTGTTCCGCAGGGCGTTAATGTCCAAACAGGGTGGAAAACAGATTGGCTCGGCATTCCCCACAAATACTCCTATGTAAAGATCGACGGTAAAGAGCACGAGGTTCGCTATGGCAACAACGACATCGACCACCTTGATCTGGCAACGGATTCCAAGCTGACCCTGTCGGAGAAGGAGAAAGACGGAACAGCGAAGACCGATGACTGCGTTCTGCTGAATCCCAAGCTGACATGGAGCGAGAATGCTGGCCAGCTTGTGGCCGGAAAAGGCGAACAGGCGAAGTTGTCGAATCGCATCACCTACGACAATGAGGGCGACAACGATCCCAACACCGGCCACCATGAGTATCCCCGTGCCAGCTGGGATAACCCGTTTGCAAAAGACAACGCCCCCACAAAGAGCGTTTTCTACAAGGTCGAGGGTCAGGTGGCTTACGGCAAACTTGGCAATGACTATACTAGCGAAAAAAGAGCAAGGGCGGATCTGCAAGCATATAAGGATGCACACCCGGGTCTGGATCTGAGTAAGGCGCAGGTCGTTAAAGTCTACAAGAATCAGACATCTTACAGCTCATACTACTACCAGATCTATCTGTACCAGTCGGACCTGGCGGCCTACGGCTATATGTCCGATGACAACAACACCTGCGGCAATGCACTTTTCAATGCGGACGGACAGCGCTATTACGTTGGCGGTTACGACCTGACCCTTGGAAACCTGACCCAGACCGACGAGAAGCACGTGGTGGCCATGGGCAAGAACACGACCGCCCTCTCCGCAACCTTTAAGCGCAGGAAGCTGGAGACCCTGACCAACAGAGAACTGCGCTACACCCCCAACTCCGTAACGGAAACCATCATCCATGAGAGCGAAGTAACTGGGCAGGGCACTGACCTTTCCGGCAGCTATCAGGCCAACTACACCAAAACAGCAGATTACACGGACGAACAGCAGAAGGGCATTGAAGGCACCGGCACCGGCTCCTACAAGAGCTTTACCAACCTGATCCAGAACATCTTTAAGGGTGATGGCAAGGGCACCGTAGAAGGCGGCTCTATCAAGTACGAGTACCGCACCGAGAAGAACAAGGACGGCACCCCTGTGCAGTTTGAGGCAGACAAGATGGTAGTGACCACCAAGCAGGATGCGGAAGTGCACTACACCTTCACCTCTCAGGAGAGCCGGGATGTGTGGATCAAGGGCTACACCCAGACCGTGGTGCCGCCCGTGAACCCGGGCCCCGATACCCCCGAGCTGCCGCCGGTGGAGGACGCAAAGCCCGCCCCCGCCCCGGCTCCCGCCCCCGAGGCTCCGGTGCTGCCCGTGGTGCAGGATGCAAGACCTGACCCCGCTCCCGCCCCCGCCCCGGCTCCCGCTCCTGAGACCCCGGTGCTCCCGGCGGTGCAGGATGCAAGGCTGATCCAGACCGGCACCAGCGGCTGGCTGGCAGACCTGATGCTGGGCGCAGGCACGGTGCTGTCTGCAGCGGGATATTGGATGGAGCGCAAGCGCAAGGCCATGTTCTACAAGTCCCAGCACTGAACCCCAACCCCCAAAGGCCCCAGGCAGCCACCCCGCTGACCCTTTGGGCCATGCATCACATTCCTTAACGATTTCCCCCAAAAAGTTGCTTCCCAGAATCTCCTGCCAATCGCTATCCCCTGAGGCAGCGGGCCCGCACGCCGCTGCCTCGCCCCGGAGGGTCCCGCAAGCCCTCCGGGGCTTTTTTTGTTGGCGGCACGGCCCGTTCCGGCAGAAAAAAACAGGGCTGCTCCACATCTCTGTGGGGCAGTCCTGTCTGGCTGCGCGGGTCGGCGCACGGGCTTCCGGGGGTTCCGGAAGGGTGCGGCTCAGCGCGCGGTTTTCTTTTCCTCCGGAGCCTCCGGGTTGTTTTCCAGGTTCAGCTCGGGCATCAGCTCGTTGCTGATGATGGTCAGCATCTGTTCCAGCTTCTTCACGTCCTCTTTGGGGAAGCGCTTGTTCACCCGCTGGACCACCGTGCTCAGGTAGGAGTAGCTGATGTTGTAGTAGTCGATATACTTCTGGGTGGGCCGCAGGTGATACTCCCGGCGGTCGGTGGTGGACTGGATCTTTTCCACATAGCCCTTGCGCACCAGCGAGCCGATCTTATACGCCGCGTTGGGGGTGGAGATCTGCATCATCCGGGAAAACTCCGCAATGGTGGGCTCCCCCATGGCCATAATGCCCTCCATGCAAAAGGATTCCACCGTGGTCAGGGTCGCCTCACGGGTGGCAAAGCGCTGGAACACGTTCTGGTAGAAATGGAGCTTGAACTTGGTATAGACATCGTTGAATGCTTTTTCCAGCATGGTACGGTCTCCCTTCGAACACTCAATTTCCTTTAGTATATCACGCTTTGGTCTTTTTGCCCAGCTTTACGCGCAGAATGTTCAGCACCACCAGCTCCAGCACAATGGCAACGCCCAGCAGGATCAGCGAGGTCCACAGGCTGGCGCTGCTGCCCAGGAACATCTGGGTCAGGCCGGTGATCACATAGCACGCGGCGGAACAGGAAGCGGCGGTAATGGCGTAGGGCAGCTGGGTGGAAACATGGTTCACATGGCTGCAATGGGCACCGGCAGAGGCCATGATGGTGGTGTCGGAAATGGGAGAGCAGTGGTCGCCGCACACAGCGCCGGACAGGCAGGCTGCAATGGAGACCACCAGCATCTCGCCCTGGGGGAAAGCGTGGCAGACAATGGGGATCAGGATGGAGAAGGTGCCCCAGGAGGTGCCGGTGGCAAAGGCCAGGAACACCGCCACCAGGAAGATGATGACCGGCAGCAGGTACTGCAGGGCGGCAGCGGAGCCGCCCAGCAGGTTGGCAACGTAATATTTTGCACCCAGCAGGTTGGTCATGCCGGAAAGCGTCCAGGCCAGGGTCAGGATCAGCATGGGGCTGACCATGGCCTTGAAGCCCTCGGGGATGCAGGCGGCAAAATCCTGGAACGTCATCACGCTGCGGACACGGTAGAACACAAAGGTGAACATCAGGGCAATGCTGCTGCCCAGCACCAGACCGGCGGAGGCGTTGCAGTCGGAGAAGGCGGTGATGAAGTCTACGCCCTCAAAGAAGCCGCCGGTGTAGATCAGGCCAAAGATGCAGGCCGCGATCAGCACCAGCACCGGGGCCACCAGATCAATGACATGGCCGTGGGCATCGTCCTCGGCATCCACATCGTCGCCGTAGGGGCGGTCAGCCGTGGTGAAAAGGTCGCCGGCCCGGGCGTTGTCCTCGTGCTGCTTCATGGAGCAGTAGTCCGTGCCCGTGAAGATGAGGAACAGGCTCATCACAATGGTCAGCAGGGCGTAATAGTTGTAGGGAATGGTGCGCAGGAACATGGTAAAGCCGTTGATGCCGGAGCCTTCGGGCACGCTGGAGGTAACGGCGGCGGCCCAGCTGGACACCGGCGCAATGATGCACACCGGGGCGGCGGTGGAATCAATGAGGTAGGCCAGCTTTGCGCGGGAGACCTTCTGCCGGTCGGTCACGGGGCGCATCACGGAGCCCACGGTCAGGCAGTTGAAGTAGTCGTCCACAAAAATGAGCACGCCCAGAATCAGGGTGGCAAACTGTGCCCCGGCCCGGGTGTGGATGTGGGTGGAAGCCCAGCGGCCAAAGGCGGCGCTGCCGCCGGCCTTGTTCATCAGGGCCACCAGAATGCCCAGCATCACCAGAAAGACCAGAATGCCCACGTTGCTGCTGTCAGAGAGCTTGGCAACCATGCCGCCGTCCTCGTTGAAGAACAGGGTGTTGAGCGCCAGCTCCAGGTTGCCGTTGGCAAAGAGCAGCGCGCCGGTGGCAATGCCCACCAGCAGGGAGGTGTAGACCTCCTTGGTGTTCAGGGCCAGCACAATGGCCACCACCGGCGGCAGCAGGGAAAGCATGGAGCTGTACACCGCGGGGGCGTAGCTGGCCGGGTCGGCAATGGTGCCGGGGGTGGCTGCGGTGCACCACAGCAGCAGGGCAAACACCAGCAGTGCCCCCACCCAGGAGAGATTTGTCTTTTTCATAAATGATTCCTCGCTTGATTTTTTGTCCCGGCCCGGGGCAGACTATCCCTATTGCAAACGGAAAGGGGGCCGCCGCCACGCCGGATTATAAAGCACTGTATTTTGAGCTGTTCCGCGCCAACGAACAGGCCATCCGCCTGCTGACCGCCGCCCAGCAAAAGGCGGAAGCGCAGGTGATGGAAGAGGACAGAGTGCCGCTGTATCTGCACGGTCAGCCTGCCCACAATGCCAAAGGCTCCCCCTTTGGGGGAGCTGGCAGCGCCAACGGCGCTGACTGAGAGGGCGAGGCCGTTACCCCTTTTTGCTCTCTGCCTTTGCGGCAAACTTGGCGTTGTTGATGATGAACCGCTCGTGCACGCCACCGCCCACGGGGCCTTTCTCGTCGTGCAGGGAGACCTTGAACACCAGCTTGCGGCCCTCCACAGCGGTCAGCTCGCTCTCGCAGGTCACGGTCATGCCCACAGGGGTGGGGGCGCTGTGCTCCAGCTCCAGCCGGGTGCCCACGGTGCCGCAGCCCTCGTCCAGCGCGGCGGCAACGCTCATCCAGCAGGTCTTTTCGGCCAGTGCCACCAGCGCGGGGGTGGCAAACACGTCCAGCGTACCGCTGCCCATGGTCTTTGCAGTGTTCTCGGCAGTAACGGCGACACTCTGCTCGCCGCAGATTCCAGCTTCCAACATAAAAATACGTCCTTTCCAGATGCCCGAAGGCGAAAATTTAGAAATACATTGTTAGAATACCACACTTTTGGCACAGATGCACCTGTTTGGGCGTTTTTTTCTGCAAATCTCCTTCCGTTTGGGCGTTTTTTGCGGCTTTTTTCGATGATTTTGAGAGGAACACAGAAAACTTTGCAAAACCCCTTGACAGAAGCTCTTCTGCATGATAATATGAACACATGAGCAGACGTTCATGTAAAACGCGGCAAAAGGAGAACGGACATGATCGGATTGGAGCAGGTGACCCCGGCGGGGCAGGAAAACACGGAACCGGTGGTGATGCCGGATGACGAGGTGCTGTATGAGCTGGCCGACCTGTTCCGGGTGTTCGGCGACTCCACCCGCATCAAGATCTTATATGCGCTGCATGACAATGAGCTCTGCGTGCAGGACATTGCCAACGCGGTGCAGCTGAGCCAGTCGGCAGTGAGCCACCAGCTCCGGGTGCTCAAGGATACCAAGCTCGTGCGCTTCCGCCGGGATGGCAAGACCGTTTACTATGCACTGGATGATGACCATGTGAGAAGCATCCTGTCGATGGGCATGGATCACATTGAGGAGTAAACGGAAAACGCAGTACAAAGCCTCCGGGCGCACAAGGCGTGCCTGAGAGGCTCACATAAAATAAAGAGAGGTACCTATGATGAAGAAGACCTACAAGATCGAAGTTGACTGCGCAAACTGCGCCCAGAAGATGGAGGATGCCGCCAACAC
>ERZ831634.3267-NODE-3267-length-12406-cov-8.665209_pt1 | contig 12406 bp, 10 predicted proteins | sample MGYA00519953_ERZ831634 | MGnify/ENA primary metagenome ERZ831634 (study PRJEB31850, sample SAMEA3708718) | human gut metagenome | biome: human gut; feature: human-associated habitat; material: faeces | place: China | collected 2014 ... | reverse complement strand
GCAACTGTAAATACCATCCCTCTGGACATATTTATTTTACGTTAAAGGATTCTGCCAGTGCCCTGAACTGCATTATGTTCGCCGGAGACCGGAGAGGTCTGGGATTCCGGCTGACGGAAGGGCAGCAGGTAATTGCGAAGGGCAGTGTGAGTGTATTTGAGCGTGACGGCAGATATCAGCTGTATGTGAAGGAAGTGACGCAGGACGGCGCCGGAGCCCTCTATGAAAAATACGAACAGCTAAAACGGGAACTGGCGGAAGAGGGTATGTTTGCTCCGGAGTACAAGCAGCAGATTCCGAAGTATATCCATACCCTTGGGGTAGTCACGGCAGATACCGGCGCTGCTGTCCGGGATATCATACAGATCGCCTCCAGACGGAATCCTTATGTGCAGATTATTTTGTATCCGGCGCTGGTACAGGGGGCTTCGGCGGCTCCTTCCATTGTGAACGGAATCCATGCACTGGAGAGACAGGGCGTGGATGTCATGATCGTGGGACGCGGCGGCGGCTCCATTGAGGATCTGTGGGCGTTCAACGAGAGAATGGTGGCACAGGCAGTATTCGACTGCTCTGTTCCCATTATTTCGGCGGTTGGACACGAGACGGATACCACGATCATTGATTATGTGGCGGATCTGCGGGCACCGACCCCGTCGGCAGCGGCAGAACTGGCAGTGACACAGGTCAGTGATATTGAGAATGAGATTCTGGACAGACAGGACAGGCTGTATCAGCGGATGGGACGAGTGCTTCAGCATAAGAGGCAGCAGGCGGATCAGATGGAAATGCGCCTGAAATATTTAAGCCCCGCCAGCCGGATACGGGAGAAGAGGACTTACAGCATACAGCTGGAAGACCGGCTGCAGAACCGGCTGCAGGCGATCCTGCGGGAACGCAGACATAATCTGGCATTGTATATTGAGAGAATGAAAGCGGTCTCTCCTTTGGAAAAGTTAAACAGTGGTTTTTCCTATGTGGAGGATACCGATGGGAAAAATATCCGTTCCGTGACCCAGGTGGAAGCAGGGGAGCGCCTGCGGATCCGGGTGAGTGACGGCGTGATCGATACCCGGGTGGAACAGATACAGAAGGAAGAAAGACTTCCCGGATAGCATTTACCGGTATCCGGGGGGGATGCAGATAGATGCGGGCAGCAGACGGAGGTGCTATTTTGGCAGGAAAAAAGAAAACAGAAGCACAGGAACCACAGAGCCTGGAAGAGAATTTTTCCGCAGTGGAAGAACTGATCGGACAGCTGGAAGCAGAGGATATTTCCCTGGAGGAGGCTTTTACCGCATACAGTAAGGGCATGAGTCTGCTGAAGCAGTGCAATGAACAGATCGACCGGGTGGAAAAACAGGTCATGAAGCTGAACGAAGAGGGCGGACTGGAACCGCTGGATCCCCAGTAAGCATACAAGTATACCGGCAGGTAGAGGAAGGTTGGCATCAGACATGGAAGAAACGTTATTCAGACAGGAATTGCAGAAGAGAACGGCAGCAATCGAAGAATTGCTTAAGGAATATCTTCCGGCGGAGGAAGGATACCAGAAGACCGTTATTGAAGCTATGAATTACAGCCTTATGGCAGGCGGAAAGCGTCTGCGTCCCATGCTGATGCAGGAGACCTATAAGATGTTCGGCGGCGACGGTGATATTATAGAGCCTTTTATGGCGGCGATCGAGATGATCCATACATATTCTCTGGTACACGATGATCTGCCGGCCATGGATAATGACGAGTACCGCAGAGGCCGCAAGACCACCTGGTCTGTGTACGGAGACGGAATGGGAGTTCTGGCAGGAGACGGACTGCTCAATTATGCCTTTGAGACTGCATTTCGTGCTTTTCCGGCATGCACATCGGGAGAACCGGTAGATCCGAATTACCCGAGAGTGGCGGCGGCACTGAATATTTTAGCCCGCAAGGCAGGAATCTATGGGATGATTGGCGGCCAGAACGCAGACATTGAAGCGGAGAAACAGGCAGAACCTCTGACCACAGAACAGATCCTGTTCATCCATGCCAACAAGACGGCAGCCCTGATCCAGTCGGCCATGACTATCGGAGCTACGCTGGCAGGGGCAACCGATGAAGAGATTGCGGCATTGGAACTGTGTGCCTACAATGTCGGCATTGCATTCCAGATCCAGGATGACATTCTGGATGTGATAGGGGACAGCAAGGAGCTGGGAAAAGCTACCGGAAGTGATGCACAGAATCATAAGCAGACCTATGTGACTTTACACGGACTGGAAGAATCCGTCAGAGAAGTGGAACGGCTGACCGGGGAAGCGGTAGCGATTCTGGACAGCTTTTCGGGAGAACATGAATTCCTGAAGGAGCTGTTGCTGCACCTGGTCCATAGAACGAAATAGCAGAGGAAAAGCCAATGTTACTGGATAAGATCGAGAAAGCAAACGATATCAAAAAAATAGATAAATCAGACTATGGGGAACTGGCGGAGGAGATTCGGCAGTTCCTGATCGAAAAGATCAGTGTGACCGGGGGACATCTGGGTTCGAACCTGGGAGCGGTGGAACTGACCATGGCACTTCATCTTGCTCTGAATCTCCCGGAGGACAAGATCATCTGGGATGTAGGTCATCAGTCTTATACCCACAAAATATTAACGGGCCGCAAGGACGGTTTCGATGTCTTACGCCAGTTCCATGGCATGAGTGGGTTCCCCAAGAGAAAAGAAAGTGATTATGACGCATTTGATACCGGACACAGTTCTACCTCCATATCCGCAGGACTGGGACTGGTGAAGGCAAGAGATCTCAAAGGGGAGAAGACCACCATTGTATCCGTGATCGGAGACGGCTCTCTGACAGGAGGCATGGCTTACGAGGCCTTGAACAATGCAGCCAAACTGGAGACGAACTTTATTGTGGTATTAAACGACAACAATATGTCCATCTCCGAAAATGTGGGCGGTGTTTCCAAATATCTGAACAATATCCGTACGGCGACCGGCTATCTGGATCTGAAAGAGGGCATATACAACGCTCTCAAGAGAAAACCCGGTGGCGACGGTATTGTCAACAGTATCCGCCGGGCCAAGAGCAGCTTCAAACAGCTGGTGATCCCCGGGATGTTTTTTGAGGATATGGGAGTGACTTATTTAGGCCCGGTAGACGGACATGATATCGAAGGCCTGATCAAGGTCATTGAGGAAGCCAAGAGAGTCAAGGGAGCTGTGCTGGTGCATGTGATTACCCAGAAGGGCAAGGGCTATGGACCGGCGGAGAAACATCCCGCCAGATTCCACGGGGCAGAGCCTTTTGACATCGAGACGGGAATTCCTTCCCATCCCCGCACCGTGGCCAATTATACGGATGTGTTTTCCACTGTTATGTGCAAGCTGGGCCAGCGGGACGAACGGGTAGTGGCAATTACGGCAGCCATGCCGGACGGCACCGGCTTAAAGCGCTTCCGGAATATGTACCCGGACCGGTTCTTTGATGTGGGAATTGCGGAGGAACATGCGGTGACCTTCGCAGCAGGACTGGCAGCAGGAGGCATGAAGCCTATTGTTGCGGTGTATTCTTCATTTTTACAGAGAGCCTACGATCAGATCCTGCATGATGTGTGTATTCAGAATCTGCCGGTAGTGTTTGCTATAGATCGTGCAGGGCTGGTGGGGAGTGACGGTGAGACCCATCAGGGTATTTTTGATTATACCTATCTGTCGGGAATTCCCAATATGCATATCTGTGCGCCGAAGAACAAATGGGAATTATCGGATATGATGAAGTTTGCCGTGGCACTGGATGCGCCCATTGCGGTGCGATATCCCAGAGGAACGGCTTATGCCGGACTTGCCGAACACCGTGCCCCCATTGAACTGGGCAAGGCGGAGTGGATCGCAAGAGAGGGCGGTATCGCATTGTTTGCCGTAGGCAGTATGGTAAAGACAGCGGAGGAAGTCCAGAAGCTTCTGCATGAAAAGGGTTACAAGGCAAGTATCATCAATGCCAGATTTATCAAGCCCATTGACGAAGAGGCAGTACTTTCGGCCTGTGAAGATCATGAGATGATCGTGACCATGGAAGAAAATGTCCAAAGCGGAGGATTCGGAGAAAAGGTGTTGGATTGTCTGAATGACCACGAGAAACGGATCAAATGTGTCATGGCAGCTATTCCCGATGCTTATGTGGAACATGGAAATGTAGAGCTTTTGAAAAAGGAGATCGGATTGGATGCGGAAAGCATCACGGAGAAAATTCTGGAAAGATTATAAATAATTAGGAGACGAAGATGAAAGAACGACTGGATGTGATTCTGGTAGAGCAGGGGTATGCTCCTTCCAGAGAAAAGGCAAAAGCCATCATAATGTCCGGCAATGTCTATGTCAACGGACAGAAGGAAGACAAGGCCGGCACCGGATTTGATGTCAGCAAGATCAAGCTGGAAGTCAGAAATCATACCATGAAATATGTCAGCCGCGGAGGCCTGAAGCTGGAAAAGGCAATGGAACAGTGGGGATTTCTGCTGGACGGCATGATCTGCATGGATATCGGTGCATCTACCGGAGGCTTCACGGACTGCATGCTCCAGAACGGAGCCACGAAGGTGTATTCCGTGGACGTGGGACAGGGGCAGTTAGCCTGGAAACTGCGGAATGATGAGCGGGTGGTATGCATGGAACAGACCAATTTCCGTTATGTGACCCCGGAGGATATCCCGGATGCACTGGATTTCGCCAGCGTGGATGTGTCCTTTATTTCCCTGACCAAGATTTTGATCCCGGCGAGAAATCTGTTAAAGACCGGCGGACAGATGGTGTGTCTGATCAAGCCCCAGTTCGAGGCCGGCAGAGGCAAGGTGGGCAAGAACGGTGTGGTGAGAGAATCTCAGATCCACGAGGAAGTGATCCGCAAGATCATCGACTATGCGGACAGCATTGGTTTCGAAGTACTGCATCTGGAATATTCCCCCATCAAGGGACCGGAGGGCAATATCGAATATCTGCTGCATATCCGTAAGCCGGAGGAAATCTCCGAAGAAAAGCTGGCGCTGACCGAGCATGAAGCGGAGAGCGCCTTACAGACTATTATAGAGGAAAAGACCGGACTGTCCTATACCCCTGAATGGGATGCCGTAATCAAAGGTATCGTAGACAATTCTCATACCCTGTAACAGACAAGGAGTGCGAAGCTATGAAGCATTTTCTGATATATACCAACAAGCATAAGGATCAGGAGCTTGCGACCACGAAACGGATCCAGAATTATCTGGAAACCAAAGGCTGTACGGTGAAATTAAAGGTCAAGGAATCCGACTGGAAGGAAGAAGCGGATTCCGTGGCGGAAGAGGAAGCAACGGACATTCCGTTAGATGTGGACTGCATGATCGTATTGGGCGGCGACGGCACGGTGCTGCAGGCAGCCAGAGAGACGAAGAAGATCCTTGTCCCCATCATCGGAGTGAATCTGGGAACCGTAGGTTATATGACGGAGATCGAACTGTCTGGATTAGAGGAATCCCTGGACCGCCTGATCCGGGATGATTTTAAGAAAGAACGCAGAATGATGTTAAACGGTAAAGTCTGCTGTGCGGATGGAACCGTGTCGGAAGGCTGGGCTTTGAATGACATCGTCATTTCCCGAAGCGGATCCCTGCAGATCATAGAATTCAACATCTATGTCAACGGACAGCTTCTGAATCATTACAAGGCAGATGGAATGATCGTGACTACACCGACAGGATCCACGGGATATAATCTGTCGGCGGGCGGGCCGCTGGTGGAGCCCAAGGCGAAACTGATCACCCTGACACCGATCTGCCCCCACAGCCTGAACCAGAGAAGCATTATCCTGTCCCCGGAAGATGAGATCGTTATAGAGATTCCCGGTGGCAGAGAGGGCAAAAGCCAGACCGTGGAAGCCAATTATGACGGCAGCCACAAAGTGACCATGTGTACCGGAGACCGGATCCGTATTGTGCAGTCGGAGAAGATCACCGAGTTTATTCAGCTGAATCAGGTAAGCTTCCTGGATGTATTGCATCGGAAAATGAGAGATTCCTGACGAATTGTTGTGAGAAAGGCATGAGGTCAAGATGAAGAAAACAAGACATCGCAAGATCGTGGAAATTATAGAAAAAAGAGATGTGGAGACCCAGGAGGAACTGGCGGGCTATCTGAAGGAAGCCGGTTTTGCTGTGACACAGGCTACCGTATCCAGAGATATCAGAGAACTGAAGCTGTCCAAAGTACCCACCGGTGGCGGCAAACAGAAATACGTCATTTTAAAACAGGATGACAGTCATATGGGAGATAAATACATCCGCGTCCTCAGAGACGGTTTTATCTCCATGGACATGGCACAGAATATTCTGGTGATCAAGACCGTATCCGGCATGGCCATGGCAGTGGCGGCGGCACTGGATGCCCTGAAATTCTCCGAAGTGGTGGGATGTATCGCCGGAGATGATACGATCATGGTGGCAGTGCGGACCGTGGAAGATACCCAGATCCTTATGGACAAGATCCATCTGATGATAGAAAGGTAAGACAGGGGGAAATACATGCTTCGTAGTTTACGCGTGAAAAATCTGGCTCTTATCCGGGAGACAGAGGTAGAGTTCGGAGAAGGACTGAATATACTGACCGGTGAGACCGGTGCCGGTAAATCATTACTCATTGGATCAGTGAATCTGGCACTGGGAGGAAAGTTCGAGAAAGACATGCTCAGACGGGGAGAAGAGAACGGTCTGGTGGAACTGGTCTTCGACTGCGAGGAAGAAAGGCTGGCGGAAAAATTAAAGAGCATGGATCTGGAACCTTCGGAAGACGGAACCGTGATCCTGAGCCGAAAACTTTCCTCCGGGAAAAGCATCTGCCGCATCAATGGAGAGACCGTGACGGCAAAGCAGGTGAAGGAACTTTCGGAGCTGCTGATCGATATTCACGGACAACATGAGCACCAGTCTCTGCTAAACAAGAAAAAACATATGGAGATCCTGGATGCCTATGCGGGAGCGGAATTTGCAGAATGCGCAGGGCGGGTGGCTGCACTTTATCATGAGTGTACTGCCCTGGAGAAAAAGATCACAGAGGAAACTCTGGATGATACCTCCAGAAGCAGAGAACAGTCTCTGGCGGAATTTGAACAAAAGGAGATCGCGGATGCTTCCCTGCAGCCCGGAGAAGATGAGGAACTGGAACAGGCGTACCGCAAAATGTCCAACAGCCGAAAAATTGCGGAAAGCCTGGCGGAGAGCTATCAACTCAGTGGCAATGACGCGGAAGACGGTGCCGGGAATTCTTTGAGCAGGGCACTGCGGGCATTGCGTAGTGTGACCATGTATGATCCTGCACTGGAACAGATGGAGGAACAGCTGGCAGAGGTGGAAAGTCTTTTGTCAGATTACAATCATGATGTCTCCGAATATATGTCGGATCTGGAATTTGATGAAGAGGATTTTCGCAGTACAGAGGATCGCCTGAATACCATCAATCACCTCAAGGGAAAATACGGCAACACGATCGAAGAGATCCTGCGGTACAAAGAGGAAAAAGAAGCTTATCTGGAAAAACTGGCGGATTATGATGCCTATATGCAGAAATTGAACGCCGAGTGGGAGGAAAAGCAGGCGTTACTGAAGAAAGCCTGTGAAGAACTGTCTGAGATCCGCAGAAAAAATGCAGCGGTACTGACGCAGAAATTGAAAGATGCGCTGATAGGTCTCAATTTCCTGACGGTGGAATTTGACATCGCAGTCAGACCCGGTCAGGCCATTACAGCAAAAGGCTATGATGATGTGGAATTCCTGATTTCCACCAATCCCGGAGAAAGTCTGAAACCTTTGAACCAGGTGGCCAGTGGCGGTGAACTGTCCCGGGTGATGCTGGCGATCAAAACGGTACTGGCAGGGAAAGATGCCATTGATACATTGATCTTTGATGAGATCGATACCGGTATCAGCGGCAGAACCGCATGGAAAGTAGCGGAGCAGCTGAGTATTCTGGCAGGAGCCCATCAGGTCATCTGTATCACTCATCTGCCTCAGATCGCAGCCATGGCGGATGTGCATTTCATTATTGAAAAGAGCAGTACCGATGATATGACCATTACGGACATTCACAAGGTGGCAGAAGAGGAAAGTCTGGCGGAGCTGGCAAGACTGTTAGGCAGTGATGCACTGACGGAAGCGGCGCTTTCCAATGCAAAGGAAATGAAAGAACAGGCAAACGGGTTTAAAGAAGCCAGATAAGGGAAATGCTATAGTGAAAGAAACATTGAAAAAGGATGAAGAAGTATTTCATCCTTTTATTTTGTGCAAATTCAACCAAAATAAAGCACCATATTTGTGAATTAAATTGATTGAATTTGACTGAATATGAAGATATAATATCATCATAAGAACAAGAAAGATGACAGACAGGAGGGATAGAAATGATTTGTACCGTGACCTTCAATCCGTCACTGGATTACATCGTGTCCGTGGATGACTTTCGGTTGGGGATGACGAACAGAACCTCATCAGAGCTGATTCTTCCGGGAGGAAAGGGAATCAATGTATCTATTGTACTGAAGAATCTGGGACTGGATTCCACAGCCCTGGGATATGCGGCGGGATTCACCGGAGAGGAACTGATCCGAAGATTGAGCGAGTTTGGCGTAAATGCTGATTTCATCAAAATCGATCACGGAATGACCAGAATCAATCTGAAGCTGAAAAGTATTGACGGAACAGAGATCAATGGCTGTGGCCCGGATATTGATGCAAAAGCTTTGGAACAGCTGATGGAAAAGATTGACAGACTGGGAGACGGAGATGTCCTGGTATTGGCAGGAAGTATTCCTTATACCATGCCGGATGACATTTATCAGAGAATTCTGGAGAGAATTCAGGGAAGAGGTGTTCTCACCGTAGTGGATGCCACCAGAGACCTGCTGGTCAAGGTATTGCCGTATCATCCTTTTCTGGTAAAACCCAACAACCATGAATTGGGGGATATCTTCGGCGTGAAGCTCTCCACAAGGGAAGAGGTGGTTCCATACGGCAGGAAACTGCAGGAGATGGGAGCACAGAATGTACTGATTTCCATGGCAGGCGAAGGAGCAGTATTGATCGCAGCGGACGGACAGAGCATGGGAGCTCCGGCACCGAAGGGAACACTGGTCAATGGTGTGGGTGCAGGCGATTCCATGGTGGCAGGTTTCCTGACAGGATGGATGGAAAAGAAAGATTATGTACATGCGTTCCATATGGGAATTGCTGCAGGAAGCGCCAGTGCATTTTCCGAGAATCTGGCCACCAGAGAAGAAGTCTTGCAGGTATTACAGCAGGTAGAACAATAACAATGATAAATATAAAAAGAGAGGATGGGTTTCAACATGAGAATTACAGATCTTTTGGACAAAAGAAGTATTTCCCTGAATGCGGCTCCGGCTGACAAAAAGGAAACACTGGATCTGGCAGTGGAGCTGATGGCAAAAAGCGGAAAACTGTCTGATGTGGAGAAGTATCGTGAACAGGTCTATGCAAGAGAGGAAGAGAGTACCACGGGAATCGGAGAGGGAATTGCGATCCCTCACGGAAAATGTGATGCGGTAAAAGCCCCCGGATTGGCAGCCATGGTGATCAAAAACGGTGTGGAGTATGAATCTCTGGACGGGGAACCGGTGACACTGCTGTTCCTGATTGCAGCACCGAATACAAAGGATAATGTACATCTGGATGTGCTGAGCAAACTGTCCGTGATGCTGATGGATGAAAATTTTACCACTTCCCTGAGAAACGCAAAAAGCGTAGATGAGTTTTTACAGATCATTGATGCAGCAGATGAAAGTGCCAAGAGCATTGATGACAGATTAAGTGATACCGGTATTACCACCGAGGAGAAGAAAGGCTTTAAGCTGTTGGCAGTGACCTCCTGTCCGACCGGAATCGCTCATACCTATATGGCAGCGGAAGCTCTGGAAAAGGCAGCAAAAGCAGCAGGATGCCAGATCAAGATCGAGACCAGAGGCTCTGCAGGAGCGAAAAATGTACTGACTGCAGAAGAGATTGCTGCAGCGGACTGCATCATTGTGGCAGCGGATGCGAAGGTTCCCATGGATCGTTTCGATGGTAAAAAGGTTATCAGCTGTCAGGTGTCCGACGGTATCGGCAAGGCAGAACGGCTGGTAGAACAGGCAGTAAACGGTAATGTGGAAGTCTTCCACGGTGAGAACGGAGAGGCAAAGGCAGCCGTAACCGCTAAGGAAAGCGCAGCTCATAAGATCTATACCCAGCTGATGAACGGCGTATCCCATATGCTTCCTTTCGTAGTCGGCGGAGGTATTCTGATCGCAATTGCCTTCCTGATCGACGGACTGAACGTTGATATCAATGCACTTCCCGCAGATCAGAGAAGTAACTTTGGTACGATTACTCCCATAGCCGCAATGTTCAAGAATATCGGCGGCGTGGCATTCGGACTGATGCTTCCGGTACTGGCGGGCTTCATCGGAATGGCCATCGGTGACAGACCGGCACTGGCACTTGGCTTTGTAGGTGGCATGATGGCAGCCAACGGAAAGTCCGGATTCCTGGGTGCACTGGCAGCAGGTTTCCTGGCAGGCTATCTGATCCTGGGACTTCGCAAGATCTGCGATAGGCTTCCCGATGCCATTGAAAAGCTGGCACCGGTACTGATCTACCCGGTAGTGGGTATCCTGATCATGGGACTGGCAATGAATTTCGTGGTAGAACCGATCATGGGTGGCATCAATACAGGACTGAATAATTTCCTGAGTGGTATGGGTGATTCCAGCCGGATCGTACTGGGACTGATCCTGGGCGGCATGATGGCTATCGATATGGGTGGCCCCTTCAACAAGGCAGCTTATGTATTCGGAACCGCAGCAATTACCGCAGGCAACTACGATATCATGGCAGCTGTTATGATCGGAGGTATGACTCCTCCCTGTGCCATTGCACTGGCAACCCTGTTATTCAAGAATAAATTCACCAAGGAAGAGAGAGACGCAGGTCCCACCAACTTCATCATGGGCCTGGCGTTCATCACCGAAGGTGCGATTCCTTTTGCAGCATCCGATCCTCTGCATGTGCTTCCTTCCTGCATCATCGGTTCGGCACTGGCAGGCGCCCTGTCCATGGCATTCCACTGCACACTGATGGCACCTCACGGCGGAATTTTCGTATTCCCTGTAGTAGGTAACGCAGTGATGTATCTGGTGGCACTGGTGGCAGGTACGGTAGTGTCCGCACTGCTGTTGGGTGTATTGAAGAAAAAAGTAACCACATGAGCAAAAGGGAAACTCTGAAAGAGCGGTTTTGCGAATGCGGGTGCTGAATAGTTATCGTAATATAAAAAATCAGAAGAGGAGATAAGAAAATGAAAGAATTTAAATATGTTATCACAGATCCCGAAGGTATCCATGCTCGCCCCGCAGGAGAACTGGTAAAGGCAGCAAAGGAATTCCAGAGTGTCATCACTCTGACCAAGGACGGCAAGACCGGAGACTGCAAGAGAATCTTCGGCATCATGGGTCTGGCTGTTAAGGCCGGCAACGAGATCACCCTGACCTTCGACGGTGAGGATGAGGAAGCAGCTTATGCAGCTGTTACGGAATTTGTGAAAGCAAACCTCTAAGTAATCATAATATTATCGTCAGGAGAGGAGAAAAGTCATGGAAGTCTACCAGGGAAAAAGTGTATTCGGCGGAATTGCCATTGGCAGGATCAGTGTTCATAAGAAGGATGAGCAGCAGGTAAAGCGTGTGAAGATCGAGAATCCCGACCGGGAGATCGCCCGTTACAGACAGGCCAGACAAACCGCCATGGAGCAGCTGCAGAATCTGTACCAGAAAGCCTTGAAAGAAGTGGGAGAAGCCAATGCAGCTATTTTCGAGATTCATCAGATGATGCTGGAGGATGATGATTACAATGAGTCCATTGAGAACATCATTCATATGCAGCAGGTGAATGCAGAGTATGCGGTGGCTTCCACCGGAGACAATTTTGCACAGATGTTTGCCTCTATGGAGGATGACTACATGAGAGCCAGATCTGCGGATGTCAAAGACATTTCCGAGCGCGTATTAAGCGTGCTGGGTGGCAGAACGGCAGGCATGGCAGCATCGGAAGAACCCGTGATCATTGTGGCAGACGACCTGGCACCCTCCGAGACGGTACAGTTGAACAAGGATCTGGTATTATCCTTTGTAACGGTACATGGATCTGTGAATTCCCATACGGCGATCCTGGCCCGCACCATGAGTATTCCGGCACTGATCGGCACCGATATCCCTCTGACCGATGCCATAGACGGAAAACTTGGTATCGTGGACGGACGAAACGGCTGCATCTATGTGGATCCCGATGAAGATACCCTGGGTAGAATGCAGCAGTTAAAGCTGGAGGAACAGGAGAAGAAGGAATT
>ERZ831634.3252-NODE-3252-length-12437-cov-3.101357_pt1 | contig 12437 bp, 11 predicted proteins | sample MGYA00519953_ERZ831634 | MGnify/ENA primary metagenome ERZ831634 (study PRJEB31850, sample SAMEA3708718) | human gut metagenome | biome: human gut; feature: human-associated habitat; material: faeces | place: China | collected 2014 ... | reverse complement strand
CCCAGCCGCGTTTGCCGCTGCGGCCGTCAAACGCGGCTGGCGCGTCGCCTATCCGTGCATGCTCTCGGCAACAGACGCCGCAGCTTGTGGCCAGCGCATGTGTATGCGGGCAGTTGCTGCCGGCGACGCGGACGCGGCTACGTTTATCGCCCACCCCACGCGGGCCTTTGCGGCCACGGACATCGACAGCAGCCGCTTCCCTATCGTGCCTGCCGAAGCTCTCGACATGATCGTCGTGCCGCTCGTAGCATTCGACCGCACCGGCACGCGCCTAGGCTACGGCGGCGGCTGCTATGACCGCTACCTGCCCATGCTCTCGCCCGCATGTCAAATCATCGGCATCGCCTTTGACGGTACCGGATACGGGACAGATGGGACGATTTGGGGCGGCGAAGTCCTGGTCAGTGACGTCCATGGCTTTCAGCGGTCTGCGTCGATCCAGCCTTTCTGGCAGCGCGGCGGCGACGCATCGGCCCGCGAGGGCTGGCGCATTGCCGTCAGCCTCATCGACAGCTTGCAGAAGGACCGGAGCCAGGCGGCGGCCATGATCGAAGCCCTGCACCTTTGCAGTGAAGCCGAACGGCAGGCTCAGTTCTTCCTGGCTGATCAGCAGATCAACAGCGTCTTGTCGACCAGTGCCGGCCGCCTCTTCGACGGCATCAGCGCTATCTTGGGGATTTGCCGGGCTTCGACCTTTGAAGGCCAGGCGTCGATGGCCCTCCAGTTTGCCGCTGAGGCCTGGGAAAAAGACCATCCCGCACCGGACGTGACGCCCATGGCGTCCATCCATGGCCAAGACCGGCTGCTCCTGCCGACGGGCGTCCTGGTCCGGCAGGTCCTGGAAGGCCGTCTGGCCGGAGAAGCGGTCGGCTGCCTGGCTTATGCATTTCATCAGGGCCTGGCTGCCATGATTGCCGGGGCCTGCCTGGCCGTGCAGGAAGAAACGGGACTGCACGCCGTGGCCCTGAGCGGTGGCGTCTTCCAGAACCGCCTGCTCCTGCGCCTTTGCGACCAGACCCTGCAGCACCTGGGCTTCACTGTCCTCAAGCACAGCACGGTCCCGCCCAACGACGGCGGCATCGCCTTAGGACAGGCCGTTTACGCCGCGTATATGTAGGGGCCGCCTGGAAGGCGGCCCGCAGGCCGCAGTTCGCAAGGCTCCCCTGATAGGGGAGCTGGCCGCCGCAGGCGGTCTGAGAGGTTGCCCGTTGTTCGATGAACGAAATTAATTGGTTATACATAAAGGAGGAATTATCATGTGTGTAGGGTTACCGGCACGTGTTATGAAAATACAGAATGGAATGGCTCTCGTCGATGCTTCCGGTGCTAAACGGGAAGTATCGGCAGCTCTTATCGACGAACTCGATCCTGGCGATTACGTCATGGTCCACGCCGGCATGGCTATCGCCAAGATTACCGATAATGATGCCGACGAAACAGACGATATCCTGGAGGACCTGAACTGATGGCAGAAGCAAAGAAGCGGACGGCCCTGGATATTATCCGCAGTTATGACGGGCCGAAAATCCGCATTATGGAAGTCTGCGGGACCCATACGCATGAAATCTTCCGCCAGGGCATCCGCCAGATCCTGCCGCCCCAGGTCGACGTCATCTCCGGGCCGGGCTGCCCGGTCTGCGTCACGCCTGTCGGTTATATTGACCAGGCCATCTGGCTGGCCCTGGAAAAAGGCGTTACGATCTGCACCTTTGGCGACCTCGTGCGCGTACCGGGCAGTACGATGAGCCTGGCTGATGCCCGCAGTCAGGGCGGTCATGTGGAAATCGTCTATTCGCCTCTCGATGCCTATGATTATGCCAAGGCGCATCCGGACGAAGACGTCGTCTTCCTGTCTGTCGGCTTTGAAACGACGACACCGCCGTCGTGCCTGGCCGTCAAGCAGGCCGTCGCCGACGGGATGACGAATTTTTCCCTGCTCACGGCTAACAAGACTATGCCCATGGCCTATGAAGCCATGAAGGACAGCGCCGACGCCTTCCTCTATCCCGGCCACGTCGACGCCGTCATGGGGACCCGCTCTGGCGAAGCCATGCTGAAAGAAGGCGTATCCGGCGTCGTCGCCGGCTTTACGGCCAAAGAACTGCTTACGGCCTTTGCCGTCATCCTGGTCAAGTTCCCTCAGGGAAAGCCCTTCTTCAAGAACTGCTATCCCCGTGTCGTCAAGGATGAAGGCAGCCCGGCCGCCCAGGCCCTGATAAAAGAAGTCATGGAACCGTGCGATTCGGAATGGCGCGGCTTAGGCGTCATCCCCCAGTCGGGCCTGCAGCTGCGCCCCGCCTTTGCAGTCTGTGACGCCCGCAAGAAATACAACGTACCGGCTATGGAAGGGCGCGCCAATCCGGCCTGCCGCTGCGGCGATATCCTGCAGGGGAAATGCACGCCGCCCCAGTGCCCGCTCTTTGGCAAGGTCTGCACGCCGGAACATCCCGTAGGGGCCTGCATGGTTTCCCACGAAGGGGCCTGCTCGGCTTATTATTTATATGGAGGCAATTTACATGAGTGATGTCATTACCTTAGCCCACGGCGCCGGCGGCAAACAGACTGCCGAACTCATCGACCGTGTCTTTAAAGCTCATTTTTCCAATCCCCAGTTCACCGGTGACGACGCCGCTGTCCTGCCCATCGGCGGGACTAACCTGGCTTTTATGACAGACGGCTTCATCGTGTCGCCGCCGGAATTTCCTGGCGGCAATATCGGCAAACTGAGTATCTGCGGGACCGTCAACGACCTGTCCTGCATGGGTGCCAAGCCCTTATATCTGTCGTGTGCCTTCGTCATCGAAGAAGGCTTCCCCCTGGCCAAAGTCGAAGAATATGCGGCAGCCATGGCCAAGACGGCTGCGGAAGCCGGTGTGCGCATCGTCGCCGGCGATACGAAAGTAGCCGGGAAAGGCCAGGTCGACCACCTGTTCATTACGACGACGGGTATCGGTCAAATCGTAGACGGCGTCCATACGTCGGGGACCCTGGCCCAGCCCGGTGACGCTGTCATCGTCAGCGGCGACGTCGGCCGCCATGGCTGCACGATTCTCCTGGCCCGCAACCAGTTCGGCATCGATGCCGATGTGACCAGCGACTGCGCGCCTTTATGGGGGACTGTCGAAGCCATGCTGGATACGACCAAGGACATCCACGTCATCCGCGATGCAACCCGCGGCGGCGTCGGTACGGTCCTTTATGAAATCGCCGGCCAGAGCCACGTCGGCATCCACTTGGACAGCCAGGCCATCCCGGTCGACCCGGCCGTCCGCGGCGTCTGCGGCATGCTCGGCCTGGAACCGCTCTATCTGGCCTGCGAAGGCCGGCTGGTCATCTTTGCACCCAAAGCCGTAGCCGGCGATATCGTCGCCACCCTGCGTCAGGGCAAATATTCGAAAGACGCGGCCATCATCGGCGAAGTTACAGCTGACCAGCCCGGCCGGGTCATCATGCGTACGGAAATCGGCGCGGAAACGCTGCTGCCGCCGCCAGGCGGTGAATTACTGCCGCGCATCTGCTAAGGAGGAGGGAGAGCATGATTTACGAAAATGAAATCCATCCACCTCAGGTGCCGCAGTATCATGTCACGCCAGACGGCGCCGAAGTCGCCATCAGCCAGGCGTCGTTCCCCAAACCCTTCCACATCGGCCTGCAGTATGCTTCGCCAGCCCGGGGCCATTGGACCATTGCCCATTCGCCCATGCTCATCCCTGGCTGCCACGAAGTCTACGTCTGCTGTGCCTGCTGCCTTCACGGCGTCGTCTTGTCGGCTGATGAAGTCCCGGACGGGGCCGGCCGCTTCTCTATGGTTACCTTGACGAACGAGAACCTTATCAAAGGCAATCTGGAAGAAATGATGATCGACGGCATTTCCCATATCATCGACGACATGCCCGAACGGCCGAAATGCGTCGAAGGCTTTACCAGCTGTATGCAGCATTTCCTGCACATCGACCTGCGCGTCGTCTACGATACGCTGCGCCAGAAATATCCCGACATCGATTTCATCGACGGCTATATGATTCCGACCCTGCAGCGGCGCTTTACGCCGGACATCCTCGGCCGGCGCCAGCTCGTGCGGGCCTGCCGAAACAGAAGGCCGTCAACTATGTCGTCAATTACTATCCCGTCGACGAAGATAATGAATTGACAGCCATGCTCCGCCAGGGAGGCTATGCTATCCACGATTTCGCCGCCTGCCAGACCTATGAAGAATATAAGGCCATGGGCGAATCGGTGGCCAACATTTACTTCTTGGAAAATGCCGGGCCAGCGGCCAAGGATATGGAAAAAAGGCTGAATCAGCAGGCCCTGTACCTGCCCTATGCCTATGAGTACGGCCGGATGCGCCGCAACCTGCAAAAGGCGGCAGATGCCCTGGGACTGACCATGCCCGATTGCGATGCCTATGAACAGGCCATCGAAGAAAAAGTCCAAACTCTGCGGGAACAAGTCGGCGACACGCACATCGCCATCGACTATACGGCGACGCCGCGGCCCCTGGAACTGGCTGCGTTCCTCTTGAACCGCGGCTTCAACGTTTACGCAGTCTATCTCGATGCTATTTCGCCAGATGAAAAAGAAACGTTCCAGTTCCTGCAGGAACAGTATCCGGCCCTGTCCCTGCGTTCGACGATGCATTTCAAGCGCCGTCTCCTGCCGCGCGACGACAGTAAGAAGTACGGGAAAGTCCTGGCCATCGGCCAGATGGCGGCCTATTTCACGGATACGAAGTATTTCGTCAACCTCATTGAAAACAACGGCTTCTATGGCTATACGGGCCTATTGAAGATTTTAGATTTGATCGGCCAGGCCAATGCCACCGAAAATCCCAAGATGAGGGATATCATTCAAATAAAAGCATGGGGGTGTCATGGTTGAAACAAGCACAACGCGTCTTATCGACGTATGCCGTCGACATGTTCGGCATTGCGTCGTCGCTCTTTGAATTAGGCGGCCTCATCGTCATGCACGATGCGTCAGGCTGTAATTCGACATACGACACGCACGATGAACCGCGGTGGTACGATACGCCGAGCATGGTCTATATTTCGGGTCTTAATGAAATCGATACCATCCAGGGCAATGACCAGCGCCTCATCGATGATATCGCCGAAGCCGTAGAAGCGGCCCATCCCCGATTCGTCGCCATCGGCGGCAGTCCCATGCCGAATGCCATCGGCACGGACTTCAAGGCCATCGAGCGCCTGGTAGCGGCCCGGACGGGCCTGCCGACGCTGGGTTTCCGGACCGACGGCATCCACAGTTACCTGCCCGGTGCCGGCGGCGCCTATGTCTGGCTGGCCAAGACCTTTTTGAAGGCGCCTCATCGCAAGCCGCAGAAACCGGCGAAACGGGTCAATCTCCTGGGCCTGACGCCGCTGGACTTTTCTGTCGTCGGCAATGCGACGACGCTCAAGCAAATCGTCACCGATGCCGGCTTTACCCTGCAGAGCTCGTGGTCCATGGGCGATACCCTGGACACGTTGGCCGAAGCGGCCAATGCCGACGTCAATGTCGTCCTGTCGTCAACGGCTTTCTACCTGGCCCAGTACATGCGCGACACCTATGGCATCCCTTATGTTGTCGGCATCCCTATGGGTGAAAAGGGGACGGCTGACTGGCTGGAAGCCTTGCGGAACTGTGATTCGTCGTATCTCACAGGCTTTACGGGACAGGAAAAGTACATCAAAGCCCAGTACGCCCTGGCCGACCTCAATGCCTGGAAGATGGAACAGGCTTATGATGATACGCCATGCGATGTCCTGGTCATCGGCGAACCGGTCTACCTCTTGTCGATGAAGGCTATGCTCCAGCAGGAAATGGGCATTTCCGACGTCCGCCTGCTCTGCCCCCTTGCCGATGCGCCGCGGTGGCTCTTGAAGGACATGGAAGTTGCTAGTGTCGAAGATGTCATCCGTCAGGAATGCCGCAAAGCCCGCCGGGTCATTGCCGATCCGATTTATGCCCGGCTGCTGCCGGATGAAAAAGAAAAATTCATTTCCATGCCCCATGAAGCCTATTCGGGCCGTCATTACCACGCCGATATGCCCATCTTCGTCGGTCCGTCCTTTGCGGCATGGCTGAAAAATAAATTGACTTGAGGAGGAAGTCTTATGAGAAAATTTGCAATTTATGGGAAAGGCGGCATCGGCAAGTCGACGACGACAGCCAATCTTTCGGCCGCCCTGTCCATGATGGGGAAAAAAGTCGTCCAAGTCGGCTGTGACCCTAAGGCCGATTCGACGCTGAACCTCCTGCACGGCCATCCCGTCACGCCGGTCATGGACTACTACCGGGAACATACAGAAGGACCGGATTTCGACCATATCGGCCGGGAAGGCTTCGGCGGCGTCTTCTGCATCGAAACGGGCGGCCCTACGCCGGGCCTGGGCTGTGCCGGTCGGGGCATCATCGCCACTTTCGACCTCATGGACGAACAGGAAGTTTTCCAGAAGCTCCAGCCTGACGTCGTCTTATATGACGTCCTGGGCGACGTCGTCTGCGGCGGCTTCTCTGCGCCCATCCGCGATGGCTATGCTGATGAAATCTTTATCGTCACGTCCGGCGAAAAGATGGCCCTCTACGCAGCGGCCAATATCATCAAGGCCGTCGAAAACTTCAAGAGCCGCGGCTATGCCCAGGTCAAGGGCATCATCCTCAACCGGCGCAATGTCGACGATGAATACGAACTGGTCAAGGCCTTTGCCGATGAACACGGCCTGCCCATCGTAGCCGATATTCCCAGGAGCAAGGAAATCCAGTATTATGAAAATAAAGGCATGACCGTCGTCGAAGGCGACCCGGACCTGCCGGTCAGCCAGATTTATCGGGAGTTAGCTCAAAAGCTGCTCCAGGCTTAGGAAAGGAGCGATACTATGGGGATGAATGATACGCCGTCAGGCGAACGGGTCCATATCGGCTTCTTTGGCCGACGCAACGCCGGCAAATCGAGCGTCGTCAACGCCGTGACCGGCCAGGACCTGTCCATCGTGTCGGCGACGAAAGGGACGACGACGGACCCGGTCTATAAAGCCATGGAACTCCTGCCCTTAGGGCCGGTCGTCATCATCGATACGCCAGGCTTCGACGACGTCGGTGCCCTGGGTGAAGAACGGGTGCGGCGGACGAAGCAGGTCCTCAACAAGACGGATATAGCCGTCGTCATCATCGACGCTGCCGAAGGGCGGACTCCGGCAGATGACGAAGTCCTGAATCTCATCCGGGAAAAGAATCTGCCCTATCTCGTCGTCTATAATAAGGCCGATTTGCTGGAGCGGCCCGGACAGGCGCAGGACCATGAAATCTACGTCAGTGCCCTGAAAGGGGAGGGCATCCATGAACTGAAAGAACGCCTGGCCCGCCTGAAGCCCGTTGAGACAGCCGCGCCCATCGTCAGCGACCTCATCCAGGGCGGCGACTTCGTCGTCCTCGTCGTCCCCATCGATACGGCCGCGCCGAAAGGGCGCCTCATCCTGCCCCAGCAGCAGACAATCCGTGAAATCATCGACAACGACAGCGCCGCCATCGTCGTCAAGGAATATGAACTGCGCCATACTTTGGACTGCCTGGGCCAGAAACCGGCCTTGGTCATTACGGACAGCCAGGTCTTTGCTAAAGTCTCGGCCGACACGCCGCTGGATGTGCGCCTGACGTCGTTCTCCATCCTCATGGCCCGGCACAAGGGCCTGCTGGAAACGGCTGTCCGCGGCGTCACGGCCATCGAAAAACTGCACGACGGCGATACGGTCCTCATTGCTGAAGGCTGTACGCACCACCGCCAATGCGACGACATCGGCACGGTCAAGATTCCCCGCTGGCTGCGCAACTACACGCAAAAGGATATCCGCATCGAAACCGCCAGCGGCCGCGATTTCCCCGACGATTTATCGGGCTATGCCCTGGTCATCCACTGTGGCGGCTGTATGCTCAACGGCCGGGAAGTCCAGTACCGCATGAAATGCGCTGCCGACCAGCAGGTGCCGATTACCAATTACGGCATCGCCATCGCTTATATGCAGGGCATCTTGAAACGCAGCCTCAGCGTCTTCCCGTACTTGCAGTCGCTGGTGTAAAATAGTTTGTAGTTTGTAGTTTGTAGTTTGTAGGGGCGATTACTTTGGGAGGGATTCGGATGGAACACACGCGTATCGAACGCGATGTACTAGGTGAAGTGGATTTGCCGGAAAATGCGATGTACGGTATCAACACGGCCAGGGCTTTGGAAAATTTCCCCTTAGGCCACAAGCGGACGGCTATGCCGCTCATCTATGCCATGGTGACGGTCAAGAAGGCCGCCGCCCTGACCTACGCCCGCCTGGGTGTGCGCGAAGACGGGATTTACCAGGCCATTGCCGCTGCCTGTGACGCCATCCTGGCCGGTCAGTACGACGACGCTTTTGTGACCGAGGCCCTGCAGGGCGGCGCCGGTACGTCGACGAACATGAACGTCAACGAAGTCATCGCCAACGCCGCCTTGGTCATATTGGGGAAAAAGCCGGGCCAATACGACGTCATCCATCCATTGGACGACGTCAACCGCGGCCAGTCGACGAACGACGTCTATCCGACGGCCCTGCGCATTGCCGCTATCCGCCAGCTGCGGGAGCTGAGCAAGGCCTGTGCCGACTTACAGGAAGCCTTCCAGCACAAAGAACAGGCCTATGAGAAGACATATAAACTGGGCCGGACAGAACTCATGGATGCCGTCCCCATGACGATGGGCGAAGAGTTCGGCGCCTATGCCCAGGCCCTGTCCCGTGACCGCTGGCGCCTCTATAAAATCGAGGAACGCCTGCGCATGGTCAACCTCGGCGGCACGGCTATCGGCACGGCCGATACGGCGTCGCGGCAGTACCGCTACGAAGTCATCGAACAGCTGCGCCAGCTGACGGGCATCGGCCTGGCCGCGGCAGAATATCCCGTCGATCTGACCCAGAACAACGACGTCTTCGTCGAAGTGTCGGGCCTGCTCAAGGCCTTGGCCGTCAATCTCATGAAAATCGCCAACGACTTGCGCCTCATGAATTCCGGCCCTCATGGCGGCATCGGCGAAATCCGCCTGCCTGCCCGTCAGCAGGGCAGTTCCATCATGCCGGGCAAGGTCAATCCGGTCATCCCGGAAATGGTCATGCAGTGCGCCATGAAAGTCATGGCTGACGACAGCGCCATCGCCATGGCCGCCGCTCACGGCGAATTTGAACTCAATGCCTTTGAACCGCTCATCGCCGACTGCCTGCTGGAAAGCCTGCAGCTCCTCATCCGGTCAGTGCGCATCTTCCAGACGGCCTGTGTCGAAAGCCTGGAAGTCCGGGAAGACTCGTGCCGGCAGCATCTCCAGGCTTCGGCTGCCTTTGGCGCAGCCTATATCGGGGCCCTGGGATATGATACGGTGAGCCGCATCATCAAAGACCACGAACCGGACGAAGCCCATCGTATCTTAGAGGCTATGGTGAAAAAATAATCCTTTACGTGAAAGAGGCGTGTCATGTCGAACTTATCGTTGAAACTCGAACAGAAAGCGAAAATATTGCAGGTCCAGCGCCTGACAATACAGATGCTGGCCCTCCACGCCCAGGATCTGGCCGATTTTTTACAGGAACAGGTGACGGACAATCCCTTGCTGGATATCCGCTATCACGATGTCCGGTCGGCCGGCGATAAGGGCGATAAGGCCATCGACAATCTCCGCAGCCGCAGTGATTCCCTGGAAGCCCGGCTCATGGCCCAGCTCCGCGTCCAGGCCCTGCCCAGGCCGCAGCTGATGGCGGCAGGCCTGGTCATCGGCTCCCTCGACGATAAGGGCTTTTTCCAGGGCGACCTGGCTTCCCTGGGCACGGCTTATCATCTCACTCCGGAAGACATGAAAAAAGGGCTGGAACTCGTCCAGTCCTTTGACCCGCCGGGCATTGCCGCCAGGGATCTGCGCGAAGCCCTGCTCATCCAGACCCGGCGCAGCCGCAAGGCCCCTGCCAAGACGGAAGCCCTGCTGGCGCAGCATTATGAAGACTTCCTCCAGGGGAAATGGCAGAAAATCCAGGCTTCCCTGGCCCTGTCTGAAGCGGGCCTGCAGGCTATCCGCGATTTCCTCAAGACCCTGTCCCTCCAGCCGGCCGGCCAGATTACCCAGGAAGAAGTCTATATCCGGCCGGACGTGGAGATTTATTGCGACGAGAAAGGCCAGTTGGCCCTGCGCTCGTTGGAAGAGATACCGGATGTCTATTTTCGCGATGACTTGTATGACCAGTACGCCGCCCAGGGCGACAAGGAGACCCTGGTCTATATCCGCAAAGCCCGCCGCGATTTCAATGACCTGGCCTCGGCCCTGGCCTATCGCCATCATTCCATCGAACAAGTCGTGACCTGCCTGATGAGCCACCAGAAAGACTATTTCTTATACCATAAGCCCTTGCAGCCCTTGCGGCAGAAAGACATCGCCGAGGAGACGAAACTCAGCACGGCTACGGTCAGCCGCGTCTGCCGCCACCGCTACGTCCTCTTTGAAGGCCAGGTATATCCACTGCAGTCCTTTTTGGCTACGGCCTATGCCGTCGATAAAGAAGATGGGGCCAGCGTATCCGATAAAGCTATCATGCGGAAAATCGCGGATCTCGTCGAAGGCGAAGATAAGGACCACCCCTATTCAGACCAGGACCTGGCCGAATATTTTGCCTCCGCCCAGATTTCCGTAGCCCGACGGACGGTGACCAAGTTCCGGCAAAAATTGAACATCCCCAACAGCCGCATCCGGCGCCGCTGGAGGCCGTAAAGGCTAAGGCCTCATCTTATTGAAAATCGTCTGCCGCGATACGTTGAGCAATTTGGCTATATCCTTCTGGCTATAGCCTTTTTCTTGCAGTTCTTCAATGAGAATCTGCTGGATCGTCTTTTCCAGGCTCTTCATGTTCAGCTGGAGGGACGCCGTATCCAGCAGGGCGTTCTTTTGGGCCTCGTCCGGGATATCAAATAAGGTATCGTAGTCATCGTCCAGAGTATCGCCAAAAATATAATAGCGCAAGGCGACGCTGTGCAGCTCGCGGATATTGCCCGGCCACTTGTAGCCCGTGAGGAGATCCATGGCCGGCGTCGAGATGCGCGATACCGGCCGCTTGTATTCCTCGGCGTATTTTTTCAGGTAATAGTTGGCCAGGGGGATGATGTCGTCGGTGCGGTCGCGCAGCGGAGGGATGAATATGGGGAAGATATTGATGCGGTAATAGAGGTCCTTGCGGAAAGTGCCGGCCTCCACGCATTTTTCAAGATGCCTGTTGGTAGCGCAGATGATGCGCACATCCACGGCGATGCTCTTTTCCGTGCCGAGCGGCTGCACAACGCCGTCCTGCAGGACGCGCAGGAGTTTTGCCTGGGCGGACAGGGAGAGATCGCCTATTTCGTCGAGAAAGAGCGTGCCCTTGTCGGCCTGCTGGAAGACACCTTTGTGGTTCTGGAATGCGCCTGTGAAAGCGCCCTTCTGCCAGCCGAAGAGCTCACCCTCGATAAGCTCGGAGGGCAGGGCCGCGCAGTTAATCTTGATAAGCGGCTTGTCTTTTCTCGGGCTTGCCTCGTGCAGGACCTGGGCCATCAGTTCCTTGCCCACGCCCGACTCGCCGCGGAGCAGGACGATGGCGTGGCTCGATCCCACCTGATGCACCTGATGCAGCACGTGGAGCATGCTTTTTGAATGGGCGATGATGGAGCCAGAAGTGATGCGCGTCTCAGCCTGTTCCGTGGTGTGGCGGAAATGCTGGCGCGCCAGATCTTCCTGCAGCCAGGCGACCTGCGTGCCCACAAGGGCGGCCACGGTCTCGAGAAAGAGGCAGCGGTTGGAGAGCTCAGACTCCGGTGCCCGCGGTGTGTCCGCGGAGAGAACGCCGATGGCGCCGTCCTCCTCGCTGGCCCCGGAATGCACGGGGACGCAGATGAAGGCGAGACGCTGCATTTCCTCGGGGGATCGGCCGAAGAGCTTGTTCTCGAAGTCCGGGTGCTGGCTCATGCACGGGACAATGATAGCTTTGTTGGACTGGAAAACCTGGCCGGTGATGCCCGTGCCTGGTTCGTAGGACGCTTCCGGCGCCTCGGCATCGCCATAGGCCATGGAAAGGCGGAGGTTACCGCTTTCGGGATCCTGCACGATGATATGCGGGCGCTGGAAATGCATGGTTTCTGCGAGAGCAGAGAGGAGTTCCCTCAGCACCTGACGGAAGGATTTGTTGGGCGTCAGGGACACAACAATCCGGTGCAGCGTCTGAAGGCACGCCTCAATATCAAGAGGGTGCGATTCTTCCGACATAAAAAGACTCACAAACGGGGGAAACGGCCGCCGCGGGGGGGATGCGTGCCGGGTTGAAGCGGGTTCTGGACACCGCTGTTGAAGGACTGGGCTATCGGTGCTCTGGTGGGGGGAAAGGCGGAGCGCTTCTGTCAGGGGGGTGGCGCGC
>ERZ831634.3235-NODE-3235-length-12481-cov-5.357154_pt1 | contig 12481 bp, 13 predicted proteins | sample MGYA00519953_ERZ831634 | MGnify/ENA primary metagenome ERZ831634 (study PRJEB31850, sample SAMEA3708718) | human gut metagenome | biome: human gut; feature: human-associated habitat; material: faeces | place: China | collected 2014 ... | reverse complement strand
AGCATCATAACGGCGACGATAGTGTGAAGACGCGACAATAGCAAGCTGCCAGGTCGCAATTTAAAATGCGATGAGCCGATGAGTCAAGTACCGCTTGACTCGTTTTTTTTTACTCTTTTTCTTGTCTCCTATATATATAAATGATATAGTAGTTGAGAACTGGTTCGAGAGCCAAACCCAGTATAAAAAACTAAGAACATATGAACATAATTCATGATGTTTGGCTTCTAACTGTTCTTTAGAAGAAGGAGAAAATCGAATATGAAAAAACTAGACGTAAAAACGATTGCATTAAACGCAGTCATCGCTGCAGTCTACGCAGCACTTACTATCGGCTTAGCGCCAATTTCTTATGGTCAGGTGCAGATGAGAATTTCAGAAGTAATGATCTTCCTTGCATTCTACAATAAGAAATATATCCCAGGATTAGTATTAGGATGCTTCATTGCGAACGTTCCATCATCCCTTGGTGCTTATGACATGGTATTTGGTACATTTGCGACATTACTTGCAGTTATCGCAATGAACAAAGTATCTAACCGTTATGTTGGTGGTATCTTAGGTGGTTTAATAAACGGTATCATTGTAGGTATCGAATTAACACTTGCATTCCATACACCATTCTTATTAAATGCAGTATATGTATTTGTAGGTGAAGTTGTTGTATTAGAAATCGGTGCATTCTTATTTGGATTATTAGAAAAGAATGAACCAGTATTAAAAATTATTAAAGCGTAAAAGAACCTTCGGGTTCTTTTTTTTGTGCGAACTATTAGTTCTCTCTAAAAAAAGTTATTCACATCTATTACGTACTTTTTTTACGATTCTAATGTGAATACTTGTAATTCATATACAAATATTGAAAAATAGAAGTATAAAGAAGAGAGGAATACATATGACACTTACTATTGGATTTATTGGAAATGGCAAAAGCACGAATCGTTACCATATGCCATTTGTACTCACTAGAAAAGATAAAATTAAAGTAAAGACAATCTATAACCGTTCTATTCACTTTGATACATGGAAGAAAATAGAAGGCATTCACTATACAGATAACTTAGATGAATTACTCCATGACAAAGATATTCAGGTTATTGTGGTCACATTAAAATCAAGCTTACATTATGAATATGCAAAGAAAGTATTAGAAGCAGGAAAACATTGTGTTGTAGAAAAACCATTCGCAGCGAGTTATGCACAGGCAAAAGAACTATTTGATTTAGCTGAGTCTAAAGGACTCATGCTTCAATGTTATCAAAATAGACGTTTTGACAGTGATTTTCTCACTGTTCAGAAGGTCATTGAATCAGGCAAACTAGGTGATCTACTAGAATTAGAGATGCATTTTGATTACTATCGACCAGAAGTACCAGAAAACATTCATGAATTCTCAATGATTGATTCTTACCTCTATGGTCATGCTTGCCATACCTTAGATCAGGTCATCTCTTATTTTGGTAAACCAGATCATGCACATTATGATGTACGCCAGTTATTAGGTACAGGACGTATGAATGATTACTTTGATTTAGATCTTTATTATGGAACACTTAAGGTCTCTGTAAAATCATCATATTTCCGTATTATTGAGCGTCCTAGCTTTGTTTTGTATGGTAAGAAGGGAATGTTCACTAAAACAAAAAAAGACCGTCAGGAAGCGGATTTGAAACATTTCTATATGCCTTATGAACATGATGACTTTGGCTTAGACTCGCCAGCTGATTATGGCACTCTTATCTATGATGAAGAGGGGCATTATCATGAAGAAAAAGTAGAAACTGTGAAAGGTGATTATGGTTACTACTATGATGCATTGTATGAAACAATCATCCATCATAAGCCACAGCTTGTTACTAAGGAACAAACACTATTACAGATGAAGATATTAGAAGATGCAATCAAAGGATTAAAGTAGGAGGACATATTATTATGAAACTTGGTATTGTAGGGTCAGGAATGATCGTCAAAGACTTTTTAAAAATGTTTAATGAATTAAGTGGTATTGAATTATTAGGTATCTCAGCACGTAATGAAGATAATTTAAAGAATCTCTGTGTTCAATATCCTATTGAACGTTATTATTTAAGTTATGAAGAAATGCTGGAAAATAAGGACATTGATACTATCTATGTTGCTGTACCAAACGATTTACATTTCATTATGTCTAAAAAAGCACTTCTTGCAGGTAAAAATATAATATGTGAAAAACCATTCACGACTAACCTCAAAGAGGCTTTAGAACTCAAGGAAATCGCTAAAAAAGAGGATCTATTCCTTTTAGAAGCTATCCCTAATCGATTCTTCCCTAACACATATCTATTAAAAGAAAAGGTAAAGGAATTAGGCAATATTCGTGTGATTAACTTTAACTTCTCACAGTATTCATCAAGATATGATCGTTTTAAAAAGGGAGATATTGCCCCTGCGTTTGATCCAAAACATTCAGGTGGGTCTTTAATGGATTTAGGTGTGTATAACATCAATCTTATTATGGAACTGTTTGGTAAACCAGAAAATGTGGATTATTATCCAAATATTGAAAGAGGTATTGATACATCAGGTTTGCTTGTTATGGATTATGGTTATATGAAAGCAGTCTGTGTTGCAGCAAAGGATTGTCAGGCACCGCTATCTTCTACTATTCAGGGAGATGAAGGTTATATTGTCATGAGAAGTCCATCAAGTCAGATTACTGAATTCCAGATGGCTTTTAATAAGCAGGAAGAAGTGACTTATAACGAAAACGGACCACATAACCGTATGTATTATGAATTTGTGGAATTAAAGAATATTATTGAAACAAATGATAAAGAGAAAATGGAAGTACTTTTGCAGGATACATTAGTTGTTATGGAAGTACTTACTGAGGCAAGAAAAAAAGCAGGGGTTATATTCCCTGCTGACTAAGAGATGTTCAACATCTCTTTTTTTATATCTTTAAATCCTTATGAACTAATCCAATGAGAAATAGAATAAGAATTGTGACTAATACAGTAATCACAAAAAGTTCTAAACTATTCTGCTCAGGATAATCTTTGCCTTGAACTGTTTCTGTAAGAACAGGTGAATAAGCTTGTACAGAAGTTGGCTGAACACAGCCAATCACTAACATAATTACTGATAAACACTTGATTAATCGCATCACGATAGAGTTACTCATTGAAATGCCTTCTTTCCCCATATACAACTGTATTCTATTCCTCATATAAACAATCGTCAATATAACAAGCGCTTACAAATGTACAAAAAAGAGAAGAAAAATTCTTCTCTTAGTGATGGAAATTTGTATGTCCAGTAGAGAGTTCTGGTCTTTCAAGACCAGATTTTTTACCTGCTTCAATAGACTTCAGAAGCCAGCTCATATTTTTTGCGATGTTTTGCATAGTCGCAACACCTTCGGCATCTTTATATACATCTTCAGGTTCACTTCCAAAGACTTCATTCCAATAATTGGCAGATACAATAGGCATATGAGAAATGCTGAAATGCTTGTTGACAACATCCATGCTTGCCACCTGTCCAGCACGTCTTGCACTAAAGATACAAGCCCCAGGCTTATATACAAAGACACTTTTATTTGAATAGAAGGCTCTATCCAATACCGCAAGTAATCTTGCACTTGGATGAGCATAATAGACAGGTGAGGCAAAGATAAAGCCATCACAGTCTTTTGCTTTTGTAGTGATTTTATTGACAACGTCATCAAATACACATTGATGTTCAGTTACACACTTCTTACAGTTCATACAATCCGCAATAGGCTGATTGCCAATAAAGATGATTTCTGTTTCAATACCTTCTTCTTTGAATGTTTCAGCCATAATATCTAAAGCTGCACGTGTACAGCCATTATTACGGGAACTTCCATTAATCATAAGTACTTTCATATTCGGACCTCCTTATGGTAAAGGTTTACCACTTGCTAGATAAAGATCATACCATTCCTGACGTGTTAATTCGATATTTGCAGCTTCTGCTGTTTCAATTAAATGTTTAGGAGAAGTCGTACCAGTAATAGCTTGAATATGTGCAGGATGTCTTAAAATCCATGCAGTCGCAATTGTGGCAGGAGTAACATTATATTTCTTTGCTAGATCATCAAGAACATTATTTAATTTCTTATAATCCGGATGATTTAAGAAAGTGCCTTCAGCCCATGATGCCTGCACAATACTCCAGGCCTGGATAGTAATATCATTTAAACGACAATAATCAAGCACACCGCCATCCTTATCAATCGCAAAGTTTTCCTTCATATTCATGTTCATACCACTATCAATCATCACAGAATGCACAATAGAAAGCTGTAATTGATTAATGATAATAGGATGCTTTGTATACTTCTGTAATAAGGCAATCTGTCCTGGTGTATGATTAGATACCCCAAAGTATTTGACCTTGCCACTAACATACAGTTCATCAAATGCTTCTGCAACTTCTTGAGGGTCACATAATGCATCAGGTCTATGTAATAGAAGAATTTCTACATGATCAGTATGAAGTCTTTCTAATGAGCCATTGACTGCATTAATAATATAATCCTTAGAAAAATCATAACGTTTTCCAGGTACAATCGCACACTTTGTCTGAATAATCATCTTTTCACGATATTCAGGATGTTTTTCAAGAACTTGTCCAAATAACTCTTCTGACTTTCCTCCACCATAAATATCAGCATGATCAAAAAAGTTAATACCACAATCTAATGCAGTCTTCACAAGTTCTTCTACTTCCTCAACACTTTTATCTGCAATACGCATGCAGCCCAAAGCGATTTCAGATACTTTTAAATCAGTTTTTGGTAGATCATAGTACTTCATATTAAATACCTCTTGTATAAGTCTTTAACCATTCATTTTCTTCATCAGTTAAGTATGGCTTTAATGATTCTCTTACGAATTCATGATACTTATTCAATGCTTCTCTTTCATCAGTTGTTAGTAAAGAAACATCAAGACCATCTAAGTCAATAGGACATAAAGTAAGAGGTTCAAACTTCATCCACTGACCATACTCATTCTTGATATCTTCAACACATAATAATTCATTTTCTAAACGAATACCAAACTGACCTTCGATATAGACACCAGGTTCATCCGTTGTAATCATACCTGCTTCCTGAATTGCAGAAGGCTTACGTGGATCACGTAAACGTGGTCTAACATCATTTGGTCCTTCATGGACATTTAAGAAATGACCAACACCATGACCTGTACCACACTGGAAATCAATATGCTGCTTCCATAACTCATGTCTTACAAGACCATCAATCCAGATACCATTTGCACCATATAAGAAAACAGCTTCCTGCATCTTCAACATAGCCTTTAATACATATGTGAAATATTTTCTTTCAGTCTCACTGATTTCACCTAAGATGAATGTACGTGTAATATCAGTTGTACCATCTAAATACTGTCCACCTGAGTCAATAAGAAGCATACCTTCTTTTTTAACATGAACATCATGTTCAGGAGATGGATGATAATGCATTAATGCGGCATTTTCTTTATAAGCAGTAATTGTATTAAATGAAATATCAGTAAATAATTCCTGTGCTTCTCTAAAGCCTAATAACTTATCAGTAATAGAACATTCAGTCGCATCATCAGGCATAGAAGTCTTTAACCAATACATGAACTTAGTCATAGCCACACCATCTTTTAAATGTGCATGCTTTGTATTTTCAATTTCTACATCTGACTTAATACTCTTAAAGTATTGAGATGGGTTAGATCCTTCCATGATTTCGCAGTCAATAAATGAATAGATGGCATAGTTGATAGCACTTAGGTCTACAAGTACCTGACCACTTAATCTCTTTGTATCTAGATAGATATCATCATAAGGACGGATTTCAATACCATCATTCTTATAAGCTTCAATCATTGTTTCATCATAAGTACCATCCTGAAGATATAAATAAGCATTATCTAAAGTAATAATACTAAATGCCATAGCCATTGGAGAATGAGGAATATCCTTACCTCTGATATTGAATGTCCATGCAATATCATCTAATGATGTAATGATATGCGCATTACATTCATTTTCTTCCATATAACCACGAATCCATTCAAGCTTCTGTGCTGTGCTTTGGCCATGATACTTCACATCATAGATATAAGCTGGTTCATGAGAACGTTCTGGACGATTAGTCCATATATCAGTTATATCGATGTCTTTTAATTCAAAATCAGTTTCTCTGCCTTCATCCAAATCAATGATAAATGAAGCAGTTGTTACTTTACCATTGAAGCCAAGTACATCACCATCATCAAGATGATCAATGAGGAAATCCTTCACGCTAGGAACATCTGCATTACCCATCTTCATGAGCTTAATACCAGGATAGAGTTCTTTTTCAGCCTGAATGAAATAACGTCCATCAGTCCATAACCATGCTTCTTCCTGTCCTACAACTAGGACTCCTGCAGAACCAGTAAAGCCGCTTAGATACTTTCTAAACTGGTCATGTTCGCCTACAATTTCACTCTGATGATCATCATCAGTAGGCACATAATAGAACTTGATATTTTGTTCTTTTAATCTTTTTTGTAATTCTTTTATCATTTTTTTATCACCCAAGATAAGTTTAACACAAAAGAGAGATAAGGTATAATACAATTAGGAGATGATTAAAAATGAACGAATGGAATCTTGATGCACTATATACGTCATTTCAAGACAAAAAATTTCAAGAAGATTTAAACACACTTAAGGACTTAAATAAGAACTATTCCGCTTATAGAAGCAAGAAAACAGAAGATGCATTACATAAAATAATAGAGACAAAAATAGAGATTGAAAAGAGAATAGAAAGGCTGCATTTTTTTATACAACTTTCTTTATCAGCTCATACAGATGATGCACAAGCAGCACGTTATCTTGACCAATTAAATAATATAACGGCCTCAATGGTAGGAGAGGATATTAAGAATAATGCCTATATTGCTGAGTTTGATTTAGATAGTTGCCAGGATCCTTTTATCAAGGAACATGAGTATATTTTAAAAGAGATTCAACATAATCAAAAATATCGCTTAGATGAAAAACAGGAATCAATCATAGCCCATATGAAAAATACAGGTTCTTATGCCTGGATGAAGCATAAGGATGCGGTTGTATCATCTATTAAGATTATGATTGATGGACATGAATATCCTTTGGCTGAAGTACTGAATATGGCTCATAGTCCAGATAAGCAGACAAGAATGAAAGCTTATTTTGTAGAACTAGATGCCTATAAACCATATGAAGAAACGATTGCGACATGTTTAAGTGGAATCAAGGGAGAAGTACTCTATACAAGTAAACTGAGAGGTTATGAATCACCATTAGAAGAATCATGTATCAAATCACGATTAAAGATGGAGACTCTTAATACATTACTTTCTGTTATGAAGAAGAATATGCCAGAAATAAGAGAATACCTTAAAATCAAGGCAGACTATCTAGGTTATCAAAATGGTTTACCTTGGTTTGAACTTTATGCACCTGTTGTTGAAGATGATGAAGAATATTCATTTGCGAAAGGGTCTCAGTTTGTCATTGATCAGTTCTACACATTCTCAAAACATTTAGGTGATTTTGCGACTCATGCAATTAAGAATCACTGGGCTGATGTTTATCCAAGAGAAAATAAAGTAGGTGGTGCATTCTGTGAAAATATTAGAAGTTTGAAACAAAGTCGTTTCTTGTTCAACTATGGAAATCATTTTTCTGATGTGATTACTGTAGCCCATGAGTTTGGTCATGGTTTCCATGGAAGATGTTTAGGTGATCAAACAATATTAAATACCCATTATCCAATGCCTATTGGAGAAACAGCATCTAACTTCTGTGAAACAATAGTCGGAAAAGGTGCATTAAAATCAGCAACACCCACTCAAAAGATTATGATATTAGAGAATACATTAAGTAATGCAATACAGGTAATCTGTGATATTTATTCCCGTTTCTTATTTGAAAGCCGCTTCTTTGAAGCAAGAAAACAAGGACCAGTCAGTGCTGAAGAAACAAAGAAAATCATGATTCAAGCACAATTAGAAGCCTATGGTGATGGATTAGATCATAACTATCTCCATCCATATATGTGGACATGGAAACCTCACTATTATGATTCAGACTATTCATTCTATAACTACCCATATGCCTTTGGTTTGTTACTTGCGAAAGGACTTTATGTCCGTTACCAACAAGACCCTGAACACTTCCCAGGAGAATATGAAACATTTCTATCAGTTACAGGTAAGATGGATTTAGAAGATATTGCCGCTACACTCAATATTGATTTAACAGATGAATCATTCTGGCAGAGTTCTATTGATCTCATTAAAGAAGATATTGATACATTTAAAACACTTCTAGAGGAATACAAACATGATTGATTCGTTCTATCAAAAAGAAAATCTAGAAGTTTATAAACGTTATCTCTATTTCCAGTTAAAAGATGATTCTCGCTTTCAAACAGTATTCAATGACAATGAATATCACATCACTTATCAATCACGCACAGCATTGATTCACTTTCATGATATAGGCATGATAGAAGAAAAAATCATCAGCAATGATAAGCAGATCTTCTATCTTCATTTTCCCTTGACTACATTTCCTATTGCCTTAGAACTATATCAATGTATGATCAATAAACTTATAGAAGAAAAAGTAGAACCAATGAAGGTGATATTATGCTGTAGTGGGGGAATGACATCAGGATTCTTTAAAGAAAAGATGCAGAACTATATTTTAAAAAACAATCTCCCATTGATCATAGAAGGGGCAGCAGTTCATACTGTAGAAAAGAAATGTCTATACTATGACCTTGTATTATTAGCACCACAGATGCGTTATAAAAAGGATTCTATTGCATCACTCACACATAAAGATGTAGATGTGATTGATCCACAGGTCTTTGCGACATATGACTGTGGCGCATTATACAAACAGATTCAATATTACTATAGGAGGATGAAAAATGAATGATACAAAAAGAGATATGATTTCTGGTGAACTCTATCAGCCTTTTTCTGAAGAACTCTATAATGATCGTCTTTATTGTAAGAGTCTCTGTCATGAGTTAAACAATCTTTCACCACTAAAAAGAGATGATATCAATCTCATACTAGATAAGCTATTAAATGAGTGGAATGAAGCCTTTATCGAACAGCCTTTTCATTGCACATATGGCTACAACATCACACTTGGAAAGAACTTCTATTCTAAAGACAATCTCTTAATTGATGATAGTGGAATAGTGTCTATCAGTGATAATGTGACTATTGGATATAATGTCACAATACTCACATCAGTTACACCAGCTAGTAGTCAGGACCGCGCAAAAGGATTAGAAAGTACACTACCAGTACGTATTTATGAAGGAGTGTGCATTGGTTCAAACAGCATTATTTATCCAGGTGTAAAAATCAATAGAGAATCTATCATAGAACCAGGATCAGTTGTAAAGGATGATATTCCACCATTTGTGATTGCAGGAGGCGATCCATGTCGCGTTATTAGCGCAATTGAAGATAAGGACTTGAAGAAAAGATGAGAGAATTAGGACAATTATATGACTATACACTTCTTCATTTCCTTCACCATCTAGCCGAAGCAACTAATGGTGCACTTACACCATTCTTCCGCTTTATCTCTTATTTTGGGGATAAAGGAATCTTCTTTATTGGCTTAGCCCTTGTCCTCATCTACTTTAAAAAGACAAGAAAACTTGGTATATGTATTCTTATTAGTCTTGCGATAGGGGCAATCTTTACAAGTCTCTTTTTAAAGAATGCGATAGGACGTCATCGTCCTTATTTATCCGGTGTAGACGAATACTATAACTGGTGGAAGTATGTAGGAGGCTTACATTATGGAGAATTCTCATTCCCTTCAGGACATACCACAGCTACTATGGCAGTTATGATGTGTATATTCTTAACATGCAATAAGAAATACAGCTGGCTTGTCTTTATCTTTGTCGCATTAATGGGACTAAGTCGTAATTATTTCATGGTGCACTATCCAACAGATATTCTAGGTGGTATTATGGTAGGCGGAATATCTGGTCTTATTTCATATTTGATATGTTATAAGAGTAAATTGGGAGGAAGAACATGAAACTAACAATGCTGGGCACGGGGAATGCCTTAGTCACTAAGATTTATAACACATGTTTCGTCTTAGAAGACAACCATCAATACTTTATGGTTGATGCAGGAGGAGGAAACCAGATCCTCACTCAGCTAAAAAAAGCAGGATATGACTGGAAGGATATGAAGCATATCTTTTTAACACATAAGCATATTGACCATCTATTAGGAATGGTCTGGATGATGCGTATGATTACACAGTTTATGAATGCAGGTAAATATGAAGGTGATGCTTATATCTATGGTCATGATGAAGTCATTCATATTTTAAAGGATATGGCAAATACACTTCTTGTACCAAAGCAGAGTGCATTAATTGGAAAAAGACTTCACTTAGTAGAAGTGAAGGATCAAGAAGTTAAAGAAATTATGGGACATCCAGTCACTTTCTTTGATATCCATTCAACTAAAGCCAAACAGTTTGGTTTCATGGTGGAATATGATGGTAAGAAACTCACATGTTGTGGTGATGAACCTTATTGTGAAGAAGAGAAAGTCTATGCAGAGAATGCGGATGTACTCTTGCATGAAGCATTCTGTTTATATGAAGAAAGAGACTTCAGACATCCTTATGAAAAGCATCATTCAACAGTGAAAGATGCCTGTGAACTTGCGCAAAAACTTCATATTAAGAATCTTGTACTCTATCATACAGAAGATGATCATGTAGACAATCGTAAAAAACTCTACAAGGCAGAAGGTGCACACTATTATACAGGCAATATATATGTTCCTGATGATTTAGAAGTAATGGAATTTTAGAGCTATCATCTGATAGCTTTTTATATTAAATTTTTTTTAAAAAAATTGGATATATATATGTTAATTAACAAGTAGTATATAATATAAATAGATATAAAACTTGAAAGAAAGGATGATGATTATGAGTAAAAAGAAACGCGTCATTTCAGAAGAAAAGACAAAAGAACTTCAAAAAGACTGGCAAGGCTATGGCGCGATGACAGTGGCATATAGTCTTGTAGTTATCATTATCGTTCTAATTGCGATTATCGCAAAATTGTATTTCTAATAGAAAAGCCTCTGGATTATTTTCCAGAGGTTTTCCATTTCTGTCCGTATTGATCTGCTTTGATAATAGCTTTTAATAAATTCTTTGAAGTCACTTCAAAAGGCATATTTAATGTAGTAGATCCTTCTTTAACTGCTTCTAAACATACATGCAGTAATGCTTCTTCATCTACTTCTTTCATCCCTAAATCAGAAAGTGTAGTAGGTAACTCTAATACTTCTAAGAACTCATAATAGCTCTTTAATGTATCCTTAGGTGTATTTTCTAATACCAATTGTACAAGTGTACAAAAAGCCACTTTTTCACCATGCATCTTACTATTTGTTTCAGGAATAAGAGTGAATGCATTATGCAGGCCATGTCCGACTGCTTCTCCACCAGACTCAAAACCAATACCACTTAAATAAATATTAGCTTCTATCACATTTTCTAGTGCTTCTGTGACTTTATGCTGCTTACAATCTTCTACAGCCTGTAATCCATAAGAATAAACAATATCAAAACAAGCCTTAGATATTGCGAAAGCACTTCTTGTCACTTGACTATGAAGACAATTCTCACTATGACTTACATAACAAGCCTTTGCTTCAAAATAAGTACTAAAGGCATCACCAATACCCGCTCTCAGTAATCTTACTGGGGCATTCGCAATGACCTGTGTATCCACAATTACTTGATCTGGACTCTTAGGTAAATATAAATAATGATCAAACGTATGATCATCATGATAAATCACCGATAAAGAAGAACATGGGGCATCCGTACTTGCCGCAGTAGGTATAATGACAATAGGCTTTTTCGCATAATAACCACATGCTTTAGTGGTATCTAATACCTTACCTCCACCAACACCGACAATTACTTCACCATTCGTTTCTTTTACAATATGTTGTATTCTTTCAATCTCACTCATACTACATTCATTTTGAAACAATACAACAGTCATTTCCTGTTCACGTAAGCTTTCCTCTATCTGAGGTATAAACATCTCTTTCAAGTTTTCACTTGTAATTACAACTATTCTTTTATAATCTTTTAAATCATCACCAAGACACTTTAATTCATCTTTTCCCTGTCTATATCTTGTTGGTGCACCAATCATCTTGCTCATATTATCACGCTCCTATTTCTATTATAGAACATGAAAAAAACATTGAGGAGAATTTTCTCCTCAATGTTTACATATCACAAAGACCTTTATCTTCTCCGTATACTGAATACCAATCATTATTGAAATCAGTCACAGCTTTAGAAATACTTGGATTTTCAAAGATTGCCTTTAATACGCTGACTGGTG
>ERZ831634.3230-NODE-3230-length-12517-cov-4.007142_pt1 | contig 12517 bp, 10 predicted proteins | sample MGYA00519953_ERZ831634 | MGnify/ENA primary metagenome ERZ831634 (study PRJEB31850, sample SAMEA3708718) | human gut metagenome | biome: human gut; feature: human-associated habitat; material: faeces | place: China | collected 2014 ... | reverse complement strand
GGTGCAGGCAGCGAAGCGTCCCTGCCAGTAACTTTGCGCGTCCGCAGACGCGCCCTCAAGCTGCTCTTCCCCAAAGATTCCGTGAAGAACAATAAAAGACGGTGCAGCTCGAAACTGCACCGTCCAGTGAGGGTAAAGTAGGAGAAATTACGCCTTGGCGGCCTTCCTGGCGCGCTTCTTTTCTTCGAGGAACGCCCAGACGTAGCCGTTGATCATGTTCGCGCTGTACACGCCGGAGATGATGCCGACGATGATGGGCAGGGCGAACTCGCGGATGGAGGAAACGCCGAAGATGTACAGGCAGACGATCGTCACCAGCGTGGTCAGCGTGGTGTTGATGGTGCGGCCGAGGCACTCCTTGATGGAGCGGTTGACGACATCCACGCGCGGCGTGGAGGACGGCATCTTGCGGGCGTTCTCGCGGATGCGGTCGAAGATGATGATGGTGTTGTTGATGGAGTAGCCAACAATCGTCAGCATCGCCGCGATGAAGGAAGAATTCATCTGCACGAAGGAGCGCAGGATGACCATGAAGGACAGCATGATCAGCACGTCATGCACCAGACCCAGCACCGCCGCCGCGCCGGAGTTGAAGTCGAAGCGGATGGCGATGTAGATGAGCATGCACAGCGCGGCAATCAGCACAGACAGGAAAGCGTTGCGCAGCAGCGTCGCGCCGGCGACCGGGCCGACGTAGTTCACGTCGCCGTAGATGGCGGCGTTCGGGTACTTCGCTTGCAGCGCTTCGGTAATGGAAGCCTGCACGCCCTGCACGCCGTCTTCGTCAATTGCCTTGATGCGGATGTTGATGGAATCGCGGTTGCTGCCCTGCACGGACACGGCGTAGTCCTTCAGACCGATGCCGTTGAGCACACCCTCGATGTCGGACTGCGTGACGGCTTCGCCCATGGTGTACTGCATGGACATGCCGCCGGAGAAGTCGATGCCGACGTTGATGCCCATGCCGAACAGGCTCAGCAGCAGCGCCAGCACCATGATGCCGGCGGAAATCATCAGGCACTGCTTGGAGTAATTCTTGATTGTCATATTACTTGGCCTCCTTTGCAGACTGAACGCCGGAGGTGAAAGCGCTCACGTTCCAGTTCTTGAGCTGGATGAACTGCTTCATCAGGAAGCGAGTGACCAGCAGCGCCGAGAACAGGGACACGATAACGCCCAGCAGCAGCGTCTTGGCGAAGCCCTGCACAGAGCCCGTGCCGAAGATCATCAGCACGATGGCGGCGATAATGGTGGTCACGTTCGCGTCGATGATGGCGCTCAGCGCGTTGTGGAAGCCGGTCTTGAGGGCAACCTTCAGGCTGCGGCCCGCGCGGACTTCCTCATTGAAGCGCTCGAAGATAACGACATTGGCGTCTACCGCCATGCCGATGCCCAGCACGATACCGGCAATGCCCGGCAGGGTCAGCTGAATGCCGGGGAAAACCGCCAGCACCCAGAACAGCACGATTGTGTAAATGCACAGCGCCCAGGAGGCGACCACGCCGTTCAGGCGGTAGCGGATAATCATGATGAGCATGACCAGCGCGATGCCGATGATAGCGGCGAAAACGGAGGTGGACAGCGCATTGTCGCCCAGCGTGGCGGACACGGTATCAACCTTCTGCTGCGTCAGCACCAGCGGCAGCGCACCGGACTGAATCTGCGCGGCGATGGTCTGTGCGCGATCCATCGTGAAGTTGCCGGTAATCTGACCGGAGCCGCCGGTGATGGCGGACTGCACGGTGGGCGCCATCAGCTTCTCGCCGTCCAGATAGATGCCCAGCGTCTTGCCGATGTTCTTGCTGGTCATGTCGGCAAAGAGCTTCGTGCCTTCGCTGGTCAGCTGGAAGGAAATCGCCCACTGACCGTCCTGCGTCATGGCTGCCTGCGCCAGACGGACGTCAGAGCCGGTCATGAAGGTGTTGCCGTCGGGATCCTTGAACTCCAGCAGCGCGGGTTCGCCGATCAGGTTCAGGATTTCGCTGGGGTCAGAGACATCCGGGATTTCGACGCGGATGCCGCTCGTGCCCAGCACCTGCACGGTGCTTTCCGCATAGCCCTTGTCGGTCAGACGGGACTGGATGGCGGAAACGGTCGCGTCCAGCAGGTCAGAGAAGTTCGCGTCGTTGCCCTCGGGCGCTTCGGCGCTGTACTCCACATACACGCCGCCGCGCAGGTCAAGACCCAGAGAAATGGCCTGCGGCCAAGCATCAGCGTTGGTCGTCGGCAGCCACGGCAGGAGCTTCCACAGCCCGCCCTGGAACGACATGCCCGTCACGCCGACGATGCCGAAGACCACGGTCAGCACCAGCACGATGGCCAGTGCGACGATGGATTTCGTCTTCGTATTCTTCATGAGAATGCTTCCTTTCATTCTTTTCATGGGGAAGTGGACAGTCAGCGGACACCCTCTATCCGGCGCTGCCCTCCAAATGGAACGCGATGTACACCGTGCGGACGTAGCTTCGCCCGGTGATGAGCCATCCGCAGCCATCCGCGCGGGTCAGCACCGGCATGGGGGGATGCGCTGGCAAGGCAGCAGGGCGGTGCACCGTCTCCTGTGCGGTGGATGCGGATGCCGCGGCGCTCTCCGGCGCGGGCAAAGCAGCCGTCATCACTGCCGGAATACCGGGCGGGGCAGGGGAGGATTCCGCAGAAGCGGATTCCGGGGCGACGACAAGCTGCCGCATCCCCAGCAGCAGAAGCGCCGTCAGGCACGCAAAAAAGACCGCACGTCCCACATGCTTCACCGCGCTTCCTCCCTTCTGCCGAAATTTGTCCCCTGCATGAATGATTCATTCCGCATGGGCACACATACATTTATTATACCGCTTCTTTCCCGTTTCGTCAATGTAACAAGCGGACTTTTCCGGGCAGAATCCGAAAAAATCCACTTTCGCGGACGAAAAACGCACAATTTGAACATTTTCGGCGTTTTTGTCCGCTTGCACTTGCGCGGCAGATGTGATAGGATAAGAGAAAACCGGGAAAAATGCTTTCCGGTGAATTTCAGAAAGGAATGAACAAAATGCCCTACTATTATTATTGGGACTGGACGTATCTGCTGATTATCCCCGGTCTGATTCTCGGCCTGATTGCGCAGGCGAAGGTGAAAAGCGCCTATGCGCAGTGCAGCCGGATTCCTGCCAAGTGCGGTCTGACGGCGAGTCAGATGGTGGCGGATTTGCTCCGCCGCAACGGCAACACCCGCGTGCGCGTCGGGCATGTGTCCGGCGAACTGACCGACCACTATGACCCGTCGAAGGAAGTTCTCAATCTCTCCGACGGCGTGTACAGCAGCAACAGCATTGCCGCGATGGGCATCGCCGCGCACGAGGCGGGCCACGCCATGCAGAAGCTGGAGAACTACGCGCCGCTGAACCTGCGCTCCGCCATCGTTCCGGCGGTGAACATCTGCTCGTCGCTCTCCACGCCGATGTTCATTCTCGGCTTGATTTTCGCGTGGCAGCCGCTGGTGTACATCGGCATCGGCTTGTTCGCAGCATCGACTGTGTTCGCGCTGGTGACGCTGCCGGTGGAGTTTGACGCAAGCAAGCGCGCGATTCAGATGCTGTCCGAAGGCGGGTACATTTCCGGCGCGGAGGAAGAGCGGAATGTTCGGAAAGTGCTGAGCGCCGCCGCGCTGACGTATGTGGCGGCGGCGGTGACGAGCTTGCTGTCGCTGCTGCGGCTTATCCTGATTGCCAAGCGCAATGACCGCAACTAAAAAGGGATAAACACGCGGAAAAAGCAGGGAAAAGCGACCAACTCAATCGCGCGAAGGGGTCAAGGGGGAATTCCCCCTTGCGGGGTCAAGGGGCGGAGCTCCCTTGTGGGGTTTGGGGCAACGCCCCAACCGTTCCTCGTCCGACAAACGCCAAGGAAGTCGCCAATAAAGGCGCAGGCAGCGAAGCGTCCCTGCCCGTAACTTCGCGCTCCCGCAGGAGCGCCCCCAAGCGGCTCTTTTCACCAACTATGCTGTGTCGCGCCAGATGGGCGCGACCAAATCGCCCGTCTTTCCCATTCCTGCACCACGCCAACCGCGAAAAAGGACAATTATGCTAAGATACACCAAGAAAGGCATCGAGAGCAAGGAACGCATCGGGACACTGCCCCTGCGCATGTCGAGCCTCCTCCGCTATCGGGGCGTCAACACCCCGGAGGAAGCGGAGCGCTTCCTGCATCCGCGCCTGACCGATTTGCTTGACCCCTTCACCATGCCCGGCATGGAGAAGGCGGTATCCATCATCCGCCAAGCCGTCCGGGAGCAGTGGGGCATCACCATCTACGGCGACTACGATGTCGACGGCATCTGCGCGACGAGCATCATGCTCGAAACCCTGCGCGACCTCGGCGCACAGCACGTCCGCCCGTATATCCCTTCGCGCCACGAAGAGGGCTATGGGCTGAATGCCGACGCGATTGAGCTGCTTGCGAAGGAAAGCCGACTGCTGCTGACTGTTGACTGCGGCATTACCAATCTCGACGAAGTTGCGCTGGCGAAAAAGCGCGGCATGACCGTCATCGTCACCGACCATCACCAATTGGCGGAAAAGCTGCCCGAAGCCGATGCCGTGCTGAATCCGCTGATTGAGCCGTATGCGTTCAAGCGGCTGTGCGGCGCGGGCGTTGCGCTTAAAATCACGCAGGCGCTGCTGGGCATGGACGGCGTCGAAAAGCGGATTGACCTCGCCGCCCTCGCGACCGTTGCGGATATTGTGCCGCTGATGGAGGAAAACCGCGTCATCGTCCGCGAAGGCATGATGCGCATGGGGACAAGCGCGCGTCCGGGATTGAAGAAACTGATGGAGCTGGCGCAGGTCAGCCAGCCCGTCAATACCGGGCATCTGGGCTTCCGCCTTGCGCCGAGACTGAACGCGGGCGGGCGGCTCGAAACCGCCGAACAGTGCGTCAAACTCCTGACGACGAAGGACGAAGCCGAAGCGACTGCCATTGCCACCCACTTGAACGGCCTGAATCAGGAGCGTCAGGCGATGGAAAAGCAGATTGTCGAACAGGCGATTTCCGCGATTCCGGCGCAGGTGAATTTCCGCACGGATTTCGCGATTGTCATCCTTGGTCAGGAGTGGAACAACGGCGTGATTGGGCTTGCGGCAGGGCGCATCTGCGAAAAGTACCATTTCCCGACGATTGTGTTAAGTCAGCACGGCGACCTTGCCGTCGGCTCGTGCCGGTCGATTCCCGGCGTGGATATTCATCAGATGCTGACGGCGTGCAAGGCGCTGTATCAGGCGGAAGGGCACGGGCAGCTGTTCGAGCGCTTCGGCGGACATTCGCAGGCGGCGGGGCTGACCATCCGCGCGGAGCTTGTGCCGGAATTGCGGCGGCTGCTCAACCGCGTCATCCCGCAGGGCGACAACTGCGACTTGACGTGCTACATCCCGCAGAAGGAGTACGAACTCGAAGTGCCGCTCGAAGCGGTGAACATGGCGCTCATCGACGAATTGAATCAGCTTCAGCCGACCGGCTACGGCAACCCGAACCCGGTACTGATGGCGCGCGGACTGCATGTGCAGGAGGCGCGGCGCGTCGGCGTGGGCGGGGCGCACCTGAAGCTGACGCTGCTCGACGGCGCGAACGTGCGCGGCGGCATCGGCTTCCAGCAGGGGGATTTGGCAGACCGCGGCTATGAGCGCGTGGACGTGCTGTTCTCGCCGGAAGTGAACGAATTCCGTGGACAGCGGACGGTGCAGCTGAATGTCGCCGCGATGAAGCAAACGGGCGGCAGTCTGCTCTGGCCGGACGAGAAAATGATTTTCTCCGCGCTCTTGCAGGAATTGACAGCCCTCGCGTCGAATTACAACACTTTATCATCAGGCGATACGCAGGCGAAAATCCTGCCCCTGCGGACGAATCAGCTGCGCGAGAAACTGCGGCTCGGACGCGGCGTGCTGATGATTGCCCATCAAAGCGCGTGGGCGAAGGACGTCCTCAGCGGAGGCGAAGCCGACACGGATGTGGGGCAGGTGCGGGACGCGCGCGCGTTCAACACCGTGCTGTTCGCGCCGGATGTGGAAAAGCTGCGGGATGACTGGCGCGATGTGGTGCTGCTGGACGGCGAAACGCTGCCGGGGCTTAAGGCCATTATCCGGCAGAAATGCCCGAACGCGCGCCTGTGGTGCTTGTCGGATGCGCCGGATGACCTGCGGAAGCAATTGTCGGCGATGACCGTCTCCGAGGACACCCTGCGCGGGCTGTATCGGCGGCTGCTGCGCGGCGGCACGATGGCGGCATCCGCCTTGGCGCAGGACTGCGGCATGACGGAAGAGCAGGTGCTGACCGGACTGACCGTCTTTGGGCAGGTGGCGCTGGTTTCCTTCAAGCTCGACCCGTATCAGCTGACGCTGCTGCCGATGCACAAGGTTGCGCTGACGGACAGCCCGCTGCGGAAATACTTGATAACCCATTATGCTGCGGAAGCGCAGATGTAACCCGAACCACATTTTTTCGGGGAGGAGGATGAAATATGACTTATACCGTTTATGAGGCCATGCCGCTGAGCCAGATGCTGGCGCGCGTGCAAAAGTATTATCCCGGCGACGGGTACAAGCTGGTAGAAAAAGCCTATTTATTCGCACAGGAGGCGCACAAGAATCAGTACCGCAAAAGCGGGGAGCCGTATTTCACCCATCCGTGCTTTGTCGCCAGCATTCTGGTGGAATTGTCCCTTGACCCGCCGACGATTGCCGCCGGGCTTCTGCACGACACGGTGGAGGACTGCGAGGGCATCACGCTGGACACCATTCGGCAGGAATTCGGCGAGGAAGTCGCCATGCTGGTGGATGGCGTGACAAAGCTGAACAAACTCGATTTCGCCGACAAGGAAGAAGCACAGGCGGAATCGCTGCGCAAGATGATTCTGGCGATGGGCAAGGACATCCGCGTCGTGCTGATTAAGCTGGCTGACCGCCTGCACAACATGCGGACGCTGAAATTCCAGAAGGAAGAGCGGCGCGTGGCGATTGCGCGCGAGACGCTGGACATCTATGCGCCGATTGCGCACCGGCTGGGCGTGTACGCCATCAAGCAGGAACTGGAGGACTTGTCCCTGCGCTACATCGACCCGGTTGGGTACGAAAACTTGGTGCAGAAGGTCGGGCAGAAGCGCTCGGAGCGGGAAGAAAATATCCGCATGGTCATTGACGAGTTGTCCGCCAAGCTGGATGAGCAGCATATCCACCACACGATTGACGGCCGCCCGAAGCACTTTTACAGCATCTACCGCAAAATGGTGCTGCAAAACAAGCCGTTCGACCAGATTTATGACCTGATTGCGATTCGCGTGCTGGTGGACTCCGTGCCGGACTGCTATGCCGTGCTGGGCATTGTCCACACGCTGTGGAACCAGATGCCGGGGCGCTTCAAGGACTACATTTCCGTCCCGAAGGCGAACATGTATCAGTCCCTGCACACAACGGTCGTCGGCGGGCGCAAGATGCCGTTTCCGTTCGAGGTGCAGATTCGTACCTGGGAGATGCACCGCATCGCGGAATACGGCATTGCGGCGCACTGGCGCTACAAAGAGGGCGGCGGCGCGGCGAACGACTTGGACTCCAAGCTCTACTGGGTGCGGCAGATTCTGGACTGGCAGAGCGACACGCGCGACTCCCGCGAATTCCTGGATACCCTGAAAACCGACCTCTTCTCCGAGGAAGTGTTCCTCTTCACCCCCAAGGGCGACGTTATCAGTATGCCCAAGGGCGCGACGCCGCTGGATTTCGCCTACCGCATTCATTCCGCCGTGGGCAATAAGTGCGTCGGCAGCAAAATAAATGGGCGCATCATGCCTTTGGACACGCCGCTGGAAACGGGCGACCGCGTGGAAATCATCACCAGCGCATCGTCGAAAGGCCCGAGCGCGGACTGGGTGCGTATCTGCAAAACCCCGCAGGCGCAGGCGAAAATCCGCGCGTTCCTGAAAAAGGAGTACCGCGAGGAAAACATTGAGACGGGCCGCGCGATGGTGGAACGCGAATGCCGCCGCCGCGGGCTGAATCCGTCGGATGTGATTAAGCCGGAATATTATGATTCGATTCTCAAAAAGTATGGTTTTACGGCGCTGAACGACATTTACAGCGCGGTCGGCTATGGCGGCATGGCGTCGGTGTACGTTGTGTCGCGCCTGGTGGATGAGCAGCGGACGCAGACGGCGCAGGCTGCCCCGAAGGCAGAAGAACTGCTCGCGCTGACAGAAGAAAATCAGCCGCAGCGCAAGGCCTCCGGCAAGGCGAACCACGGCATCATCCTGCCCGGAAACGAGGATATGGATATCCCCGTGCGCTTCGGCAAGTGCTGTTCGCCCGTGCCGGGGGACGACATTGTGGGCTTCATCACCCGCGGGCGCGGCGTGACGATTCACAAGGCGGACTGTGTGAACGTCCTGCGCGGCGAAGCGGAACGCCGGGTGCAGGTGGCGTGGGCGGATGGCGACACGGGCACGGGCTTCTGCGTGTCCATCAAGATTGTCGCTTACGACCACACGAACCTGCTGATTGAGTTGGCGACCATCATCGGCGACGCGAATGTGCCGATTAAGACGGTCAACACCGAGCTGGACGAAAAGAACCGCATCGCGACCTTCCGCTTCGTCCTCGAAGTGAAATCCCGTGAGCAGATGGACAAGCTGGTGAAGCTGCTTCAGCGGAAAACGGATGTCATCGACGTGTTCAGAGTGCAGGGGTAACCCAAGGGGCTTTGCCCCTTGACCCCAGCAGGGGCGCTGCCCCTGCACCCTGCAAGGGAGTTCCTCCCTTGACCCTTCCGCGCGATTGAGTTGAGCGCGACTGCATACAGTGTCCGCGTGCTTATCAAAATTCCCAAGAAACGAGGAAGTACCCCCTATGCGTTGTGTCATTCAGCGAGTTGCCCAAGCCTCCGTCAACGTCGCCGGTGAGCAAATCGGCGCCATCCAGCAGGGATTCATGGTGCTTATCGGCGTCAGCACCGACGATACCGATCACGACGTCCACTATATGGCGGAAAAAGTGCCGAATCTCCGCATTTTCGAGGATGAAGCGGGTAAAATGAACCGCTCTCTCAAGGATGTTGGCGGCGCGATTCTTGCCGTCAGCCAGTTCACGCTCTATGGCGATGCCCGCGGCGGCCGTCGCCCCAGCTTTATCGCGGCGGCGCGCCCGGAAGAAGCCAATGAACGCTATGAACAGCTCGTCGCGGCGTGGCGCGCGCAGGGCATTCACGTCGAAACCGGACGTTTCCGCGCGGATATGCAGGTGTCGCTCGTCAACGACGGCCCTGTGACGATTTTGATGGATTCTACCAAGGCATTCTGACGCAGGAGGATAGAGCCATGCTGCAAATGAAGGAAGTCACCGTCGGCGCGATTGGAACGTGCTGCTATATCCTCTGGGACGATGCGCGCACTGACTGCGTGGTGATTGACCCCGGCGACGAGCCGGAGCGCATCCGCAAAGCGGCGGACGGGCGCACGATTGCCGCGATTCTGCTCACGCACGGGCATTTTGACCATATCGGCGCGGTTCGGGCGCTGATGACCCCGGAAACGGAACTGGTGATTCATGTACAGGACGCGCCGATGCTTTCCAATCCGCAGGAGAACGCCAGCTTCCTGATGGGCGCTCCCGTGACCGCGCCGGAAGCGACGAAACTCGTCCACGAAGGCGATACGGTGACGGCGGCGGGGCTGACTTTCACCGTGCTGCATACGCCGGGTCATACGGCGGGCAGCGTGTGCTATCAAATTGGCGACAAGCTGTTCACGGGCGATACGCTCTTCCGCTTCGGCTGCGGGCGCACCGATTTGCCCACGGGGAGCAGCGAGCAGATGCAAGCGTCGCTGGCACGGGTGGTGCCGATGGCGCGCAATCTGGAAATTTACCCCGGACATGGAGACTAAAATGAGCAACGAAATTCAGCAGGGCCTGCAGGACGACTTGACGACCATCGAGCCGGATTTGATGAACATGACGCGCCTGTTCTCTCTGCCGGACAGCGTGTGGGATGCGCCGGAATATCATTTCGCGGCGGCTATCGAGGGCGGGCAGTACGTCATCCGCTTCTATGGAAAAACGCAGGCGGCGCAGGGCGTGACAGACATTCCGTCGGATGCGGATGCGCGGATTCAGGCGCTGCATCGCCGCCGGGCGCTTCGCCGTCTCTGCCGTCAGACACTCTATGACCTGCTGCGCAAGGAAACAGGCATTCATCCGCCGTGGGGGAGCATGACGGGCATTCGTCCGACGCACCTGATGTATGAGGCGCTGAACGAAGGCATGTCGATGGCGGACGCGCAGGAACATTTGGTACACCAGTTTGATGTTGCGCCGGAGAAGGCGGCGCTGCTGGCGGAACTTGTGTCCGTGCAGCAGCAGCTTCCGCCGCCGGGCGACGACTGGATGGATGTGTACATCGGCATTCCGTTCTGCACAACGCGCTGCACCTACTGCTCCTTTTCCAGCGGCGAACTGGGCGACGGGCATTTGGTTGCGCCCTACCTGACGGCGCTGTTCCGGGAGATGGATGCCTGTGCGCAGCTCCTGCGTGACGCAGGGAAGAAGCTGCGCGTGGTTTACGTCGGGGGCGGCACGCCGACATCGCTGAACGAGGAAGAACTGCCGCGTCTGCTGGAGAAGATGATGCAGTGCTTCCCCTGCGCAATGGAGTACACGGTGGAAGCGGGTCGTCCCGACACGCTGACGCTGCCGAAGCTCGAAGCCATCCGGCGCGCGGGCGTACAGCGCATCAGCATCAATCCGCAGACGATGAATGACAAGACCTTGCGCGTCATCGGCCGTGCGCACACCGCCCAGCAGGTGGAGGAGGCGTATGCCATGGCGCGGACGGCGAACATCCACCACATCAACATGGACGTGATTGCCGGGCTGCCGGGCGAAAACATCGACGATTTTGCCCGTACAATGGACGCGGCGCTCCGCTTGAAGCCGGAAAGCCTGACCGTGCACACCCTCGCCATCAAGCGCTCCAGCCGCCTGCATCTGGAAAACGCGCCCCTGCCGGACGGCGAAACCGCCTCCCGCATGGTGCAGCTGGGGCTTGACACCGCGCATCAATTGGGCATGAAGCCCTACTACCTCTACCGCCAGAAGTATATGGCGGGCAATCAGGAGAACGTCGGCTACGCGCTGCCGGGTCATGCCTGTCAATACAATGTGGATATTATGGAAGAAACGACGCACATCCTCGCCCTCGGCGCGGGCGGCATTTCCAAACGCGTCTACCCGGAAGAGGGACACATCGGCCGTGCGCCGAACGTCTCCAACATCGAGCAGTACATTGCCCGCGTGGAGGAAATGATTGGGCGCAAAAAAGCACTTTTCCTGCCGGAAATGCCACTTTGACGGCAAAAAACGTGTTTCGGCGGCGGCAAATTCCCCTTTTGGCTTGCAATTTGGCGCATTTGCTGATACAATAGGCGTGATAGGCGCTTTTGCCCTATCTTCCGCAAGGGCGCGGACAATTGGTTCTGAAAGGAGTGCTATGAACATGGCACAGAATCCTACTTTTGTTATTACGATGGCGGATGGCCGCGAAATGAAGGGCGAACTCTACCCTGAAACTGCGCCGCAGTCCGTCGGCAATTTTATTGCGCTGGCGAACAGCGGCTTCTATGACGGGCTGATTTTTCACCGTGTCATTCCGGGCTTCATGATTCAGGGCGGCGATCCCAAGGGCACGGGCATCGGCGGCCCCGGCTACCACATCAAGGGTGAATTCGCCATGAACGGCGTGAACAACCCGCTCAAGCACACCTACGGTGTCCTGTCGATGGCGCGCAGCATGATGCCTGATTCCGCCGGCAGCCAGTTCTTCATCATGACCTCGGACAGCCCGCACCTCGACGGTCAGTACGCGGCGTTCGGCAAGGTGCTGGAAGGCATGGACGTGGCGGACGCGATTGTCAGCGTCAAGCGCGACATGCGCGATAAGCCCCTTGAACCGCAGGTGATGAAGTCCATCCGCGTGGAAACCTTCGGGCAGACCTATCCTTTCGAGCAGATGTAATACGATTTCCCAATTTGCCTGCGCATCTTGGCGCATTCTCATTTGGGAATCGTATAATGTTGCAGGCGCAGACGCGGCGGAGACAGCCGGACTGCGCCTGTATTTCGTAGGAGCGAAAACATGGAGAAGCAGAAAACGACGGTTCGGGTGGCAGGGAAGGACTACGCCCTTGTTTCGACGGATTCGCCGGAACATCTGAACCGGGTGGCGGCGTATGTTGACCGGCAGATGACGGAGACGATGCGTTCCGGGCGGATTCCGGCGAACACGGCGGCGGTGACGGCGCTGAATCTGGCGGATGACCTGATGCGCGCGCAGGACGAGGTGAACCGCTTGCGGCGGGAGCTGGCGCTTTTGCGGGAAAAGCGGTAAAAGCCTCTTCTTTGGTGCGATGATTGCAGGGTTGGGGATTTATTGCTCGTTTTATGATGGAGCAGGGGTTTCGCGCCTGCGGGCGCGACCAAAGGGCAATGGAAACGGACGAAGTGCGCGATCG